>Ga0207421_10009108_pt1 | contig 10102 bp, 3 predicted proteins | sample SodLakKL_010_SED_4_FD_187542 | JGI IMG/M metagenome (GOLD analysis project Ga0207421, IMG submission 187542) | Alkaline sediment microbial communities from Lake Tanatar, Kulunda Steppe, Russia - 8KL_010_SED (SPAdes) (version 2) | ecosystem: Environmental > Aquatic > Non-marine Saline and...
ATCATACTCTGACAAAAAATTATTTACAGCTTTTTCGTCATATCCAGCTATAAAATAATAATCCAACATTTTAATATTTGAATATCGCATCCGAAGATATGGCGTCCGATTGTTTAGATGCAGAATGCTGCTTCTAAAAAGAAGTGGAAAAGATCGTAAAAGCCCTGGATGTTGAAACATGATTAATGCGCCACGTTTAGCAACGATTACGATTTGTTTGAACTTCTGAAACAGGGATATTTCTTTGTAATCGTTCACTCTTGGCTTTTTATCTTGTGCGGCACCAACCTGAATTTTTTCAAATTTATTCCCCCCAAAGACGATGTAACCTATGTTATGTTCCCGGGCAATTTTATAAACTTCATGGTTGTGCTGCTTGCAAGGAGCACAGGCCAGGCTGGCAATTACTTTTTTAGGGCTTTTCACCCAAAGGTTTACTATTTCTTTTGCGAATTTCAGGTGTTTTGTGTTGGAAATATCCATTTGAATGAGTGGCACATTCAAAGCGGCTGTTAATTTTCTTACGTTTTCATCAATAACGTCTGGTGTAAATGGGGTTCTGTGATATGCCGCCATGCATCGCAAATTATATTTCTTGACAAGTGTAAACAATAAGTATGCGCTATCACGACCACCGCTTAAACCAACCAGGCAATCATAGCTGCGATTTTTCCCTCTTTTCCTGATATCCTCTATTTTCTGCTGGATCTTTTTTTCACTGAACTCATCTGGTGCTTTCTTTAAATCCTGATTAAGGCATAATTCACAGCAACTGTCATTGCTAAAATTAATCTCTCTGGCAGATTCAGGAATAATGCAACATCTACATCTTTGATCAGTATTCATGTCATTTAACTTTTGTAGAAATTATAGGTGATATAGTATATGCATTGCCGGTAATATGATTTTAAAGTTCATAATGCGCAAATATTTTCGATGTATGAATAGTGGAAGTTCCCCCATATGTGATCAAACGGCTTTTTGAGCCAGATCCATAGCACTCCGATGGCTGAACAGGAACGCATGAAACATCTCGTCATCTAATAAGAGCGTATATCGCCTGCTTTCCAATCCCTAATTGTAGTTTTATGGAAGATTTTTCGCTATCTGCAAAAATCTTTGGACATATAAATATTATTCGTACTATATTTGCCCGGTCATTGATATGGTATATGGCGATATGCTCCGTCTATTCATGTCGTATATCGACCTGGCCCAAACACTATTCTTTACCTGAACAGGCATCTCCCTGGTTCGGAAAAGATTAGTATAACCAACCTGTAAATAAGTGCATAATTATGGAGAATCTATACCCTTCTTTTTTATCCAAAGTTTTTTTTGTTTTGATGTGCAATGTCACAGTAATCAACGCTCAGGTTCCAACAACGGAATTACTTGGGGTATGGGGCGAAGGCCCGGTAAACACCGCAACTTTTCTTGATGATAATACGGTATTGTTCAATGCCGGCACGCATCTGAAAGTTGCTGATATGAGTGATCCTTCGGCCCCGGTGATCACAAAATCATATCTTACAAATGTATCTGGTATCGACCATGTTCACTATTACAACGGTTATTATTACGCCACCAACAGCTTCGAGCGTGAACGCCAATATTATTACTTCCATGAAGATGCGGAGCAACCTTTCCACGAAATTGCCGGAACTGTTAGCGGTAAAGGCCTTCTTATTACCGGTGATACCGGATTCAGTTTTTCTTTGCGTGAATTTTATATCCTGAACACTTCCGATCCATCAGACCGCATCTTTTGGAGAACAAACGTCGAAATGGATATCGCCCGTCCCGGTACGGTTCATGGATACGATGTAATGGATGATCACGTACTCGTCACCAGCAGACAATATTTGCATGTCATCGACATATCCGACCCTGACAATTCTGTGGAGCAGGATAAGATTTTTGTAGAGGAGGGTTTTGCCAGTGCCAATATCAAGGTTTCCGCTGACCGGCTTTATACCGGATTAGGAGATGGCGATGCCGGCTATTTTGACATCTCCACTCTGGATACCCCCTCAGCTGGTTGCCCGTGTTGAGAATCCGAATGATCATGTCTCCAGAATTGAGGTAGTGGGAGATTCCTTTTTTGTGCTTGCCAAATCTGCCAACCACGGCGAAGATGATCAACTCCTTATTTTCGACATCTCAGATGAAAACGACCCAATCCTGGTCCATTCTATTCAGCCCGGTGTTGCTATTCACTCTTTTGATGTGCGTAATAATCATATCGTACTGGCCGCCGGCCAGGCCGGTCTTTTGCAATACACTTTAGGTTCAGACCATTCCATTACCGCCCACGAATCTGTTTCCGGCTCAGGAACGCTCGAACATCTGCTGCATCATAAAAATCTGGCCTATGTACTCACCTCCGACTCTACATTATATACCGTTGATGTCAGTGATTATTCCAAACCTGCTACACTGGGGCATATTGACATTAAAGGACTGAATGATTTTTTACTTCATGGCAGTGAAACACTGGTTATTACTTCAAAAACAGGATTTCAACTAATTGATGTATCCGATCCATCAGACCCCGTCATTACCGCCACCTATAATCAGACGCCAGGCTCTATGAATCATGTAATGCCTGCTTTAAAAGGGGATCATCTGTTTTTAGTCTGCACCGACATCTCAAAACAATTGCATATTGAGGTTACAGATATTTCAGATATCAGCAATCCTGTACATCTTGCAACATATCAGGATCCCTCTTTCAGCTCCAATCCCCTTTATCCCGTCGTCTATGGGGATCACCTTTTTGCTGTTGAACGCGGTTTTGGCGGTGAAATGGAAATCTATGACATAAGTGATTATGATAATATCACATATCTCAATGACAGAAACATACCCTCACTCCGTCATCAGCAACTTTTTCAGCACTATCTTGCCGGAATCAATGATGACAAAATCTATTTGTATGATTTGGCCGAGGCTCCCGCAATTACAGAAACAATTGCATTTACTGCTGAAAATCCATTAAACGGACTCATTTTTACCGAAGATCGCGCTGTTACCGGTGCATTTCCTTTTCAGAAATCCACCTCTATGCTCTTTGCATTGGACGTATCCAATCCGGATGATTTTACTCCGACCAATATGGTCTCATTTGATGCGCCATGGCCCGAAATACTCTATCTCGCAGAAAACTCTGAAGTCATGGGTGGAAATGAAGATATGGTAATTACGGGAACGGCCGGAGCACCCGGTTTCTATATTTACAGTTCTGTCGAATCTTCGGAAACCATCCCCTCATCACTTGGGCAATATGAATCTGATTTGCCAATTTCGGTTCGCCTGGATGCCAATTACCCAAATCCGTTCAACCCGACCACCAATATCTCATTTTACCTCCCGGAACACTCAGAGGTGACCATTACGGTATATGATCTGACTGGCAGACAGGTTGCTTTAATTTCCAATGGTTCCTTTGAAAGGGGAAGTCATCATGTGACTTATGATGCATCGGACCTGGCCAGTGGCATATATCTGTATCGATTGCAAACACCGGTGGAGAGCATCACGCGAAAAATGACCCTCATTAAATAAAATCAATGCATGAATTGATTTTCTGTCCGCTTATTTCATCAGTGTAGCCTGCCGGGTTATTACATTATCACCGGCAATAATTCGGTAGGTATAAACGCCACTGGCAAGATGGGCGGCATCAAACGTAACCGAATACCGGCCTGCCAGCTGATGTTGGTTCACCAGTGTGGCAACCCTGCGCCCCGTGACATCATAGACAGCCAGTTGTACTTTCACATTTTCCGGAATACCATAGCTGATTCTCGTGATCGGGTTGAATGGATTCGGGTAGTTTTGCCTCAGTTCCAGTCCGCCGGGAAGATCCGTATCTTTACCCGCATAAGTAATCGTTTTTGTGGTGAAATGCCAGACGCCCGACCAGTCGCTGTCGGTCGTATCGCCAACAGCCTTGACCCGCCAGTAGTAGGTGGTCTCCTCTCCCAGTTCTATGGTCTGCAACTTTGTATCTGTGAGACCGGTGGTGTCCGTCAGGAGATCCGTGAAGTCCTGGTTTGTGGCAAGCTGCAGTTCATAACTTTCCGCAAATTCATCTTCCTCCCACTCGAGCAGTGGGGCAAATTCTACATCCACTGCACCGCTGTCGGGAGCTGTCAACAGAGGTGTATCGGGAATAGCCTTGTCAGGGTCTTCGGGTATGGTAGGTTGTGCATGTAAATAGCCAAAAGGCAGATATACCGGGAAAAATACCAGAAGCAAGAAACAACGAATCAGAAGATTCATAAAATGATGATTTTTATCACGGTGAGTATTTTCAATAGTTCGCTTTGGCAGCTGTTATTATACAGCTTGTATTCAGCAAATTTTCATACAGGCCGGCCTCCGGTGTCACAAATTGAGTTTTCTATGCATCGGATACCGGAGAAACCAGCCTCCTTATTTGATGAAGGTAAGGGTTCGTGTGAGGACGTTTTCATCGACCACAAGCCGGTAGGTATAGATACCGCTTGAGAGATGCGACGCATCAAAAGCCACCTCATGATGTCCGGCACTTTGCGGGCCGTCCACCAGAATCGCTACCCTTTGGCCAAGCATGTTGTAAACCTCAAGTGTGACCTGTGAGGCTTCCTCCGGCAGACGATAGCCAATGATTGTGGCAGGATTGAATGGATTGGGATAGTTCTGATCCAGTTCAACCGTACCGGGTAATTCGGCCGTCTCACCGGCCGAGGTGATTTCACCGATGGCTGCATGGACGCTGAAACGATTGCCCGCACCATTCGTTTTATTATTATTTGCAGGATTACCGGGCTGCACACCGGATTCATCCGCACGTTTCTTGTAAGAACCGGCATCCACCGTGAACGAATAACGGTCCCCATCCTCCAGGACTATCGTTTCACCTGTTTCATGATCGGTCAGCTCAAATTGCCAGTCACTGCCGAACTCATCGATCGACGGCCATTCAAGCTGGTAACTGCCCGGAACGTTGGCGTTGAGTTGATATGAAAAAGATACTTTCGACTCCACTCCTTCCGGATCAACAGAAATTACCCTCCATTGGGTGTTGTCACGGGTGAGGGTCAGTTCGGCCGTACGATGTTCCAGACTCGACAGAGCCGGCAGATTCAAGCGCTCGTTACTGTTGCCGGGATCAAACACTACCGAGGCATGATCTTCAAATCCTTCTCCTTTGAGCGTCAGAGCAAAGACCTGGCGATGATCCTCTTCAACCGGTGCTTCTTTGTACAGACGCCGGTTTTGTACATGATGCTCTGGGCTAACTCTGAGCCGTGCTTCATCGGATTTTGCCTTCACCCAGAAACTCTGAAACGCCGGGATGATCCCGTCGAAGCGGTCCTGTCCCGGAAGCGCGGGAGGAACCGATTCTCCGTAGTGAACCAGATATCCGCCCTGTCCCTCATTGGCTGAATGATCCCATATGTACATGGCATTCAGGGCATCTTCATTATCCCCTTTGGCGACGATATCCTGCCAATAGAGTCCGATCGGATAGGGATTATAGACCAGATTCCAGCCGTCATCGCCAGCAATACCGGTATCGGTATATGACAGATCGAAAAAGTGGTCATTGACCAGATCGTATTCTTCTGTTGTGATCCGCTTGGGAAACGGCTCGGCTTCCCCTGCGTCATTCTCTTCATAGACATACATGATGGCACCACCGGCGTTTTTTCCGCCGTTTTCGCCGCTGGTTCCGAAAACATTGGTGATGTCCTCCGGTGCCACCCACATACGTTCTGCTTCATCCCAGTAAAACACACTCGATTCCCCTTGTTCGGTACTGGCTCCGGGGAAGCCCTGGGTCCACAGACCGTCCAGCCAGTCCTGATAGGTGACTTCACCGTAAGGACTGCCGAGCATGCGCCATCCTTCATCACCGTAGATAAAAGCGCCTGTCTCGGGGAAATCCTCTTCGTAGGTGATCAGCCCTTCGTTACGGGCATGAGCTTTGGTACGGGTCAGATCCACCCCGCCGTGCACACCACTCCTGCGGGTATGCCAGGCACCTGCCAGAGCGTCTTCACTGCCTGCCGGACTGACGAAGAACCGGTCTTTGATTTCCTGCGCATTCAGAGCCCGTTCCCAGATGCGGAGGTCATTCACAAGCCCGTCAAACGGGAAGTTGTAATTCTGACCGTTGCCGAAAAGAAGGTCATCACTGTTATTGGAAACGGGCTGGGGATCATCGGTCACCAGACCGGCTTCTTCTCCATTGACATACAAGGTCTGAGAGAGGCCCGCTGCGGTGTTTCGCACATAGGCCAGATGCGTCCATTCCTCTCCGGTGACAAGATTTGCTTCGCTGCGCAGCTGGGTGTCGATGGTATTGCGAACCTCAATACTGCCGTCATCCCGGACCGCAATCTCCATGGCATCGGACGCCCCGCCGGTTTGCGTACTGAAAACCGCCTGATAGGAATTGGCTGACCGCTGTTTCAGCCACAGTTCCACAGTCACGTCCTCTTCAAAATCAAATGCCGGTCCTTCGGGCTGTGCGATCCGGATTCCGGAATCCGCTTCCCCGGTGACCACCGATGCCGCAGAAAACTCCAGCCTCCACAGGTCGTTCAGCCTCCCATCATTATTATTTATGTCGCGACCCCATCCGCCGAACTGCCACATCCAGCCGTCGGTACCGACCCAGTAGCTTCCGGTGTTTCTGGCACCCGGTAAGTTATCAATATTGGCCACCCCTTGAATGCCGTAGACGCCGGCGTTCCTTCTTTCATCCGGGCCACCCATCCAGGTCCACATGCCGGTATTCGGATTCCAGGCCCACAAGTCTCCCAATCTGCCTGATTGTTCGTTCGAATCATATCCTATACCACCGAACAACCACATCAATCCGTTGGCATCGGTCCAGAAGATGGCAGAATTCCTGGCTCCCGGAACGTTGCCTTCATCCGCAGTACCCAGGGTTCCGTAATCTCCTTGCGCATTTATCGCGTCTGATCCGTTCATCCAGGTCCAATTTTCACTGTCCGGATCCCAGGCCCAGAGGTCATTCAGCCGGCCGGTTATACCGTTCGAATCGTATCCGAATCCACCGAACAGCCACATCCGGTCATTTGCGTCCATCACAGCCTGGCTACTCGACCGACTTCCCGGAATGTTACCTGCACTGGCTGTGCCCTGAGCTCCATAGATACCGGTCTGATTCCTTTCATCCGAACCGTCTATCCAGGTCCACTCTTCACTGCCCGGATCCCAGAGCCACAGATCGTTCAGTCTCCCCGAGATCCCGGCTTCGTCATAACCCGATCCGCCGAACAGCCAGGTCCGGCCGTCACTATCGGTTACGGTTACGGCATCCCGCCGGGCGCCGGGCATGTTATCTTCATGGGATGCTCCACGGGTACCATAAATACCTGATTGATCCACCTCGTCCGAACCTCCCACCCAGGTCCATTCTTCAACATCCGGATCCCAGAACCACAGGTCATTGAGTTCGCCACGATTTCCGTTGGTATCATATCCCTCTCCGCCAAACAGCCAAAGCCGGCCATCGTTATCGGTCCAGGATGCGCCGCCCCGCCGTGCACCGGGCACATTGTCAGGGTGGGAGGTGCCTTGCGTGACGTATGAACCGGATTGTCTGTTTTCGTCCGATCCACTCACCCAGGCCCACTCCCCGGTATCCGGCTCACGAACCCATAAATCATTTAACTCTCCGAATTCAATGTTGGCATCATAGCCACGGCCGCCGAACAGCCACATCCGGCCATCGGCGTCGGTCCAGGTGAAGCCGTCATCCCGGGCACCGGGAATGTTGGATGGACTTGCAACACCTTTCGTGCCGTAAACACCGCCTGAGCCGATCTCGTCCGAACCATCGGTCCAGACAAACACGGGATTTACCTGGCCGAATGCCGGGGGCACGTTCGCCATCAATAAAGGTGCAAGAGTGATCACAAAAAAGAGGAGAAAACATCGTATTCGTATTGAATCCATAGAAATCGTTTATTTTCCGGGTTGACAGATTGTTGTGCTGGTTGTATATCCAGCAGTATTTATCCATAAGAGATGTGTATCAGATTTTGCAAATTTCCCCGCTTATCCCATACACCACCGGTGGTTTTTCAACCATCCAGAAGTATGGGTATATCAAAGTTTTTGCTTTAGTTCTGATGCATTTCAAACATAAACATCCTTGTTGCGCATACAACCTAGTTCCACATTTGATTGCCAAAAGCAACAATACCACCGAAATATAATTAGAAAAAACTAATATTAACAAACCATTACATAAATCTTAATGGTTTGTCCTTAAGTCTATTATAAGCCGGGAACCGTCCGCAGGTTTCATATCACAGCGAAGCGGGCATGTTGCCGTTCAGATTGCCGGGTAGTTATTATACCGGCTGTCACTCCAGCATCAGCTCTCGAATATATTTTACCGGAGAGCTTCCGTAGCTCAGAAACGTCTCGTGAAATTCGCGGAGATCGTAGTCATCGCCTTTTTGTTCATTCCATTCCTCACGCAGATTCCATATTTCGGTGTATCCTGTAAAGTAACTGGTCAACTGGACCTGTGACAACGTGGCACGACGCCACTTGCCTTCGGCTTCGGCCCGCTCCTGGAAAGCACGGTTCATCAGCAGATCCAATGCCTCCTCCCGCGAGTACCGGTATTCCTCATTGTGAATCCGGTAATCGAGAATGGTATTGGTCACCACCCGCAGATGCCATTTGGCATACATCAGCCAAAGTTCCGGCTTGAAATCGCCATACCCCTCCTCAAGCATCATCTGCTCGGTGTAAACGGCCCACCCTTCAATCATCGCGGTATTGCGCAGAATGCTCTTGATGATGGATGGTGACTTGTTGGCATACACCAGCTGCGTATAGTGTCCGGGAATAGCCTCGTGAATATTGAGGATCTGCAGCGTATAGTTGTTGTATTCCCGGAGAAAACTAGCGGCCTCCTCATCGGACATGTGATCAATGGGGGAAACATTATAATAGGTGTCACCACCGCTGTCGTACGGTCCGGGTGCTGAAATCGAGGCGATGGAAAATCCGCGCATGTACTCGGGAGTCTCGCGGACCACCAGCGGCTTGTCGGGATCCAGGGTCAGCAATTCGTTTTCCATCACAAATGTCTCCAGTTCTGGAATTTGCTCTTTTATGGCCTGCACAAGAGAGTCACGATGCACACGATTCCGGGCAATTTCATCCAGCACCATCTGCACACGTGTCAAATCCCCGGGCATCTCCCTGTCGGGGTGATATTCCTCCCACAGTTCCGCACTGCGCTCCATCATCTCCTGATGCAACTCCTCTTTGCGCCGGACCGCCTGTCGGTACACCTCTTCCGCGCCATACCAGGACACATTGTCAAACTGAAATTTCTGTTGATATAAATCACTGCCGATCCGGAATTCGCGAAAGCGGGCGTCGTCCGGCTCCAGCCAGTTCTCGTTCAACATCCCGATATACTCCTCCACCGCTGCTATCGCGCGATCGATGCGTTCGTTGAACGTACCGATCCATTCCTGGCCGACATCGCCATCCCCTGAATCACTATTCCCCAACACTGCCAGAGAATCGCGCAGCGCACCGTCAAGCATGCCAATGGTCCCCCGATTCTGCTCTACGGCCAGTTCGGTGTGAGGTCTGGTCGGGGTCCCGAGTACATCCGCGGAAGCAGCGTAATATTCGGGGACCAGTTCCAGCATCCGGAAAAGTGATGACAGGCGTTCTTCAAGCGGTGCATATCTTCCGTTGAGGATACGGCTCACCGAACCGGCTACATTATACCGGGATGGATCCCAGCTCTCCAAACGAAATTCATCGCGGTTCCAGACCTGCGACTGCAAGTAGTTGTCTATCAGCCGATAGTCGATCTGCTCCAGCGGGGGGAGATTCCCGGCATTGATGGCATCGAGTTTGCTTCGGTAATTCGTCAGAAATTGATTCCGCTTTTCCCGGTGTTCATCGTTGTTGATCGTCAGCCGGTCGGCATAATTATAATTCCCTACTGCCAGAGCCCATCCGGGATTCAGCTCCCACAAATCATCGATAAATGCTGTTTTTAAAGACTCAAAATCCTCCTGGGTGCTCTCTTCCCGGG
>Ga0207421_10009109_pt1 | contig 10101 bp, 10 predicted proteins | sample SodLakKL_010_SED_4_FD_187542 | JGI IMG/M metagenome (GOLD analysis project Ga0207421, IMG submission 187542) | Alkaline sediment microbial communities from Lake Tanatar, Kulunda Steppe, Russia - 8KL_010_SED (SPAdes) (version 2) | ecosystem: Environmental > Aquatic > Non-marine Saline and...
TATCGACAATATGCTCAGCTGGCATAACAGCGGGTTTAATATCTTTTGCAGCAGACCAACTGACCCGGACGATCAAAACGGATTGGAAAGGTTGGCCCAATACATCATCCGGGCCCCGATCTCCCAGGAGCGGATGATGTACGTCCCGGCATCTGAAGCGGCAGACGGCCTGGCCAGGGTAATTTACCAGGCCAAAGACGGCGGTACTTCTAAAACCTTTCTGGCTCTTGATTGGCTCGCTCAACTGGTCTCTCATATTCCGGGCAAGGGTGAGCAGATGGTCCGTTACTATGGTTATTACTCCAACAAATCCCGGGGTATGCGTAAAAAAGCCGCCCTTGATGAGCAGGTGCCTTTCTTAATTGATACCGACATAGACAGCAGGGAGTTCCGCAAAAGCTGGAGCCGTTTGATTCAGAAGGTCTACAGTCGTGACCCACTTGTCTGTCCTAAATGCAGCGGGAAGATGAAAGTGATTGCCCTAATTGATGATGTTGCCGTGATAAAGAAGATCTTACAGCACCTTGACTTGTGGGAAACGAGAAACCACGGCCCGCCGCCCGGCAAGATCATGCTTGAATTTGTGCCGGTTCAGGCGCAGCATCTAGAACAGCTTATCATGGCCTGCGACCTGCAATATCCGGATCTAGACAGCAACCGCTATGAAAATGACTATTTACAGCTACCAGATGAAGAGCTCTGTTTGTAGCTTTCTACTTCCGGGTAAAAGTTTTTAAGGTCATCGCTGGTTTTGTTATGCCAAAACCGGGGCCCTTTAGTTTACTTCTTTGTTCAACTTGTATGCTCTTAGCGTAAAACCCCAAAATGATCCTTAAATGCCCTCTGCTTCACCTCTACCCGCGGCGTATCGGGTCGGAAGTCTGCTTTTTGTGGTCAGGTTAGCTTGATCTGCAGCTTTATAGTGTAGTGGTATATTCCCGACAGAAAAGCAAATTCCTATCACTATAGCCCAGGGCCAAATCGGGACGGTGGTCATCATTGATGACGTAACTTTCTACAATTTCTTCTGCCAATTCAGGGGTTACGCTCTGGTAAGAGACCCGGGGGCGGCCCGGTTTAATTACATCGACTAAAACTTCAGCAAAACACATACCGATACAGCCGACTTCTTTAATCTTTGCCTCAACTTGTTTTTCCTGGAGTTTGTTTTCTATGGTTTGCACTACCTACTGAGCCCCGGTAGCATTGCCGCAGGTAGCACAGCCGACATAAATTTGGGTTACGTTTCTGTCCTGTTCTTTCTCTAAAGTTTCATTTGCTTCTTTTGCGATAGACTCATACTTCTGGATCACTTTGTTCCAAAACCTCCTTTGCCTGTTTCGAGACAACCCGCCTGAAAACATCATCGTCAACCATTACCACAGGAGCAAGTGCGCAAGCGCCGACACAGTTTACTCGTTCCAAACTGAACTTGTAATCTTCAGTAATTTCACCGGCCTTGATGCCCATCTCCCGCTCCAGTGCTTCCATAATCTGCATGCCACCCCGCACATGGCAGGCAGTGCCAAGACAAACTTTGATCGTGCGTTCGCCGCGAGGGCTAAAGTAAAGCTGGGAGTAAAATGTAGCGGTACCGTAGACATTGCTTTCCGGTATTCCAATTTTTCCGGCAATCTCACGGATAGCTTCTTCAGGCGGGTAGCCAATTTCATTCTGGACAGCCTGCAGCATGGGGACAACTTCGCTGCGCTTACCTTCAAACGCCGATAATGCTTTGCTGGTTTGTTCCTGCAAATTCTTCCCTCCATTCTGTTTCAACATTAGGTATAAAATACGCGGGCATAAGCTTGCTTATATCCAAGCTTCTTTTCTCGATCCACACAAAAAATTTCTGCTCATTGCAATAAGGGTAAATATTCTAAAAAGATATGATCTAAAGATGAGAATAAGGTAAAAAGATGGGTTATTTATATAAAACTATATGAAAGGCATTAGCAAGATTTAATAAATTTTGCTATACGCAGTTAAATATTTTATATGATGCAGGAATAATAAACCCTAAGTAGAATAAAGAAAAATTGTAAGCAAGTTTAATAAAATTGCAGTCCTATGCCTAAGAAAGATTTACCTCATCAGATATTTAACATCCCTTAGGGCAATAAGAGGTTTTTGAAAAATTCAAACCCGGTATCCTTTATGCTATAAATATAAAAAATATTTTTAAATCCGAAAAAATTAATTTAGGGATAACCTTTACATAGCAAAGAAAAATAATATCTTTAAAGACTTATAGAAAGAGGATGATAAGTAGTTATGTTTTCTTGGTTAAAAAATTGGCGTAGAAAAAGAAAGAAGCAAAGAAAAAAGGAAAACTTTAATGTAAAAAACGAAGCTATTAAAAAAGAAAGTGTTCCAGAGTCAAGCAAAGAAGCATGTAAAACGACTGATGAAAGTAAAGGCAAGGCCGTAATTGCTTTGGTTACCGATTTCTTGCAGTTAAAGCCGTCAAACTATCAACATGTTGGAGCCCGTGAAAGACAAGAAGATGCCTTCGCATTTTCGGATTTATCTGATAATAAACATGTTAAAGATACTGGCGTCTTAGCAGTAGTAGCTGATGGCATGGGTGGATTAGCCAAAGGAGACAAAGCCAGCCAGGTTGCTGTCAATGTATTTTTAAGGGAACATTCTCAGAAGAAAAGAAATGAACCGTTTGATAAGTTTCTCCGCAGTGCCCTGCAAAGATCTAATGCTGCTGTCTATGATTTAGCCTTTACTGGTGGCGAGGATGATGAACTGGGCACTACTCTTGTAGCAGCGGTTGTTCACGAAGGAAAAATGCATTGGATATCTGTTGGAGACAGCCGAATATATCTTTATAGAAATAACCAACTTAAGCAGTTAAACAGAGAGCATATATTTGCGAATAAGCTATTTAATGATGTTGAAAATGGCCTAATCTCTAGAAAGGAGGCTGAGAAACATCCTGAGCGTACTTATTTAACCAGTTATTTGGGTATGCCTAAACTCTTTGAAGTTGACTGGAATGAAGAGCCACTTATTTTAAACGCCGGTGATTCGGTTATGCTTTGCACGGATGGGCTAACGAACACTTTAACAGATGAAGAAATAACCGAAATATTTAATAAAGCTCCTAATAACATTGCTGAAGAACTTATTAATAGTGCATTGTCAAAAAACAAGTCATTTCAGGACAATATTACCATTTTGGTTCTTTCATGTGGGTCGGTAAATAATCAATCCAAAAAGGGGGATAAGAATGCATAAAAAATTTGTGTTCAATCGGTTCATAATTGTTTGGTTACTTTTATTTTTATTGATAGTTCTTAGCAATTCAGTTCTTGCAAATTCTTCTCTTGAGAAAGCAAGAGAGAGTGTAGTGCGAGTAATAGTGATTGACCCTGCCACTGGAGGGGTGGTTAATTTTGGTTCTGGATTTGTTGTGGGTGGAGAGGCACCGTTTGAATATGTCGCTACCTGTGCTCGTATTATCGAGCAAGGCGGCGATATCTATATTTGGCGGGCAAGAGACGACCAAATTTCTGCCGAACGCTATCTTACTGAAGGTGATATTGCCCTCCTGGAGCTCGATCCCAGGCATCTACTTTATGGTTATGAACCATTGGAACTGGCCAGAAAAGAAATGGTTTCTGATGTTGATGAAGTTTATGCTATTGGTTTTCCGGTTCCATCTGATGAAATGGTTGATTTCCCCGCTGCTTTTCCTGAAGATACGACGGTTACAAAAGGTATAGTGGAAAAGGGAGTTACTCTTAGAGGGGTAGGTGCCTATCAAACAAGTGCGGCAGTTCACTGGGGTAGTTCAGGTGGACCCTTGACAAATGAGGATGGGCAAGTCATCGGTGTAATTTCCCGTTACGCCCATCAGGATGGAGAAAATGCAGCAGTGCATGTGGATTATTTAACTGGAGCTTTGATAAGCCGGGGTATTGATTTTGTACCTGCTCAAGAAGAAGTTGTTACTGAAACTGACCCCGATCTCGACCCTGCTCCTGAAGTTGATGAAGAACCTGAAGTAACAGCACCGGTGAACGGTAATGGAATATTAGGCACTCACGGCCCGCTTATTATCGGCCTAAGTGCAGCAGCTTTCCTGATTATTGTTTTGGCGCTAATACTTGTTGCCAGGAAAAGAAAAATTTCTGCGGCAATGGCTACACCTTCAGCACAGCAAGCTGCACCTGCTGCAGGACCAGTGACTATGACCAGGCCCGAAAGGGAACCGGCGGTAACCCAGGCCAAGCGTCCACAATATAGAGCTGTAATTAAGGGTATAGCGGGACAGTTTTTTGGACAAAACTTAGAATTGGTTGACAATCAGCTTGTCATAGGCCGTGATCCCAGGCTTTCCCAACTGATTTATCCACAGGACCGTGAAGAAATTAGCCGCAAACACGTCACAATCAGTTTTGATGAAAGAAACCATAAATTTATTCTTGAAGATTCTTCTTCTAATGGTACTTACCTATCGTCAAACCAGAAACTAGAACCTGGCGAAAAATACTACTTAAACAGTGGAGAAAGATTTTACTTGGCGGATCCCAATGAGGTTTTCGAGGTTAGGGTAGAGTCATAAAATGAAATATAAAGCGGCATTACTTTCGGAAAAAGGTGGCCGAAAGAGAAACGAGGATTTTTCCACTTTCTCTGAGCGGAATGGCTATGGCTGTTATTTGGTTGCAGATGGTCTTGGTGGTCACTATGGTGGCGATAAGGCTTCGAAAACTGCCTGTAAGAGTATTTTAGAAGCTTTCGAAAAATCACCGGGATCATCTGTAAACCACTTAAATAGTTATCTGGACTGTGCTTGCAAGGCTATGGAGAGATTACGCGCTGAGATCAAGGTAGATAACGCTGCAAAAACAACTTTGGTAGTTTTACTTATCGGTAACAAAAATGCAACTTGGGCGCACATCGGGGATTCAAGGTTATACTATTTTCACTCGGGCCGGATAATATTTCAAACCAAGGATCATAGTATTCCCCAACGCTTGGCTGATATCGGAGAAATTAGCATTGATCAGATTCGCTTCCATGAAGATCGTAATCTACTGCTTAAAGTATTTGAAGGCAATGATATTAGCCGCTTTACCTTGCTTGATAAGGAAGTCCCTATTAATAGGGGAGATACTTTTTTACTATGCAGTGATGGATTTTGGGAATGTATTTATGAAGCTGAAATGGAAAACGAATTAAAGAGATCTTCAACACCTGAATCTTGGCTTAATCAAATGGAAGGAGTTTTGTTAAAACGAGTAAAACCAAAACATGATAATTACAGTGCCCTAGCTGTTATAGTTAGGTAGCAACAATAATTACTAATAAATACCAACACAAAGATTTTATTCTATAAGGAGGTATTTTAATTTATGGAACCTCTTACAAGGTGTGATTATGGCCATTATTATGATTCAAAGAAACATACTTCATGCCCATATTGCGGAATTCAGAATATTCGCAATGATATTCAGAGAACTATGGCTAAGCGATCAAGTGAGTCAGATTATGAAATCGAGGTTACTAAGCCTTTAAATCAAAAGCAGGCCAAGGGTGACCCTGGCAGAACCATGGGTGTTTATCATAAAAAAATAGGACGGAAGCCGGTTTCGGGCTGGCTGGTAGCAGTAAGTGGTCCGGAAAAAGGTCGTGATTTCCGTATAACCGTGGAAAGAAATTTTATTGGTCGTTCAGAAAATATGGATATCCAGATTACAGAAGATGAATCAGTATCCCGAGAAAATCATACTTCAGTTAGTTACAGTCCCAAAAATCAAACCTTTCGCCTTTATCCGGGAGAAAGTAAAGGATTGGTTTATTTAAACGATCAAGAAGTGCTGACTCCGGAATTACTTAAAGCTTATGACATTATAGAGCTGGGCCAAACTAAACTTATGTTTGTGCCTTTCTGTGGTGAAAATTTTCAGTGGGATCATGACGAAGATGAAGGCAAGGATGAGGATTGAGAATTCAGCACCTTTCCTTAATTTCACTTGAATGGATAAAAACATTTCTTGGGTAATAAAATAGTTAAGGGTGGTGTTTGGTTATGAAAGCCTTAAATATTGGTCGGGCACCCGATAATGACATTGTCTTGACCGATGAAAAGATATCCCGATATCATGCTCGATTGGTTTTCCGATCAGGGAAGTGGCACCTTGTTGATTTACAAAGCACTCATGGCACATTTGTCAATGGAGAACAAGTTAAGGAAAAGTTCAAGCTTGCTCCTGGCGATTCAATTATGATAAATGGAGTAAAACTGAAATTTGATGGCAACAATATTTTAACCTCCCAAGGCAGTATTTTAACTTCATTGACTGAAATTGCTTTTTCTGACCCACAACAAAGTCCTTCTATTTCCGGGGACACATCTGCCAGGAGCAGTTCTACTTTTATGGGAGGATTCAATATTATTGCAATGGTTGGTGCGATTTGTATCCTGTTGCTAATTGGTGCAGCTGTATTATTTTTCACGGAAGAAGAACCTGAACCGGTGGAACCTGAACCAATTATAAAAGAGGGTACTATTTCCTATGCCGGTGGAGAATATACCGGGGAATTAAAAGATGGTGTTCCCCATGGCTATGGAACTTTAGTCAGGTCTTATGAAGGTGGTTCACAAGCTACATACGACCTTCTTTTTCGGACTGGACGAACCACCCAAGTTTATGAAGGTCAGTGGCAGCATGGGCAAAAGCATGGTCAAGGTAAAATGATCAATTCCGATGGCAGTGTGCTTGAAGGTTACTGGGAAAACAACTCCTATATCGGCCCAAGCGGAAATTAAAAAGAGGTGTTAAGATGCTTTATAATCAAAGATTAACCGTTCTTCTCTTAATAACAACCCTGGTTTTGTTATTAATGCCTTCCAGTGCTATTGCCCAAGAAGATGATGAAGAAGAAATTGTTAGGGTTACGGGTATTCGCTTAGAAGATAATAAAACTGAAATGACTTTAGTCCTGGGGGAATCTGAAGAGCTGACTGCAATTGTCTATCCTCTAGATGCAACTGATAGAAGGGTTGCCTGGTCTAATAGTGATTCCGAGGTGGTTGAGCTTAATACAAAGGGGTACACCGCTGAGGTTAAATCACGTTCAATCGGTGAATCTACCATTACTGTTTCAACCGTAGATAGGGGGTTTTGGATTGAATGTCAAGTTGAAGTTATAAGATTGGGTGAAAGCATTGGCATTGATCCAAAATCAGTAACCCTTGCTCCCGGAGAGACAACAGAAATGGAAGCCTGGGTATTGCCTCGCGATGCTGACGAGCAAGGCATAAGGTGGGAATCTGCCGATTCCGGTATAGCTACAGTAGATCAAGAGGGCAAAGTAACAGCAAAACATGAAGGAGAAGCCAGAATTATTGCCCGTGCTGTTGAGGAAGAGGGAATAAGGACATACAGCAAAGTTACAGTTAAAGAAGAGCCGGATCCACTGCCTGAAGTTAATGATAATGATGACGATCTTTATGACGAAAAAGATAAAAAGGATGAAGAAGATGGCTTAATAATGCCCCTTATTTTTGGCTCGGGTGGAGGAATTATTGTGATCGGAGCTTTATTTTTTGCTTTACGTAATCGCCGAAAGAGCCATCCTTCTCAAGCAACTGCATCAGCTTTTACAGGTAGTTCGTTAGGAAGCCCGGTATTAATTGGTGTATCTGGTCTATATGCTGGACAGAAAACTGATCTTAGTCATGATGAAATTATTATTGGACGTGATCCACAAGCTGCCCGGGTAGTATATCCCTCGGAAAGCGATCAAATCAGTCGCAAGCATTGTAAAATATATTTTGACCGAAATATGCAGCAGTTTATCCTCGAGGATACTTCCAGCAATGGCACCTTTTTAGCAGATGGTCGAAGATTGAAACAATATCAGAAATATCCCTTAAAGCCGGGAGATACATTTACACTGGCACAATCAGGCGAAACTTTTAGCGTAGAACTGGAGTGATCCCGGTGGTGCTGGAAAACTTATGCATGGGTTGCATGGGCGAAAAAGGAGAACAACAAGAATGTCCACTATGCGGCTTTAATGAAACAGTAGCTGAAGAGGTGCCTTATTATCTCCCACCACGCACCATCTTACAAGACAAATATATTATTGGCAGAGTTCTTGGCCAGGGCGGTTTTGCAATAACTTACTTGGCCTGGGATATTAATTTAGGGATCAGGTTGGCTATAAAGGAATACTTTCCCCTGGACCTGGTTTACCGAAATCCGGAAAATAATTTTGTTATTGCTCATTCAAATTCTCAGGAAACAATTTTTGTCCAGGACATGGAAAAGTTCTTGCAGGAAGCTCGCATCCTGGCTCGTTTTATGGAGCATCCCAACATAGTTTCAGTTACAGACTTCTTTCAGGCTAACCGCACTGCTTACCTGGTAATGCACTATATTGAGGGAGTTACCCTGCGCGAACACTTGCGCACTGTGGGTGAAAAAATTCCTTTCGGCATTGCCATGGAAATTTTCATGCCGGTGATGGACGCGCTGCGAGCTATCCATGAAGCAGGGCTGTTGCACCGTGATATTAGTCCCGAAAACATTATTATTAGCCAAAGCGGGCGAGTGTTACTTATTGATTTTGGAGCAGCCCGCCGTTCTGCAGGAGATCGGGATGATAATATTTCTGTGGTTATGAAGCCAGGCTATACCCCCCAGGAACAGTATAAAAGTAAAGGTAAGCAGGGGGCCTGGACAGATGTTTATGCTGCTGCAGCTACCATCTACCGGGCTATTACCGGCCAGATGCTTACTAACTCCCTTGACCGCTTAGAAAAAGATACTCTTGTTCCTCCTTCTAAGCTAGGTGTGGATATGAAGCCGGAAGCAGAAAAAGCTGTTTTAAAAGCACTTTCTGTAGATCCTGCAGATCGCTACCAAAGTATGGCAGAATTTCAGGAAGAGCTGATGCAGATAGATCTACCGCCGCAAAAACCACCTTCGGAAACGGGGCTTGATACCGGGAAAACTTCAGTTGAGGAAGAGACTTCTAAAGAAGAAATAAAGCAAGAGCCACCATCTGAGCGCCCTGAAGTAAAAAAGTCAGAGCGTGCATATACCGTCTTGGGGGATATTAACATTGGCCGCGCAGCCGATAATGATATAGTCCTAAATAATGACACTGTTTCCCGCTATCATGTCCGCATTTATTCTCGCTATCAGAAGTGGTATATAGCTGACCTGGATAGTACACACGGTACATATGTAAATGAACATAAAATTGAAAAGTCGGTGGAGCTCAAAGCGCCAAGCCAGGTTCGTGTGAGCGATATTATCCTAAAATATGATGGAAGCAACATCTTATCTGAAAATGGTCTAATAGCACATAAATTAAATGAACATGTTTCTTTCACCGAGCGATGGCTCAATAGTGAAAAACTTTCTCCTGTTCGCCTGATTGATAACTTTTTAGCTTCACTGGACAAGATTACTCAACCCAACTTAAATGCTAAAGAGCATATAACTGTAAACATAGGGAGATTAGCTGACAATGATGTTGTTCTATCTAATGAAATGATTTCGCGCTACCATGTCCGTCTATTTTTGCATTCGGGAAAATGGTATGTAGCCGACTTGCAGAGTACTCACGGTACTAAGGTTAATGATACCCCTGTCAAAGAACCGGTAGTGCTTAATCCCGGTGATACAATTTCGATCAGCGATATCCCTATTCATTTTAACGGTGGCAGCATTTTTACAGAAGAAGGTGAAGTTCTTTACGTTTTACCGGAGCAGGCTTCAAATTCAAATAGTCAAAACCCCGATAATGAATCCTTGCTAAATCAATTGCAGGAAGCATTAATGGAACCAAATATCTTAATTGCAATAATGGCTGTGGCAGGCTTTTTAATTATTGTCTTTTTGATTGTTTTAATTCTGAATTAAATTACTAAATCCTATAAAGTTTGATGTTGGAATAGTAGGGTTTTTTAATTTCCACCCTTTCATGATGTCAAGAAAAATCAACTTGGATGCTTCAAATGCCTTAATAGATATTGACAGTTAGTTGCATTTATTTGAATTACAGCAGCGTAACTTAATTTTTTTGGAGGTTTAATATGGAAAACCAAAACCGCTGTTATGGCTG
>Ga0207421_10009110_pt1 | contig 10101 bp, 11 predicted proteins | sample SodLakKL_010_SED_4_FD_187542 | JGI IMG/M metagenome (GOLD analysis project Ga0207421, IMG submission 187542) | Alkaline sediment microbial communities from Lake Tanatar, Kulunda Steppe, Russia - 8KL_010_SED (SPAdes) (version 2) | ecosystem: Environmental > Aquatic > Non-marine Saline and...
GCGCACCGTCCGTTCGCGGCTCTATCGGGAGCCACTCATCGGCTTTCTGTGCTGTCGGGGTGTGCTGTGGGTCGACGACGACGAGTTTCGCGCCGTTGTCCAGCGCCTCTAGTACACCCTTTGGCTCCCACTGCCCGGCGAACGATTCGAAGATGTTGCGCCCCCAGGCGATGATGTACTCCGCGTTCTGGTAGTCGACAAAGCGCATGTCTGTCCCGACGCCCATCAAATTCCCGCTCAGGTGTGGACCGCCGAAACAGACGTGCCGACCGCGGCCGATGCGTTCGGGAGTTCCGTAGAGGTTCCCCCAGACGATACCGTGCAGGTTCGTCGTCGTCCAGCTTGCGGCGTCGAGGAACGTTTCGGCACCATACTCCTCGTCGAACGCTTCCAGCCGTCGTGCGGTGTACTCGAACGCCTCGTCCCAGTCGACTTCGCGAAGTTCACCGTCCTCACGGATGTGCGGCTGTGTAATTCGGTCGGGGTCGTGTGCCTTCTCCATCTCGGCCAGTCCTTTTGGACAGAGCGTCCCCTCGGTTCCTGGCCCTGCGCTGCCTCGTGGGTGACCGTCCACGCCGTCGATGTCGATGATCGTGTTATCTTTGACCGCGAGTTCCTGTCCACAGGCGTGGTGACACATCCAGCAGTTGCCGTAGGCCGTCTCGGCGTCTGCGACGGAGGCGACCGGTTCGTCCTCCGGCTCGAAGACGGAGAGACACCCGCTCAGCCCGGCCACACCAGCGGCCACACCTGTCGTTTTCAACAGCGTGCGCCGCGTGAGCCCCTGCCCGTCTGTCTCACTCATCACGCATCCCCTCCGGCGGCACGTAGTCTTCTCCAAACTCCTCGCGAAACGCCTCGTCGTACAGCTCGAAGAACTCCGCCTTCGAGAGCTCTCCTCGCCAGACTCGTTTCGCGTCCTCGCCAGCGAACCGTCCGAGTTCCTGGTCGTATTTACTCGGCTCTGGCTCTCTGTCTATCGCTTCGAGCGCTTCGAGCGGTGTTTCTTGCTGGGACATTGGTTTCTCACACGTATCTCTAGCCTCTCGCAGCCCATCCCAGTCACGCTGGATCGGTTAAGGTTTTATACCGGAGTGTGAGTCAAACACTCCCGAGATCTTCTCGTCAGCAGAACAGCTCTGACGGCCGTTGACGGCTGTGCTCTGTCCGATGAGCGCTCGGTATGAGCGCGGATATAACAGCTATATAAATACTACTCTTTCTAGCACGAACACTCACAGGGGATCTGTCGAAGAACGTTCGCTTCGGCCCGGTTGAGTCGCTGTGAGAGCGCAGACGTCGAGATATCCAGTCGGTGCGCAACCTGTTCAAGATCGACCGCCGAGTCTGCGTCGTAATAGCCCATCTGTTTGGCTGTGTGCACTGCTTCGCGCTGTTTTGGCGTCAGCAGCGAGAGATCAACGCTGCAGTTCTCGGCGTAGCGCCCTCGGTCGATCGAGTTGAGCGACCGAAGCCGAACCCGTTCACAGCACTCGCGAATCTCGTTGACGAGTGAAGAGACCATCTCGGTGTTCGGAAGATACGTCTCCACGACGAACCAGCCAGTCCCAACCTCGAGGTAGCGGGGGATACAGCCGTATCTGGAGAAGACGTCACGCGGACAGTGAGCACAGATGCTGGAGGTGAACTGTTTCGTGTGTTCCTGTGGTCCGTCAGGCGTCTGTTCTCTGATATCAATATCGGAGCGACACCGACCATCCTCGTATCGAATTTCGGCGTCGAGGATGTCGCCGTCGATCTCGTCCATCACGCACGGCCCGCCACGCTCGATCTCGAGAACGACGCGAATGCTGTGCACCTCGCCTTCTGAACGGTGTTCCACGTCAGCAGTCTCGTCACGCTGGCCGTTCGTTCCGTCTTCGTTCACGTCGCCGATTGTATCTGTGGACATCTGTGTGCACAACCTGTCGCGGAGTACTCCCGGTACTGCTCTCAGGTTAATCCACACTGTGCAGATGTATAAATAGTTAATCTGATTGCCGCGAGATGAGAACTGCGCTGTCTGAGTCTTGCTATCCTGTCGGTGTACGGACCGTGGGTTTCCGCGCTGCCTCTGTATGAGACAGAGCGGTCCACCCCAATCAAAGCGCTGGCACCGTCTCGTTCGGCGCCGTCGGCGGAGACGACCGAAGGCAGCGAACCACGCCTGCTCGTCGACAGCACCGACTGCGGTGAGGCAGAGACCCCAGCTGCGCTCGAGGCGTGCTGACGGGTTGGGTGACCGGCCGGCCCAGCTGCTCGACCCGAAGCGGAGCGTCGACGGCTCGAGCGAGCGCGAATCCAAACGGCTATACCCCTTGACGGGGTACGACTGACCAGACGGTCAGGAGGCACCTGAGTGGTCAGCAGACGGGTACAGAGCGTGAGCGGACCGGTGAGCGCACAGCACGTCATCATCGGCGCGGTCGTCCTCAGCACGTTTTTCATCGGCTTCGGCGGCGGCGTCATCTTTCCCATCCTGCCGAACCTCGGCGACGTGCTCGGCATCTCGCCGCTGCTCGTCGGGATCATCCTCAGCGCGAACCGGTTCTCGCGGCTGATCGCGAACGCGCCGGCTGGTGCGCTCGTCGACCGCTACGGCACACGAACGCCGATGGTCGTCGGGATGTTCGTTCAGGCGTTCGCGACGACCGGCTACGTGATCGCGATGCTCTCGCCGTTTCCGGAGGGGTGGTTCATCGGCGCGCGGCTGTTCTGGGGGGTGGGAAGCGCGCTCGTGTTCGCGACGGCGTTCACCATCGCGGCCGACGTGAGCGACGACACCAGCCGGGGGGCGAACATGGGGCTGATCCGCGGCGGCGTCCTCTTCGGGTTCCCGTCGGGGCTCGTCCTCGGGGGCGTCGTCAGCGAGCTCGCCGGCGACGTCGTCGCGTTCGCGCTCGCGACCGCGTTCGCCTTCGTCGCGGCCGCGATCGCCTACGCACTCATCCCCGAAACGCACGTCGAAGACGACCTTCGCCGGTCGGTCAGACCGTGGGACGTGAACACCAGCCTGCCCGCGCTCACCGTCGGCGTGGTGAACTTCGCGGTGCTGTTCGTCTACATCGGCGCGCTGTTTTCGACGCTCGTGCTCTTTCTTGGCGAGCGTAACCTGAGCGTCTTCGGCTTCGGTTCACAGGGAAGCTCCGGCGTGTTCATGGCCGTGACGGTCATCGCCGCCGGCGCGTGTATGTTTCTTGGAGGCTACGTCACTGACCGCAAACAGTCGCGCGTGCCCACGCTCCTCGTCTTCTTGTTGATCATGTGCGTCGGGTTCGTGCTGCTGGCGCGCGCGGAGACGGTCATGACGCTCGCGATCGCGTGTGTCTTCATCGGCGCGGGGCAGGGCGGGACGAGCGGGCCGCTGATGGCGCTGCTGGCGGATCTCACGCCCGACGTCGAGATGGGGCGGGCCGTCGGGACGAACAACGTCTTCGGCGACATCGGCGGCGGGCTCGGCCCGATCATCACGCTTCCGATCGTCGATATCGTGGGGTTCTGGCCGGTCTACCTCGCCTGTGCGGCGATGCCCGCCATCGCCGCAGTGTTCCTCCTCGGTGGGGTCGCCCGCGAGACCGGGCGGCTCGTCCCCCGCGTCGGGGCGTGAACGCTATCGGTCGTCGGTCCCGAGAGAGAACGATGCCGACCGTGCCAGCCGATCCCCCGGGTCGCTGTCCCGTCTGTGACGCCGAGTACGACTCCGTCTCGGTCCACACCGAGGGCGTCATGGTCGCCCTCGCAGAGAACGAGCGCTACCGCCGGGTCTGTTTCGAGCCGGCGAGCGAGGGCGGCCGGCCGGTGCTCGAGTTCTACCACCACGCCCACGACGTTGCGAGCGCAGAGACGGACACCGAGCGCTGAACTCGCCCGAGGCTCTGGCGCGAGCGTGTCACGAGGCCAGGTCGGTTCGAAGACAGCACGATCGAACTGCTATCCAGTGCTGAACTCAGATCCAGAAGCCAGCTTTTTCAACACGCTGTGAGTCTCTTCGTCCTCGATCGCGTCGGGCGAGAAAACCAAGGGGAGTCACGGATCTGTTCAGAGATGGCCCTGATGGCGTTTTGGAGTCGAAACCGATCTAGTAGGCGGCGTCCCACCGCGATCCCTTGCGGGTGTTGCCGCAGTTGTCACACCTGATGCGTCCCATCGCGTCCATCGCGTTGGCAATGGTGTCGCAGTTCTGACACCAGTAGCCATAGAGTGTCTCGCCGCTCGGGTCGGCGTAGGTCACCGAGAACGCTGCGAGCGAGCCGCGCTCTGTGTTGTCGTGATCTATGTACACCGTCACGTCGTCGGTCTGGAGCTCTTCGACCCGGTCGGCGTCGAGTTCGGTGTAGATGTACTGCATGTAGGGGGTGTCGTCGATCTCGACGGTCTCCTCGCCGACTTTCGTCAGCCCGTGTCGTTCGTAGAAGGCGTTGCCGGCCTTGTTGACCGCGAGCACCCGCCCCCTGAGCGTCGTTGCACCTCTGGCGTCGAGGTGGTCGCGGACCGCATCGAACAGCTCCTTGCCGTGGTTCTCCGACCGGTACGCCGGGTCGACGTGTAACCAGTACAGCTCGCCAGTCCGTTCGCCCGTGTAGCTCACGTCGGCGAACGCGACGACCTCGCCGTCGACGTCCGCGACGAGCAGGAGCTCGTCGTCGCTTCTGAGCCGGTCGTGCAGCCGGTTCTCGTCGTACCACTCGTCGACGGCGCTCGTGATCGCTTCGGCGTCGAGCGGGTACGACGCCTGCAACGAACGCCGGGCGACATCTCTGAGCGCGGGGCGGTCCTGCGGGCGTGCGTTACGGATCTCCATGCGCTCGCTTCGAGCCGCGGTGTGATAAAACTCCCCTGAACGTCCCGTTTCTGGGTGTCGTAACGCTAAAGAACCAAACCGTCGTTGTTCCACATAAGATGATACAGGAACGTCTCTTTCGAGGGAGGTGCTGTCGTGGGAGTTGAGATACGCGAATCGCCCGTCTCGGACGCCGAGTTCGCGGAGATGGAGCGGTTCGTCCGTGATTATCTCGCGGCGAGCGTGGCCGGCGGGGACGAGGGCGGCCGGATGCGGTGGTACCCGTGGCACTCCGCGGCGTACCGGTTCAACCACATCCGGAACGTCGTCGCGCTCTCGACCGAGCTCGCACGCGCCGAGGGCGCAAACGAGGACGTCACGCGCGTCGCCGCGCTGTTCCACGACATCGCCAAGCTCGAGGTCGACCAGGACGTCCACGCCGAAGCGGGCGCGCGCATCGCCCGGGAGTACCTGACGAGCCACGGCGACTACCCCAGCTCGTTCGTCGAGCAGGTCTGTCGGTCGATCCGCGAGCACTCCTACCAGGGTGATATCGCGGATCTGACCCGCGAGACGCAGTGTCTCGTCGAGGCCGACCTCATCGACAAGATCGGCGCGAACGGGGCCGCACTCATGCTGTTGCGCATGGGCTACGAGGCGCGCACCCACATGGACACCGCGGAGATGGTCGAACGTGTCGTCGAACGCGGTGAGGAGGTCCGCACACAGGTTCGCAGTCAGACTGCGAAAGACATCGCCGACAGGCGTCTCAAACGCGTCCGCTGGTTCAAAGAGTGGCTCGAAGACGAGATCGTCGGCCTCTAGAGCACGCTCGCGAGCCCGTCCCAGAAGAAGACGAGCCCGAAGCCGGCGAGAACGAGCGCGCTCGCGCCCGCCACTAGCGGCGCGAACGAGTCGACGCGTCGGCCGGCTGTGAGCAGCGCTGCCGGAAACGCGACGATCCAGACGACGATGCCGGCGAACAGCCCGACCAGCAACGCGGCGCTTCCGGTCTCGACGACGACCGCTCCGGCCAGCGTCTCACCCACGTACGGGAGGTGTTCGAGCACGTCGAGACGGCCAGGGTCGAGCAACGCGACGCCGACGGTCAGCCAGAACAGGACCTGGAACGGGTTGGTGAGCCCAAGCGCGAGCGCCTTCCAGAAGCCGCGGGCGTCGCCGACCTCGTCCGTCTCCACGAGCGTCGCCCGGGCGCTTCGGAACGCGCCGACGGCGAAATAAAGCATCAGCACGCCCCCGACGGTGACCATCACACCACGGAGGCGCGGGGCCTCCTCGACCACCGCAACGAGGCCGAACAGCGCGAGCACGAAGAAGACGACGTCGGCGACCATCGCACCCAGCCCGGTGACGAAACCCGCGACCCACCCCCGGGCGACGCTCTCTTCGGCGATGATCGCGTTCATCGGCCCCGGCGGCGCCGCCAGCGCGAGGCCGAAGAGCACGCCCGCGAGAAACGACAGACCGGTTGCCGTGGGCATCGCTCACGCCTACCACGTCCGGTCCGATAAGCGTGGTGTGAATGTCGATACCGCTCAACATACCCGACTGCGGCGGCACTGCCCGACAGGTCGAGACCGAGAGCCGTCGTTCGTCGAACGTCTATCAGGTCTGACATCACGGCCCGCGAAAGCACCGCCGCCGGGACCAGCCCTACCGCGAGCAGTGGCTGACGACGTAGTCGTCGTCGGTGACGCCGATGATCGCCCACTCGTAGTCGGGGTCGGCGGCGCGGAGCCGTCGCTCGAGCGCGCCGAGCTGGTCGTCCCAGGTGACGAAACAGCGCAGCCCGCCCGACCGGGGCGGGTCGTCGGGCTCGGCCATCGGTGTCACCTCGACGACGCGCCACTTGCGCCGGGCGCGCAACCCCTCGCCGTCTGCCGCAACCTCGTAGCCGAGGTCGGTGAAAATGGACTCCGCCTCCCGCTGGAGCGTCGTGCTAACGGCTGCCATTCGTCACTAACTACCACGCCCAACCTCTTAACACTACCTAGATGTCAGACCGTGTGACTGTCCCGTGGCCGACCCCGTTCAGCCTGGTGAATCCGGCTCCGTTCAGTCTGACGGGCCCCGCTTCCGTCGGATCAATTTTGTTCAGTCCGACAAGCCCACTCCGTCGGAGCCGATAAACCCACTCCCTCCAGTCCGAGGAGTCCGTCCCTGTCCGATCCAACGAGCGTCCGTCTCACTCATGGGCGGCATCCCACTCCTCTGCTTTGGTGCGGTTGCTGCAGACGTTGCACTGGAGACGGCCCATGGCGTCGGCCGCGTTGTCGGTCGTCTCGCAGTTGCTACAGTAAAAGCCCCACCGGCTTTCTCGACGCTCGTCGGTGTAGACGACGTAGAACGGGCCTTTCTGGCCGCGCTTGCCTTCGCTCTGGTCGACGTAGAGCGTCGTCTCGTTCGGTCCCGGGACGGGCTGCATGCGCGCTGTTCGGCTCCCGGAGTGAAAGATGCTTCTTTATACGACGGCTCCAACGTCGGGATATGGACCCACGGGTTCGCGATCACGCCGAGACGCTCGTCGACTGGAGCGCACGGATCGAAGCGGGCGACAACGTCGTCGTCGACGTCGGCGAGGGCGCACACGACCTCGCGGTCGCCGTCGCGGAGACGCTCGGCGACCGCGGCGCGGACGTGCTCACGCGCTACCGCTCCGAGGAGGTCGAGCGGGCGTACCTCCGCGCCCACGACGGCAGCTTCGACGAGCCGTTCGAGCGAGCGCTCTACGAACGCGCCGACAGCGTCCTCTCGCTACGGGGGACGCGAAACACGAGCGAAGGTGCAGACGTTCCGGCCGAGACTCGCCGGGCGTACGCGACGGCGAACGCGCCGATCAGGGAGCTGCGGATGGACACAGACTGGGTGTCGACGCTGCACCCGACGCGCGCGCTCGCCCAGCACGCGGGGATGAGCTACGAGGCGTACTGCGAGTTCGTCTACGACGCGACGCTGCGTGACTGGGAGGCGCTCGCCGAGGAGATGGCCCAGCTCAAGGCGATCCTCGACGAGGGGGACGAAGTCAGCCTCCGCAAGGAGAGCGACGACACCGACCTGACGATGTCAATCGCCGACAGGACCGCGGTGAACAGCGCCGCAAGCGTCGTCTACGACTCGCACAACCTGCCCAGCGGCGAGGTGTTCACGGCGCCCGCCGACACGGAGGGGACGGTCGTGTTCGACGTCCCGATGACGGTCCGGGGGAGCCCGCTCCGGGATGTCCGCCTCGTCTTCGAAGACGGCGAGGTCGTCGACCACACTGCCGCCGAGGGCGAGGCGGTCATCGAAGAGCTGCTCGGGACCGACGCAGGCGCGCGCCGGCTGGGCGAGCTCGGCATCGGGATGAACCGCGGCATCGACCGGATCACCAACCAGATCCTCTTCGACGAGAAGATGGCCGGCACCGTCCACCTCGCGCTCGGACGGGCCTACGACGCCACCCTCCCCGAGGGTGAGTCGGGCAACGACAGCGCGATCCACACGGATCTCATCACGGACATGCGCGCGCCGGGAACCGAGCTGCTCGTCGACGGCGAGGTAATCCAGCGCGACGGCACGTTCCGCTGGGAGCGCTAGTCGTCGATCGGCGTCGTGGGGTGATCGGGCGTGGTGCCCGGCCTGCCACCGGCCGGCAGCCACCCCCGCGAGTGACAGAGTCCCAGCCCGGCGGTGATCGCGCCGACAGCGAGCGCGAGCGACTGGAACGCGACGTCGTAGGGGAGGCCGGCGTCGACGGCCAACCCTACCGTGCCGGAGCCGAACGCCTGAACGAGCATCATCGTCGAGGAGTACAGCGCGTAGGCGCTCGCACGGTGGTGATCGGGCAACGAGGAGAGCATGTACGTATCGATCGCGGGGAACATCGCGTGGATCACGTACCCGATGACGAGGCTACAGAGGACGACGAGGAGGAAGCTTTCGACGAGGGTAAGCACGAACACTGAGGCCGCGAAGGCTGCGACGATCGCGAGCAACAGCGGGACGTTCGCTACCCGGTCAGCGAGACGGCCGGTGACGATGAACGCGGGGATACCGGCGGCGAACATCGCCGAGAGCACCAGCCGGCCGGTCGCCTCGTCGATCCCTTTCACGACGTCGAGGTAGTCGCCGTAGAGGTTGAACAGCGCGTTCCAGAGAAAGCCGGTCACGCCGACGAAGACGACGCCGGTGAGGATGAGCCGCCACTGCGCCCGGGCGGCGGCGAGCAGGCTTCGGTCTGCTGTGCCCGCCTCGGGGAGGTCGGCCCGGCGCGTCGCCACCAGCAACGCGAGCGTGGACACGGCGGCGACTGCCGAGATGAGCACGAACGTCACACGCCAGTCGCCGACGAGAATGATCGCTCCCACGAACAGCGGCGCGCCGACGGCAGCGATCTGCCCGGAGACGCCGTGGACGCCGAGCGCCGTCCCGACGCGCGTGGGAAAGAGCTCGCTCACCAGCGGGTTGGCCGCGATGAAGTACATCCCGCTCGAGAGGCCCATCAGGAACGCCCCGAGGGTCAGGTGTGCAACGGAGCCCGCAAACGCCGTGAACAGCGAGGTGAACACGAGCAGCGTGCCGGTCGCGGCGACGACCGAGTGACGCTGAAATCGGGTGAGCAGGTAGCCCGTCGGCAGGCGGGGCGAGGCGCTGCCCAGCCAGGCGGCGCTCGCGACGACCCCGAGCGAGGCCGCCGTGACGTCGAAGTCGGCCGCAGCCGGCTGGACCAGCGGCGCGAAGATGAGACGGGCGAGGTTGACCAGAAAGACCATCGCCAGCAGCGACCCGAACAGCTCCCGTCGTGACACTGTCTGTGGGTTCGTGCGAGCCGTGATGAAGCAATCGAAACGGCGTTACAGGTAAAACGCCCGGTACTCCTCAGCGTCGGCCCGGGTGAGTTCGTCGAACTCGACGACGTCGTCTTCGGAGAGGTCGGCGTGGTCGTCGACCCACCCGAGTGCGTCCTCGCGCTCCTCGTAGGGTTGTGGGTTGCGCATCGGATCGATGCCACGGTCCTCGTCGGTGTCGAGCACCCAGTACAGCTCCTCGGCGCGCACGAGCCCTTCGTGGTTGGCGTCGCGCGCCCACGCGTTCTCGACCGGAGCGTCGGTCTTTGCGAGGTCGTCGACCGCGACCGAGTAGGTGAACAGACAGCCGGGGGTGCAGAAGAACTGTCTCGCCTCGTCCGCGTGTGCCACCTGTGCGTTTGCGTGCGGGTACTCCGACGGCGTCATGTTACAGACGCCACACAGCGGCTCCTCGGGCACCGTCGCAGGCTCGTCAACAGGCGTGTCGATGTCTTCGACCAGACGCGGCGGCTC
>Ga0207421_10009111_pt1 | contig 10101 bp, 9 predicted proteins | sample SodLakKL_010_SED_4_FD_187542 | JGI IMG/M metagenome (GOLD analysis project Ga0207421, IMG submission 187542) | Alkaline sediment microbial communities from Lake Tanatar, Kulunda Steppe, Russia - 8KL_010_SED (SPAdes) (version 2) | ecosystem: Environmental > Aquatic > Non-marine Saline and...
CCCGTCACCGAGACCTGGCTGCACCGCGCCGGTTGCCGCCGCTACCTCGTCGTCGAGCGTGACACCACCACCAACGAGGTGCTCGCGGTCCGGCGCTCCGGCCGAGCCGTGACGACGCCGACAGGACAGCGCCCGTGACCGCCACGAAGCCGGACCTGTCCGCCAGGTCGATCCGATTGGAGCCGCAGCCCGGGGAGGTCATCGACCGCAACCAGGAGATCACGTTCACCTGGAACGGCCGCGAGCATCGCGCCTACCGGGGCGACACCATCACCTCGGCGTTGATGGCAGCCGGCATCCAGGTGTTCTCGCGCAGTTTCAAGTACGGACGGCCCCGCGGCGTGATGACCGCGAACTATCTCGATCCGGGCTGCACCGTCCAGGTCGACGACGAACCCAACGTACGGGGCTCGCACCGGCGGGTCGCGCCGGGGATGGCCGTCTCGGCCCAGAACGTGTGGCCGTCGCTGGAACGGGACGTCAAGGCCGCCAACCAGGTCATCGGTCGATTCCTGACTGCCGGCTTCTACTACAAGACCTTCATCAAGCCCGAGCGGTTGTGGCCCACCTACGAGCGGGTGCTGCAGCGCTTCGCCGTCGGCGGCATGGCGTCCGACTCGCCACCGGACCGCCTGCGCTACGACAAGCGCTACGCCCATGTCGATGTGCTCGTCGCGGGCGGTGGCCCGGCCGGCATCGCCGCGGCGGTCGCTGCCGCCGGGGCGGGCGCCAAGGTCATGCTCGTCGAGGAGGAGCACGAGCTCGGCGGACACCTGCGCTATGGGGATGCGGACGAACTGAGCACGCTGCACCGCCTGCGTGCCGAGGTCGCCGCGAGCGACATCGAGGTGTTGACCGACGCCGTCGTCGTAGGCCGCTACGACGGCAACTGGTGCCCGGTCATCGAACGCAGCGCCGCCGGCCTGTACGAACGGCTCACCAAGGTCCGCGCCGGTGTACTCGTCGTCGCCGCCGGCCTGATCGAACGCCCGTACGTGATCGCGGGCAACGATCTGCCGGGCGTGATGCTGTCCACCGCGGTCCGCCGGCTGATCAACCTGTACGCGATCAGGCCCGGCCAGCGAGCGATGGTGCTGTCCGCCAATCCACAAGGCGATGCCGCAGCCGCTGACCTGCGGCGCATCGGCGCCGAGGTCTGGATCGAGGACGCCCGCAACGGTGGAGACATCGTGCGGATCCTCGGTCGCGGACGGGTCGCGGGTGTCGAGCTCGGGGACGGACGAAAGCTGCCCTGTGACCTGGTCGTGACGGCGATCGGCTGGACCACGCCGACCTCACTGCTGAACATGGCTGGAGACCGTCCCGTCTACGACCCGCGGAGCGCGCGGTTCCTTCCGTCGCAGCTTCCCGACGACGTGCTCGTGGCAGGTGGGATCGCTGGCGATCGTGACCACGACCGTCTGCTCGACCACGCCCGCGTGGTCGGCGAGTCCGCGGCCGAGCGCGCAACAGGACCCGACCACGTCCCAGGGGTCGCCCGGCCGGTCCGGTCGGTCGCCGAGGCGGCGCTTCCGCCGGTCGAGTCGCATCCCCACCCGGCACTGTTCCGCGGACGAACCCACGGGCTCGTGGACTTCAGTGAGGACGTCAGCTCCAAGGACCTCGCGTCGGCGGTCGCGGAGGGCTACGACTCCGGTGAGCTGGCGAAGCGCTACACGACGGCGACGATGGGGCCGGCCCAGGGCAAGCTCGAGACCGTCAACACGGTCGCGGCCGTCGCAGCGGCGACTGGCATCACCATCGGTGAGGCGGGCACCACGACTTGGCGGCCTCCCTACGCCCCGACGACCCTCGGTGCGCTGGCCGGCCGCAGCCTGGAACCGGTGCGCGTCTCACCGATGCAGCCCTGGCACGAAGCCAACGGTGCCGCACCGTTGGCTGCCGGGGCATGGATCCGCCCCGAACACTACGGCGATCCCGCAGCGGAGGTTCGTGCCGTCCGTGAGGCCGTTGGCATCATCGACGTCACCCCGATCGGCAAGCTGGACCTGCAGGGTCCGGGTGTGCCCGCGCTCCTGGAGCTGCTGTACGTCAACCGCTGGCAGAAGCTCGACATCGGCCGGGTGCGCTACGGCGTCATGTGCGCCGAAGACGGAGTCGTCCTCGACGACGGCGTCACCGGCCGCCTCGGCGACCAGCACTACCTGATGTCGACGACCTCCTCCGGCGCCGCGGGAATCTGGGAGTGGATCGAGAACTGGCTCCAGACCGAACGCCCGGATCTGGATGTCCACATCACCCCGGTCACCACCTCGTATGCGTCGATGAACCTCACCGGCCCACGCTCCCGCGGACTGCTCGCCACGCTCACCGACGTGGACCTCTCCCCCGACGCGTTCGGCTACATGCATGTGCGGATCGGCGCGATCGCGGGCGTCGCCGGATGCGTGCTGTGGCGGATCGGCTTCACGGGTGAACTGAGCTACGAACTGCACGTCCCCGCCGGCTACGGCCTGCACATCTGGGAACGGCTGCTCGAGGCGGGAGCCGAGCACGGCATCCGCGCGTTCGGCGTCGAGGCGCAACGCATCCTCCGACTGGAGAAGGGCCACCTGATCGTCGGCCAGGACACCGACGGGCTCACCAAGGCCGGCAGCGCGGGGCTCGGCGGCGTGGTGAAGCTCGACAAGCCGGACTTCGTCGGGAAGCCCGAGCTCACCTGGCAGGCGGAGCGCGGCGTCGACCCGGTGCTGGTCTCGCTCCAACCAGTCGAAGCCGCGACGGTCCCCGCGGAAGCGAGCCAGATCATCGTCGACGGCCGCACCGTCGGACGCATCACGTCCAGCCGGTTCTCGCCGACGTTGCAACGAAGTATCTGTCTGGGACAACTCCCGTCCGCGCTCGCGGCACCCGGGACCCGCGTCACCGTCCGACTGCCGGACGGTCGTGATGTCCACGCGGTCGTCCAAGAACGGCTCGCACACCTCGACCCGGAGGGGGAGCGTCTCCGTGGCTGATCCCGACCCGACACCGACATCCGCGAGCACCGGTGGTGATTCGCCGCTCGCCCGTAGCCCGATCCCGACGGTGGCCCCGGCCGTGGTGGTCAACGGCTGGGAGGTCACCGATCGGACCAGTGACGCCGCCCTGCGGCTGGCCGATCTGTCGCCGCTCGCCAAGGTCCACGTCCGCGCCAGCGAGGACGGTCCGTTCGCCGACGCGATCGGCGTCGGGTTCCTCCACACCGCCCGAGACGAGAACGACGTGCTCGTCACCGGGTCTGGGCCCGGCGAGTGGACGCTCTTCGGCTCGATCGCCACCGCCGCCGACATCATGGCCAGGATCGCGGACGCCGATGTCGACGAGCGCATCACCATCGTCGACATCACCCACGGTCGTGCACTGGTCCGTCTGACCGGCCACGCGAGCCGCGAGCTGCTCGCGCAGTTGTGCGCCATCGACCTCGACGACCGCGCGACCCCGAACGGCAGCTGCCTCCGGAGTTCCGTCGCCAGGGTCGTCACCGACATCGTTCGTGACGACCGCGGCGGGAAGCCTTCGTACCTGCTGCATTGCGAACGATCCTCCGGTGCCTATCTCGCATCGCAGCTCACCGAGGTCGGCGACCTATACGACCTCGACATCGAAGGCTTCACGGCAGCAACCGCGACACGTTGACCGTGGCGTAAAGGGCCTGTGCCCGTGCCCGCAACTGGCAGGTGCGACGGTTGTCGCCCCCTCACCGACCGTGATCTCGACGTTCTGCGTGCCACCCGCACCGGCGCCCCCATCCAGAGCATCGCCCAACACCTCCACCTCGCACCCGGAACCGTGCGCAACTACCTCTCCTCAGCCATGACCGAACTCGATGTCCCCAGCCGCCACGCCGCCACCCACCGAGCCTGGGAAGAGGTCTGGATCTGACCCAGCCAACGAACAGCGCGAGATGCGAACCGATTCGATGGCGAAGACGCCGTCGCGTCTACTCGGCCGGCAACGAGACGACGCCGACCACAGCGCGGTCCCTGGCCCGCCGGCCCGTGATGGGCGACAACCACGGGCTGCGGCGCGAGCACGCTGCAGAGCAGCGTCGGGGATGAGTGCCAGCCCCTTGATCTGTACCGAAGATCTTCGGGTTCCGCCGGTTGTGTTCGGCCGCAGAGTGGGGTGGGACGGGGCCTTGCTCTACGCGGGGGTTCGGCGCGGTCGCGGCCGGCAACTTGAACTTGCGTGCGGTAGAGCGCGTCGTCGGCGGCTGCCACGGCCTGTTCGACGTCCTTGGCGGCATCGCGTGGGGCGACGCGGGCGGAGGAGCTGACGGGTTCTGATCCACCGCCCCGGCACGAACTCCCGTCGCCAGCGCCGCCGAAGCACCTACGGTGAGAGTCAGGGCTGGCTTGCGCGCGAGCGACCCGGAGGGATGGATGTCGTCGGAGCAGAACGACGGCGCAGACGGCCGTGCCGCAGCTACCAAGCGCAGGCGCGGGTGGCGGGCACCGGTGCTGAGCGTGGTGTCCGTCCTCGGGATCGTCCTGCTGCTGGTGGTGGCCACCGGTGTGGTGCTGTACCTGACCAATCCGTCACCGCGAGAAGCCACGGCGTGGACGACGGCCGCCCCGCTGCCCGACGCCCGTGGCGAGAGTTCGGGCACGGTGATCGAGACCGCCGACGGCCCCCAGCTCGCGGTCGTGGGCGGGCTCTCCGGCTTCGGCAACACCCGCGACGACGTCACCCTCTACGACCCCACGGGCGACGTCTGGACGACGCTGTCGGCGATGCCTGAGCCGCGCCACCACACGGCCGCCGCGGCGATCGGCTCGACGCTGTACGTCAGTGGCGGCTCGCCCTCGGCGACCGATCTCACCACGGCGACGACCGACCTCTGGGCGCTGGACGTCGAGGCCGGCGGGAGCTGGGAGGCGTTCGCACCGCTGCCCCAACCCCGCTGGGGCCACCGGATGGTCGCGCTCGACGGCCGGGTCTACGCCGTCGGAGGACTGCCGGGCCCCGACGTGCAGATCTACGACCCCGTGGACGACAGCTGGTCGCTCGGCGCGCCACTGCCCGAGGTCCGCGATCATCTCGGCGTGGTCGTGCGCGACGGCGAGATCTGGGTGCTCGGCGGCCGTGACCGCCTCGACGACCTCACCACGCGCGTCGACGTGTACGACCCGGAGTCCAACGAGTGGCGCGACGGACCGGCCCTGCCGGCGCCGGTGAGCGCGGCCGCGGTCGGGGTCGTCGACAGCGCCATCCACCTCGTCGACGGCGAGGACCCGGCGACCTTCGCCGGCGGGATCCTCGATGCCCACTGGGTGCTCGAGGCCGACGCCGAGGAGTGGTCGCCGGGGCCACCGTCACGTCTGCCCGTGCACGGGGCCGCGGACGGCGTGATCGACGACCGGCTCTACGTGGCCGGTGGCGCCACCCGCCAAGGGGCGCTGTCGACGATCTCGTGGACGGCCGAAGTACAGGTCCTCGAACCCGGGGCCGAACCGTGAGCACGGCCGCGTCCCTGGTCCCCGCGATCACCGCCACCGTGCTCGTCGGATGGCAGCTGCCTCGGCGACCCGTCACCGGCTCGCCATCCAGCTGACCGAGATGCTGAGTGGGCGCCCAGCCGGCACCTACACCGTGCTGCCCACGCTGCGGTCCTTGATCCGCAGGACCCTGGGCAACGGGCGCGGCTACCACGGACGGACCGGGTCAACAGCTATCGGTTGGTGAGTGCGTGAGCGGCTCTTGGCCCGGCGTTTCAGATGTTGGGTGACCGAGCTGCAACGGTCATCCCTCGGTCGTGATCGCGATTGCCGACGGCGGCCAGGCGTTGTTGGATCCCCGCGGGGCCGGCAATCAGCATCGACTGCTCCTCAGAACGCCCATTCGTGCAGCCGCAGCAACCACTGGTCGGTCCACAGGTGGGAGGCCGAAAGCTGCCTCAGCGCCACGTCAGCGTCCGACGGTCCGGAGCCCCTCGCCAACCAGAAACGGGAACCTGCCGATAGCGCAGCGATGGACAACGCCCGGATCTTCCACCCCGATGGGTTCAGGTAGCCGTCCCGGACTTGTCTGACGTTTCGTGATACAGTCGGTGCATGAGCGATCTCATCTCCGTGCGACTCGACGACGACGCACAGCGGGCCCTTGCAGAGCTCGAGGCCACCGGCCTGTCTCGCTCGGAGGCGGTCCGGTGTGGCCTCGTCACGGCTGCCCTACGGTTACGTGACCGCCAGCGGCTCATCGACGAGGTGGCCGAACTCGCGACCGATGAGGCCGACCGCGCCGAGGCAGCCGAAGTAGCGGCGATGATGGAGAACCTTCGTGCGCCGGGGTGACGTCTTCCGGCTTCGCCTGGGAGGTCGCAAGGGGCACGAGCAGTCCGGCGTTCGCTACGGCGTCGTCGTGCAATCGGATGCGTTGTTGCGGTTGTCGACGGTACTCATCGCTCCGACCTCGACGGCCGCACGCGGGGCCTCGTTCCGACCCGAGGTCGAGATCGATGGCATGACCACACGCGTGCTTGTGGAGCAGACTGGCGCGGTCGACGTGAGCAGGCTCCGCGACCATCACGGCCACCTCACGCCCGAGGAACAGTGGGGCGTCGACCTCGCCCTCGAGACGGTCCTGGACCTCAAGTAAGCAACGCCCGCAGGTGCTACCGGGGCGTCTCGTCAGCGCTCCGTCAGGGCAGCCCGAAGGACCGCAATGACGTAGCCAATTCGGTCGCTGGCCGGTCGCCTCTCGGATGCGCGGCCCAGCAGCTGAGCTCAAGACGGCCGGGTATGCACCCAACACCGTCGTCGGGCGGGTCTCGGCCATCTCCGCCTACTACCGCTGGTGCGTGCGCGAACAGCTGGTCGTTCGCAACCCGGTGGAGCTCATCCGACGTCCGGCACGCCCGGCCGAGTCGTCCACCGCGAGTCTGACCCGCCACCAACGCACCGACTGGCTCGCCGCTGCCGAGGTTCGTGGCGGCGCGTGGTGGGCGGCCGCGATACTGCTTGGCCTCAACGGGCTGCGCTGCGGCGAGTCGATCGCGTGCAACGTCGCGGACCTCGGCAACCACTCGTGGCACCACACCCTGAAGTTGACCACCACGAAGGGTGATCGGCCCACTGTCGTCGCGTTCGCCCCGCCCACCATGCCGGCGGTCGCTCTGGCGATCGTCGGTCGGGGTCGCGGTCCGCTGCTGGTCAACCGAGCGGGACGTCGCATGACTCCCTACAACATCCAGTACCTGTTGGCAGCACTCGCCCGGGACGCCGCCATCCCCCCGTGTGATTGCGTTGAGGTGAAGTCACGAGCGGGCGGCGGGGCCGCGGCGGCACGTCACCGGAAGGCACCGAGCAGGTCGTCGGCACCCAGGACCACGTTGGCGCCGGCGTCATCACGTGCGCCGGCAGGGCAGACCGCCAGCAGCCGGGCAGACGAAGCGCCGGGCACGACCGCCCGCCCGTCGGCCAACGCCGCAACCTCGCCGGAGGTGACGGGCTTGCGGGTCCGCCACTTGACTGACCCCAGCAGTGGCACCGACCCGTCCCGTGCCGCGCCGACCACATCGAACTCGTGGTCGTTGCTGCGGTTCCACCAGGCGCCGAGCTGTTCGATGCCACCGAGACGTTCGTCGTTCGCTGCTAGCCGCGACACCGCCTCGTGCACCACCGGCTCGATTGCCTTGCCACGCCAAGACGCGAAGTCCCGTTCGAACCGGCCGACCGCCAGATCGGCGCGGCCACGGGCCATGTCGGCCAGGTGCGGCCGGCAGTAGCGGAACCAGAACCTCAGGTAGGGATCGACGATCCGGTATCGGCGCAGCTTGGACCTCGTCGAGGCCCCGATGGGGACGTCGATCGCCACCACCTGCTTGCCGTCGACCAGCGCAGGTAACGCCCGCGACACACGTCAGGCCCAGCCCACGATCACCCCCCAAAACGACAGGGATGGTGACCATGCACGGCACTGAGCCGTGCGACCAAGAGACGAAGGTGCCAAGGGAAGGCCCCGCTTCCGGCCGCACGGTGCCCTTGGGGCGCATGCGGGTATCCACGTGGTGCTCGGATCACCGCAACCACAAGCGCGCGCCCCGGGTCCTGGAAGGGTCTTGGCAACGAAGCCAGGCCGGAAACGGGTCCAAGACCCCCACGATCCGGCGGATTACTACTCCGTGGCCGACGCTCTGACAGGGCCCCATTCGCCCTCCTGCGGGGTGCTAGACCCCTCTAGCTGTCAAGTGCGCGAGGGGGGACTTGAACCCCCATGTCCTAAAGGACACACGGCCCTCAACCACGCTGAAGGAGTCCGGGAGCGTCCGTCGAGATGCGCTGATTCTTCAGTTCTTGGCCGCTTTCCAGCCGGTCAAACGCTGTTGTCGTCCGCCTGCGTCGTCGGTCGTCCGGGCCGGTCCAAGGCCTCAGTTGCGCACCCGGTGTCATGGCGGTGTCATGGAGTGCACGCCCACGAGCGACCGAGCGACCGATGATCCGACGCCTGGCGACCCGCGACAGAGCGGCTCGTCGTCGCTCGCCGACCGTCATCATCGTCTGGCTAGCTGACGAGGTCGTAGCCAATGATGGTCCGCACCTCGGCGAGAAGCAGCCGCGTGAATGGTCCATCGAGCGGCTCGTCGTAGACCAGCCGCATCGGCACGATGCCTTCCTCATCGGCAGCTCGCTCATTGAGCATCAGCACACGACCAGGTGGGTGGACCGAGGAGTGCCAGTAGACACCGTCGATCTCTGGGTAGCCGGCCCGTATGGCCTGGGCCCAGCGGCGGGTCACCGCATGGGCGCCGGTCGACAGATGATTGCCGGCTCCGGCTCGGGTTGCCCATGCCGAGCCCAGATCCAGGACCTCGTAGGGTCGCGACAGGGTGCCGATGAGCAGCGCCTGACGATCCGAGAGCACGACGGTTCGGTCGGCCTGGAACGTCTCGGCGACCGCGGTGACCACTGGGGAGTTGATCGCCACCCCGGCCTCGGGGTCGAGGTTCACCGGCCGGGTCGGGTCGAGTTTCGGATCATGGAGCGAGACCACCCCGTAATAGCCGGCCGCCGCATCCCGGTGAACCCGCGTCGGTGGCGGATGGTGATCGAACCGAGCGGTGGGTACCGGCCCATAGACGCGCAGCTGATCCGGCCGGGTCGGATGACGACCGATCCGGGTGTAGATCCGGCACACCCGCGTGCCGATCGGAACGGCGCGCACGTCACCTGCCTCAAGTGCCGGCAGGCGGGCTGGTGGTTCGTTGAGCCGAATGCTCACGCCACGATGTCGGCGTTCCGGGCAAGCTCTACCAACGGTGCGGGGTCGTGGCCTGCGGCCAACCAGTCGATGGGTGACAGCGCCCGACCGTTCTCGTCGCGCAGCACGTCGTTCGGCCGGGTGAACAACGCCTGCAGGTAGCCGAGCGACAAGCCGGCGGGCAGCGCCGCGATCACTTCGCTCCCCCACTCGGCTACCACGTTCCCCTGGTTGAACTGGAAGGCCGGAAGCCGCCACTCGCCCCCAGCAATCCGCCGACCGATCAAGGTGGGCGGGGCGCTGGTCAACCGCTGCCGCACCCGTGTCGGGGACACCGAAAGCCGCTCGGCCGCCTCTGCTGCCGTCAAGGCGCCACTGGTCACGGCGGTCTCACGCGCCGCGAGCTCCGCACCCGGATCGGTGACCCCACCCACCACCTCGACGTTCACCCCGATCTCGGTCAGTCCTTGCACCTGCTCGTCGGTCAGCCTGCCCGGCGAAGGAGCATGCCCACCGGCATAGTCCTCGAACGCCCCGATGAACGCATCCAGCAGCCCTTCGAGCTCGGCCGGACCACCCGTGCGTCGCGCGAGTTCGCTTAACCGCTCGAGACGCTGCTGCACCGGTTCGTGGATGACTCCCATGCTGCATCCTTTTGCTTACTTGCGACACAAGCTTACGCAACTACCTTCCAGTCCGCTACAGCCGGCGGTTCTGTCCACTCAAAGGAGTTCGGCGGACGTTGTTTCGGACACGCTGAGGGGCTGTCAGGCGCCACGGGGCGGGTTCCGGCTGACGCTTCGTGTGGAGTAGGGCGGTCCTTCGCCGCAAGGACCGTTATTCCGAGTTCGGGATAACGGTCCCTATGCCGAGTAGAGGATTATCCCGAGTAGACGCTCG
>Ga0207421_10009113_pt1 | contig 10098 bp, 7 predicted proteins | sample SodLakKL_010_SED_4_FD_187542 | JGI IMG/M metagenome (GOLD analysis project Ga0207421, IMG submission 187542) | Alkaline sediment microbial communities from Lake Tanatar, Kulunda Steppe, Russia - 8KL_010_SED (SPAdes) (version 2) | ecosystem: Environmental > Aquatic > Non-marine Saline and...
CGAACGCGTCCCACTGGAGACGTCCGAGCGGGACCGATACCACCACAACACGAGCGAGTCGCTCGAACTGCCCGACGAGCTGACCCCACAGCTGGCCGAGTTCCTCGGCTACTACATGGGCGACGGCTACGTCCACGAGGACGTCGGGGTCAAACTCGTCGTCGACTCGAGTGCGACCGACCTCGAGACACACCTCCGGGAGCTCGGACGGGAGGTGTTCGGCGTCGAGGCGACCGTAGAGGACAGGGAGACGCGGCGGATCCTCTCGTTCGGCGGGCGTCACCTCCCCCGGTTCTTCGAGGACAACGGCTGGACGAAAGACGACGGGAACGCCGGAGAGGGGGCGGCGAGTGCGTTCGTCCCCCGGCAGGTGCTCGGCGCCGAACCCGACCGTGCGAGGGCGTTCCTCCGGGGCCTGTTCGAAGCCGACGGCTGTGCGTCCCGGAAGGTCGAACTGTCGACCGTCTCCGAGACGCTCGCCGAGGAGGTCCAGACGCTCCTGCTCGGACTCGGTCACGTCTTCGTCCGTGACGCCATAGACGGCGACGAGCTCGGGGACGACCACTACGGCGAGCGCACCAGGTACACGCTCCGGGGTGCGAACAAGTACGAGGACAGCCGGTTCGTCGAAGCGATCGGCTTCATCACGAAGTCCACGGCGTTCGAACTGACGAACCAGTCGTACAAAAACGACACCTACCCCCCGGCGATCGTCGAGCGCCTCCGCGAGACCGACGGATACGAATCCGTCGACGAACGGACCAAACGGTGTGTCAACCAGTCGCCGATCAACGGTGCCGTCTCCCGGAGACTCGTCCGCGACGTCGAACGCGAGACCGGCGAGGAGGTCACGATCGACGGCCGCCGGCTCGCGGATCTGTACGTCGCCACGGTCGAGGGCGTCGACGACGACGTCGCGTACACCAAAGACATCAGCGTCCCGTCGAACAACACCTACGTCGCAAACGGCTTTGTCACCCACAACACCACGTCGATGGTCGGCAACACCACCGGCGGCTGTGAGCCGATCTACAACGTCGCCTACTACAAGAACGTCACCGACGACGTCCAGGGCGAGGAGATGCTCGTCGAGTTCGACGACTACTTCCTGCGGACCCTGGAGGCGAACGGCGTCGACGTCGAGGCCGCCAAACGGGAGGCCCAAGAGCAGATGGCCGCAAACGAGTTCGACGGCGTCGAGGGGCTGGAGACGGTTCCGGACGCCATCGGCGAGCTGTTCGTCATCACCGCCGACCTCTCGGCGAAGGATCACGCCGCGGTGCAGTGTGCCTGCCAGCAGGGGGTAGACAGCGCGATCAGCAAAACGGTCAACGCTCCGAACGAGTCGACGGTCGAGGACGCAAAGGAGGTCTTCGAGTGGGTCTACGAACACGGCGGCAAAGGCGTCACCTACTACCGCGACGGCACCCGCAGCAAGCAGGTGCTGACCACCCGCGCGGACAACACCGAGTTCGCCGACGAGGGCGAGGCCGCCGAGGCGATCGTCGAACAGATCCGGGAGGTGTTCGGCGACCTCGAGGCGTTCCTCGAGAGCGAGGACGTCCGGACCGTCGCCCGGGAGGAGCTCGAGGGGCTGCTCGGCGGCGTCGAGATCGACCGCGACTACGCCGAGAAACGCTCCCGGCCGGACGCCTTACAGGGCGTCAGCCAGCGCGTCGACACCGGCTACGGGAAGATCTACGTGACGATAAACGAGGACCCCGAGACGGGCCAGCCGTTCGAGCTGTTCGCGAACATCGGCCACTCCGGTGGGTTCACCAACTCCTTTACCGAGGCGCTCGCGAAGGTCATCTCGACGGCGCTGCGTAGCGGCGTCGACCCCGAGGAGATCGTCGACGAGCTCTGTGGGACCCGCTCGCCGAAAGTCGCCTGGGACAAAGGCGAGCAGATCCAGTCGATCCCCGACGCCATCGGCACCGCGATGCGCCGGTACCTCGAAGACGAGATCGACAAGCCCTACCCCAAACAACAGACCTTAGAGGAGTCCGCCGACGCGGAGGAGGTAGACGGCCCGGCGACCGACGGCGGGGCGATGGCCCGCTCGCAGGATAACGACGGCGGGGCGATGGCCCGCTCGCCGGAGGACACCGACGCCACCCAGGAGCTCATCGACGCCGGCGAGTCCCCGGAGTGTCCCTCCTGTGGCTCGCTCTCGCTTTACTACTCGGAGGGGTGTAAGACCTGCGAGTCCTGTGGCTGGAGCGAGTGCTGACCGGGGGTCCGAACGGACGGGCCGCCATCGGCACGGTACCGCGGCCGATCGCGTGGCCCCGTGGTGATCAGTAGACGGGAACGATCGGGATCTCCCCGGCCCGGAGCCCTTCCCCGGTGTCCCGAAGCGGGTTGAACGCGTCGACGTGCCAGTTCGCTCGGCCGTCGACGACGATGCGGTCGGCGTCGACCGACTCGGCGTACGCGAGGATCTCCTCTTCTGGGACGCCGAGGAGGCCGACGGGCTCGTACTCCTCGAGTACCTCGCCAGCTACCTCGTCGGCGATCCGGCGACACCGCTCGCGGATCAGATCGAGGCCGACGGGGATGCCGACGCGTTCGGAGAGGGTGAGCTCGAGAGTGGCGAGTCGGCCGAGTGCGAGCACGTAGACGGCGTGGACGTCGGTCCCGAGCTCCTCGGCCCGGCTCGCGGCCTCGAGGAGGACCTCCGGCCCGCGGTCCCGGTCGACGACGGCGACGACGGTCACACGGACGGTTGGTTCCCCGAACGCATCAATCCCCCGCCGCCGACGACCCCCCTCTAGCCGTTTCCCGGCCGTCTCAGCGCCGCCCCCCGGCCGTCCGACCGTCTTCAGCGCCGCCCCCCGGCCGTCCCCGACCGTCTTCAGTGCCGCCCCTCGGCCGTTTCCCGGCCGTCTTCAGCGCCGCCCCTCAGCCGTCCTCCGGCGCGAGGACGACGTTCTCGAGGTCGTCGACGGAGCCGCCCTCACCGAGGCTCCGGACGTTGCCGGCGACGATGTCGGCGAGTCGATCCCAGTGTTTCGGGGTGTGGCCGCCGGTGTGGGGGGTGAGGAGGACGTTCTCGAAGTCCCACAGCGGGTGGTCGTGGGGCAGCGGCTCGGGGTCGGTGACGTCGAGGGCGGCCCCGCGGATCGAGTTGGTCCGGATCGCCGACAGCAGCGCGTCGGTGTCGACGATCGGTCCCCGGGCGGTGTTGAGCACCACGGCGTGGGGCGGGAGGGTGGCGAACTCGGCCTCGCCGATCAGCCCCCGGGTCGTCTCCGTCAGCGGGCAGGCGATCGCGAGGTAGTCGGTCCGGGCGAGCGCCTCGTGGAACGGCTCCGCCTCGAAGCCGATCACCTCGTCGGTCGGTCCGCCTTTCGAGGGGGTGTACCGGACGCCGATCGTCTCGACGTCGAACCCCTCGAGCATGCCCGCGAGCGTCCGCCCGATCGCGCCGAGGCCGACGATCGTCACCGTCGAGCCGGTGAACTCGTAGGCCTGGAAGTGCCGCCACTCCGGAGTTCCCTTCCGGCGCCACCCCTCGTGGAGCCGTCGGGCGAACACGAGCATGTTGCCGAGCAGCCCCTCGGCGAGCCCCGGCGCGTGGATGCCGCCGGCGTTCGTGACGACGATCCCGCGGTCGGCCAGCGCGTCCATCGGCAGGTGTCCGGTCCCGGAGAACGCACACGCGAACAGCTCGAGCGCTCCGGCGCGGTCGAGTAGCTCCTCGTCGATCCGTACCCCGGTGACGACCGGCGCCTCGGCGACGAGTTCGCGTTCGGCCCGCGGCGTCGGGGCGTGGGCGACGACGTGATCGGGCAGTCGTTCGGCGAGCAGGTCGGCGTACGGCTCCGTCGGCAGTCCCTCGGTGCCCTCCCGGAGGACGACGACGTCCGGCGTCTCGCTCATGCGGGCCGATCACCCCCGAGAGGACTAAACGGTTCGTATTCGGGTACGACGCCCCACCGCGGATCGTCCCCGGCCGTGACGGTTCTCCGGACGCGGAATCGGCGAAACGTCCATAATCTATAACGTGCACCGTCCGGTGTAGCTCATGCCGATACGTGCCATACACACGGTGGTCGCCGAGGGTAGCGGTGACGTCCACCGCGAGTGTCGACGGTGTGGGGAGAACCTGACGGCCGGGACCGAAACGTGTCCGTGCTGTGGGGGCGAGCCGGTCGAGTACGAGCTGCGGTGATCGACCGCGCGTGGAGTCCGTGGCCGTCGGCAGCCGCCGCGTCGCTGGGGACGGCCGGCACAGTTCCACCGACACCCGTCGCGTCTCCGCCGTGCGGGCGTCACGTTGATACCGACCCTCCCCCTCGTTCCGGGCGGAGCACCCGTCGCGTCCGACGTCCCGGACGCCGTGAGACGAGAGGAGCACCATGACCGGCAACGACCGACCCCGCTGTCCGTACTGTGAGGCGCCGCTTTACCCACGTCACTGCAAGTACGTCTGTCCCCAACACGGCGTGATCGTCGACTGCAGCGACCCGTTTCTGTGAGCCGGGCGGAGTCGGCGACGCTCGTCCCGGCCCGGGATCGCCAGCCCCCGAGAGGGGTTCAGGCCGACTGTCCACGTGACGGTCGTTCCCTGATCAGCCGGTAGGCCGGCCCCGAGAGCAGGAGGGCGGCCGCGAGCGCACACGCGACCGTCAGCGACGCGCCGAGCCCGCCGAGGCCGGCGGTCGCGACCGTCGCCGCCGAGGCGCCGACGACGACGGCGGCGACCGTCCAGGGGAGTTCGCCGATCGCCGTCCCGACGGCGAGGTGTCGGAGCCGGACGCCGCCGGCCGCCGCCGCGGCCGTCGACACGTCGGCGTGGATCGGCGCCAGCCGCGAGGCCGTCACGCCCCGGATCGGCCCCGCGTGGTCGTAGTAGCCCGCGGCGGCGCCGCCCGCCCGCCCGAGGATCGATCCCGGGAGGCCGTCGACGTCGGTGCCGTCGGCGAGCCACCGGACGGCCAGAAACGGCGGGATCGCCGTCAGGACGACGCCAGCGAGCGCGACCGGGACGCCGAGGGCGACGCCGTAGCCGTAGCCGACGACCACCGCGAGCGGCGTCGTCGGCCACGCGAGCAGCGGCCGGAGGAGATACAGCGCCGCGACGGCGAGGCCGAACAGGTACGGGTCCGCGGCGACCGATTCGACGGCCGCGAGCGTCGCCGACGGCGAGACGAGCAGCGCGCCCGCGGCGAGGGTTCCGAGGACGAGGACGCCCGCGAGCGCTCTGGCCGTCGTCGACGCCATCGCTCCGGGCTGGGTGCCGACCCCACAAGGCCTTTGTGGGTCTCAGGCGTCGGCGAGATACCCCGCGAGCCACGCCCCGACCGCCAGCGCCCAGACGAAGACGACCGCCGTCGTCCCCTCGGCGAAGAACTGTCCGGCGCCGAAGATCCCGGCGAGTGCCAGCGCAAAGAGGATCGAGGAGTCGGTCTCCACGGGCGCCGACCCCCGGGCGGCGAAGACGTACAGTCCGACGGACGCCCACAGGAGCGCGAGGCCACCCCAGGCGATCGGCGAGACGGCGGCGAGGTCGAGTCCAGTCGTCACGGACGATCGACGTGGCGGAAGCCACATAATCCGTCCGGTGTGCCCCGATGGGCTCGTCGGATGGGACCGCTGGAGGCGGATCGGTCGGGCGTGGCCATCGATGTCGGATCGGTCGAGCACAACCATCGGGGATCGATCGGCCGAACGGATCCACCGGAGTCGAATCGGTCGAGCGCGGCCACCGGAGTCGAATCGGCGACTGAGGCCGACGGAAGGGCAATCTTTAGGCTCCCGCCCGTTCCGCTTGCGACCATGCGAGAGCACGTGCTCCTGATCGGTGGGGGCGGACGCGAACACGCCATCGCCCGCGCGCTCGCCGACAGCGAGTGTGAGCTGTACGCCTGTGCCGGCAACCGGAACCCAGGGATCGCGGGGCTCGCGGCCGACTTCGAGAGCGTCACGGAGATCGACCCGGAGGCGGTCGTCGCCTACGCCGAGGAGGTCGGCGCGACGATCGCCGTCGTCGGCCCGGAGGCACCCCTCGCGGCCGGCGTCGCGGACGCCTTGGAGGCCGCCGGAGTGTACGCCTTCGGTCCCCGGGAGGCCGAGGCCCGGATCGAGACGGACAAGGCCTTCCAGCGGCGGTTCATGCTCGAACACGGCGTCCCGGGCTGTCCGGAGTTTCGGACGTTCGAGGATCCGGAGGCCGCCTGTGCGTTCGTCGACGAGTACGACGGCGACCTCGCGATCAAGCCCGCCGGACTCACCGGTGGGAAGGGCGTGAAGGTGATCGGCGACCAGGTCACCGCCGAGGAGGGGAAAGCGTACATCCGCGACTCCGAGTACGATCGACTCGTCCTGGAAGAGCGGCTGGTCGGCGAGGAGTTTACGATCCAGGCGTTCGTCGCCAACGGCGACGTCCGGACCGCGCCGGCCGTCCAGGACCACAAGCGCGCCTACGAGGGCGACGAGGGGCCGAACACCGGCGGGATGGGGAGCTACTCCGACGCGGGCCGGGAGCTGCCGTTTATGACCGAAGACGACTACGAGGCGGCCGTCGACGTCCTCGAGGCGACCGTCGACGCCCTCGAGGGCTACAAGGGGATCCTCTACGGCCAGTTCATGCTCACCGCCGACGGGCCGAAGGTCGTCGAGTTCAACGCCCGCTTTGGCGATCCCGAGGCGATGAACACCCTCCCGGTCCTCGAGACAGACCTCCTCGACGTGCTGGTCGCGGCCAGAGACCGCGAGCCCCTGCCAGAGCTCTCGTTCGCCGACCGCGCGACGGTCTGTAAGTACGCGGTGCCCGCGGGCTACCCCACCGATCCGGAGGCGGGAGCGAGGGTGACGGTGGACGAGGCGGCCGTCGCCGGGGTCGCCGACGGGACCCGGGACGCGCTTTTGTACTACGCCAGCGTCGACGAGCGCGAGGACGGGATCTACACGACGACCTCCCGGTCGTTCGCCGTCGTCGGCGTCGCGGACTCGATCGCGGACGCCGAGGCGGTCGCCGAGGACGCCCTCGCACTCGCCGGCGAGGAGGGGTTGCGCGTCCGTCACGACATCGGCACCGAGGAGCTGCTCCAGCGTCGGATCGACCACGTGGACCGGCTTCGCGGGAACTGAACCCACGTCGGACCACTTTCCGAGGACTCACACGTCGGACTGCCCTCCGGGGGTCCACACAGTCGACCGTCTCCCCGACACCTCCCACACCCGACCGCCCTTGCACCCGACCGTTTTTGCCCGTCGGCCCGAACCTAGAGGGGGTGACCGGACCGTTCCCCGGGGCCGGAGCGGTCGGACGGTGACGCGTCTCCGTTCGGTTCCACGGCGCGGGTTCGGGGCGCTGGAGCCGACGCTCCGGCTGGCCGTCCACAGCAACCTGTTCATCTCGCTGTCGGCGACCGGCTGGGTCGTCACGACGGCCCTCCTCGTCGGGCTCGAACTCGAGGCCGTGGCGCTGTTTATCGTCTTCGCGGCGACGTTTTTCGTCTACAGCCTCAACCGGGTGACCGACATCGACGAGGACGAGCACAACGTTCCCGGCAGGGCGGCGTTCACGCGCCGATACGGACGGACCCTGCTCGTCGTCGGCGCCGCCGGCTACGCGCTGGCGGCCGCGCTCGCGATCGCCCTCGGACTGCCGCTGGTGGGTTTTCTCGCCTTGCCGCTCGTCGTCGCCGTGCTCTACTCGACGGCCAGGCTCAAACGATTGTTGCTCGTAAAGAACCTCGTGGTCGGCCTCGCGTGGGGGGTGATTCCCCTCGGCGTCGGCGTCTACTACGGCGTCCTCCGCCAGCCCGAAATCCCGGCGCTGGCCGTCTACGTGACCGCGGTCGTCACCGTCGCGGCGATCGTCTTCGACGTCAAAGACATCGAGGGCGACCGCCTGGAGGGGATCCGGACGGTCCCCAACCGTTACGGGACGGCAGTTACCAGGCGGGTAACGGCCGCCGCGAACCTCGCCATCGCGGCGGGACTCGTCGGCGCCGTCGGCGCCGGCGTCCTCCCGTCGGCGTTCCTGTGGCTGCTCGCGCTCAACCTCTATCTCGCCTGTTACATCCCGTTCGCCGATCCCGACCGTGGGCCACTCTACTACGGGTTCGTCGTCGACGGCGAACACCTCGCTCTGGCGGCCGTCGTCTACGCCGCCAGCGTCGCCGGGCTGGTGTGACTCCGGGGAGCGACGACATCGACGTTCCCCGACGGGGGTCCATCGCGGGGCCGACGTTCCCCGACGGGGGTCGACTGCGGGGCCAATATTCAAGGTCCCCGGTTCGGACCGTACGGACGATGATCGAACGCCGGGTGATCGAAGCGTGAGCGAACAGCGCCGTATCGTCGTCGGGGAGACCGCCGACGGACAGGCGGTGAACCTGCCGGTCGTCCAGCTGCTGACCGGCCGTGGCTTCATCACCGGGAAGTCGGGTTCGGGGAAGTCGAACACCGCCTCGGTGATCGCCGAGGAGCTACTCGAGGCCGGCTACCCCCTGCTCGTGGTCGACACCGACGGCGAGTACTACGGGCTCAAAGAGGAGTACGAGATGCTCCACGCCGGCGCGGACGAGGAGTGTGACATCCGGATCGGCCCCGAGCACGCAGAACAGATGGCCCGCCTGGCCCTGGAGGAGAACGTCCCCGTGATCCTCGACGTCTCCGGCTACCTGGAGGAGGACGTCGCCGACGAGTTGCTCCGGGAGACCGCGAGACAGCTGTTCGTCAAAGAGAAGAAGCTCAAGAAGCCGTTCTTGCTGGTCGTCGAGGAGGTCCACGAGTACATCCCGGAGGGCGGCGGCGTCGGCGAGACCGGGAAGATGCTGATCAAGATCGGCAAGCGCGGCCGGAAACACGGACTGGGCATCCTCGGGATCAGCCAGCGGCCCGCGGACGTCAAAAAGGACTTCATCACCCAGGCCAACTGGCTCGTCTGGCACCGGCTGACCTGGGACAACGACACCAACGTCGTCGGCCGGATCATCGACGCCGAGTACGCAGAGCGCGTCTCCGAGCTCGCGGACGGCCAGGCGTTCCTCCAGACCGACTGGGCCGACGGCGCGGTCAGGAAGGTCCAGTTTCGCCGCAAACGCACCTTCGACGCCGGCGCGACCCCCGGGCTCGACGACTTCGAACGGCCCGAGCTCAAGTCGGTCTCCGAGACCCTCGTCGACGACCTCCAGGAGATAAGCGAGCGAAAGCGCACGGAGGAGAGCCGGATCGAGGAACTCGAGGAGACCGTCGAGCGCCGGGAGGCCCGCATCGAGGAGCTCGAAGAGCAGCTCGCCTCCGCCCGGGACGTCTCTGAGGCCGCCAGCCGGATGGCCGAGGCGTTACGCGAGCCCGAGACGGTCCAGTCGGAGCTTCCCGGCGGGGGCGAGGAGCTCCGGCGGCTCCACGACGAGCTGCTCGACCTCGAGGCCGAACGCGACCGCCTGACCGAGACCGTAGCCGAGCGGGAGGCGACGGTCGAGGACCTAGAAGAGAAGCTCGAAACGCGAGAACGGCAACTCGAGGCGCTCTCGGCCCGCATCGAGGAGCTCGCGGCCGAAAACGACCGGCTGAACCGGACGATCGACTCCCTCGAGAGCCGGCTCGCCGACGAGGGCGCGACCGACATCCTCGAAGTGTCGGGCGATCCCCTCGAGTTCGGCTACACCCCCTCGGAGCCGTCGGTCGTCGTCGACGACGGCGAACGGGCCGTCGAGGAGCTGTTCGCGCTGTCGGACGTGGACGAGCGGGTACGGCGGGCCGCCGACGGCTCGCAGTGTTCGGCCGACACCGCCCGCGAGGTCGTCTCGACGCTGGTCCGGGAGGGGCCGGGACGGGTCGAGTCGGTCGCCCGACGGGTCGGCCGGTCGACCGTCGCCGTCCAGGGGCTGCTCTCGGAGCTGCGAGGCGAGGGGATCGTCGACCGGACCGACGACGGTGCGTACGCGGCCGGCGACGAGCTGGTGGGGGCACTCCGGGCCGGGGGCGAGTAGCGGGGGCAGTCGACGCCCCGGGGACCGACCCGGGCGGTGGCGAGAGACGGGACCCACCCGGGCGACGGCGAGAGACGGGAGAGAATCGGGCGGTGGCGAGAGACGGGACCGACCCGGGCGACGGCGAGAGACGGAATCGAACCGG
>Ga0207421_10009115_pt1 | contig 10098 bp, 7 predicted proteins | sample SodLakKL_010_SED_4_FD_187542 | JGI IMG/M metagenome (GOLD analysis project Ga0207421, IMG submission 187542) | Alkaline sediment microbial communities from Lake Tanatar, Kulunda Steppe, Russia - 8KL_010_SED (SPAdes) (version 2) | ecosystem: Environmental > Aquatic > Non-marine Saline and...
TTCCTGAACAGCAGCTTCGCGCTCCTGGCCCTCCTGCTCAATCTGCGCTTCGACGCCCTGGATGGCCTGAGCGCGCGCCTCTTCTTCGTTAGCAATCGCACTATCAAGGCGCTGTACATCAGCCCGGCGCTCCTGGCCCTCCCGCTCAATCTCTGCGAAAACTTCTGAAAACTGCTGCGAAACCCCAAGGGAGTCATCGACGTAGCTGGTGGTGTACTCCAGCACTCCGGACGTATTCCCGCCGAATGCGGCGATTAGCTCATTAACCTGAGTCGCCGCTGCGGACTCCTCGTCTGCGTAGTACTGCAGATCCTGATACGCCTCAGCGATGCCCTCCTCGCGCTTTTGCGCTTCCTCTTGGATTTCTTGACGGCGCTTGTCCGATTCCTCTTGGATCTCTTGGCTCAGCTCGCTAAGGTTCTCTTGGACCGGGCTATCCAAGCCATCAAGCAGTTCGATCTCCTCACGCAGATCCTTGTAAAGATGCGTCTTGGTAATCTCGCCAGTAATCTCTTCGAGGACGACCGACGGCAACTTCGGCACTTCGGCCTCAAGACCGTCGACACCGTGCCACGGACCTTCCGTCTCATTGGCGTTTACGTGGCGGAGCCAGTAATAGTATGTGACGCCGCCCTCGACGGTATGGTCAACGTACGATGAACCGGTTGCCTGCGCAATCGGCCCGGCCTCTTCCGCCTTGTTGCGGTCGTCCTCGGTGTGGCGGTAGATGTGCGTCCACGCATGGCCCGAGTAGCCGGTCGGCATACCCCAGCTGATCCGCGCCATCTCGGGAGCGGCCATCACATCAACGTCAAAGGGCTCCTCGGGGAACTCGGCGATCGACTCCTCTGGGTCGCCGGGGTCGCCGGGAGTGCCCGGAGTCGCACGGCCGATCGCCTGATGGAGCGGGTGTCGGGGGTCGTCGAGGATCCCCTCAAGTTCCTTCTCGGTAATGACGCGGTCCTTGGAATCGCGGCCTTCGCCGTTCCAGACACGCACCGTCTCCGCAAGCTTCTCGTGGACTTGCGGATCCTTCGGGTTGATCCCACTGCGGCGATTGACCTTCCGCCGTGCCATCAGGCCTCCAACAAACTCGCCATGCTCGGCCCAAGCGCTACGTCGTAGACCGGATAGCTGCCCTCGATCTCGATCTCATAGTGCCGCGCCAGTGACCCCCCGGGAACTCGGACGGCCGAATCGCTGTTGGCGTAGACCACACCTTGGAGGAACCCGTCCCGGTAGATCCGTACATTAACGGGGTAGCGGTCCGCCCAAACACGGACTACGCGAATCGGCTGCGGCCGAGGCAGCATCATCGAACGTGAGCGCCAGCGATAGGTCAGTCGCGAACCGGCGTTCCATTCACGCAGTTCATCATCCACGGCGAAGTACAGCCGGCCTTCCTCGAGATCGGTGAACACCGCTGACGGATAGGGTGTATCGAACCGGACGATGCCCTGCTCCGGGTTGCGAGGGTCGAAGACGAAAGCGCCAGGCCCATCTTCCCCGTCATAGAACGCAACGTACTGGTGGTACCAGCTCGAAGCGCGGATCGTCTCTGGATTAAACCGCTGCCACTCACGGCGGGTGAAGACGCTTTGGGTAACGACCTGCGGGCCTTGGTCCGTAACGTAGACCAGTCCATCAGGAGAAGCGTACACCACACCACCTTGCAGCGAGACCACGCTCTCTTCGGCCAGGCAAGGCTGCTGGATGTTGGTGTTGGTCAGCGCCATCCCAGCCGGACTCGAACCTTGGCCGAGGAACACCGACCCTTTGGTCAACACGACCAGCGTCTGGCCGAACGAACCAAGAGCAACGACCTCGTAGTCCACCGGCAGCCGGTACGCGGTTGGCCAGGCGTGCGGTAGGCCCGACTCACTAAACAGGACTTCGTTGCCGGCCGAGGCGTTCTGCTCGCCGGGTTCAGTCGCCTTACGATAAGCAGCGAGGAAGTTACCTGCGACGACGGTCAGGCCAGCGAGGTTATCCGGAGGCGGGTACCACTCCTCGGACTCCAGCTGCTCAGCTTCAGCGCCGGCTTCGATCGAATCGACGAACGACCCCTCCGAAGCTGAGACGCTGGCAATAAACTGAAATGGCCCGCCACTCGAACGGTAGATATAGTACTCAACGATCGGGACCTGCTCTTCGTCGAAGCTCACATTGTCCAGATCATCGTGATCCCAGTGATTGATACGAGGCAGACCGATCTCGACCGTCTTATTAACCGGTACGTCGAGAGGACCGAGCGGATCCGACGGCACGCCCTCTTCGCCAAACTCATTGACCAGCGTGACGACGTAGTAGTACGTCCGCTCCTCGTGAACTTCGTCCTCGTCCTCGTCCTCGTCCTCGTCGCCGTTTTCAGGCTCGTAGTTCGGGTTATCCACGAGCCCGTCATCCGATGGCTTCTCTGGGATGGGCACGCCAAGTCGATAGTAGCCCGGCGTATCGCCGGCCACGGCCTGTGAGTAGTCAGCCACAGAGGGCTGGCCAACCCCGGTGAAGAAAACGCGGTTGTAGGGGTCACTGGAGTGAACCGAGTTGGTCACAGAACACCGATCCGACCACTCCAGCCACGACCCGTACTGCGTACGAAACACCGTTCGGGGGGAAGAAAGAGTCAGGTCGCGGCGCTTGGATGGGGCGTTCCACGCCTCCAGTGCGCCGCTGAGCAGCCGCGCGTTCTCGGCAACCTGGGCGTTCTCCATCGGCAGCTTGTCCGGATGAATCGCCGGCAGCTCACCGGCGAACTCTTGGAGCCGGATCGCACCCATCAGTAACCCCCATACCGGACCTTGCGAACCACCCCCCGCATGCCGCCGTCCTCGGCGCGCTGGCGCCACTGAGCAAGCTTGTTCTGCCACTCCAGCATGTAGAACTCCGCCGCCTTGCCGTCCGACCACTGCTGGTGCGGCTGGCGAAAAAGGCGGTACAGCGCACCGAGTTCAATCACTTCGCCGTAAGCATCGGCGACTTCGTCATCCAGCCCTTGTGCGCCGCGCGTAGGAAGCAGCACGAACTCACCGTGGAAGGCATCGCCATCAGCCTGTTCACCGGGGGCGACGTACATGTACCCCGCCCCACGCGCGATGCGATAAACCTTCGGCTTACCTGATCGATCGGCGCGATGGCGCATCTGCTTAGCGGTCTGTTTCTCCAGCTGATCGCCACCGTGTTCGACGAAGACTGCATCCACAACTTCGGCCTCAGCCCCCGCATCCAGCTCAAAAGCAGCCGTGCTGTCAGTTGAAAACGTATCGTCCCGGATACACAGAACGTCGTCGCTGCGCCAAATCGCGGTGTGATCGAAGAACTCCCGCGCAGCATCGAGGTACGTCTGGACAATGAACGGCTCAGGCGCATCAGGCACCTGAGCCGCAACTCCTCGGATGAGCGTGTACAGATCCGCCATTCAGCGCTCCTACTAGCGGCCGCCCTGCTGATTGCGCTGCTGCTCCTGCTGACGCTGCATCTGCTCCTGCGCCTCGCGCGGCGGCGGATAGTGAGAGTCGAACGCCGAGTCGTGGAACGCCTGATACCGGGCCTGGGCCCTTTCGGCGTTCACGCCGTGGTCGCTGTCTTTATCCAACGCCCGATAGAGGATGTAGTCGACCAAAGAACGCTGGAACCGCGAATCCAGCTTGATATCGACATCCTCTTCGTCCCAGTCATCCGCATCCGGTACTTCCGGGACGACCACCGCTTCAACATCGGCGTAGTAATCCCCAGAATCAGGGGCCGGGTACAACCAATACGTCTTCTGATCAGCCGTCGTGGTGTACTGACGCGGCTTGCCTTTTTTGTACTGCCACTCCGGGTGCGCAGCCGACATGCTACGCATGTCAAATCGAGTCAACGCACGGACGGGTTCATTCTCCCCGCCATCACGCACGCCTACGACTCGCGTGACACGCAGCGAATCATCCGGCAGCTCCTGCTTCGCCCCTTCTTGGAGCGGGACCGTCTTTGTCCGCGTAAACAGATCCGGACGAAGAGCAGCCAATGCGTGAAGCCCTTCGCGGAACCACTCGGCCAGCTCCGGCTCCGACCAGTTGGCGTTGCCCTCGTCGTAGAGCTGGACGCTGACCCGGCGGACAATGTCTTTTACCGATACCTTCATGGCTTACCCCTGCAGCACCTGCTCAAACGCCCGGTCGATGTCATCGACGTCAATCTCGAAGTCGACCAGCCTGCGCACCGCCAACTTCTTCGGCCGGCCCTGTGCGGTGAAATCCGCCGGATCGCCTTTTTGAACCAGCGCCTGTACCGCCTTGAAGACCTCGGCCTCGTGATCGACGGTCGGTTCCGGGGTAGGTTTAGAAGCCGTCACCGGTTCCGGACCGCCCTTGACCTCCTCGACCCGGACCCCGCGCTTGGCCTTGGCCACCTTGGCCAGTGCCGGGCGAACCTGGCGCTTCTCGCCGGGCTGAATCACGACCGAGGCCCCGGTGCGCGTAGCCAGACGGACCGGCTGTTCACGATTCGCGGGAACACTGACCTCGTACTTTCGCATCATGCCTCCTTAGAGACCGGAGGCCCCGCCGAAGGGCGGGGCCAAGCCGGATCAGATGGCGACGTCCAGGCAGATGATCCCGAAGTCCTCAGTGGACTGCTCCCACGGGTTGTAGAAGCGGGGCTTGTGAAAGCCCATGATCTTCGAGATCGCGATGCCGGGCCGGCTGTTGTAGTCGAAGACATCCTCATCCCACTCCGGGATACCGATGTCCGCGAAGCCCAGCGCCTGAGCGCCCATCAGCACAATGCGGTTGCCGTCCACGTCACCGTTCTCGCCCCACTTGTAGCCCGGAGCGCCAGCGTGGCCGGAGCTATCGCCCTTCTTGGCACGCAGGGTGTTGAACGAGTGGGTGAACTCATGGAGCACCAGACCGTCCACGGTCGGGATGGCGCCACTGAACAGGACGTTGTTGTCACCCCGCTGGCCGGCATGCCGGACGTTAGCCAGGAAGTCATCGTCCTTCTTCAGTGCAGCCATGGTCTTCGGATGCACGAAGAGGTGGTAGACCTCCTCACCGTTGCCGGTGCGCAGGCTCTTGACTCGCCGGTCCTTGGCGAAGGCACGCAGGTCAACGAGCGCCTCGTAGGAGATCTTGTCATCCGGCGTGATCGCACCGACTTCGCCCTGCTTGAGCGTGCCCGTGTCCTTGTCATACCGGAAATGCCGGTTATCGGACGGGGCCTCGATCTTGGAGGCGAAGTCCAGGTCGCAAAGAGCCTGGCCCATCGGGACCTTGTCGGTGTCGCGCTTGATCTCGTCCTCGGCGTCCGGGTCGTACTCGAAGCCCTTGCGCAGAGCACCGTTGGTGTGCAGACGCAGATCCTGACCCGCAGCCACGAGCGCGGCGATCTGATCCACGCGGTCGGCCATCCAGAACGAGAGCAGGTCACGAGACTGCTCGCGGAAGTTCACGATGGTCTCCTGCTCGGCCATGCGGCCCTCGGAGACGTTCGCGTTCCGCAGCTGGTCGACCACGACTTCCTGGTCGTAAGCGACCATCTTCTCTTCGTTACCCTCGAGCGTGGAATCGCCGACGATGCCGTCGCCCTCGAGGTCCGGCACCATGGTAATGATGGCCTTGGTGCCCTTCTCAGTGCGAGACAGTTCGGTGATCCGCTGGATCGCGCTATTCAGGTCACTGCCGGTGCGATTCATGATGAAGGACTGCTGACGCACGTTGCGCCAAACGTCCTTGCCCCAGGTCTTCTTCTGATGGTCCAGAAGCTGACCGAAGTTGGTGCGACCGGTACGGGAACCTTCGCCGGCCGCCGGGTTGTAATCCGCCATGGATCTTAAACCTCCGTGTTCAAATTTGGGCTCGCTTGCCGTTTAGTGCTGTCCGCCGCACTCAGCGCGATTACCCCGGCCAATCCGTCGGCCGCTGCGGCCGGTTTTTACGCCTCCGGCATGGCGGATTCTGCCTCGAACTTATTGAAGTTGCAGTGGGGACTGCAACTATCCGAAGTCCCCACGCAACCGCCGCCGCTCCTGTTCGTCGAGAGCGTCGAACTCTTTCTCACTCATCTGCAACGGGTCCTTAACCGGCAGCTCGGCGTTGTCCCGCTCCTGGGACGGTGCCGGGGGCTGCTTCTCGGCCGTCTTCATCTTCTCGTCCAGCGACTCGGCCTGCTTCTGCTGCTTCTTCTGTGAAGCCTGCTGGTCCTGCTGTTGATGCTGGTGTTGCTGGCCCAGCCCGTAAGCCCGCGCCGTCATGCGCACGGCCCGGTTCATGGCGTCGCCCGGCAGATACCCCCGGCCCTTGTAGGCCTCGAACAGCTCCAGCGCCTCCTGCGTGGCCTCCTCGTCGTAGACGTCGCTCGAAGCGTCGAACTCGGGGAACTGCTGCTGGGCCTGCATCACGGTCTGTTCCAGCTCCAGCTGCGCCTTCGTCTTGTGCTGCGCCTCCTGCTGGGCCTGCTGGACCTTGGCCTCCTGGAGCGCGGCCTCGGCGCTTCGAATCTCCTTGCGGATGTTCAGCGCCTTCTCGGTCTCGCCGTCGAGGACGGCCTGCATGTACTCCTGCTCCTTGGCGTCGAAGTCAAAATCGACCGCCTTGGCAGGGTCCTGCGCCTTCTGCTGGCGTTCCAGCTCCTGAAGCCGCCGCTCCGCCTCTTTACGCCGCCGATTTACTTCATCAAAGCGGCTCTTAGGAATCCGGTGGTCTTGCTGGGGCTGCTTGTTGTCTCCGCCGTCGTCTGCGGCATCACCTGATGGATCTGATTCATCCGCGCCGGCGGTGCCGGCCGGCTCACTCCCCTCGGACTCATCGGATTGATCGGGCTGCTGGCGCTGCTGACTACTCCCGTGGTCACCGCCATCCGTTGTCTCCTGTTCCGATTCAGGCGCTAACGTATCGCCTCGATCCTCGGTCGACGAATCGTCCGCCAACGGGTCGGTCGTATCAGCGCCTGCGAGAAGATCCTTCTCGTCCATGCTCATCATTCACCTCCGTGATGGGATATCGCTCCATCAAGCGGAACCGTCGGATCCCTCCGACGACAGCACGGCCTTGAGGCCTTCGCGTCGTGTCTGCTCTTCCGCTTGCTTCTGCTGCTGATCGGATCTGAGCGCTTCCTTGGTCAGATCCACCTGCTGCCTCATGGCTTCGAGCGCCTGCTCGTTCTCGCGGTCATGTTGGCGCTCGTGCGATTCCATATTCTTGCTGTAACGCTCCAGGGACTGCGCACGCTCGTTGTGCATCTCGGTGATCTGCAGGTCCTTACGGACATCCGACTGGTGCTTGGCCAACTCGGCCCGCAGCTTCTCGACCTCGAGCATGAGCTTCTGCGCGTTCTCCTGCGCCTCGCGCTCCTCGCCGGCCAGTTCGGTCTGCGCCCGCGCCATCTGGTGCTGGGCCCGCGTCTGCAGCTCCTCGACCTTGGCCTGCAGCTCCTGGACCTCCAGCTGCTTGCGCTGCATCTCGAGCTGCTGCATCTTCTGCTGCGCCTCGTCCGGCTCGCCAAGGCCCTGCATTTGCTTGACCTGCTCGGCGATCTCCTGACGGTTGGCCAGCTGACTGTTCAGGATAACGTGGTGATCCGGGATCATGACGCCCGCTTTACGCAGTTCGACGATCTGCGCGAACTGCCGCTCCTCGAACGTCTTGCGCGTCGGGCTGGAGCCGGCGACCACCTCGTAGGTCCCGACCGTGATGTCGTTGACCACCTGCCCGGCAGCATCCTGCTGGTTGACCGCCACCTCCTGCTGCGGCATCTCGGGCGAGCGCCACTCGGTGATGTGAAAAACACGCTCTTCGGTGTAGTACTTCTGCACGCACTCGAGCACCTTGCGCCCGATGAGCTTGCGCGTGAAATCCAGGTTGTCGAACACGACCTGCAGCCCCATGAGCGACTTCTCATGCGACTGTTCCAGCGCGACCCCTGAGACCGCCGCCTTGGGCTGTTCGGCGAGCAACGCCTGCACGCCCGTGATGGCCTGGATGTAGTGCCCGGCTTTCTGGGCGTAGGACTCCAGCCCATGGGGCATGGCATTGGGTTCGATCTTTTGCGGCGGCTCCGCATTACGCGCGTAGGAGAGGACCAGCCCGGACTCGGCACCGCGCTCTTCCAGCTCCTCGGTCGTCATGTTGAGCAGGCTGCCTTCCTGGACCACCCAGCCCGAGTTGGCCGTGGTGTTGATGACATGCAGGACCTGCGACTCGATCTTGTTGAGCTGCTCCTGCGGGTCCACCAGATGGCGCATCAGCCCCGACGGCCGGCCCCGCCGGAACATCGGGTAGTAAGGGATCACGGTGAACGTGTCATACGGGCTCCAGTCATCGTGAAGTACGACCCGATCGGCGCTCACCGTCCAACGCACGCGCGGGCGCAGGTTCTTGCGCCGCTTCAACCCATGCTGTTCCGCGCGCATCGCCGCCGTATCCTCGTCCCAGTCTTCGGGCACCATGGCCGTCTCGCCCGTAACGGGGTCGACGAACTCTTCAACCCGGCTCATGGTGCGGTATTGGCGTTCGATGACGCGGACAGCGCGGATGGTCCCGCTATCGCTGGGCTCCTGGCTAGGCAGGTAGGACGGCGAGTCGTCGCCATAGGTGTCCCACATCACCGACTCGGCGCCGAAGTTGTAGTCCGAGTACGCCGCGCCCTCGACCTTGTCGGCGATCTTCTTGCCGTAGTACGACTCGATCTCATCGAGGGTCATCCACCGCGTGATGATCACCTCGTTCCAGTCATTCGGGTCGTAGGACTGCGCCTCCGGATCGGGGATCACGGAACGGGGGTTGAGATCCCGGATGCGAACTTCGCCGTAGGGGTTCTCCGTGAAATCCACCCGCACGTCGAAAAAGCCCCGGTCCTCAATGAGGCCGTCTTCGAAGACCTGCGGCTCGACGCGCTCAGTGAAGTCGTTGGCTTCGAGGATGTGGTCGGTAAGGCGGGTAAGGGTTGATGCAAGCTCCTGATTCGCCGGGCCTTTTTTAGGCAGATATTGGATATCCGCCCGCGCTTCGCCGTAGCGACCGCGCACCGCATTGATCACCGCCAAACACTGATTGACGGTCAGCGCCGGCCGGCCCTCGGACTCCAGAGCCGAACGATCACCCTCATCCCACTGTTCGCCTAGGTAGAAATCGGAGTAGCGCTTGGCATCATGGATGTAGGTCCCATGCGAGGGCCATGCGCGGTGAAACGCCAGCCAGTTTGACTGTGCGGGGTCTGCGGGTGTGCTGCGGTCTTTACTCATAGAAAAGGGCCGTCCCTGGCTAACCAGCCTCCCTGCTCGGTCGCATCCCTGCTGTCAAGGCCTCCATGCTCTTCGCATGATGCAAGTTATTGATCGGGGACTGCACTATGCTGCACGCCATGATTTACGCCCCGATTGACGAACGTGGCCCTTAAGCTTCTTGGTCCACGACGGCGCATGCGGCTTGGGCCGTTCGGTCTGCGGGCTGGTCATGGACTCAAGCATGGAGGCCAAATAGGCGGAGGCGTCGACCATGTCGTCGTTGCGCCCGCCGGGGAACTCGAGCATCTGCTTCTTGAGCCGCTCGAACCACGGCGCGTCGGTCGGGATCCGCACATACCCGCGGCGCATGCGCGCCTGTAGCGGCCGGGCACGGGCGATCTTGTCCTTGTTGCCGTGGGGCAGCTCCTCGAGCGGCAATCCGTGCGCGTGACGCTCTGTGATGCGCCGCTCGAAGGCGGGTTTGAGGCCGACGGTGAACTGGGTCTTCTCGACGCCGATCAGCTGCTGTCGGTAGGCGAGGTAGTTGTCGATTATTGCCTCGATCAGATCGTCCGGTGCGAAGCGATCTTCCTCTACATCGACGATCCACAGGACGTTGTCTTCGTCCACACCGCCGGTCACACACGCTGAGTAGTCGTGGATCTGCTTCTCGCCGAGCGCCGTATCCCAGGTCGAGTAGTAGGTCAGCCGTTTGGGGATGTCCGCGAGCGTGCAGGCGCACGTCTCGAACATCGCCTCGCTGAAGGTGGCGGCCTCGCCAGCGGTCGGCGACTGCTGGAACAGCGCCTGGAAGGTCACCGGATCCTGTTTATGCTCGACAAAGTCCTCCGGCGACCAACGATCGGGGTCAAGCAACTCGCCCCGGCGGCGCA
>Ga0207421_10009116_pt1 | contig 10097 bp, 7 predicted proteins | sample SodLakKL_010_SED_4_FD_187542 | JGI IMG/M metagenome (GOLD analysis project Ga0207421, IMG submission 187542) | Alkaline sediment microbial communities from Lake Tanatar, Kulunda Steppe, Russia - 8KL_010_SED (SPAdes) (version 2) | ecosystem: Environmental > Aquatic > Non-marine Saline and...
CGCACCGTCGAGCCGTTCTTGTTGCGCCGCTGCGTCGTTCGCACGTACATGACCACAACAAGACCACACCCCGACCAGCACTGCATACACGCAGCGCCGAAGCGTGTGCCTACAAATCTGGAGCCAGAGCCGGCTCCACGGCACCCCGCAGGCCGCTGACCTGCGGCTTCACCACCACACCCACCCGCATGCCCCTACCGACTGCGGAACTCGGGGCAGCGGAAGCCCGGCCACGCTTGGCTGCGTAGACCCGCTTTCCCAGGCCACCTCGGACACAGCCATTTCGCTGGCGCCAACCAGAAGGCAGCGGAGGAAGTCCGGCTTTGGGGGTAGCGACTCAAGCCAGTCACGTAGAGAGGCGACCGACACCTCACACGAGTCCCTGCCGTGGGCGAGATCGGCCAGCTCGGCGCCCGTCTGCGGGCACACCATCTCAACCGACCCAACCGCACAACTGTCGTATGGTGGATCCAGCCCTAGAGTCCAACAAGATAGCGCTTATGGTGTCTACAGTTGCCACTCATGTATCCATCGCTGCCAGGGCCTCCTGCACCCCATGACGTGACAGTGCGTCGAACCAATCCGACACCATCTGCGTGAACGTCGTGTCCTCGGCCAGGTCAGGCGCGATCGACTGAAGCGCGTAACGGGTAGCCTCGAACGGGCCCGCGCTCTCCAGCAAGGGAACAAGCGAGGGAGCCACGGGGTCTGACACATCGAGCCGCTGTCCGACGTCGTTATGACCCAGCAAGAACCGCATCCAGGCGGCAACCAATAGGGCCGCCAGCCGGGGCTCCCCACCACCGGCGCGTCGGGTGCGCACGGCAACCAGCACCCGCTGCGGCAACTTCTGACTGCCATCCATCGCCACCTGCGTGGTTCGATGGCCCAGAGCCGGGTTCGCGAAGCGGCTGAGCACCTGATCGCGGTAGGCGCCAAGGTCCAGCGCCGGTGGAGGGGTCACAGTGGGGATCTGGTCCTGTTCCACCAATGCGCGAGCCGCGCGTTCAATGGCAGGATCCTCCAGCGCGCGGTCGATCGTGTCATACCCTGCCAGCGCACCCAGGTAGGCGATCAGCGAATGCGTCGCGTTCAGCAGGCGCAGCTTCACAGCCTCGTAAGCGCCGACGTCATCGGTCAGGGTGGCGCCCACGGTCTCCCATGCGGGGCGCGGACCGGTGAACGCGTCTTCGATCACCCACTGGCTGAACGGCTCGGCCACGACCGTGCCAGCGTCTGCCACCCCCAGCAGTCGGGCTGCCTCATGGCGGTCGGCCTCCGTCGTGGCGGGCACGATCCGGTCGACCATCGTGGCGGGGAACGCCACCTGGGCGTCGATCCAGTCCTGCAGCGCGTCACCACCGTCGATCGTCGAGACGAAGTCCCCGACCAGCTGACGCAGCCGCGGACCGTTGTCGGTCAGGTTGTCGCAACAGACAACCGCGAGAGGCCCGGCATCGGTGGAGGCTCGTCGCTCAAGGCCACGAGCGAGCTGACCAACCACGGTCTGCGGGGAGCGCCCATCGACATCAGCCCGCACCTCGGCGTCGTCGTGACGCAGCCGGCCCGTGGCGAAGTCGGAGCGGTAGCCTTTCTCTGTGACGGTCAGCGTGACCACGCTGACCGCGGGGTCGGCGACGTACCGCACCACCTCCAGAGGGTCTTCTGCCGCGCACGCGACCCGGCGCACCGACCCCTTCACCCGCGCTCGGGGCGGCCGGTCGCGGTCGCGCTCAAGCACGGCGTACAGGCCGTCTTGGGGCTGCAGGGCGTCGGGCACCGCCGCGCTGCGCTGGCTGGTCCCAACGATCCCCCAGCGGTCGTCGCCTCTCGCGATGACTGCGTCGGTGTAGGCGCACACGTGGGCCCTGGCAAACGCTCCAAGGCCGAGATGGACTGCGCCCACGGAGACGCCCCGTGGGTCGTATCCCGGTGCGGAGTCGCGCGGGATCGCATCCAGGGTGGCCAGGGAGAGCGCGTCGCTCATGGGCTGCTCCACTCTGCTCCGTCAGGGAAGCGGTGGCGGGCCACTGCCTCATCAGTGAGCTGGACGCTGTAGCCCGGGGCGGTGGGCAGCAGGTAGCGTCCGCCTTCCACCCGCACCGGATCGACGAAGTGCTCGTGGAGGTGGTCCACGTACTCCACTACGCGATGCTCGAAGGTTCCCGAGAGCCGCAGGTAGTCGAACGCGGCCAAGTGCTGCACGTATTCGCACAAACCAACCCCGCCTGCGTGAGGGCAGACCGGCTTGTCGTACGCCGCCGCGAGCAGGAGCACGGCTAAGACTTCGTTCACGCCGGCGACCCGACAGGCGTCGGCCTGGACGACGTCCATGCCACCAGCCTGCAACAGCTGCTTGAACATGACCCGGTTGTGAGCGTTCTCCCCGGTGGCGACAGCAATGGGATGGACGGCTTCCGCGATGCGCGCGTGGGCGAGCACATCGTCGGGGTTGGTTGGTTCCTCGATCCACCACGGATCGACCTCAGCGAGCTCGCGGACGCACGCGATGGCCTCGTCAGCATCCCACCGCTGGTTCGCATCCATCATCAGCGTGTGTTCATCACCGATGGTGGTGCGCAGCAGCCGCGCGCGTCGAAGGTCATCAGCAGAGTCTCCGCCCACCTTCATCTTCAAGTGGGTGAAGCCATCCGCCAGCGCCTCTTCGGCCAAGCGCACGACCTTCTCGTCGTCATAGCCAAGCCACCCGGCGGAGGTCGTGTACGCGGGGAGCCCTCCAGCGCGAAGCCGCGCCTCGCGCTCCTCGCGGTCGGTACCTCGCGCTCGCAGCAACGCGACTGCATCGTCGGGGGTCAAGGCGTCGGTCAGGTAGCTGAAGTCCACCGCCGCCACGATCTCCTCTGGCTCCATGTCAGCCAGCAGTTGCCACAGGGGCTTGCCCTCGCGTCGAGCGCGCAGGTCCCATACGGCATTCACGATCGCCGCGGTCGCCAGGTGTATGACTCCCTTCTCCGGTCCAAGCCAGCGCAGCTGCGTGTCGCGCACCAGCGCCTGCCAGAAGGCCCGCGGCTCTGCGAAGATCTCGGTGAGGGTCCTGCCCGTCACGTGGTGCTCTAGCGCCCGCACCGCGCCGCAACACAGCTCGTTGCCTCGGCCGTTGGTGAAGGCGAGCCCATAGCCCGCCGCATCATCGTCGGTGCGTACGACCACATAGGTGGCCGAGTAGTCGGGATCGAGGTTCAGTGCGTCAGAGCCGGCCAGCGTCCGCGAGGTCGGGAAGCGGACATCGTGGACCTCCAGCCGGGCGATACGGTCAGGAGTGCTCATAGCTTGTAGGTCTCTTTCGCGAGGTTGTAGGCGAGGTCCCGTGCGACCTCGTGCGCCTCGTCGAGCGCCAGACGATGCTCGGCCACCAGATCAGCCAGGTAGCCGCAGTCGACGCGCCTCGCCACGTCGTGGCGCACCGGGATTGATGGGAACGCCCGCGTGTCGTCGTTGAAACCCGCGGTGTTGTAGAAGCCCGCCGTCTCTGTAACAAGCTCGCGGTAGCGGCGGATGCCGTGGGGACTGTCGTAGAACCACCATGCGGGGCCGATCTTCAGCGCGGGGTAATAGCCAGCAAGGGGCGCGAGTTCGCGCGAGTAGGTGGCCTCGTCGAGCGTGAACACGACCAGAGTGAAGCTGGGCTCGGTTCCGTAGCGGTTCAGCAGCGGCTTGAGGTCATGTACGAAGTTGGTCGGCTGCGGAATGTCGGCGCCCTTGTCCGTCCCAAACTTGGCATGCAGGGCCGAGTCGTGGTTACGCATCGAGCCGACGTGCAGCTGCATGACGAGACCGTCTTCGAGGCTCATGCGCGCCATTTCCATCAGCATGTGGGCTCGGAAGCGCTCGTGATCCGAAGCGCTGCCCTCGCCCGAACGCACGCGGTGGAAGAGCGCCTCGGCCTCCTTCGGCTCAAGGTGGACGGTGGCGGCTGTGGGGTGCCCGTGGTCAGTTGCGGTCGCACCATGCGCTGCGAAGAACCTGCGGCGCTGCGCGAGCGCTCGGAGGTAGGCCGCGTAGCTTGTCGTGTCTTCGCCGGTAACCCTGCCCAGCTCCTCGAGCTGATCTGCGAAGCCGGGTTTGTCAGGATCCACTACACCGTCTGGTCGGAACGTGGGGACCACACGACCGGCCCACGCATCAGCGTGGATGCGTTGGTGCGCTTCGAGGGGGTCAGTGGCGTCGTCGGTGGTAGCCAACACCTCGACGTTGAATCGGTCGAACAGCGCCCGGGGCCGGAACTCCGGGCGCGTGAGCTTGTCGGACAACTCGTCGTAGACCACGTCGGCCGTGTCCGCTGTGAGGGGCGTGGTGATCCCGAACACTTGGGCGAGCTCTTGCTCGATCCACAGGCGCGTCGGTGTGCCTCGATAGAGGTGCCAGTTGGCGCAGAGCTTCCGCCAGATGGCGCGGGAGTCCGTCTCATGACGCTTGCCATCCACGTCGGGGACGCCCAGTTCCTCAAGGCTCATTCCCGCCGAGCGCAACATCCGATGGACGTAGTGATCCGGGATGATGAGCAGCCACGCCGGATCGGGGAAGGGCTCGTCGTCGGCGAGCAGCGCTGGGTCGACATGGCCGTGCGGGCAGATCAGCGGCAGATCGGCGACCTCGTGGTACAGCTGTCGCGCGATGTCGCGCACTCGGGGGTCGGTCGGCAGCAGGCGGTCCTGGTGCAGTTCGATCGTCGTCATCGCAGACTCCTGTTCCACTGGGTCACCAGCTGGTGACCGTGCCGTCCAGCAGCCGGTTCACCGGTAGGTAAGCCCGCTCGTATGGCCACTCGGCGGCGCGTTCCTCGTCGATATCCACTCCGAGCCCGGGGCCGTCGCCGGGGTGCAGGGCACCGTCGGCGAACCACCACGCATGCGGGAATACGGCCTCGGTTTCCTCGGTGTGGCGCATGTACTCCTGGATCCCGAAGTTGTTGATGCTGATGTCCACTTGGAGCGCGGCCGCCATGCACACCGGCGACAGATCCGTGGCGCCGTGACTGCCGAGACGCACCTGGTAGGGCTCCATGAGGTGGGCGATCTTGCGCACGCCCGTGATCCCGCCTGCGTGGACCACCGAGGTGCGGATGTAGTCCACGAGTCGCTCGGTAACCAGCACGTGGAGGTCGTACACCGAGTTGAAGACCTCCCCGACCGCCAACGGGGTTGTGGTGTGGCTGCGCAGCTGGCGATACAATCGCTGGTTCTCGGCGGGCACGGCGTCCTCAAGCCAGAAGAGGCGATGCTCCTCGAGGCGGCGTCCCAGCCAGCCTGCTTCGGTCGGGGTGAGCCGGTGGTGCGCGTCATGCAGGAGGTGCACGTCGAAGCCGAGCTCGTCACGCAGGCGCGAGAACAGCTGGGGCGCCACGTCGAGGTAGCGCTCGGTGGACCATTCGTGCTCGGGCGGCCTCCCGGCCTCGGCGGGCTCGTAGAACAGGTCGCCGCGCCCGACCCCGTAGGCCTTGGCCAGCCCAGGGACGCCACACTGTGCACGGATCGCGCGGTAGCCGAGCTGCTGATAGCGCCGCGCGGCTTCCACCGTGTCCTCGATGGTCTCGCCGTTGGCGTGACCGTAGACGAGGACCTCGGATCGCGAGCGCCCGCCGAGAAGCTCGTGGGTGGGGACGCCGAGGCGCTTGCCGGCTAGGTCCCATAGGGCCATGTCGACTGCGGCGATGGCCGTCATCGTCACCGGGCCACGACGCCAGTAGGCGCCCTTGTACAGGTACTGCCAGACGTCCTCGATGTTGCGGGCGTCCATCCCGGTGATGGCCGGGACGACGTGTTCTTCGAGGTAGGCCGCTACCGCCAGCTCCCGGCCGTTGAGGGTCGCGTCACCGACCCCGGTCAATCCCTCGGCGGTCTCAAGCTTCAGCGTCACGAAGTTGCGGCCAGGACAGGTCACGATCACGCGACCGGCGGTGATCCTCACCGGGTGCTCCTTGCGTGGGCGGTGTGGCGGCCCGAGGGCGGTGGGTCGGGCCGGTCGCGACCGCCCCGACCCACCCACCACGGGAGTCAGCGTGCAGCGTCGATGTCGTCGAGGATGTCGGAGTACTGCTCGCCGTATTCCTCCAACATGGGCTCCACAGCCTCCTGGAACTCCTCGACGTCGACCTCGATGATCTCGTTGCCGCGCTCTTCGATGGCCGCGAAGCTCTCCTCGACCTCCTCTGCCCAGAGCTCGCGCTGGACCTCGATCGACTCCTGGGCAACCTCGCGGATCAGCTCCTGGTCGGCCTCGTCGAGGCCATCCCAGATGTCCTCGGCGATCAACAGCACCTCGGGCACTCGCTGGTGACCGTCGAGCGTGAAGTACTCGGCGACCTCATAGTGGCCGGTTGACACGTAGCTGGGCTCGTTGTTTTCGGCGCCGTCGATGACTCCTTGCTCGAGGCCGCTGTAGACCTCACCGAAGTCCATCGTCGTCGCCGAGCCGCCCATCGCCTCAACCATGTCTGCGTTGACCGCTCCTGGTTGCACGCGGATGTTCTGTCCTTCGAGGTCCTCGGGAGACTCGACCGGCTCGTCAACCGTGTAGAAGTTCCGCGCGCCCGAGTCGTAGTAGGCGAGGCCGTAGAAGCCGCCTTCGCGCAACCCCTCGAGCATCTCGTCACCGGCATCGCTCAGCAGATAGTCCCACAGATGATCCTCATCATCGAAGATGTAGGGGAGGCTGAAGACACCCCAGTCCTCCACGAACTCGGAAACCGGGCTTGCGCTGGTCCGCGTCATCTCGATCGCGCCGACCTGAACCTGCTCGAGCACGTCGGCTTCCTCACCAAGCTGCGAGTCTGGGAACACCTCGACGTCGATGCGTCCGTCGGTGCGCTCGCGAAGCTCGTCTGCGAACCAGATGTCGGCCTGGGTGGTCGGATAGTCCTCCACATGGGTCTCGGCAAGCTGCCAGTTGTAGGACTCGCCCTCCGTGGGGTCAGCGTCAGGATCCTCGTCGACATCCTCGTCAGGGTCGTCTTCGGGGTCCTCGTCGGGCTCATCGACGGGGTCCTCATCGGGCTCGTCGACGGCGTCGTCTTCGGCCTCGCAAGCAGCGAGCAGCAGCCCGAGAGCAGCCAGCACCGCCAACAGTTGCACTACCTTCCAGCGGGTCGTAGTGCGCTTGGATTCCATCCTCGGCTCCCTTTCCTCTTTCTCGTACGGACGCGGCACGCGGGCGCGCACCGGTTTCGGGTTGTCCTAGAAGCCCAGCAGCGACGGCAGCGTCAGCGAGACCTGGGGGACGAAGGTGATGACCAGCAGAGCCGCCAGCATCGGCAGGTAGAAGGGCAGCACGCCACGGGTCGCTTGTTCCATGGTGATGTCACCGATGGCGGCGCCGACGAACAGCACGCTGCCCACCGGCGGGGTGATCAACCCCATCGACAGGTTGAGCATGAGCATCACACCGAAGTGCACGGGATCCATCCCGACGCTCGTGGCGACGGGGAGCAGGATTGGGGTGGTAATGACGATCAGCGGCGCCATGTCCATGATCGCGCCGAGCGCCAGGAGCAGAAGGTTGATGATCAGCAGGATCACGATCGGGTTGTCGGACAGCCCGATGAGAAAGTCGGTGACGTCGGCCGGCACACGCAGGATCGTGAGCATGTGGCCGAACCCCGCAGCAGCGGCGATCAGGAACAGCACGGTGGCTAGGGTCTTCATCGTGCGACCGAGGATCCCGATGAAGCTCCTGAGCGGGATCTCGCGGTAGAACGCGAACGTCACCACGAAAGCCCAGACGGACGCGATGGCGGCGGACTCCGTCGCGGTGAAGACTCCACTGAGGATCCCGCCCACGATGATGATCGGCGTGAGGAGGCCGGCTAGGGCCTTCCACACGATCCGGGGGACGTCGCGTGCGGTGATCGGATCACCCTTCGGGTAGCCTCGCCGTCGAGCGATCAGCAGGCTCACCACCATGATCATGGTGCCGAGGAGCAGGCCGGGGACGATCCCGGCAGCGAAGAGCCCCCCGATCGACACCGTGCCGCCCGCGGCCAGCGCGTAGATGATCATGTTGTGGCTCGGAGGCAGCAGCACGCCCTGAGCCGCGCTTGAGATCGTGACACCGACCGAGTAGTCCGCGTGGTACCCGTATCGCTTCATCATCGGGATCATCACGGCCCCGATGGAGCTTGTGTCGGCCACCGCCGATCCCGAGATCCCGCCGAAGAAGGTGCTCCCGACCACGTTCAAGGCGGCGAGGCCGCCGCGCAGCCAGCCCACGAGGATGTTCGCGAACTCGATCAAGCGCCGCGAGATCCCCCCCGATCCCATGATCTCCCCGGCGAGGATGAAGAACGGGATGGCGAGCAGGGGAAAGCTCGCCAGCCCCTGGATCATCCGCTGCCCGATGATCTGCAGCGGGAGGTCCACCCACATCGCCGCCCCGATGGACGCCAACGCCAGACCGAGCGCGATGGGCACTTTCAGCAGCAACATGACCGTGAAGGCCCCGAACAAGATCAACACGCCGACGGGGTCTCCGCTCATACGCTTCCCTCTTCGTTGCCGCCCGTGGTCCCCGCGTCGCCGTGATCCTCACCCGCAGCCCCGATTTCACGGGCCGTGTTCAAACCAGCGAGTTGCAGGAAGCTGTACAGAAGGACCAGGACTCCAGACACCGGCATGGCACCGTACTGAACGCTTCGCGGCAGTCCGGTCGAGGGCAGAGTCACCCCCATCATCTGGACGGTGAACTCCCAGCCCTGCACGAGCAAGTAGCCACCGAAGAGGAGCATGAGCAGCGGCGCGAGACGTTCGGCGGCCGCGCGCAACCCCGCAGGAAACCGATCCACCACGAAGGAGATCGCCACGTGGCTACGCTCCCTGATCCCGATGGCGATGCCGAGGAACCCGACCCAGCCGATCAGAACCAGTGCCGTCTCAGATGTCCATCGCGGCGTTGATCCCAGCCCGTAGCGGGAGAAGACCTGCCAGGCGATTGACAGGACCAAGAACACCAGCAGCGACAGCGCCAGCAGGTCGGTTACCCGATCGACGCCCAATATGGCCCAGCGGAGGGCGCGACGTGCACCGCTCTCGTCGGGGGTAGCGGCGCTCATCGTCTAGCTCCCTCACGCTCACGCTTGCTTCAGCCTGCGGGGAGGGCTCGGTCACCGGTCGGCTCCTACAGCCCTCGCAGTTGAGAAACCGGTTTCTAACGTACGCGCGGGCACTCGTCAAGAGACGAGGAGAGGCGGCGGCTGAGCGCGCCAAGGTAGACCCAGCGGGTCAGCGCCCTTGTGCGGGACCCGTGCTGCCGCGGACCTGCAGGTGGGGTGCGAACCGCGTCGCGGGACCAAGTGGGGCGCCGGCCAGCGCCGCCGACAACCGACGCCATGCCTCACGTCCCAGCTCGACCTTGGGCACTTGGACAGTGGTCAGGGGTGGAGCGGCGAAGCGGGCGAACCGGATATCGTCGAAACCGCAGACTGAGAGCTCACCAGGTATGTCGATGCCCAGTTCGTGCAGACGCCCGAGGGCTCCGAAGGCCACCAGGTCGTTGTAGCCGAGGATCGCGGTGACCTCCGCTGCCAATGCTTCCTCGACCGCCCGCGATCCGTCCTCGAACATCGCCCCACAGCTCAGCTCGACGATCTCCAAGCGATCCTCGGCAGCCTTGAGGGCTGCCCGACGCTCGCGGTCGGCCACGCTAGTCGATGGGCCGGCCAGGTACGCGGCGCGGCGATGACCGAGCTCGACGAGGTGATCCACGAGGCTCGACATCCCTGCGCTGTGATCCACGCCGACGCTAGGCACCGCGAGATCTTGCACAAAGCGGTTCACCAAGATCATCGGCGACAAGCGCTCGGCGAGATCCCGGAGCTGCTCCTCTGGCATGCGCGGCGCACACAGGACGAGGCCATCACAGCGCCGACGGGTCTCGAGCGCGAGCAGTGACTCCCCTTCGACGTGCTCGTGACTATCGGCCACGAGCACTCGACTGTCCTCTTCAGCAGCCGCGTCACTGAGGCCACGCAGCACCGCTTGGAACATCGGGTTGGCGAGGTCGGGCACCACCATGCCGATCACACCCGTACGCCCTAGGGCCAGGCTCCGTGCCACCGTGCTGGGGTGGTAGCCCAACTCGTGGGC
>Ga0207421_10009117_pt1 | contig 10097 bp, 8 predicted proteins | sample SodLakKL_010_SED_4_FD_187542 | JGI IMG/M metagenome (GOLD analysis project Ga0207421, IMG submission 187542) | Alkaline sediment microbial communities from Lake Tanatar, Kulunda Steppe, Russia - 8KL_010_SED (SPAdes) (version 2) | ecosystem: Environmental > Aquatic > Non-marine Saline and...
GCAACTTTTATTTGTGTGTTTTGTGTATAATATGTTGTGGCAACGCGAAAGAACATCTCAATCCGTGACGACCAAGAGGAATGGATTCAGGACAATCACCTCAACCTCTCCTCGTTCGTCCAAGAGAAATTGGATGAACTAATCGAAGAACGAGAGTCATAGATGCACTACAACTACAAGTATCGACTTAACCCGCCAGAAGCCCTCACCGAGACGCTTCTACACCACGTCGATACTTGTAGACAACTCTACAACCACGTCCTCTACCTGCTCAACGAAGCAGACGAAATTCCTGCCCGCTACGAGGTACAGGACACGCTGCCCGACCTCAAAGAGTGGTGGGACGACCTGACCAATATTCACTCGAAAGTGTTGCAGATGGTCGTCAAGCGCGTCTATGACAACCTTTCTACGCTCAAAGCGCAGAAGGGGAACGGACGCGCCGTGGGAATGCTCAAGTGGAAACCGCCTCGGGAATATCGCTCGCTCACCTACAATCAGTCCGGCTTCAAGCTCAAGAATACGAGTGGTCGGCCTGTCTTGTGGTTGAGCAAAATCGGTGAGATACCAATTCACCTCCACCGAGACATTCCCGAGAACGCAACCATCAAACAAGTCACGGTCAAACAAGAACCTACGGGCGAGTGGTACGCCACGTTCGGCATCGACATGGACGGAGAAACGCCAGAGAAACCAGAGACGCCCGAGAAGTGTGTCGGAATTGACGTGGGGATTCTCAAGTATGCACACGATACTGATGGAACCGCCGTCGAGTCACCGGACTTCTCCGACGAACGTGAGCGATTGGAACGCGCCCAACGTAACCTCTCGCGGAAAGAACACGGCTCGAACAATTGGGAGAAACAACGTAGAGTCGTGGCCGAACGTCATGCTGACCTCAAGCGAAAGCGACGAGACTTCTTGCACAAATTGTCGAACTACTACGCAACCGAGTACGACCTTGTAGCGGTCGAGGACTTGGATGCGAAAGGGTTGGTCGAACTACCGGGCAACTCTCGAAACCGCGCCGGGGCCTCGTGGGGAACGTTCCTCCGAATGCTGGAATACAAGTGCGAACGGGAAGGAACGCACTTCGTCGCTGTTGACCCAAAAGACACGACCAAAGAGTGTGCATCCTGTGGCGTCAAGACGGACAAACCACTGTGGGTACGTGAACATTCCTGTCCTGCCTGTGGTTTCGAAGCTGACAGAGACGTAAACGCAGCGTGGAACATTCTTTCTCGCGGACTCACCGACCTAGGAGTGGGACACTCCGAAGGAACGCCTGTGGAGACTGCGCTCCCTACGGGAACTGCGGTTGTTCCTGCAAAGCGTGTCGTGGAAACAGGAAGCCCCACCCTCAAGGAGTGACCCGCGTCAGCGGTGAGCGAGTAGGGTGGGGTAGTTCACACAGTTATTTCTGCCCCCAAGAACTTCAACAGTAGTTAAATATGCACGGCGGACTAGTTCGACATAGAGCGGGTCAATGAGCACAGGGGAACAGAAACTCGTCGATTCTGCCGGTGATTATCTCTATGCTGTCAAGGATGGCCAGCCCGTCGAAGCGCCATCCTGGAACTCCTGTCGAGTGATGTTAACAAGCGAACGACTAATTCTCTCGACAAACGGCGGCAAACAGGCAATCCCTCACGGGAAAATCAGCGTGCTGGACGAGGAGGATATCCCGGTCTCTCTCCCCGTTGAGACGTCGACAGCGACTCCACTTCGTATTGGCAATACGGTTATTCTGATTGATGCACAGGAGGTCAGCGATTTCGATATCGAATACTGCCGGGCGGCCCTGCACGATGCGGTTATTCTTGCGAAGTACCCCGCTATCGTCGGTGGCGTTGTCCAGGATGATGCTGCATGGTCGAAAGCACGTTTTCGTTTCGACGGCGACCAGATTATTCTTGGCCTACCGGAAAACGAGCGCGTCAGCTTTCCGCTCGATGATGTCGGAACCATCGAAACGGCATCACAACAGGTCATGGGAGAACAACGGCCCGTCGTCCAGGTTGAACACACCGATAGCCAGGACCGAAGCGTCGAAACGCACTTCTCCGGGATGGACTGGCATGCCCAGGCACTTGAACGGTTGCTTGGACATGTCATCGAGGACAGACAGAACAACCACGAACTCACCGAGATGGAAAGTCAGGTGTTGATGGCGCTCTATTCCGGTGTTTCCCCGTTTGAAATGGCCGATTTTGTGGGGATTTCGGTCGACGAGGTCGAAGAAATCTATCAGAAGCTACTCGAGATTGGTGCAGTTGATGAAGTTCGTGTCCGGACGGAGGTTGCACTGAACGCACACGGTCGGAACCTGGCCAGCGAAGCGATGAACGAGCAGTAATGGTTGAATCGATGAACGAATAGTAATCAACACGATGGACGAGTAACGCTCAGTTAGCTTCGCTGGTCAATTGCTCTTCGTAGTATTTTCCGGCTTGAGAGAAGCTCATCTTCTTGCTCAGGTCGAGCAGAACAACGGTATACCTCACACTCGATACCGCGTTCGGCAAGTGCATTCTCGATAGCGTCGCCGTCGTGGTGCTGGTCATGGCCGAGTGCGATAACGTCGGGGTCGAGCTTTTCGATAGGAATGAAAATATCCTCCGGATGACCGAGCTGAGCGGCGTCAACAGGGGCAAGCGCCTCAACCATCTCAACGCGCTGGCGCTCCGAGACAACTGGTGTCGCTTTGTGTGTGACGTTATCGGCCCGAGCAACGATAACGGTCAACTCATCGCCCATCGATTTCGCTTCGCGGAGGTAATGGACGTGACCCGGATGGAGAATATCGAACGTCCCCTGGGCGACGACACGCTTCATCGGTTCCCTCCCCGTTTAGTCTTATTCTCCCAACGGCTATACTCGAACGCTCTCCGCACGGACTCAAGTGTGTGATGAAAGAGAGCGACACTTGAGCGAAACAGACCCATATCTCTGCATCCGTACCGGTCCTTTCTAACACTGTCGAACGGCTCCTGTTGCAGACCTGAGTACGGCTCCAAATCAGTCAGCGACTCCGACATTCTCTTAACGGGGGGTCGAGTAGTTACTGGTAATGATAGAGGCCACGAGCGCGGGAGCCATCCTCTTTCGCGATACGCGTGGCCGTCGGGAGTACCTGCTGCTCAAAAGCAGACCCGGCGACTGGGAGTTTCCGAAAGGCGGCGTCGAAGGCGACGAAGAACTCCAGCAGACTGCCATCCGCGAAGTGAAAGAGGAGGCCGGAATCGCTGATTTCCGGCTCATAGACGGCTTCCGAGAAGACTACGACTACGTATTTGAGGCGAACGGCAACACGATACACAAGACCGTTCACCTCTTTATCGCCCACTCGTTTGAGGCGTCGGCGGAGCTCTCTCACGAGCACCGCGACCTCCAGTGGCGCGATTACGAACAGGCGATTAACACCATCACGCAGGACGGGCCGCGCGAGATACTTGAGGAGGCTCACGAGTTCATCGACGAGCACTACGACGAGATTGAAAACTAAGCGATAGCGGAGTTGTGTTCGCGCTGGCTGGAAACGCCATCTTACGGAGCGATGGCTCTATAGTAGCCACTGAAAGTCAATGCACACCCGATCGCAGGACTGCTGTGCAATCGGTGTGTAAATCGTTTCAATTGTTACTATAGCAAACTGCTAGCTCAAAGAATTATTTTACTCTTCACGAACTACTTATGAGAACCTCTCTAAGAACCAACCAGTCATGAGAGACGTTACGAGACGCGATGCCCTCCTTGCTGGCGGTCTTAGCGTTGGGACGCTGGTTGCGGGATGTCTCGAAGAGAGCGGAGAGGCTGGAGACGATGACAATGACGGTGACAACGGCGGCGCTGGTGAGGGTGACACAGGCGTGAGAGATATCGAACACTTACAGTTGGGCACTGCTCGGGGACAGGCCGACTGGGCGAGAGATGACGAAACAATTGCAATTGCATACCGATTCGAAAGTCCATCGGACTATGGCTCCGCAGAAAGCACGCTGCTTGCCTGGACTGATGTGGATACCGAGGAGTTCGTTGCTGAGACGGACTTTTCCGAGGAGATGTTGGTGCTTATCGGCGTGATTGGCTCCAATGGCTGTTACACTGAGGCAACGCTCGAAGCTCTCTCAATCGAAGATGGACAATTAGTCGGTGAGGCACACGCGACACGCGAAGACGAGGATGCTGAAGCCTGCGACCATGCAATAACGTACCCCCACGCACTGGTGCGTATCGAAGTAGAAGGCGAGATTCCTGAACAGGGTGAGTTGTCCGTGTCAGCCCCAGGTGGAAAGGATGATACGATAGAGATTGTCCCGTACGAGAGAGCCGCGACGGAAGTCATCGATACCAATGTGCTCCAGCTCGGCGGAACCAACAGCAAACCACACTGGGCCCGTTCGGAAGATGACCGGACGGGTGCTGTGTATCGTCTCGATAGGATGCTGGCATTTCCTTCACCAGATGCGATGACCGATAGCGAAGAAGCCGACGAGTTCCTCGACGAACACGACGGAGACAACACGATGGTGTTGCAGGTTGGCTCTGTCGGCCCAGCCACGAACTACAACCAGCTTTCGTTCGAGAACATTGAACTTGCGGATGAAACGCTCACCGGGGATGTGTCAGTCGAAGCGGAGGGAGAGGCAGGTGGCGATGCTATCACCTACCCGTGGGCGCTACTGGCGGTGGAGTTCGACAATGATGCCCCGTCGAAGGCAACGTTCCAGATTACTGATGGGTGGGAGACGACAGCAGAGGCCTCGACTGAAGACGAAATCTCTCTTGACCCTGAGTCGCTTGATGGATACGTCCAACCTGATGGTAGCCCTGATACTGTTCCCGATGCACTCGAATGCGACGACGACGATTTCGAACGTCACCTGCAGAGTACCGATGAAGAGGATATCGTCCTCGGTGACAGTAAAGCGGATGGTGAACCGACCTGGGCCATGCGAGTCGAAGAGACCAGCTACGAACTAGGAGAAACAGTAAACATCACGCTCACAAACGTCTCAGGCAAAGAACTCGTCACCGGGAACAGTTCGAAGCATAACTTCCAGCTATATACTGATGAGGGCTGGCAGGACGTTCGAGGTACCGACCCTGACACACCAGTCGGCTATACCGATGAAGGAATTATCCATTCAACTGGCGCTGGATTCGAGTGGGAGTTTGAACTCACAGAAGATGGCATTGTTTCCGAGAACCAGAACGAAGAGCATCTAACCGTTTGCCCGTCGCTACAGCCCGGCCGCTATCGATTCCTCTTCTGGGACCCGGAGATAGCGGTCGAGTTCGACGTCACCGAGTAACTTACTTCTGTGATAGAGTAGCGTAACGATTCCAAACGCTTCTTGAGTCAAAAATCGGCTATGAACGACGCTTTATCGTGCAGATAACACTCTAAGAGAGTCACAACGGAATCCAGTGCTCTTGGTCTGCAAGTGGTCAGAAACCGTGAACAAATTGTTTCTGGTGGAAAACAGCCCAACTGTTTACATACCGTTAGAGATTCTAACACCACAGATTTTACTTGATGATTAAAACTCTAAGAAAGTTTATTCACATTCCGGAACGGTTATTGTAATGGCCACTAAGATAATCGTATGGAGTTTGGATTATCCGCGGAGCAAGAACAGATTCGCGACGAAGTGCGAAAGTTCGCCGAGAACGAGGTGAAACCCATCGCTCGTGAGTATGATGTTGAAGAGAAATACCCACACGAGGTCATCGACAAAGCCGCGGAGATGGGCCTGATGGGACCACATATCCCAATGGAGTACGGTGGAGCAGGCTATTCAAACCAGGACGTGATGATTATCACGGAAGAGCTGTTCGCCGCTGACCCAGGTATCGGCCTGTCGCTCATTTCGACGGCGTTCGGGACGGAAGTGCTCACGAACTTCGGTACGGAAGAACAAAAAGAACAGTATCTGCGCCCCGTCACTGAGGGTGAGATGATTACCGGCGCGGCAATCAGCGAACCACACGCTGGCTCCGACGTTTCGTCCATTTCCACACAGGCTGAAAAAGATGGTGACGAGTGGGTCATCAACGGAAACAAAATGTGGATTACGAACGGAACGGTCGCAGATTACGTCGTTGCGCTCTGTCAGACTGACCCAGAGGCACAGGGACGATATAACGGCTTCTCACAGATTATCATCGAAACCGACCGTGACGGCTTTGAAGCCGAGAAAATCGAGGGCAAACTCGGTATCCGTGCCTCCGATACGGCTGAACTCATCCTGAACGATGTCCGCGTGCCAGAGGAGAACCTCGTTGGCACCCGTGGTGCAGGATTCCTCCAGCAGATGCAGTTCTTCGACGAGACGCGAACTGCTGTCGCCGCACAGGGTGTCGGTATCGCCCGCGGTGCCGCAGAACGCGCACTCGAATACGCCGAAGAGCGCGAGCAGTTCGGCAAATCCATCGGCGAGTTCCAGGCTATCCAGCACAAACTCTCCGATATGTTCACGAAGACCGAAGCTGCACGCCTGCTCACGTACAAATCCGCCTGGGCAGTTGACAACGACCACGACGACACCAACTTGACGATGCTGGCTTCGATGGCTAAAGAGTACGCCTCACGTGTGGCTGTCGATGTCGCAAACGAAGCCGTCCAGATTCACGGTGGTTCTGGCTATGTCAACGACTTTGATGTTGAACGGTTCTACCGCGACGCCAAAATCACTCAGATTTACGAGGGAACCACCGAAATCCAGAAAAACATCATCGCACGCGAACTCCAGGGCAAAGGCTTCGCCTGATTCGACTTCCCATTTTTTTGCGCTCCCATCCGTTCGGCTCACTGCAGATTATTACATATAAACACCCTCGGTATGACCGGACACCGTTCTTTATATCTCAGCGGTTATCTATAGTTGCCGGGCGACCTGACCCGACCATATATGGCCCGGCTAGCTGGGGACTCGCGCCTGACCGCTTTGCCACCAGCGGTCAAGTTTTTCGCTTTTATGCGGTCCGGTCTACAATCTCGAACGCAAATTCTTCGAACTGGTCTTCTTCAAAGACAAAGACTCGTCCATCGAGTAGGTCGTGATCAACGAGAATCTCATCACGGATACCGCCACCGCGAACAGTGACACCCGGAAAGAGCGTCGATTCCTCGCCCTGACCTAACAGAACGCGTCCGACGCCGGAACCTTTGAGGATGGCATCATCTGTTCTATCCTCGTTCACATAGAGTAACACGCCTTGTGTCTCGCTTTCATCAGTCACAAGAACGTGTGTGTCTTTTCCGGGCGCAGTCTGGTGAGGACTTTCTGTGCGCGTTGCTGGCCCACGATAGAAGACCTCCCTGCCGTCAGAGTAAGTGACGGTGATATCGCTATCGATAATTCGAACGGACAGTGTCTCCGGTGAAACATCCGAATACTCCTGCATATCAGTACGGGAACGGTTCGTCACCAAAACCATCCTGACGAACCTGACATTCGCCGTTTTGGTTAATAACGACGCGACCGGGATAGCCACAGTCGCCATTGTTATTGTATTTACACCGCGTGCACCGACATTCGAGCGCTTTGTTTGCACCTGGGGTTGCCATACGTGGGCCAAGGACGTCTGGCCTCTTGTATCTGATTGAACCAGCCACCATTGTGTGGGGAGTTATCGTTCTTCGACGTGGCGGACGCTACTGGCTATCCCTCGTGTACTGTCAGTCATCTCCGGCCCGGACATCTCCGCTCGGCCAACGCCAAATGCTTTCGGTCCTTCGATAACGACCTCATCGCCTGGCCGGATATCCTCGCTTGCATCGACGACACCGGGGGCGAGAACGGAGCCATGCGGGACGAACCCATCAATCTCGACACGTTTCGTCGGTGCATCACTCTCGACCCACTCCTTTGCACCGGCCAGTGTCAATGCGAGAACCCCATACTGCGGAACCGTCACCGCAAGCTGGTCTCCGTCGGAGTTTCGTGCCCGTAGTTTTGGATACCGGCCTTCAGTGCGAATGTCTGAAAAGAGCATATCGCCCGCACCATCACCGAACTGATAATCCGCCATTGCCCGCATGGTATTGTGTTGACGGTCGCGTTTGAGATATTTCTCCTCACCAGCAAGGGTCGAAGAGAGGTTGGCGAGCGAGTCAGTCGTTGTTGGGTGTTCTTCGACGGTGTACTCAAACGAGAGCCCAAGTTCATCCTCAACTCGTTCACAGATTGCCCGATATCCTTCATCAGGAACGTGGGCAATGATACGTGGGTAAGAAGTCCGCTCCAGATACGCACGGAGCACGGTGCTGACAAACTCCTTTTCAGTCTCGCTCCAGTGACCGGTCACGACCGTGTCATAATGCTGGGCGGGATATGTGAGTTCTAACTCTTGCGGGACGACACCGATAGGAGACGTCATTGAGACAAGATGTCCACGGAACTGAATTGCTTGGTGAAACTGTGCGTGACTCTGAGATTCGCTGTATGGCTTGCGAGCAGAGCATGGAACGAGCACACACGGATTATCAAAGCGGTTTTGATACCGGCTGGTGACCCGCTCCGCGTAGCGCTGGATTTCGACGCGACGGAGCGTATCATCCGTCGCAGCGGTGAGGTTGGCTCGGCGAATGAGCGGCGTTCGCTGCTCAAGATAGCCATACTGCTGGTCGAGCTGTCGCATAACGCTCGTTGCCCAGTTGTCGTGTCGTACCTGCCCTTCCAGATAATCACGGAGCCGACCGGCACGAATCCGTTCACGAACCGTCCGGAGTTCCTGTTCCAGGACAGTTGCGTTATGTTCTGCACACGCTTCAAGCGTAAACTCCTCACGCGGACCCTGACAGGCTGGGCACGAACACGGCAGCTCTTCGAGGTCTTCGAGGAAGTGCGCACCGTTGCTTGTGAGATACTGTCCACGGGTTCCTTCAATTTGGGCGGCATACGAATCAACGAGGTCGACACCGGCAGCAACAAGCATCGGAACTGTCGCTGGCGTCGCGACACCAGGGAGATACAGTGCGGTATCAGCCGGTATCGTCTCCCGTACTGCGATAATCGCATCAACGAATGCTGCTGCATGTCCAGCTAATTGCTGTGCATTCGAAAGGACGTATACATCGGTTCCGTGATTCGCAACTGATTCCGAATGAACGACCGCAGCGCTCGGAAACTCGACAGCTGGATAGTCGGTAGCAAACGCATCCTGGACTTCCCCAGGGGTGCCACCGGGAAACGCTCGGTGTGGGAGAATCGTCACTTTGGACCCATCACCAGCAGGTTGCTGACGCTCCTGTGTCCACTCACTGCCAGCGTCAACGAGCAACTCATCTGCAAGTGCGGGAGTCCGGTGTGACTCCGCGAGACGGAGTTCACCGAGTCGTGCCGCACCATCTCGTTCGTGAATCTCAAAATACTCAGTCATTGGTCGGTCTCAGGTGCTCCCGAATAACTGTGCGTCGGTTCTGAATCGTCGGTCAACAAGTCAGCCTCTTTGTGCTCAGTTTCGCCGAGGCGTTCAACGGTAACTGTCTTGGGAAGCATCGAGAGCGCTTCATCGGGCCAGTCGTCATGGTAAACGGTGATGCTGGTCTCTGGGTGAGTGTCCGCAAGCGTACAGATACCCTGTGCGGCGGATTCATAGGCGGCGCGGTCAAGGTTCTCGGGCAGTTCCGCAGTGAGTGGATACACATCCGACAGTGGGCGTGGAACGGGACCAAACGGAGGAACCAACCGCCAGGACTCCTCGAATGAGTCATGCGGATTGCCCGCAGTCAACAAAAGAGTATCAGGCGTGGTGAGTCGTGCCAATCGGTCATGGTGACGTCGAACCTCGGGTCGGCGTGCGCTTTCGGCGGAGAGATAAAAGAACGTATCCTTGGCGACGGGTTCCGTGGCTTCAAGCCACTGGTCGTGTTCGAAAAGTGTGCGAAAGCCATCGACGAGTGTTGGGTGGCCACGCACTCGTGTTTCGACGAGTTCCATCAATCGGCCTGCCCGAATTGCCTGACGGATGCGGCGCAGTTCCGCAAACGAGACAGCAAGGTTGTGGCGGGCAAGTAAGTCATGGCGCTCTGCATCGTCCAGCGCTTCGAGTTCCTGTGGGCTGTGTGCCGTACAGACCGCACACGAGCA
>Ga0207421_10009121_pt1 | contig 10094 bp, 11 predicted proteins | sample SodLakKL_010_SED_4_FD_187542 | JGI IMG/M metagenome (GOLD analysis project Ga0207421, IMG submission 187542) | Alkaline sediment microbial communities from Lake Tanatar, Kulunda Steppe, Russia - 8KL_010_SED (SPAdes) (version 2) | ecosystem: Environmental > Aquatic > Non-marine Saline and...
AGGAAGCCGCACTCCGCCGAAGGCGGATTTGATGCGAAGCATCAAACCTTTAGGGTGCGGAGGACGTCACCTTTAACTAATTATTTTATTTTTATTTACTAGTAACATTTTTAAACTAGCTTTTTTTATAATGACTATGAGCAAGTCAAAAAAAGGTCGTAAAAAGTCTAGCAAAAAGAGATCAAAAAAGAAGACAAAGAAGAAAGATATAAAATTCTATAGGTTGATGTCTAGATATATCATTCTATTGGCCTTTGGTATAGGAATATCTTTATTCTATGAAGTCTTTACACCCTTAACCATATATCCTGTATATGCAATACTAAGTATTTTTTATGACGCTTTTCTTTATGAAACTTTAATCATCATAAATGGCTACGGAATAGAAATAGTTGGAGCATGTATTGCCGGCTCGGCATATTTCTTACTACTTGCCTTAAATTTAGCAATACCTATGAAACCTAAAACTCGTGCCAACTCAATATTATTCTTGTTTGGCTCATTACTAATAATAAATATATTGAGGATTGTTATCTTTGGCACACTTTTTGTGGGAGAATTCACATTATATGACGAATTACATCTATTAGTTTGGTACTTTATGTCTGGAATAATAATTTTCATATTATGGGTTGCCAATATAAAGATTTTCAATATTAAGGAAATACCAGGATATACAGATATGAAGTTATTATGGAAACAGGTTAAGAAATAATATTAACTAATTGATATTACCTTCTAGTTATTCGGTGAGGCGCTAAAAACTCTTTACATCTTTTTTCATAACTATATCTATTGCCAAGATTACTAGGCAGCCAATAATTCCAAATAAGATAGAGAAGTCATCTCCTAATTGTGATATTGGGCCTCTCATACCACCTATCATTAGACCTATAAGTAATATTATTGTCTTATCATGATACTTTTTCAAAAACTTACTTATTATTTTTGACATGATAAATAATCCTATAAACATACCTATTCCCAGTACTAATATAACTAAGAAATCTAAACTGGTTACCCTATCAACTATAAATTCATACTGATTCATCATCAGCAAAACGTAAGAGCCAGATATTCCAGGCAAGATCATTGCAGATATTGCCAAAAATCCTGATATGAATATTATCAAATAACTATGACTTAAAACTATCTCTAAAGACATTATTAAAAACCCTATAACTATCCCAATTATCCCGAAAATAGCACTCTTGCTAATATTATTAGATATATAATTTTTATTTCTATTTATCAGTACAAAAATACTGGCAATTATAAGACCTATAAAAAAAGAGAATAAAAACTCTTTATAGTTGCTAATAAAATAATTAATAATCATCAAGATTATAAATAAAGCTATTAAAACTCCCGAATAAATATTTAGTAAGAATTTAAGTTCCTTACTCTTAATTAACTCTAAAGGCTTTTTAAGATTTGAAAATATAAATGAGATACTACTTATCAACTCTTCATATATTCCTAAAATAATTGCTATGGTGGCCCCTGAAACACCTGGTATGGCATCTGAAATACCCATAAGGCATCCAGAAAGAAATAATTTAACATTACCTAATATGCCTTTATTTTTCATATTTTCCCCTCTTTTCAATTTTCAAGATACTCTTCTCTATATTCATAATACCATCCAAGCATGAATCTCTCGCTAACCTCTAAAATCTCACAGTCACTGACATGTAAATGGTAACAATTGTCCTCTCTAACTATCTTGGTTTCGTCACCCTCTCTAAAATTCAAAACAGAATATTTATCGTTGTCACAAACAAGATGTGTCTCATTTTCCTCCTCTGCCAAATCTTTATCTATATTTCCTTTAAAAATATCCATCCTCAACCTGTCAAAAAAATTCATTGTCAGACCTAATAGTGCCACACTATTATACTCACAAACAACCTTATCCTCTATAGATATACCTACATTTTCCTCCAAAACTTCCAAATCTAGATCCCCTTCTATAGGTATTTTATCTAATTCCTTTGGGTGATTTCTAAAACTAAAATCTAAATTCCTTATTTCTCCATCTCTAGAGAGAATTTGGAATTGGGTGTCATAATAGGTTATATCTCCAACATCTCTCTTTTCAAAGTCCATGCCCCTATATGTTATATCGCTTCCTGCCTGCATTATAAAGAAAATTAGCAAGAAACCCAAAATGGCTGCCAACATAACCCCTAAAATAACTTTAAATTGTTTTTCCATTCTCTCCTCTTTCTTTTTCTCATCCTCACTTTTACCAACTTTATCTAGATTCCCCTTATACTCTTTCTCATCCTCTTTTTTCTCCTCATCCTCAATCCTCTTTTCCACACTTTTATGCTTTCTAGACTTGTGAATTTTAATGCCCTTGCTTGAGCTAAACTTCTTCCCACATATATCACACTTTTTCTCTACCATTTTATTTTATAATTATATGTTGATTTAAAAAATCTTCCTCTATATTTATCTCACTCTGTAATGCCAAAAACCCTAAATATGAATGCATTAACAGCTTCCAAATCTCTAGATCTTATATAAACACAATTATCTTCCTGCCACACCTCATTCCCTTCCTTACCTATATACTCTACACTATCCCCCACCTCTTCGCCATCTTCATAATATTCCTCATCATCCATACCTTCATCCTCCCCCCCATCTTCCTCAACATCTTTAATAATTATAATATTTTCATCACAGCCTCTTTCAGGCAACCCTTCCGAACATTCCCCCAAATTTTCTCTATTGTCAAGACAGGCTTCCTGGCTTCTAAGGAAGTACCTGGCCATATTTTGCTGAATTTCCAAAATTCCCAGGCCCGGGCTACTATCCTCAAAATAGACAACCTCGTCAGAATAATCTTCTATACTCTTATCAATATTTACCTCTATATCCTCAACATCCTCAGGGTTATTTGATGTTGCGAACTGCTCCCCATCAATTTCAAAAAACCATTTTCCTTGCTGAAAAACAAATTCCACACCATTATAAACAATTCTATCTCCTGTAGTATTTCTATCATCAAAATCACTTCTCCAGTAAAAAGCAAATCCTAATGTGGCAGTAACCATAAGTAAGGCCAGAACTATACTAACTATTACCTTATTCCTATTCTCTTTCTTTTTTCTCTCCTCTCTCAAACTAATCTTTCTCATATACTCCTAAATATCATTTTCTTTTTATATTTTTCCTTTATCTTACTAACTATACTAAACAATATGGTGCAAGAGCTAGGCAATACTAACTAATAATGGCCAAAAATAGCAAAATAAGTGCAACTAATAGATTAAAGATATGTTAAAAAAGCAATATTATAAAAAAAGAAAAATAAAAAAAAATTGTTAGTTAGATTAGGCTTCTATAGGATAGATTACTTCAGTATCTACTTCAGTTGAGTGATCGTCCATTAGTCTTCCAACAGCATCTTCTGTCTCGTCAGCATTATAACCAGCTACCAAAACAGCGACTTTGTCTTCATTCCATGGAGATTCAATAGTTTTGATGATAGATTCACCATCTTCTACGCCTGTAGCATCAGTGAAAGCTTCACCACATGCAGGGTAGTCGATACCTAAGATAGTAGCAGCAGCTTCGTTTATACAAGAACCACCTATTACTATTAGGTTCTTATCAGAAACTGTGTCAACCTCATCATCAGTAACAATTGTTACCTGAGGTTCTTCAACTACATCGTCATCTTCAGCTTCTTCAGATGATCCAACAAGAACATTATATGTTACTTGTTCTTCAGGAGTGTGGATTTTAGCCCATGAATAATCATCAGCTTCAGTTTCTATGTAACTACCTAACTCTGTTAGGTAATAACCATAGTCACCTTCTTCATCCTCAGATCCCTGAGCATTTTCTTCATCAAAAGTAATGGAATATTCATCATCCTCCCACGTCAGATTAAAAGTTAGGTTGTTATCTTCACTGAGGTCATCGTGACTCTCAGATTCCTTAACTGTAATATTACTACTAGTAACTCCTTCCTCAACATCAGTAAGGTTAATGATTACGTCGTTTTCTGCATGAATAATCATGCTTCCGTCATAAACTTCATAAACTTGTTCGTTAGTTGCATCATAACCACATTCTCCTTTTTGTATAGAGAAAGATGTATTAACTGCGACATCAGTACCGTTAAGGCCGTAACATAGGTATAAATCGTCTTCGCTTCTTACTAATTCAACACCTTCATCATCATCTATACCATATTCTCTTTCATAACCTTCATAAGAGATTCCTACACCTTCAATAACATCTCCGGAACCTCTATCAACAGAAGAAATTTCTGCGATATGAGTTGTAGTTTCCCTACTATCTTCCTGGAAAATGAAGTTATCTCTTGTGTTATCTCTATCTAAAGATGTGAAGTTTGTAAGAATATCGAATTCATTCTCATCTAAGATAGTTTGACTATATTCATCACCAGCTTCGTTTGTGAAACTGACATCTAAACTATCGCTTCCTACAACTTCAAGATCAACAAGTGACTTATCTTCTGTAAATCCTTGGCTTGCAGAATCGAAGTTCATAGCTATAGTTCCTATAACAGGATCAACAACTGAATAACCCATTTCTAATGAGTTATATCTGTCATCATCTAACTCTTCATCATAGTTCAAACCTCCAGGATGGAATTCGAAATCAATTTTATCAATTTTATCAATACCATCACCTGTGAAATTAGCTTTTACACTTTCATACTCTTCATCACTAACACTTACATAATCAAGACTTTCTCCAATCTCGATTTTTTCAGCGCCAACGAATAATTCAACAGACATAGTTGACTGTTCTCCAAGTGTATCTACAAAGATATCATTAACATAAAATTCGTCATCTCCTATTGAGATTTCTTCACCAGCTTCTTTTCTGTATGAGTCTCCATCAATTGTTATAGTGGCTTCAGGCTCATCTTCATCTAACCTTCTTCCACCAGTAACTTCGATTTCATATTCATTATCTCCTAAATCAACTGTTTGAGATTCTTGATAACCAAGAGTTACTGTTTCTGTGGAGGCATATAAAACTAAATCCTCACCTGTTCCCAAATTAGCATCAATGGTAAATGTTTTACCAGCAATAACTATTTCTTCACCAGCTTCATCAGTGGCATTGAAATCATCTTCAAAATCAACAGTTAATCCCCATGCCATTCCATCTTCTTGATCAATGTATAAAACAGGATTCAAGTCTTCATCATCAACAACATAATCTTCTTCGTTATCTAATGCATCGAATTCGATAGTATTATCACCTAATGTTAGTTCCTGATCATAATCTTCACCGTTTACATCTTGACTAGCAAGCAAGGTTGGAAGTTCATCATCTCTATCATAAAGAGTTGAAATTGCCTCACTAATATTGCTTTTCAAATAAAGGTCGCTTCCTATTTCACCTAGATTTACAGATTCTTCACCAACACCGATACCTATAACTGGTTCATCCCAGTCGATATCAATATCGTTAAGAGCCTCTTTTAGATCATCTGCTGCGTTTATATCAACGGCAGCTGTTGGATGATTACCAGAAGTTGTTACTATAGCTGTATCTCTAGCATTATCCGTCACGAAAGGTTCAGGATATTCAGATGCTAAAGCAACAGGAGCGGCTAAAGTCAGTCCAGTTAACATTACTGCACTAGCTAATACTGTCGTAATCTTTTTGAAATTAAATTTCATTTATTTTTTAACCTCCTTTCAGTTTTTCAATCATAATTGTGACCTAATAAGCCACAATATTACGATACTGTCTTTATTTATAAAGCTTTTGGTCTCATATAGCTATATAATCTCAGATATAGCCGAAATTAAGCTTTCATTTATAAATGTTTCGGTACCATTAGTTATAACAACACAACCCAATGACAAAGTTTATAAACATGTATGTATTAGAATAACATATATATAACTAAGAAACATATAACTATAAAGTATATTTTATACTTATATGTTTAACTAGATATACCATACCATAGTATATAATTAGTAGAGAGCTCCTAAATACACTAGGTAGCATTCATAGGAATATGAGAAAAATAAAAATGAGAGAAAAAGGAAATACAAATATTAAATTTGGTTAAAAATATAATAATCAGATGAAATTAAAAATAATTAAAAAGGAGGTAGAAAATGGCAAAAGATAATGAGGGAAGGACAAGAGTTGTAAATCTATATGTAACACCAACCTCTTTCTCATCGTTTTTCAAGAGATTGAGAGGTCAGAAAGAGGATTATAATTTCTCAGGCCTTTCTGATTTAAGGAAAATGCTGAGTAATGAGAAGGCAAAAATCCTAAATGTCATAAAGAATGAGAAGCCAAATTCAATATATGGTCTCGCAAAAATACTAGGTAGAAATTTTAAGGCGGTAAGAAATGATATAGAGACATTAGAAAAGTTTGGTTTCGTAGAGCTAAAACCGGGAAGCAAAGGTGACAGAAAAAGGTTAAAACCTATGGTGGCTATAGATAACTTACAAGTCAATATTAGTTTTGAGTAAGCTCAAAAACATTCATCTCAATTCTATTAGGACCGGCTATATTGACAGATTTTCCCACCCTATTAGCACTTTCATTACCCATTTCTATACTAACCATGGTATCCTCATCTTCATATATCTCTAGCTTATAACCTGCATAATTATCTAGAGAAAACTCGCTCTCAACAATAGCCACTATGGTACTGTTTAAAACCTCACAAGCATCCCTATCATCTTCACAAACTTCATCATTATAACAATCTCTTATCAAACCCCTTATATCTCTTGGCCTATGCGACTCAATATAGCAATCTGTTGTAAAATGTAATGAGGACTCTAGAAAACTTCTAACTTCGGCACTAGCTCTCATCTCGGCAGGCCTTCTTATCTGTATAGCCAAAAATATAAGACCTATAACTGCGACAAGAACTATTATTAAGACAAAACCTATCATCTCTTCCTGCCCTTTCTTTTTCCCATTCAAATTTATATTTATCATTCTCACACCTATATTTTAGTTACCCATCCTTGCCATATCATAACCTATAATTATCTTCCCTAACTCACATATCTGAGTTGCATAACCCTCCACTCTCTCATACCTACATAATGCCACATAGCTACTCATAGATGAAGTACTAGTAACATCCTCATTTTCATAAACATCATAAACAGTACAGTCGGGATAGTTAGCTCTTGTACATCTAATTTCCTCATCTGCAGGATGCATCTGGGCCAGTCTTACATAATCTACAGGCCAGTACCCATCATAAGATGTGACATTATCAAGTGCCATAATCTTATCAGTATTTATACAATAGCCCGGATTGCCCTGACAGTTAAATTCAGAGGAATCTGCCATAAACTGGGCTATTTGGATTGCCTCTCTTTCTCTTAACATAATAGCCTCATCATAAAGTGATTGCCTCTGCAATATAATCCAAAATAAACCCACTAAAATAAAAAATATCATAAGCCCGACTAACATAAATGCCATCTGCTGAATCTTAAACTGCCCTTTTCTTTTCATTTTAACCTCTATACCACAATCGACATTCTGCCGCCCTATTTTGTTCATTTAAACTATTTACCTGAGATATTATATTTGGCAAACCCTCCGAGCTCTCAACACCACTTACTATTGTCGTAAGTGTCCTTATCCTGTTAGCCGAAATAGGATCACATTTACCTCTACCTTTTAGGAAATTTGACTCGCTAGCATATAAGTTAGCCTGTTGAATTAGCCTAAACATTAACCTATTAACATTACACTCATATGTCTCATTATCTGCAAATATGGCTCCATAAATCAAATTTCCAACATAAGTCACTCTTTCCCCGTTTTTATTAACAATACCCACATTATTTTCCTCATCTCTCATATGAACAGTCATATCACAATCACTTCCACCCTCAAAACAGACGTGAATATCATCAATAGAGCAATTACCACCCTCATATATCTTTAAATTTTGAATATTCAGACCTTGAATATCATTTTCAACCATCCTGGGAGGATCTCTAAAACAGTAATTCTCGGTAGTTGCAAATATAAGGGGTGAAACCTTCCAGGGAAGATCTAAAGGCTTGCTAAAAAGAAAAACTTTTCTCTCATCACCTGTCTCTATAGTGGAATTAGAAAAAACATACTTATTTCTAACACTAATTGACTCTCCAGGCCTTTGCCAATCCCCCCCAACACCCTGTTTTGTAGATATTGAAATTTCATGCCTCCCAAACCTGCCCTCATAACAGTCATTATTTATCCTGGTAACATCTCTTAATGTGGCAATATCTACAGAACCTTCTGCAACCCCTGTCTCCATGGGCTCTAATAATATACTTAATTCTTGAGCCGTAGTTGTATCTAAAACATGTCTACCAGTATCTACAAATTGCATTGCCGCATAAATTGCAAGAAATAGAATTGCCGCACCGACTAGCATAGCAAAAATCCATGCAAAACTAAATTCAAACCCTTTTCTATTTCTAATCATCCTATATTAACTAAATTTTCATAAAGTCTTTTTTCAATAATAAATGAGACATCATTATCATTCTCAAAACATTGGGGATTATTATCTTCTATAATTCTAGACATATTTAAGCGATCTATATTATAAGGTGAAATATCTCCCTCTACACCCTCAAAAGGCCAGTAAAAAATATGCTCATCAACATACATCCTGTCAAAATCCTCATACTGCTCATCAAACCCCCCTCTCTGGTCGTAATCTGTATCTATAAAACAAACATATTCTATAGAAGAAGGAAGGCTTTCAACAAACTCTATAGATGTATCTTCCGAGGTCCAAGCTCTCTCAACATCTCTTTTTAAACGATCTTTAAATCGCCCTTCTTGAATACTTCTAGATACACCAAGAAACATTGTAACTGCATATATAGCCACACCTATAAATGCTATAATGAGAATTATTGAAAATATCATATTAAAAGACATCTTAATCTGCCCTTTCTTGCCTATATTCTTCTTTTTCATAAATCTAATAATGAGAAATCTTTTATAAAGTTATTGAAATTTATTACGAGTAATTTAATAATACTATCTAAATATTCAATCATATATCATCACTCCAAAACTCAAATAAAGAATAGTGAACTTTTTCACCATCTAAAAAACTAATTATTTCTTTAGATTTTTCTAAAGGAACTATAAACATATTTAGAGACATTTTTCCCATCGTATTTTTTAACAATCTCTTCTGAACTATACTTCTTCTCACTTCTCCCAAATAAGTTTCTTATAATTTTATTTCTTTTGAAGTCATTTTTGTATATTTTATACCCTATTAACCTTTTGGTTAAACTTTTAAACTTTCAATCTATATATTCTTATGAGATATGAAAAATTAATACAAATGTTTTTTGCAATACTCTTTATTACTTTAACAATAAATATTTCTTTAGCTACTACCCATACAGGAGAAGGGAATTATGAAGTTAGAGAGGGAGATATAATAGAGATAGATGATTCTTCAGCAATTGTTAGATCTATTGATTTAGATCCCAGAAATGATTCATATTATGGACATACAGGAAAGCCAAGAGTTTATTTTTCCTTGGGAGGGGTTGGCTATTCAATACATGAAGGAAGATCCTCAGACTTGTTACTAAATAAGATGTCTGATAGATATGTAATGACTATAACAGTGAAAGAGATAGATGTTGATTCGGGAACAGCATTAATATATGCCGAAGATTATGGGTATTCTTATGATTCCGAAGCTACTGAACCGGACCATTCAGATGAAAAATATATTAAGTATGGCCCTTTCAATTTTTTAAGAAATGTGCAAATAGGCCAAGATTTAATAGGTTTTGTTTACTCAAACAATTTAAAAGATTATAAAGTAAAAATAAATGACGAAGAATATGGCCCTTTCAGTTCAGTTACGGATTTTTCAATTTCAGAAGACTCTTTCGGATTTATTTTTTCTTCAAATTCAAAAGATTATGTCAGGATAAATGACGAAGAATATGGCCCTTTTGACAGTGTGAGAGACTTGACTCTTTCAGATAATTATTGGGCATTTACATATACAAACTCTTCGGTAGGAGACTTTATCCAAACAAAAGATTCGTTACTGGGACCTT
>Ga0207421_10009122_pt1 | contig 10093 bp, 9 predicted proteins | sample SodLakKL_010_SED_4_FD_187542 | JGI IMG/M metagenome (GOLD analysis project Ga0207421, IMG submission 187542) | Alkaline sediment microbial communities from Lake Tanatar, Kulunda Steppe, Russia - 8KL_010_SED (SPAdes) (version 2) | ecosystem: Environmental > Aquatic > Non-marine Saline and...
TATTTTTACCTGAAACTTTGGCTGTAGCCGGCTAGATCAGTGTTTGCCAGGCAAATTTAACTGGGCTTTTGGGTATAAGGGGGAAAGTAAATTATGCTAAATGTGGTAATCTTGGGTTCTACTGGTTCCATCGGAAGACAGGCCCTGGAAGTTATAGAATCCCTTGAACTTGACTGCCGGGTAACTGCCCTGGCTGCGCACAGCAACTACCAGGAACTCCTGGAACAGTGCCGCCGGTTTAGTCCTTCCAGGGTAGCCCTGGTGGATGAGAACAGTGCTTTGCAGCTCAAAGAATCTTCAGGTGAACTGGACGTGGAAATTTTGCAGGGCCAGGAGGGATTGATAGAACTTGCCTCCGACAGGGAGGCAGATCTGGTAATGGTTGCCACGGTGGGTTTTAGCGGGTTTTTGCCCACGCTTTACGCTTTAAGAAACGGAAGGAAAGTTGCCCTGGCCAATAAAGAATCCCTGGTGGTAGGCGGGGAGCTTTTAGCCAGGGAAGTGCCGGAATATAAAGAATTAATTATTCCCGTGGACAGCGAGCATTCAGCAATTTATCAGTGTTTGCAGGGGGAAAAGAGGGAGAGCGTTAAAAAATTAATCTTAACCGCATCGGGGGGACCTTTCTTAAATACTTCCCCTGAACATCTGCCCGAGGTAACTCCCGCACAGGCTCTTAAACATCCCAACTGGGCCATGGGTCCCAGGATAACTATTGATTCGGCTACTTTTATGAATAAAGGTTTTGAAGTTTTGGAAGCAGGGTGGCTTTTTGGGGTTGAGCTGGAAAATATCGAGGTTGTAGTCCATCCGCAGAGTATTGTGCATTCCCTGGTGGAATACCAGGATGGTTCTGTCCTGGCCCAGATGGGAACACCCGATATGAGAGTTCCCATACAGTATTCTTTAACTGCCCCGGGGAGGAAAAGCAACTCTTTTCCGGCCTTGGATTTAAACAGCCAAAGCCTGAGCTTCCACGAGCCTGATACAGAAAAATTTCCATGCCTGAGGCTTGCCTATGAGGCTGGAAAAACGGGAGGGACCATGCCGGCCTGCCTCAACGCTGCTGACGAGGTTGCAGTGGAGCTCTTTTTGAAGGGGATAATAAAGTTTACCGATATTGCTAAATACGTGGAGATGGCCATGAAAGAACACGAACTGGTTTCAGAGCCTTCACTGGAAGATATTATAGAGGCGGACAGGGTTACCAGGAACGAGCTTAAGAAAATTGTTGCCAGATTGGGGTGAAGTAGATGCATCCGTATTTGTTGACCGCCGCTGCATCCATACTGGTTTTAGGGATCCTGATTTTTTTCCATGAACTGGGTCACTATATAGCAGCCAAAAGAAGCGGCATCAAAGTGTTGGAGTTTTCTATAGGATTTGGACCGCGGTTATTGGGCTGGTCCAATGAGGAAACCAAATATTCGCTTCGAGCCATACCCATGGGGGGGTTCTGCCGCATGCTGGGTGAAATCCCTGAAGAAGCGGGCATGCCGGATAATTTCCTGGAAAAACCCTGGATTAACAGGTTTATTGTAGTTGCTGCGGGTTCATTAATGAATATTTTTTTGGCAGTACTTTTATTTTTCCTGGCATTTTTCTTGTTCCTGGGTGTAGGGGACCAGGAGCAACCCACCAGGGTGGGAAAAGTGGAATCGGAAATGCCTGCTGAAGAAGCGGGCCTGCAGTCGGGAGATATTATTGTTTCTATAGATAATACCAGGGTGGAAAACGCCATGGAAATTATTGATAATTTAGAGGGCAGGGCCGGGGAAGAAATACAGTTTAGTTTTGAACGGGATGGTGAAACTAACGAAGTTACCATGGTCCCGGTAGAGGACGATTTTACTGAAACCGCCAGGATAGGCGTAGATTTCAGGCAGAGGTTTAACCCGGTGCAATCCGCGCAAGAAAGCCTTAATCAGTTTGCCCTTATATTTATATTATTTTATCAGCTAATAACTGACCAGCTGCCGGAAGAAGTAGATGATGAAGGAAGCCAGGTAACCGGTCCCGTGGGTATTGTGATCATGATAGGAGAATTTGCGGAAACAGGCATGGGCGAGCTTTTAATGCTGGCGGGTATATTAAGTGTAAACCTGGGAATAATAAATCTTCTACCTATACCTGCACTGGACGGCGGAAGGATCTTGTTTTTGCTGATTGAAGCAGTAAGGAGGAAACCTGTAGATCCGGAGAAAGAAGGGCTGATTCATTTTATTGGCTTTGCCCTGCTGATCATGTTTATCCTGTTTATTACTTACAGGGATCTGTTCCACTTTGATATTATCGGGTAACAGGAGTGGTCCTTGAATGGAGAGGAAATATACCAGGGAAGTTGTAGTAGGCGGGGTTTCCATAGGTGGAGGCTCGCCGGTATCAATACAGAGCATGACCAATACCAGGACTGCCGATGTGGAATCCACGCTGGAGCAAATCCACAGAATCTGTCGGGCGGGGGCAGAACTGGTCCGTGTGGCGGTACCGGATGAAGAAGCAGTAGAGGCTCTTTCCCGAATAACCGTGGAAAGCCCTTTGCCGGTGGTTGCCGACATACATTTTCGGCACGATCTGGCTCTTATGTCCCTGGAAAATGGGGCCCATAAAATAAGGATTAATCCCGGGAATCTGGGGGGTAGGGAAAAATATTTAGAGGTTATAAATAAAGCTAAAGAGTTTGATATACCGGTTAGAATTGGAGTTAACTCCGGTTCGCTGGAGAAAGAGGTGTTAAAGCGCTATGGGGGTGCAACACCGGAGGCCATGGTAGAATCCGCCCTTAATTACGTGGGGCTTGCGGAAAAATCCGGCTTTGATAAAATAGTATTATCACTGAAAGCTTCCAGTGTCCCCACTACCGTGGAAGCGTACCGCCTGGTATCTCAACAAATTGATTACCCACTTCACATAGGCGTTACGGAAGCGGGTTCCCTGTACCGGGGTTCGGTTAAATCGGCGGTGGGTATAGGAGCCCTGTTATCGGGGGGCACGGGTGATACTGTGAGAGTTTCTCTTTCTTCGCCCCCGGAAAAAGAGATAGAAGCGGCCAAAATAATTCTACAGGCCCTGGAATTAAGAGAATTCGGGCCTGAAATTGTCTCCTGCCCCACCTGTGGAAGGTGTGAAATTGAAGTGCAGGAGCTGGTGGAAAAGGTAGAGCAGTTGCTGGAAGGTAGCACCCGCCGGATTAAAGTTGCAGTTATGGGGTGCCCGGTTAACGGGCCGGGAGAAGCCAGGGAGGCGGACCTGGGTATAACGGGAACACCAAAACACGGTATCCTTTTTAAAGAGGGGAAGATAATAAAGCGGGTTCCCAGGGAAGGCTTGATGGAAATGCTGAAGGAGGAATTGAAAAGTACATGACAGGAGGTAGTAAAAGATGCGGAAAGTTGCTGCTATAGTTCCTGCTTACAATGAAGAAGACACCCTGAAGGAGGTACTTACTACTTTAAAGAAGACCAGGAGGGTAAACCAGGTCCTGGTTATAAGTGACGGCTCCATGGACAATACAGCGGAGGTAGCCAGGGAAAGCCGGGTTGAGGTTATTGACCTTCTTGACAACAGGGGTAAAGGCGGGGCTATTAAAGCGGGGTTAAATTATACCGACGCCGATATTTTATTGTTCCTGGATGCGGACCTGATAGGCCTGACCCCAAGGCATGTACTGCAGCTGGTAGAACCGGTTCTGCAAGGAGAAGCGGAGATGAGTATAGGCCTTTTTCAAAAAGGCAGGGTGGCTACAGACCTGGCCCAAAAAATGGCCCCGTTTCTTTCCGGCCAGCGGGCCCTTAAACGCGAGTTGATTGACCAGGTATCTCACCTGGATATTTTAAGGTTTGGAGTGGAAATGGCTTTACACACCCATGTAGAAGAAAACAATATAACTGTAAAGGAAGTTCATCTACCTGATTTATCGCACGTGATGAAGGAAGAAAAGATGGGCTTGTGGAAAGGTGCATTTGCCCGGATGAAGATGTATTGGGAAATTTTAAGGTGCATGGTTCGTTTTAACTATCCATCCAAGTAAGGCCTAAAAGCCTTAAAGGGAGGCAAACCGGTTGCGTGTAACAGCTCTTTTACTGGCAATTACCGCAGGGCTTCTGGGACTGGTCAGCGGCACCCTGTACGTGGTTTTTACCTTGATATTCAGGGAAACTCAAATGACAGGAACCAGCTTTATATTTCAGCTTCCCAATCCCATTTACGAAAGCAGCTACTGGTATTTAGGAATTGGGGCAATATTTGTATCCTTACTGGGGACAATAGCAGGGGTGCTTTCATATTTTAAACCCAAGGTGGCCTCGATTATGCTGCTTTCTTGTGCTGTGCTGGGGCTGCTGGTTATATTTGTGGGATATCTTTTTAATTCCCTGCTATTTTTTGCAGCAGGACTGGTTTCTTTGCTGGAGCACCGGAGAAGAGCCTATAACCTTAATTTAATGAACAAAATATTTCCAAGGCAAAAAAAGGTGGAATATGTATCTTCCTCTTCTGGTAAATCTTCTACTGATTCCTCTGCAGCCGGGACTTCACCTTCTAAAGAATCTGGACAAGAAAGCAAGAAAACGGGTAGTGAGAGTGATGAAAAGGAAAACGATAGTGTAGCCGGCCAGGGTGGCGTTTCCCAGGAAACCATGAGTGTTGGAAATTTCCTGGATGAAGCTGAAGAAGAAAATGAAGAATAATTGCTTCTTTAAGCTGGTACATTGTTGAACCCCCGAAAAATTCCAGTGATTCCGAAGTGTGCAAAACAAAATATTGTAATGTGAAATTTTATTATTAGCAGCAATTAACGATAATAAAATATATTTAATATATCGGAAAACACCTAACAAAATAGCAGCCCTTCAGGCTGCTATTTTGTTATACATGCTGTAAATTAAGTGGTTGACGCTGATATAAAATTAAGATATAATTAGAAAAACATTTTGCAATATGAAATTTTGCAGGTGGAGGTGAAATAAATGAAAACATTTTGCCATTGCAATAATCATTATGGACTGGAAAACAGCTCCATCATACTTTTTATGCAGAATATTCAAAGAAACTGCGGCTATCTGCCGGAGGATGAATTGAAGCGGCTGGCAGACAATACCGGTACACCCCTGATGGATATATACAGCATAGCCACTTTTTATAAGTCTTTTAAGCTGGAACCGCAGGGGGAGCACACGATAACCGTATGTACCGGGACGGCCTGCCACCTTCGGGGCAGCGGGGAAGTGTTTGAGGAGATGGCTGCTGTTTTGGGGGTAGGTTCTGGGGGCGGAACCTCTGAAGATGGAAAGTATACGCTTGAAAAAGTAAACTGCCTGGGGGCATGTGCTCTGGCCCCACTGATAGTGATCGACGGGCACTACCACGGAAATGTTACCCCCGGGAAAGCAAGGGAAATGATAGAGGAGCATTATAAGGAAGAAGAAAAGAAGGAAAGCAAAAAAGTTAACATGATCGGGTAAATAATATAATTCCCATAGGAGGAGTATTATATGAATGCCTTGGGACTGTTGAGAGATGTAAAAGAGCTAAAGAGACTTAAATCGGAGTTGAAAAAAGAAAAGCGGGAGAAATTTGTTTCTGTCTGCGGCGATACTGGCTGCAGTGTGTGGGATTCCAAAAAGGTAGATGAAGTTTTCCGCCGTGTTCTGGAAGAGAAAGGCTTATCTGAAGAAATACCGGTAAAGTCCACGGGATGCCTGGGGTTTTGCGAATGCGGGCCGGTGGTGATTGTCTTTCCCGAAGAAATATTTTATCAGAAAGTAAATGAAGAAGATGTTGAGGAAATTGTGGAGGAAACGGTAGTAAAGGGGAAGGTGGTCGAGAGGCTGCTTTATCATGATCCTCGAGAAGATAAAAAAATTGTAAAAGCAAGTGATATACCTTTTTATAAAAAACAGGTAAGGAATCTGCTGGGGGACAACTGGCTAATAGACCCGGGGAGTATTGTGGATTATTTTAGCCGGGAAGGATACGCTGCTGCGGCGAAAGCTTTTACGGAGATGAGCCCGGAAGAGGTTATTAATGAGATCAAAGAGGCTCGCTTGCGGGGAAGAGGCGGGGCCGGATTTCCTACCGGGGTAAAGTGGGAAGAGTGTTTTACAAAAAACGTGGAAAATAAATATATTATCTGTAATGCGGATGAAGGCGACCCGGGAGCGTTTATGGATCGCAGTATACTGGAGGGCAATCCCCACTCTGTTTTGGAAGGTATGATGATTGGGGGGTATGCCACAGGTTCTAACCATGGAATAGTTTATATAAGGGAGGAGTACCCTACAGCGTTGGAAAAAGTAAAAAACGCAATTCTTAAAGCCAGGGAAACAGGAATGCTGGGGGAAAACATCTTAAACAGCGGATTTGATTTTGATATTACGGTAAGCGTAGGAGCGGGAGCTTTTGTTTGCGGCGAAACTTCTGCCCTGGTAAATTCAATTGAAGGAAAGGTGGGGGAGCCCAGGCAAAAACCTCCCCATCTGGCGGAAAAAGGGCTCTATGGCAAGCCTACAGTAGTCAACAACGTGGAAACCCTGGCAAATGTTCCCCGTATAATTCGGTGGGGGGCAGAAGAGTTTGCCCGGGCTGGGAGCAAAAATTCCGGTGGAACAAAAATATTTTCACTGGTTGGAAAAATAAGAAATACAGGGCTGGTAGAGGTTCCGTTGGGACTACCTCTTCGGGAAATTATTTATGAAATTGGCGGGGGAATTAAAGGCGGGGGTCATTTGAAAGCTGTACAAACCGGAGGCCCTTCCGGAGGCTGTCTGCCCGGTTACATGCTGGATATTCCTACCGATTTTGAGGAGCTTGACGCGGCAGGTTCCATGATGGGTTCCGGGGGAATGATTGTAATGGATTACGGGACTTGTATGGTGGAATTTTCCAGGTATTTTTTAAGCTTTTTAAGCGGGGAATCCTGTGGAAAATGTTTTTCATGTAGAGAAGGCATATATCGCATGCTGGAAATAGTGGAGGAGGTGGCCGCGGGAACTGCTACTTTAAGTCATCTGGATCTACTGGAAGAACTGGGGGAAATGGTTAAGAACACTACCATGTGTGGCCTGGGAAAAACTTCTGCCAACCCGGTGCTATCCACATTGAAATTTTTTAAAGGCGAGTACCTGGCGCATATAATGGAAAACAGGTGTCCGGCCGGGGTGTGCCGTGCACTGGTTACTGTCTTTATAAACCAGGAATTGTGCAGCGGTTGTGGGGTTTGCAGGAAGAAGTGCCCGGAGGAAGCTATTACTGGAGAAAAAAAAGAGCCTCACTATATAGAAAAAGCGCTGTGTAGTAAATGTGGTATTTGTATAGAAAGTTGTCCCGAAGAGGCCATAACCAGAGCATGAAGAAGGGGTGGTAATTCTGTTTGGTTTTACGTTAAACGGTTTTGAGGTGCTGGCCTGGGAAAATATGAGTATCCTGGAGGTTGCCGGGTTTTATGGAATAGAAATACCCACATTATGTTTTATGGAAGGTCTTTCCCCTTATGGAGGGTGCCGGCTTTGCCTGGTGGAAGTAGGGCCTGTTGGGAAGTCGCGGCTGGTAACCTCTTGCACTTACCCGGCCCGAGAAGGTATAGAGGTTAGAACGCATTCACAAAAAGTTTTGCAGCAACGCCGTATGTTGCTTGAGCTTTACGTGGCTGCCTGTCCTTCATCCAAGTGGCTCCAGGATCTTGCTTCAAAACACCATGTAACGGAGGTGCGGTTTAAGCCCAAGGGCGAAGAATGCATTCTATGCGGCAGGTGCGTGCGTATGTGCAGGGAACAGATGATGGGAGAGGCTATAGGTTATGTGGATAGAGGGACGCAGCGCCGCATAACCACACCTTTTGATAAAAAATCGGAAGACTGCCGTCTGTGCGGGGGATGTATGTACGTCTGTCCCGTATGCCAGTTGAGGTGTCAGGGGCCGAAAGAAAAAAGCACGCTGTGCAGTTCCTGCCTGAACCTGTATCCTCCCTGTGCGGAAAAGTTTGAAGAAGTAATGTGTTATATGGATCCCTGTGCGGCTTGTGAGCTGGAAAAAGGTTAGTTGCAGCTGCGCTTGTATTACCATGGTTGCCTGGGTTGTTTAAAAGCAGGCCGAAAAACAGCCGGCTGTAACTTTAATGCCCAAGATTTTTGTAGTCATATAGCTTTATTTTCAGAAAGGAGAGCTGTTTATGTCTTATTCAAGGCCCAATGCTACTGCTGCTACTTTAACCAAAAACAGGACGGAAGGGTCGGTAAGCCCTTTTAGCGGAATGTGTGTAACCTGCGTGGATGGTTGTATAGGTATGTGTGAAATAGGGAAATCGGCTTACCGCGGACATGAAACTATTTATCCTCAGCCTTTTGGGTTAATCACTACTGCCTCGGAGAAGGATTACCCGGTTGATTATTCTCATTTTTCTATAATGGGCACTGCAATCGGGGCCAAAGGGGTGGAGGCAACTAGCGACGAAGCCATTTTCCCAAACGTTAACCTGGAAACCAGGGTAGGCAAAGGTGAAGGAATAAAGCTTAAACTTCCCCTGGTAATTCCGGGAATCGGCTCCACCAATGTGGCAAAAAACAATTGGGAGGGCCTGGCCATTGGTTCCGCCCTTGCCGGGACTATCCTGACTATTGGGGAAAACGTTTGCGGTATGGACGAAAATACGGTTATAGAAAATGGCAAGGTAGTTGATACCCGGGACATGAAAAGGAGAGTAAACCTTTTTAAAGAGTGGCAAAAAGACGGCTACGGTGCCGTGGTGGTTCAGGCCAACATAGAAGATACGAGGCTGGGAGTTCACGAATACGCCATTGAAGAACTGGGAGTAGAAACGGTGGAGCTAAAATGGGGTCAGGGTGCCAAGGATATTGGAGGGGAAGTAAAAATTGATTCCCTGGAAAAAGCTCAAATGTTAAAGCGCAGGGGGTATATTGTTATCCCGGATCCCGATGCTTCTACGGTAATCGAAGCTTTCCAAAAAGGAAGTGTCAAGGAATTCGAACGCCACTCGCGTGTGGGTATGGTAGAAAAAGATGAATTCGTTAAGAGAGTGGAAGACTTGAGGTCAAAAGGAGCCAAATACGTTTTCTTGAAAACCGGTGCTTATCGCCCGGCGGACCTGGCCCGGGCGGTGAAGTACGCCTCAGAAGCCGGTATTGATTTGCTTACCGTAGACGGGGCTGGCGGTGGAACCGGTATGAGTCCCTGGCGCATGATGAACGAATGGGGGGTTCCTTCCGTAGAACTGCATTCCCTTCTTCACGATATGTGCCGAAAGATGGATATTAAGGGCAATTACGTTCCTGATATTGCTCTGGCGGGCGGTTTTACATTCGAAGACCAGGTATTTAAGGGGCTGTCTCTTGGTTCTCCATATGTGAAGCTGATTGGTATGGCCCGCGCCCCCCTCGCTGCAGCCATGGTAGGTAAAACTATTGGAAACAGGGTAGATAGCCAGTGTGTTCCTGTATACGTAGAAAGATTTGGCAGCAGAATAGAAGAAATATTTGTAACGGCATCGGAGTTGAAGGAGGAGCTAGGCAAAGATTTTCAACAGGTTCCACCCGGGGCCCTGGGGCTTTACACTTATTACCACCGGTTGGAGCAGGGATTAAAGCAGCTTATGGGGGGCAGCCGGAAGTTTGCCCTGGATCGTATTGGCAGGGAAGATATCGCTTCTTTAACCAGGGAAGCCGAAGAAGTAAGCGGAATAACATATGTAAAAGATATGGACAAAGAAGATGTAGATAGAATTTTAAACGGGTAGGGGGTGGTCAAGTAATACCGGGAGCTGTTTTAGACGCAACACCTGGTAATTTGAGAGGTGAGAGGTGGGAAGTTAGAGGTGAGAAAAAGCCCCCTTTTCAAGAAGCAAGAGGCAAGATACAAGAGGCAAGAAGCAAGATAAAAGCCCCCCACCTTTAATTCCTCCAGCACCAGGGGGGAGGAAGATGTTTCGCACCAACGTGGGTGCTGCTTGACACCGGAGGTAAGAATAATAGTCTGGTAGGGGAAAGCTGGCAGGGGTGTGTCGGCGAAGGCGACATTAGAGGGAGTGGAAGCCACAGTCAGCGAAGCCGACAGCCGAAGCGGGCCGGCCAATAGGAGTTTG
>Ga0207421_10009124_pt1 | contig 10091 bp, 8 predicted proteins | sample SodLakKL_010_SED_4_FD_187542 | JGI IMG/M metagenome (GOLD analysis project Ga0207421, IMG submission 187542) | Alkaline sediment microbial communities from Lake Tanatar, Kulunda Steppe, Russia - 8KL_010_SED (SPAdes) (version 2) | ecosystem: Environmental > Aquatic > Non-marine Saline and...
GAAGTTCTCCTCTGAGCTTCCCGTCACCGGAAGGACAATGCCCTCAGGAAGCTCTGAGACTGCTTTCCTGATCCCTTTAATGATTCTCTCCCCATACCCATCCATCTCAACGGAAAGGGTGTTAATCAGGGCCAGGGGCTTCGCCTTCAGGGCCAGCATCTCCATGAGTGCCACCCGTGCGCCGTAATACCCAACAATCTCCGGAGGGGCATTCACCCTGTCTTCCGACTTTTCACCGACTCCTCCAACGGAATCGCAGGAAATTACAATACGCTTGTCATCACCCATATGGAGGATGGTCACATCCCTGTACTGCTCAAAGGAGATCATCTCTTCAACCTCTTCCCGAGAAAGGCTCCAAGAACAATTGCCAGTGAAACATTGAGAAAGGAGACGATAGTCAGGGGAATCACCAGGGTGTTGAAAAGAAGCCAGCCGCTAAAGGGCAGACCTGAAAAGTGAGCCGCCACCGCTGATGTCGCCGCCGATACCGGCCCATTAAGGGCTGTTGCAATGACTCCCGCAGCAATCACCTTCCGCTTTTGATAAATCCAGCCGAAAATTGCAACAATGGCTGCCATTTGAATACCAATAAAGAGATGGAGAGGCAGGGTTAAGGGAAACCCGTTAATCAGTGCGGTTAAAAGATGTCCCACAGCCCCAACTGCACCTCCGTAGAAAGGGCCTAAAATCATGGCTCCGAAAAAAGCGGGCATTGAATCGAAGGCCAGGCTTCCGGGGATTACTAGACCCAAAAGGGATCCCGCATAGGAAAGAGCCACCAACATTCCGCTATAGGCAAGTTTTGTCACGGCACTGCTTTTTTCCATGTTCATTGCTTCCATTCCATCACTCCTCCATTTTGATTGATAAAACCCTTTGCTCACCGGAGGGATTCTTCCCCTTGATAAAGGAAAAATAAAAAAATCCCTCATTCGAGGGATTGATAGAACTGTGGGTTGTGACAAGATCCGTGAAAAGGGTCTTCTCCCGTCGTTCTTCTCTTCCCTCCGAAGATCAGTAAAACGAGCACACCCTGGCAGGTCTCCTGACTTATGGTATCGACCATCTTCGCCTTCTCGGTTTCCCAATGGCATATGAAGAAGTCCAACCAAATACAGTAGCGGGGGCTGTAGCGGATTCAAACCGCTTTCCCTTTTAACCTGTTCTTGAAAACAGGCACCAGCATGTTGATATGTAATTGCATTACAAAAATCATTATACCGATGATCAGAGGAAATGGCAAAGGAAATTTTAGAAAAACCCCTCTCCGGAGACTGTGCCTTCGAAAAGGGGTCGGATATTGTTTTCAGTTTTTTGTGGTGATCTAGGTCGTCCATTGATTGTGGATGATCCCTGAAAGATACCATTGTCCATCGTGGTATTCAAAGACCAGTCGAAGACTTTGCCAGTCCATGCCGTCATAGTCCTCCTCAAATCCGGAGAAGTAGTACTCCACAATGATGCTGTCCTCATAAACATCAAACTGATTCTCTTCAACGGTTCCGCTGTCACTGATGATTTCATTGTAGCCAATCTCTTCAGGATCAATAAAGTCCTGAGTGTAGATAAACTCCTCATAGTATTCCTCCGGAGTCAGGGCAATGTCACCACCAACACCGTCATAGCGTCCCCAGACATAAATCTCTGTATCCTCGAAAAAGATTTCCATATCCTCCCGGTCAAATACCAGATCTTCATCCACATTCACATTGGAATACTGGGTGAAGCGGATTCCATATTCGGGATGGGTCAGCTCTGCCAGTTTCTCCTGATCCCGGGCTTCAATTGCTTCCATGGCTTCACGGGAACGATCTTCAATGACTTCTTCCGCGGCTTCGGGATCAATGATCCCTTCATGGGTACGATCAAGCTCATCAGGTGCAGGTTTGGTCACTTCATCCTGATCATCGTTCTCGTCATTCTCATCGTTCTCGTCGTTCTCATCATTCTCGTCATTCTCGTCATTCTCATCGTTCTCGTCGTTCATGCCGTTTTCATCGTTCACACCGTTGACGGGCTCGCCGTTATCTTCGCCGTTTTCCACTGCAGGTGAGCACGCAGCCAGGGCGAAGAGAAGGACAAGCACCAAAATCATCATTGTTCGTTTCTTCAGCATCTCATTCGTCCTCCTTTATCGGGTTTGAAATAAAGCGACCTGTTTAATGTGATACCCGATTAAAAAGAGGAAAAACGTTTTATTAAGAATTGTTCTCATATCTAACTGCTCTGATCCTGCCTTTATCGTCAAACTCAATGGATTTGGCATCCTTTAATTTCTGATAGATTTCATCTGTTACTGTGTGAATCACCACTCCACGCTGATAAATGCGGTAGCCCATGACGGAGCCCAGAGAAAGAACCGGTTCCGCTTCAACGCAAAGGATGGCTGAAGGTGCGGTTTTTCGTCGGATCATTTCCAGCATGATTCCCGAACCGGAGCATGATCCTTTGTCATAGGGGATGCAGAGGACTTTATCTTTAATGCATTGCCCATGAAGGTCATGGCGCACATCCATAATATAGCCGTCAGAGACATTCACACCACCCCAAAAACTCAAAGGAATTTCTGAGAAGAGCACTTCCCCTTCGCTCTTTCCGCCAACAATCACTTTACTCTCATACCATTCCACTAATACCACCTCCCGCTGACTGCCGCTTCAATGCATTCCTTTGTGCTTAAAATTACAACATCAGTCTTCGTCATCCCCGGGATATACTGGGCAATCTTCCCAGAGTTTGTTGCAACATTCGTAAATTCCCAGTCATTATCCGGGTCGCTGACAAGCACACAGGTATCTTTGATAAATTGAATGCCTGATTCTTCGATGATGTCTTTTATCCCGGAGCGTTCTGCAAGATGATAGACGGTTTGACTGATCTGAATCCAGAATCGCACATCTCCGGAGATTTTTCTGCCTTTCATCAGGGCTGCCACTTCTTTCACTTCATCGTAGGAATAAAAGGGACAGCCCAGAAGAACCATGTTGATCTTATCCTCTTTCGCGGTACAGAGCTTCTTTTTTGTTTCCTCCATTGAAGCTGGATTTACCCTGTAGGTCTGGTACTCTCGATTATTTTGAAATGCCTTTTCCAGTGTGGGTGCCTCAGGCGTTATACCCACAGCATGGAACAGTGCAACCGAACCGCTTGAGGCTGCGGCAGCACACAGGGATTTCAGCTGGTCCACAGTTGTGGATTCGGGAAGTCCGTTGATGACAGGAATACGACTCCCTGCGATTTCTCCAATATAATAGCCGAGAATTGCATAATCTGCAGAGTCTTTGAACCAGGAGTCGTCGAAATCCTCCAATTCAAAGAGCATCTCCCCTGCCCGGTTTTCTTCAAGAAACAGACCGTACTCCGGCACTCTTCCGATCACCGCACAGCAGACATCGATTAAATCCGGCAGCCGGTTGGCCCTTGCTCCCAGCACTGAATTGACAAAAGAGACTGCATTGGACTCCGACCAGCTGACCACTTCGCCAAAAACCGGTGCATTGGTGCACTGATAAGGGGCGCAGGTCCATGTGGGCGTGACTCCCAGATTGATATATGCTGTTTCCAGTCTTTCGCATTTGTCCGAGAACTCCTTGGAAAGACCCATCTTCTCCCAGTCTTTGATGTCCCTTGATGTGGGATTGATGGTTGTTGGAACTGCAACCCTCGCTCCATGATTCACTAAAAATTCCACAAAATCCGTTCCCGCATCCCAGATCGTTGCGTAGGCCGCCGCATCAATGTGGGCTCTCTTCACTTTGATCAGTCGATGGGCACCATAAAGGTCTCCCATTTTCACGACGATTTCCGTGGCCAGCTGTATGCCTTTTCCGTGTTTGCCATCAAGCATTTCCTGCTCTTCAATCGTAAGATTCATTGCACTGTCCCCCTCTTTTCCAGGATAATAATCACTACGAAGATCTTCTTGGCTATTTCACTTCGGACATTCACTTCAGTGATTAACTCCCTTTCTTTAATGTCAAATGTTCACTCTGTCAGTTTCTTTTTCCAATCCCGATTCCACTCACCATTCGATGGTGGTTCCGAGACCCTTCTTTAGCGCCGATTCATAGAGTTTTCCTGCAATAACAAGATCAAACAGGCTCATGCCCACGGATTTATAATACCGGGTTTCACCTAATTCACGATCCTCCCCTTGTTCTTTCTGAATCAGAAAATCCGCCATAAATCGAACTCTGCTTAAATCGATTCTCCCTGATTCCAAGGGTTGAAGCAAGTCTCCGCTTTCCTCACATGCAAAGGGAAGCTCCGTATAAACTGCATCCGCAACATCCCATATTGCGTCGGGAATTTCCCGCATGTCCGGCCTCCAGGAGCCGATGGCCACAATGCATTTTCCTTTCAGCAACCGGGCATCATCGGGCAGAACCGGTGTTTTTGAGGATGTTGCAGTGACGATGATCTCACTGTTTTTAACAAGCTCGGTGCTGTTTTTTGCCACTGTATATTGAATTGATTCATCTTTGATTTCTTCCTTCAGTCTACGGATAAAATCCGATAAATCCTTGTTGCGATAATCCAACAGATGAATCTCCTTGATGTTTCTTACGGCACAGGCATATTTGGCCTGATAAAACCCCTGAACTCCGCATCCGACGATTCCAAGGCTTTTACTTCCCGGTCGGGAGAGGTGCTTTATCGCATGTCCCCCCACAGCACCTGTTCTGATTCCCGTAAGGACCCTGCCGTTCATCAATGCCTTCGGAGATCCGTCTTTCCCGTCGTTTAGAAGCATGACACCGTCGATTAAGGGTTTGCCTCGGGAAGGATTATCAGGGAACTGTGCAAGGATTTTCGTCCCTATGATTTCATCGGTTAAACAGGGCATATAGAGCATGTTATCCTCTTTGTTTTGTACGGTGATCCGTTCCGGCATGACAAAATCACCCTTTGCAAAAAGATGAAAGGCCTCTTCAATTCCGTTGATCATTTCATTTTCATCAGCGATCTTTAACATTTCCTTTGCATTTATGATCATCATCTGAAACTCATCTCCAATCTCTTCATCCTTCTTTTTAGAAGGATTTTTGCTCTGTTCTCGCAATAATCTCGTCCTGTAGACCTTTGTTGAGATTATTAAAGAAGTCACTGTAACCCGCCACCCGGACGATCAGATCCTTATGCTCTTCAGGGCTTTCCTGAGCTTTTCGAAGAGTCTTCACATCCACCACATTGAACTGAATGTGATGTCCGTCCAGCTTAAAGTAAGAGCGGATCAGATAGCGGAGATGGTCAAGGCTTTCCTCCTTCTCCAGGAGCTCCGGTGTAAACTTCTGATTGAGTAAAGTTCCTCCGGTTTTTAAGTGATCCATTTTTGATGCGGATTTAATCACCGCCGTGGGCCCTTTACGGTCGGTGCCCTGGACCGGTGAGATTCCCTCGGAGAGTGGCAGACCTGCTCTTCGTCCTTCCGGTGTAGCTCCGATCACCGAGCCGAAATAGACATGACAGGTGGTGGGGAGCATGTTAATGCGATAGGTGCCGCCGCGCATGGTGGGTCTGCCGTTGACCGTTTCATAAAAGCTGTTGAATACCCGGGTCATAATGCTGTCGGCATAGTCATCATCGTTTCCGTAGCGGGGTGTTTTGCTCAGCAGGAATTGCCGCATGGGCTCCTGCTCTTCAAAGTCCTTCTCCAGTGCCTCCATCAGTTCACTCATGGAATACTTCTTTTGATCAAACACATGATATTTGATGGCGGATAAACTATCGGTAATTGTTCCGATTCCCACCCCCTGGATGTAATTGGTGTTGTATCTGGAACCACCTGCATTGTAATCCTTTGCATTTTTAATACAGTCATCGATCACCGTGGAAAGGAAGGGTGCGGGCATATATTCAGCATAAAGCTTCTCGATCAGATTGTTGCCCCGAACCTTGATCTCGATAAAATAGTTCAGCTGAGCCTTAAAGGCATCCATCAGCTGATCAAAATCTCTGAGCTCTTCCACGTGTCCGGTTTCAAGACCGATCCTTTTATTGGTTCTCGGATCAACGCCGTTGTGGAGGGTAATCTCAAGAACCTTGGTCAGGTTAAAATAACCCGTCAGGATATAGCTTTCCTTTCCGAAGGCACCGGTTTCCACGCAGCCGCTGTTTCCTCCACACCGGGCATCTTCAATGGATTTTCCCTGACGGAGAAGCTCTTCGATCACCGCATCCGCATTAAAGACCGAGGGTTGACCCCATCCCTTCCGGATGACCTCTCCCGCTTTATTGATAAAATGATCCGGTGACTTTTTACTCACCTGAATATTGCTGCTGGGCTGTAGAAGCCGCATTTCGTCAATGACCTCCAGTAAGAGATAGGACACCTCATTGACTCCGTCAGAGCCGTCCGCTTTGAGACCTCCAACATTAATGTTTGCAAAATCCGTATAGGTTCCGCTTTCCTGTAATGTAATCCCCACCTTGGGCGGTGCCGGCTGATTATTGAATTTCACCCAGAAGCACTCAAGCAGCTCCTTTGCTTCATCCCGGGTTAAGGTTCCCTCCAGGATTTCCCTGATGTAGAAGGGTTCAAGGTGCTGATCCAGCCGCCCGGGAGAAAACGCATCCCAGGTGTTGAGCTCAGTAATTACACCCAGATGGACGAACCAATATGCCTGCAGAGCTTCATGGAAGGTGCTTGGTGCATTTTTCGGTACTCTAAAGGAGATCTCGGCAATTTTCTCCAGCTCTTTTTTCCGCTTTGGATCCTCCTCTATCCTGCTCAATTCCAGTGCCTTTTCCCCATGGCGCTCAGCAAAAATCATAATGCCGTCCGCACAGAGGTCCATGGCCTTTAACTGTTCCTGTTTTTCATAGGCTTCAGGATCCTTCATAAAATCCAGAGCACCCAGCTCTCTTTTGATTTCTTCCCTGATCTCCAGAAACCCTCTCCTGAAGATCTTCTCATCTCCCACGGTATGGCCCGGTGCCCTCTGCTCCATAAATTCTGTAAAGATTCCCGCTTCATAGCAGTCCTTCCACTCCCCGGTCATCTGCTTAAAGATCAGATCCCGGATAGATTTTCCCTGCCAGTAGGGGATAATTTCGTTTTTCTGAATATCCCTGGCCTCTTTGAAAACGGTGAAGGAGATTTTCTCCCGTCTGTCCATAATGTCCATATCCTCAAGGGTGTGACAGCAAAGCTCAGGATAGTTGGGTGCCTGCTGGGGGCCTTCTCCCCTTTCTCCCACAATCAATTCATCATCGTTGATGCAGATGGTCTTATTTTCCATCATATGCTTGAAGGTCAATCCCCGAAGGACGGGAATCGATACTTTCCCCTGATACTTCTTATAGGCCTCGGTCACCAGCTGTGCCCGTTCGATGCTGATTTTCGGTGTGGTGCCCTCGCTTTCCTTTCGCAGCTTTTTTATCCGATCATTCATTCCCCGCAAACTCATTTCCATCTTCTCTCCGCCTCCAATCAATTTACTCAATTCAGCCTCCGACCTTTACCTTCAGTCCCTCCCTTTGAAAGGACTCTTTAATTGCCTGCATCTCATGATCCTTCGGCTCCGGTACATCGGGAATTCGGTATTTCCAGCCGATGCGTTCATATTTGTCCATTCCGGTTTTATGATAGGGAAGCAGCCTCACTTCCCTGATACCGATGGATGCGATCCATTTCTTTACAGCAAAAAGATGGTCATCGTCATCATTGATTCCAGGGATAATGGGAATTCGAAGGAGGATTTTCTCCTCCAGATAGGCCAGCCTCTCCAGGTTTTCAAGGATTCTCCTGTTCGAGACTCCTGTCAGCTCCATGTGACGATCACTGTCCAGATGCTTCAGATCATAGAGAAAAAAATCAATGACTTCCCTCAGCCGATTCATTGCCTCCCATTTTCCGTATCCCGATGTGTCAATGGCTGTATGGATTCCTCTGTCTTTGCAGGCTTTCGCCACTTCATAGACAAACTCCCACTGCATCAGGGGCTCTCCGCCGGAAAAGGTGACTCCGCCCCGGGATTCCTCAAAAAAGATCCGATCCTTTTCGATCTCCTTCAGGACCTCTTCCACAGTCATTTCCTTTCCCACCATTTCCAGCGCTCCGGTAGGACAGACCTCCACACATTCTTCCCGCTGACCACGCAGGGCTTCTACGGGACTTGCCTCACCACATTCATTGCAGCTGATGCAAAGGTGCTTCGAAAAACTGATCTCCCGATCGATGGCAATACTCTCGGGGTTATGACACCAGATGCATTTCAGGGGACATCCTTTTAAAAACACTGTGGTTCTAATCCCCGGTCCGTCATGGAGGGAATACTGTTGAGTATTCAAGACGGTTCCTTTCATCACAACATTTTTTACATCCTTATCTTCAGTCTTGATTTCGTTGTCATTCACCTGTTCTTTTGAAGGGTTACTCACTTCATCACCTCGTCTTTATGGATTTTCCCCTGCTCTTTCCGCAAGGCATCTGTTTCTACCTGATTATGTTATTGCAAGGACCATGCCAATGTTTGACCCTTGGAAAACAGCCCTTTTGATTTTCCGCACTGTCCCAAAATTCACAAAGACGTCCCGATATTGGGACGTCGTATGATTTATCAGACAAATCCGTTACTGTTTCCCGGAGGTAACATCCCAGGTGATCCCGTATTTTCTGATTTTATTATGCAGGGTCTGCTTGGGGATTCCAAGATTCCTGGCCGCCTGGGCGCAATTTCCCCTGGCAGCTTCAATGGCCTCCTGAATCAATCGGATCTCATAGCTCTTCACGGCTTCGGGTAAATCCCTGATCTTGATTTTTTCCTGTACATTCTTTTCACGACCTGTTTCTTCGCGTCCAATTTCCTCAGGCAGATCCATAACCTCGATGGATTCCTTATCTCCGATCACATTCATGGTTCTCTCAATCAGGTATTTTAATTCCCTGACATTCCCTTCCCAGGGATGGTGCTGAAAGATCTCCAGAACCTCATCGGATACCCTCTTCACTCTTTTATGCAGCTTTTGATTATATTGACTGATAAAATGATTGACCAGTAATGGAATATCTCTCTTTCGCTCCCTCAATGGATGCATGGAAAAATAGATCACATTCAGCCTATAATATAGATCCTCCCGAAGTTTTCCTGATTTTACCGCTTCCCTGGGATTCTCATTGGTCGATGCCACAATCCTCACATCCACCCTGGTGGTATTTGCTCCTCCCACCCGTCTCACAACCCCGTCTTCCAGAATCCGTAAAATCTTTCCCTGAAGCTCCGGATCCATGGAATTGATTTCATCCAGAAACAGGGTGCCCGTATGCGCCAGCTCGAATAGACCTTTTCGTTCCCTGGCATCAGTGAAGCTGCCTGCAGTGGAGCCGAAAAGGATGCTCTCTAAGAGACTCTTGGGAAGGGCCGCACAGTTTTGAGCGATGAAGGGCCGGTCCTTTCTTTGAGGATCGGCATTATGTATGGCCTGAACAAGGATTTCCTTTCCCGTGCCTGTCTCTCCGTACACAAGGACCGGAGAACGGCTTCCCGCAACCTTCCTTGCGGTTTCCATGACTTTCATCATTTCAGGATCCTCCGTGATCAGGTCCTCCATTACAAAGACCGTTCCGTTGCTTTTCTCGGAGCCTTTTCCCGGGGGGTTACCGGTTCTCTCCTGCAGCTCGCCGATCTTCCTTGAGAGCTCCTCCACCTGGGTGAAGTCCCGAAAAACCTCCAGAGCCCCCACCATTTTCTCTCCTTCTTTCAAAGGGACCACCGAGGTGACAATGGTGACCTCTTTTCCCAGGCTGTTGATGTAGGTCTGGATATGATCAATCAGAGGCTCCCCTGAACGTAATACCTGATAAAAGGCACTGGTTTCCCTTTGCAGATGGGGAAAAACCTCCAGAACATTTCTTCCAATGGCCTCTTCGGAACGGATCCCCGCAATTTTTTCCACCGGTTCATTCAGAAGGGTGATGGTTCCTTCCCGGTTTACAATAATGATCCCCTCGGTGATGTTTTTCAGGATCGTTTCAAGATAATACTGATGATCCATTTCCCTTCCTCCATTTCCTGTATCTTCTCTTATAATGATTCGATACAGGTGCAGGATTTTCCTTCATCAATTTCTCTTTCCCATCCAAAAAA
>Ga0207421_10009125_pt1 | contig 10091 bp, 12 predicted proteins | sample SodLakKL_010_SED_4_FD_187542 | JGI IMG/M metagenome (GOLD analysis project Ga0207421, IMG submission 187542) | Alkaline sediment microbial communities from Lake Tanatar, Kulunda Steppe, Russia - 8KL_010_SED (SPAdes) (version 2) | ecosystem: Environmental > Aquatic > Non-marine Saline and...
TGCGGTGAATCACCTTCACTTACATCTTCATTAGTATGAGAATCAAGATTGGATTGAACATTTGATACTTCTTTTGATACTTCTTGATCAGTATATTCTCGTAAGGCAGACTCAAGATAAATTGAACTACGTTTAACACGTCCATCAATATCTCTATCGACGTATTTAATCTTTTCTTCTAATTCATCATCACGATCATAAAGATTATCAATATTATCATCAATTTGATCGTAGATTTTATTAAATTTATCAGATTTTAATTTTTCACCATATGGATGTCTATCAATCGTTTTTTTATCGGTCATAGTTATATCCCTACTTATGTGACATCTTTAAAAGATCTAAATTCGATTTCCCATATTACAACAATATTTATACCCTGAGAAATAAAAACCTCTGGAAATCTCTTATAAGCAAAAGTTAGATCATCGTTTGTTCTTAAACAAGCTGAACAAAATGAAACAAAATCTTCATCCTCAAACTCTTCCATTTCTAAGATTTTGTCTGCTATAAGTGTATGAGCAAATGATATAGATCTGTTGTTTGGCTTTCCTATAAATGATGGGTTTAACTCATAATCAAGAATAACATCTTGATCAGAATATGTATTATTTGGGTTAGCTGGTTCAGGATCATCCATAGAACCTGATCCGGTATCAACACCAAAACTAATATCTGATATGATATAATCATCAGATGTTGATATTAAGCCACTAGCTAAAATTTCTCGTGCCTCATTAACAATAAGGTTATTATCATTAACAGGAATATCAATAATATTACCTGTCTGATTCCAATAACGTTTAATCGTCAAATAACCTTTAACAAAATCGTTTAAAGAAAATGTGTCATTTATTTTGTTCATAATTAAGACCAACGATCTTTAATTTCTACAATTAAACCATCTTTAACGGTAATTACTTTTCCCTCAACGGTTTTAAATGTCCCTGTCGCACCGTCAACCTCTTCTTCGATGACTTTAAAGTTATTATCAATTTTTTCAAAACTTTCTTTCATTTTGTCATTTTCAATATCAAGATGATCAAGATTCATATCGTTACCTCTTTAACTGTTCTGTGTTATATTTATGATAAGTCTTCCTTCTAATGGATCATGAAAATTAAATTTTAATGCGGTATAACCTTCAAATGTTTCTTCAAAATCTCCTTCATATAATCCATGATCGTACCAATTTGCTTCATCTCTATTTACCTTCGTGCGTAGCTCATACGTTTTTCTAATATCGTATGAAATAGGGAAATATTCATCAATATCAACATCATCCACAGATCCATCACTATTGATTCTTCCATCATTACTCATAATATATGAATTAGCCGTATAAATTTCTGGATCTCTTTCAACCTTTATTGTTGCTCCTTTACTTTTTCTGATATGAAACGGGGATTGAAGTCCCTGTGTTAAAACAGAATAATAAAGGTTATAATTTTCTTCTGATGGATCCTTATTATAAAAAGTGGTTGGCATATCATCCATTTCTATATCAGTAATATGCTGTCCATCAAGGATAAAATCTAATGTTAGATCCATTGTCCAAAAAGAGTCCATCGCAAGAGGACCAACGAATTCATAAACTTTATCAAGATTCCCATCGATTAAGTCACTAGTTTCTTCATATTCGACTTCTGCTCTTGATCTAATTCTATAAGGTGTTGCCAATTCAATAATAGCGACATTGGCTGGCCTTCCTACATCTTGGAAGTAATTAATGATACTTTGAATGATTTCAAATTGTTCACTTTCTGTATATGAATAAACATTACCGTCATCATCTTCATAATCTTCTGTAAAAACATCATAATCTTCAGCAGTAATAGTAACTTTAATATATGGACAACGAATCAATTCAAGATCAAGAGTATCGTCGTCTTTATTGTACTTTTCGCCATAAATTTTGCACTTATTATACTCTTTGCCTGTTTGGTCTTCTACATTTGCTTTAATTTTACCATCATCCGGGTCAACAAAGTCATTACCGAAGTAATAATCAGCAGGGTAAATAAACTCTTGATCTTCTTGTCCTGATTCAATGAAGATGTATTCTATTTCGACATCCCAACCAATAAGTCGAAACATTAATCTAATAGCTGGCTCTGTTCCAAATACCTGATAAAAGCTAACAGCATCACGAACAACCTGTCGTCTTCGACTACGAGATAAGTTTCTTGGTAAATCAACACCATATTGTTCAGAAAGACGAATTAAATTACTTTCTGAATTTTTAGCCCAATCATTATAATATTGAACATTGTGAATCTCTTCACGAAGTTCATCCAAATATTTCCCTAAAGCTGAAAACAACTGTTGAACATTATCATGCTCACGATAATGTTCAGGAAGATTATTGATTAATCTTTTTTCAAGTTTAATATCTGTGTTTTCAGTAAAATCACCCATTATTGAAGTCCTTGAGAAACGTTAACACCAACGATTTCAATTCTGGAAAAGAATTCATCGCCTGATTCTTCATCTTCTTCTAATGATTCGGGAAATGGTTTATATCCAATGGCTGTTCGAACATTAGCATCAAAGTTTTGGTCTTCATTTTGAAGGTAACGAATATAATAATCGCCCGATGAAACATCATCGTCTGTTTTGATGGTTCCATCTTTATAATTGACAATTCCTTTTACTTCATCATCAATAATGAAATCACCTTCAAATTCTGTTTCTGCTTTTTCCGTTCCCTCTGGATCGTCGTACCCAATCTTTTCATGACTTTCATCCAAAAGTTCAATAGATCCTTTTTTGATTTGAATTTCATCATCTTCATTAACTAAGAGAGGAACAGGAATTTGTATATCAAATTCACTGCCATCATGATCTTCAACAGTATATATACCATATGCTTCTAATGTAACCCATCGAGCAACATCGTAATCAATGCCATCTCTCGTAATTGTTAAATTTTGAAAATGTTTAGTTAATTCAGAAAGATAAAAAGATGATCCAATTGATTCTTCTTCAAATTTAAACCATTTTTCTATTTCATCTTTAACAATAGAATAAAGTTCTGAATTTGATGTTTCTAATTGATCTGATCTACGGAATCGAACTCTTAATTGTAATGGCACAATTTCTGCTGGTTCAAAAATCATTTGTGTTGTGATCACTTTTAGTTGATCAAAAAACTCCTTTAATCTTGTTTTCTCAGCTACTGTAAGTTCTGATCCGTCTTCTTTTAAATACGTAAGATAAACATTATTCATGTTAAAAACAGTAATACCAAGCTCTTCTTCGCCATATGAATATGCATCTACAATACCACCGATACCAGACTGTAAAGCCCAAAAGCGAAAATCATAGTTTGTTACAGCCCTATTTCCAGAACGAACAAACTCTGGAGCAAATCGACGCATATCGTTTACTGTCTCACCATCTAAACCTCCAGAAATTGGAGTAATGTTTTCTAAACGATATTCATATTCATTGGGCGGAGTAACATTAACATCATCTTCTAAAGTATCTGATTCAAATTCAAAAGATAAACCTTCTCGCTGAATATTTAAATCGGGTCCAGATGTTTCCAAATATTCAATTGTAACTTTTGATGATGGGGCTTTACCAAAAGTCCCGTCACCAAAATAAAAACGAAGTCCGTCGTTTGCAATACGAATATCATAAGCTGGATCATCAGGTGATGCTAATGCCATTGTTTGAATTTCAAGATCATCTCCCCTAATATCTGCATATTCTTTATCTTCCGTATAGACTTCAATTATATCATTATCAATATACTCATAATCTCTTACTAAAACAAATCCATATTCACTAAGTTCGTTTTCATCATCTGGATCAGATGTAATTGTCTTCATTCTACCTTCTGCAATTTCAAAAGTAGCTGAAGAAGTGCTTGAATCAATTTCAATATCTTCTAAAGTAACAAACTCGTAGTCATCAAATTTTACTTTTGTATGTTTAGGAATATAGATTATTCCTTCTGGTTCTGTTGGGTTTCCATCTTCATCAAGAATTGTAAGTTCAAGTGTTCCTTTAGCAGAAACAATACGGCGGGGCCGATAGCCAATAGAACTTACAATCGATTTTACAGAACTATCAAGTTTAGCTGTTGGTAAGAAGTTTTCTCTTGAACGTCTTTCAAGCATATAATGGAGATTATCTGTAACATCGGCGACAGCTTCAAGAAAAGTTTGAGCAGTTGATGATTTGTAAGCATCACCAAAACCCTCTTTTTCTTTAACTAATTCTGAAAGACGTTCTAAAAGTTGTTCAAAATCATATCTTGTATAATCAGTCATATACACACCTTATTAGCTATCGACCATAGGACGTACACGAGCTTGAAAAGACCCTCTTGCTCTTGTTTTTCTAAGGTAATACTTAACATTAATTTCAATTAAGTTTTTGTCAGGATCGCCTCTTACATTAACATTTTTCACATTAATCCGGTCTTCATTTTGTTCTAATGACTCTCTAACATCGTTTTCGATTCTAATTAAATTATCCTCTGTTATGGGGTTCCATAAATGTCGTGAAAGGTTTGACCCAAACTCTGGTCTTCTTACTCGTTCACCTTTATTAGTTGTTAAGATATTACGAATAGAGCGATTAATGACTTCTTCATCTCGAATAATTCGGATGTTGCCATCGGGATTAACCCAAAGTCTATGATCTAAATCACTAAATTCTTCAAGTCTAATATCGCTCATAATCTATCTTATCATCTCATTTTATTTTGCTGTACTTATTTATAATCAAATCAGTCGCCTACAAAAACTGTTACTGCCCCTTGCATAGACATTCCACCACAATCAATTTCATCACCCATACGTACAGCACCCTTTCCATTTACAAATACTGTTGATGAGCCTTGCTGAACGGCTCCTTCATGACAAGAAGGTCCAACACAGTGCGTTGTCCAATCATCACTTTCACGGACAACACCATTTCCCTCTGCATTTACATCAGGGCTACATTCATTAGCAGGCCGTGGTGCGAATGCACCATGACCTGTACTAATATCACCAACTCTTGTCACTGGCATTCCCATAACTATTCATATACCTCTCTTGGATTAAAATCATCGATATCAACGGAAAAATTCTTCCCAACACGAATCGTATATGACTCTGTTACTTCAACATGTGGATCAGGGGAAGAATCCATTCCTGTTACTTGGAAGTCAAAATCTTTTTTAATCATTTCTCCACTTCCTACTTCATAAGGGCTAGGATATTCATCAGATCCCAAATCAACAGTAACATTACCTTGTTCCTTTTTCTCTGCTACAGATCGAATGAAAGAAGAAAAAATGCCTTCATCAACCGTACCTTCAATAACTCCTGTAGATGGATCAATATCTAACCCCGGTGGCTGATTACCGTCTAATTCAAAATCATAATCAATTTGTGATCCTAATGATCCTAGTGGAACCGAAACATATTCAATGCCTTCCCAAGCATCAATATTTTCATCTTGACTGTCGGATACGGTTATAGTGTAATCATTGATTTGAAAATCATCTGCTGGTGTCACTGTTGTCATGATAATCTATCCTCTCGTTTTCTCTTTTATGGAAGGTTATTTATTAATTAAGATTAATTGTTGATCCTTGAATATTTACATCACCACTTGATGTAATATTTGTATCTCCACCAACATCGATGTTGTAATCGCCATCTACAGAAACATTAAAATCACCACCAATAGTGATATTTTTATCTTTACCAATTGTTATGGTAACTTCACCTTCAATTTCTTCCTTTTTATCACCATCTATATGAACTTCTGAGTCTTGCTCAATATAATCAAATAAAGACTGTTGAATTTTTCGCATATGGTTCATTTCAAAAAGTTCTGATGTGTTGCCTTTGACCACTTTCTCTGTATGTCCTTCATGATCACTGACAAATTCATTTTCTGATGGATGTAGGATACGGAAACGGGTCTGCCCCTCTGTATCGTCGATTTCTATCACATGGCCTGATTTTGTCTTAAAAACCTTGTTATACGGGTATTCACTATTGGCATCGGCAGGTTCTTTTTCCTCAAAAGGAAAATCTGTCTCTTTATCAAGAGGGAACACAAACTCTTCACCTTCTAGATCTTCTTGATCACGCCTAGATTCATTTGGAAGATCAGGAATTTCTTCATCGTGTAAAGCTGGAGCACTAGCAAAATAAACAGGATAACGATGATCTCCTGCTTCAAAGAAAACGAATACATGAGAATCAACTTCGGGGATAAATGATGATCCAACATTCTTTAAGCCACCAAGAGTTTGATCGGCCATAATAGCCCAAGGAAGAACATCGTCATGGATTTCATCAAACACACCAAAAACTTTGACTTTAACCCTACCAGCATATTTAGGATCATGGTTATCTACAACTTTACCGCGATAGATGCTATTGAAAGAAGTTGTTTTTTCTTCTTTATCTTTGATAGGGTTAAACATGGGTAACTACTCCTTTTTTATCGTTTAAAAAACTTGCTAGTTGGGTATTCTTTGATCACGTCAATCTCATTACCTGAAGAGTCCCGTTGCTTAGTACGATAGCGTACATACACAGGCATATTATCAAACATAGATTGAAACTCTTCTTGAACTTCTTTTGCTTGTCGTTCCATTTGACTTTGAAACCATTCTTCAGCTTCTTCAGGTCGAAGTTCTAAAAGATATTCATAATACTCTTTTTCGTGATCTTCTAGTTGTTCTTTGGTAACGTTTTTAATATCCTGTGTTAGAAGACTTGATGCTGTGATAGCCTTAGATGCTGCACGAAGCCGACTCAAGACACGGGCTTGACGATATGCACCGATACCATATAGTGCAGCAATCAAACCACCACCGATAGCAGCACCGACAAGACCATAACCAGCAATATTAGAAAGCCAGCCAAGACCAGCAAACTCTAAAACGCCTGTACTGGTAAACAACTCTCTAAAAATGTCACCGATAGAAAAAGCAGTTCCACTAAGTTGATAAGCCCAATATGAGATGATACCAGCTACACCAGCAAGAAGCGTTGATCCAGCAGTGTTAAAAATGGCATGGAGTGACATAGGGAGAACCGAAAAGTCATCGAGATTATTACCATCGATTAAGGTATTTTCTTGAATAATCGTATGAATTTTATTTCTAATAGCAGTTAGATCATCTTCCGTAAAGATTGTGGCGCCAGACTTTCCGATGAGAGCACCAAAATCACCATTGTTTAATGCTTCACGGAGGATTCCTAGATTCTGAAAATCTTTTTCATCATAATCAAACGACTTGCTGCCACGAATACGATCTATAATACCTTCAGTAATAACATCATTTTGATGCTCTTTTTCATAAGCTTTTGATGACGCCTCAAAGAGAACATCATTCGTGATATCTTCTTTAGTTAATTGGTTTTTAAATACACTTTCTAAACGCATAAGTTTTTATCCTAATTGTTTGCCAGCTTGACTTTCAACGAAACCTTCTAAACCATCATCCCCGTCATCTACGCCTTGTCTTGTAAGTTCCAGTTTTGTATCGAATCGTCTATCATTATTTATCAATTGAATGGTATGCTCTACTTTTGAAATCATATAGTAACCAGAATAGAATTCATTAAACACATCATCATGAAAATAGGTATTAGGAACAATTAAATTAACGATATCACCAACATGAAGTGTGATATCTCCCTGAACTGTTACCGTTACAGTCTGAATAGAGTTTGATAGATGTGCTAAACGATTTTCAATATTTACGTCAGCATCTACATTTCTTGACTTATAAATAAAGTTTCCAGCATCTTCATGATCTTCTGCGATATAATACCAATCGGAAAGTTGTGTTTGGTCGGTATCTGAAACAGTTTTTTCTTTCTTTTTATATTCTTTATTATTCCAATCAAAGAAAGAGTAAGTATAGCCACCAGCACCTTCTTTCATGATCTCTGCGTAGTTTTGTTCAATTTGAATATCAGAAGCAACTAAAGTTTCAGAACCCTTTTCATAGTCAGGAATAGATGCAATAACGATTTCTTTTTTGGGTTCTTCTTCAAGAAGTTTATTAAATGATTTGAAAATGAAACGATCATCTAAAGTGGCGGTAAACTCATAACCTATATGCCCTTCTTCACTAATTGATTGTTGGCTTAGCCATTCAATCATTTGAGAATTTGTCCAATAAGGTTGAATGATGTTATATAACCCTTCTGTTGGTTCAACGTCTACTTCATCGTATCCAATCTCGCTAGCAATTTCCTGTACTACATCACTATATTGCTTTTCCTCCCATCCTCTATTATGTTTTGTCTTAAATATTTGAGGCCAATGATCTGTTATAAAGTATAATGAGCAAATAAGATTTTCAGCTTTCGATTTAGAAAGGTTTTCAAATTGGTTCTTTGAAATGGAGAAATCCAATGCTTCTGCCTCTTCAATATTTCTTCCAATGTTAAGCGTATACACACCTGATGGATAGACAGAAGATGATGAAATGATACTACCAAGAAAATCACGAAATCTCACAACAAGAATTGGGGATAGGCTTCCTAGTGTCTCAATGAGAACAACCTGTTCTGCTTTACTTTTAAACGTAGCAGTTTCTTCCTCGGTTTCGAGAGAGATATAAAAGCGATCCGGCCATCCTTCTTCAATGATTTTGTTAGGCATGTTTTAGTCGTCACCCCGTTGTTTATTTTTATTATAAAAGTTGTAATACTTTTTAAGAGATGGGATTTTAATGATCTTTCCTGTCGTTAATTCATCCCAAGGATCAAATATATCGTTAAACTCCATGATTAACCAACCATAATGAGGATTGCCATAATGTTTGTTTGAAATCAGATCAGGTCTCCTAGACATATAAGAAGGGATACGATATGTTTTATAATCATCAATATCCATTCGAACAAAGTTTCCAGAAAGGTAATCTAATTCTTTATTACCATCAACTGTAACTTTTTTATAAATGTTTTGTCTTCTTTTAAGTGTCATATTTCAAACCTTTTTATAAAGACGTTATTCTAGATTGCTGACCAAACATTGTCGCGATATCTTTATGTGATGGTGGTGTTCTAAAAATTGCACTGATAGACGCAGTTCCTTTTATTGGAAAGGCGCCATCTTCACCTTGTTCTAAGACATTAGAAAACGTATAAGAAACATTTTGAAAATAAATATTCGATACAGTTAATGAATCACCAAACTTAATAGTAATTGGATCATGAGACATAAAGACAGAAACATTTATATCTTCTACCCAATCTCTTGCACTATCAGCAAAAGTCGGAAGTTGGTCAAAAAACTGTTCAGCATCAAGTTTTTCAGCAATCTCTTCTCCATCTTCAATTAATTCATTTTCGATACCTACACCCAACATTAAAAGCTTAACTATAGGTATTACAACTTCTTCTTTTGCAGAATAAAAAGAATGAAATTCTAAATCAAATGAAAAATCCGCAGGTTCAGCACCAGAATAGAATCTTTCTGATACAAGTCCGTGTTTCATGCTCATGCCCGAAATAGCTTGAGCGATTTGGGCTGTACGCCCTTCAGGAAGAATAGAAGAAAAGGGTTCACTGAATTCACTACCAACACCAAACCCAAATTCTTCTGGTAAATGACCCACAATAGGGTCATTAAAAAGTTGACTAATGACCTTAACTTTATGTGCATCAGGAACTTCTTTATTAATTCGTTTGCTTTCCCACCCTAATTCAGCCATTTTTATTTACCTTGTGTTATCATATACGTTCCGAGATCATCAAGACTAGGATACATCATTTGTGGTTGCATTGTTTGTCCTGTTGGTTGTTGAAGTCTACCAACGAGTTTATCGATATCTTCCGAGGAAAGTTTAATTTCAGAAGGCATTATTATGCCTTGTTGTTGTCTTGCTTCTGGAAGTTGGGCTGGTTGTTCATGTATATTTCTTAAAGATTCGATTGGTTGTTCACGGTTAAATCCAAACCCACCAATTTGTCTCTGTCTAGTCGTAAGGCTTGTTTCATCTCCTCGGGTTCTTTGTTCTTGAAGACTTGTTTCATGATCTGGGAATAATCTTTGAAAATATCTTTGAATGAAATTTTTATCTTCATCTTCTTGTTCATCTGGTTGTTCACGGT
>Ga0207421_10009127_pt1 | contig 10090 bp, 8 predicted proteins | sample SodLakKL_010_SED_4_FD_187542 | JGI IMG/M metagenome (GOLD analysis project Ga0207421, IMG submission 187542) | Alkaline sediment microbial communities from Lake Tanatar, Kulunda Steppe, Russia - 8KL_010_SED (SPAdes) (version 2) | ecosystem: Environmental > Aquatic > Non-marine Saline and...
CCGCCGTGTTCGAGGACGCAGCGGGTGCCGGGTGCGAGCAGCGAACGCAGCCGCCAGCCGACCTTCGCACTGCCGATGAAGCTGAAGAAACCGACCCGCGGGTCGCTGACCAGTTGTGTGGCGACGTCGAGATCGGTGGTCAGCAGGGCCTGGCACCAGGCATCCGGGAGCCCAGCCTCGCGCAGGATGCGCACGAAGCGAAAACACGACAGCGGCGTGTCCTCCGCGGGTTTCACGATCACCGGACAGCCGGCCGCCACCGCCGGGCCGACTTGGTGCGCAATCAGATTCAGCGGGTGGTTGAAGGCGCTGACCGCCACCACCACGCCGATGGGCTCGAGCACGGTGAAGGCCTGCTTGCCGGCCGAGGCCGCGTTGATTCCCATCGGGATGACCTCGCCGTCGTCGCGGCGCAGGCCCTCCACACAGAGCCGAATGCTGTCGATGCTGCGCGCCACCTCCACCCGCGAATCGACCAGCGGCTTGCCGCCCTCCCGCGCCGCCTCGATCGCGAGATCCTCGGCCCGCGCCGTCAACAGGGCCGCGGTCCGCTCCAGGATCTCGATCCTCCGCGGTCGTGGCAACCAACGGCTCCGATCGCGGAACAATTGATGCGCCGCCGCCAGGGCCTGCTCGACCCCGGCCGAATCCACGGTTTCCACCTCGGCGATCGGTGTGCCGTCGAAGGGGGCGAAGACCGGCAGCAGGCCCGCGGTTGGCCCGCGGCTGGCCACTGGGCCGCCCGCCGTATCACCGGCCGTATCACCCGGAAAGCCGACCGTGAGCGTGGCCATCCGTTCCAGGGTGCTCATCAGCCGGGTCCCTCGATCAAGAGGGAATGGCCCGACAGGCGAGCGTCCGCCAGGGAGTGGCCCGCCGTGCCCGAGAGAGAAGCGTTCGGCTGGGAGATGCCCGATCGCGGATGCGATTCAGATGGCACGGCTCTTTTTTTTGATTTCGTGATTCAGGATGCGGTCGTTGTCGCTGTAGTCCACCGGCACATCGATCACGTGCACGCCGGATTCGCGCAGGCAGGCCTGCAATAGGGGCACCAGATCCGCAGCGGCTTCGAGGCGGTGACCGTGGGCCCCGTAACTGCGCGCGTACGCGACGAAGTCCGGATTGCCGTAGGCCAGCCCGTAATCGTCGAAGCCCATCGCCGCTTGTTTCCACCGGATCATGCCGTAGGCGTCATCACGCAGGATCAGCACCACCAGGTGCAGGCCGAGGCGCACCGCGGTCTCGAGTTCCTGCGAGTTCATCAGGAAGCCGCCATCGCCGCAGATCGCCATCACTGGCCGATCCGGATGGACGATGCGCGCGGCCATCGCCGAGGGCAGGCCGGCACCCATCGACGCCAGGGCATTGTCCAGCAGCACCGTGTTGGGCTGGTGGGCCCGGTAGTTGCGGGCGAACCAGATCTTGTAGATGCCGTTATCCAGGGCAATGATCCCGTCATCCGGCATCACCGCGCGGACGTCCGCCACCAGGCGCTGCGGATAGATCGGAAAGCGGTCGTCGTCCGCGCCCTCCTGCAGGTGGGCGTCCAGATGCCGCTTCACGGCCATGAAGCGCGCGAAATCCCAGTGCGCCTGCGGGGTGATGGCTTGGGTCAGCCGCTCGACGCTGTGGGTAATGTCGCCGATCACGCCTTGATCCGGGTGATACACGGCATCGATGGTGGCCGTCACGTAGTTGACATGGATCACCCGGGCCTGCTCGGCGCGCGCCGTCGCCTCGACCAGCGGCGCGGCATGTTCCGGCAGGTCCATGATGAACGGCGGTTTTTCGACCACATCATGGCCGACGTTGATGATCAGGTCGGCGGCCTCGATCGCCCGGTGCAGGAAATCGTCGCCGGACAGCGTCGCGTTGCCGAGGAACAGTGGATGGCGTTCGTCCACCACGCCTTTGCCCATCTGGGTGCTGAAAAAGGGGATGCCCGTGGCTTCGACCAGCGCGTGCAGCGCGCGACAGGTGTGGCGCCGATTGGCGCCGGCCCCGATCAGCAGCAGCGGGCGTCGCGCGGCTTCGATGCTCTTGACCGCCGCGGCCACGGCGCCGTCACTGGCCCACGGGGTCTCGAAGCGGCTGCGCGGGATCACCACGGCCTTGGTCGATTCGCGGGCGATGTCTTCCGGCAATTCCAGGTGCACGGCGCCGGGGCGTTCGTCCTCGGCGCGCCGGAACGCCTCGCGCACGCGTGCCGGGATGTTCGAGCCGCTGCTGATCTGTCGGGTGTATTTGGTCAGTGGGTGCATCATGCCCACCACGTCCAGGATCTGGAACTCGCCCTGCTTGCTGGCCTTGATCGGCTTCTGGCCGGTGATCATCAGCATCGGCATCGCCCCCAGCTGGGCATAGGCCGCCGCGGTGACCAGGTTGGTGGCCCCGGGGCCGAGCGTGGCCAGGCAGACCCCGGTGTGGCCGGTCAGGCGCCCGTAGGTGGCCGCCATGAAGCCGGCCGCCTGTTCGTGGCGGGTGAGGATCAGCCGGATGGACGAGGTCCGCAGGGACTCGAGCAGGTCCAGGTTCTCCTCGCCGGGAATGCCGAATAGGACCTCGACCCCTTCCGATTCCAGGGCCTTGACCAGCAGATCCGATGCCTTCATGGGTGCGTGTTCCTCTCCAATGGCCGTGCAGTGCACGCGCGGTGGGCGTCGCCGTCGGCGGCTTTCATGCGTGTGAGGCAATACCGGGGCATGAAGCGTTCCGCGCACGCTTCCTCCAGGTGCACCGCAAAGGCGGCCGGAGCGGTCGCGGGGTCGCGCAGGGCGCCGGGCGCCAGGTAGGGAAAAAGTTCGTCGTAGCGCCGGATCGCGGCTTGATCGACGCGGCGATGGATGTGGGTGCGGTTGAGTTCCGAGGTGTGGAACAGGCCGGCAGAGGCAATCAGCTCGGCAGTGGCCTGCACGGTCTTGGCATGAAATTGCAGCACGCGCTGCGCCTTGTCCGGAACCACCAGACCCCGAACCAACCGCGGATCCTGGGTGGCGACGCCGGAGGGACAGCGGTTGGTGTTGCAGGTCAGCGAGTGCACGCAGCCCAGGGCCAGCATCATGCCGCGGGCGCTGTTGCAGAGATCGGCGCCCAACGCCAGGTTCTTCACCAGATGAAACCCGGTGAGGATCTTGCCCGAGGCGATCACCCGGATCGCGTGACGGACATCGAAGCCGGTCAGGCAATCGTCGACGAAGGCCAGCGCCTCGCGCAGCGGCATGCCCACCGAGTTCGTGTATTCGAGCGGTGCCGCACCAGTTCCGCCTTCGCCGCCATCGACCGTGATGAAATCGGGGGTGATGCTGGATTCCACCATCGCCTTGCAGATGGCGATGAATTCGCTTTTGCGCCCGATCGCGAGCTTGAAGCCGATCGGCTTGCCTCCCGACAACGTTCGTAATCGGGCGACGAAATCAAGCAACCCCCGGGGCGAGTCGAAGGCGCTGTGACCGGGTGGGGAATCCACTACGGTACCGGGCTCAACGCCGCGAATGCGGGCGATCCTTGGGGTGTTCTTCTCAGCCGGAAGGATCCCGCCATGCCCGGGCTTTGCGCCCTGGGAGAGCTTGATCTCGATCATCTTCACCGCATCGAGGGTGGCCTTCTGTCGGAAGGCCTCCGGGGAAAACTCCCCGCGGGCATCCCGGCAGCCGAAGTAGCCGGTGCCGATCTGCCAGACCAGATCGCCGCCCGGTTCCAGATGATAGGGGCTCAGCCCGCCCTCACCGGTGTTGTGGGCGAAGCCGCCGAGTTGGGCACCGCGGTTCAGGGCCAGGATCGCGTTGGGGCTCAGCGCGCCGAAGCTCATCGCCGAGATGTTCAGGATGCTGGCCCGGTAGGGGGCACGGCAGTCGGGGCCGCCCACCTCGACCCGCAGGTCCAGCACGTCGGCGGCACGGATCGCCGAGAGCGAATGCCCGATCCATTCGTAGCCGTCGCGATAGACATTCACCCGCGTCCCGAACGGTACGGTTTCGAGTTCGCCCTTGGCCCGCTGATACGCGATGCTGCGGAACATGCGATTGATCGGGGCGCCATCGGTGTCGGATTCGATCAGGTACTGGCGCACGAAGGGTCGCAGGCCCTCCAGCAGCCAGCGCGCGCGCCCGATCAACGGAAAGTTGCGCCGAATCGAATGGCGCGTCTGCACCCGGTCGTGAACGCCCAAGGCCACGAGTGGCAGGATCAGTACCAGTGCCGACGGCCACCACCACGACACCATGGCGACGAGGACCAGGAGGACCACGGCCGCCGTCGCAAAGCCAATGGGCAGGTGTGCGTTTCCCTTCATGAGACTCAGGATAGGGGGGCGCGCCGGATCCGCCCATACGGGTTTTCACGAGGCTCCTGACGATCGGCCGTCTATGGGTTTCTACCGATGGCCAGGGGGTGCGGTTCGCATCATCCTTTTCCTTGATAACGGCGATGCCGGGGAGGGTGCATGGACCAGGGAGACGAGAACGCGGCGGACAAGGTCCTGCAGGCGGTCGCGGCCACGTTTGATGACAACGTGCCCAATCTGTATCGCATGTTGGCCCGCAGCCCGGTGGCCCTGTCGGCCTTCGTGCGCCTGGAGGATATCCTGGAGCATCATGGACAACTTCCGCGCGCTGAACAGGCGGTGGTGGCCCTCGAAGTCGCGCTGGTACACAAGTGCAATTACTGCCGCGGCGTGATGTCGCGGGAGGCGCGGGAGGCGGGGGTGAGTGATGACAGCATCCAGGCCATCCTGCATGGCTCCGAACCCACGGAGCCGCGCCATCGGCTTCTGGTGACGACCACGCGCCGCCTGATGACGGTCTCCGGATACCTCGGCCAGGCGGAGGTCGCGCTATTGGACGAGCGGGGGGTGCCCTTCGAGGAGTTGCTCGAGATCATCGCCATCATCGCCGCCTTCACGCTGGCGACCTACGCCAACAACCTTGCCGGTACCCGGATCGATCCGGATTACCGCTGATGGCCACGGGTGGTTCGCAGACTCGTGCCCGTGGTACGCAATCTCAGCCGGTGCTCGCCCAAGAGCGAGTGGTTGGCCCCCCCCTCCTCTGTAGGCCAATTTCGCCCGCATAGGCTGCCACCGCTGCTCATAAGCGGCTTTCGTTGCGACTTGACAAACCCCCAAGGCGAAGGGATATTGTGACGAAAGCAATCGAAATGCCTATTCTTTAATCTTTTTCCTAAACAGCATTAATATAGCCAATTATATAATAATAAAAATATGTCAATATTATCATCATCAAACGAAAAAGTATCACCTTCTGAAGAAAGTGGCGGATTCAGTCTGCTAGGTAGGTGCGACGCTAAGACTACAAGAATATTGAAATCAGGATATGATAATGCAGTCGCTTTGTTTAAAGATAAATATGAGAGGAGTTTGTTAGGAAAAGATATTTTCTGGATTAACTTCTGGCAAAGATCAGACCCTGGTGTAAAAATAGCAGATATACCTGAATGGGACTATTTGTGTCAATGGGCGAATCAAATACTACAAGAGCACTATCCGGATGATACCACTTTAGATTCATTTGGTATTATAATGAATCCGATCGGGAGTCCAGACCAATACTGGCATATAGATTATGGCGGTGGTTATTCTACTGTTTTTGTGCCCCTAACTGAAATATCAACTTTAAATGCCACTCAATATATTAGTATGCCCTCTCCTGTGTCTGATGATGTTAAAAAAGAAATATATTCAGATATCGATAATATTAATTTCAACAAATTAGCGTCGATAGTTTCTTGTATTGAAGTCAAACAAAAAATAGCGCCTCCATTTAGTATTTTAAAAATGGATTTTGGATGTATTCACAGAGGAATATCCAACAGAGATAAATATCATAGAGTGCTATATTGGATGTCTTTTTCCAATAATCCAGACTTGTGTCCTTATGAAGATCCTTTTGCTATTAATGAACTTTAAATAGATAAAAATGTTTTTAAAATAAAGTTTTTAATTCATTGGGATAGAAAAAAATAATTTTCATGCGGCCGAGGCTCCCTTCGAGGACAACGTGCCCAATCTGTATCGAATGTTGGCCCGCAGTCCGGTGGCCCTGTCGGCCTTCCTGCCGCTGGAGGATATCCTGGAACATCATCGGCAGCTCGCCCGCGCTGAACAGGCGATCGCCGATTCACCCCTACCGAACCCCACCTCCATCAGCGGCCTTTACGCTCTGACACCGATGAAACAATTCACGCGGAGCGCAGCCGGGCCGTGAGGATGCGGCAGACCTCCCAAAGCACGTCGGGGCGCTGCCGGGCGAGGCTCTGGAACGGATCCCGGCCCAGCACCAGCAAGCTGCTGTCTTCCAGGGCCAGGACACTGGCGGCCCGTGGCTGGTCGTCGAACAAGGCCATTTCGCCGAACATCTCGCCCGACTGCAGGGTTGCCAAATCCATGGCACCCTGGGGTCCCTCCTTGCGGACCACCAGTCGACCGGTCTGCACCAGGAACAATTGGTCGCCCTCGTCGCCCTCCCGCACGACACATTCGCCGGCGAGGTAGGTCTCCGAAGTCATCACGGCATCCAGTGCCCGCAAGTGCTCCAGGCTCATCGCCTTGAACAGGGCGAGGTTCTTCAGAAACAGCAGTCGGATCATCAAATCGATCTCCGCGTCGGCAGGGGGAGAGGACGGCGCTGGGTTGCCGAGGCGACGCGCAACCAGCGCGCTTGCGCGGCGCACCCAGGGATTATCGGATCTGACGGCGCGCTGCAGCACGAGGGCGCGTCCGTCGGGATTGCCCGGAACCCGATCGCCCAAGGCGACCTCGGCTTCCAGGAAGGGCAGCAAAGGCGCGACGTAGCGGCGCTGCGGTAGCGACGCCAGAGTCTCCACGGCACTCGAGCGCAGCCGCGGGTCCGTGGACTGGAGCAGGGTGCGCACAAGCTTGAAGGTGCGCGGGCAGTTCATGGCGGATAGCACTTGGATGACCACGTGGGTGGCCCCGTGCAGCCCATCCTTCACCGCCACCGCCAGCGGCTGCCAAGCCTCGTCGTCATCGGGTATCAGGGGCAGCAGCGCCAGCAAGGCCTGTGTGACCGGAAAGACCTTGGTCTCGAGATGGCCCAGGAGGATCTCCTCGGCATCGGATCCATACCTGCCGCACACCGCGATCGCGGCGTCCCGTCCTTCCTCGGTGACAGCATGCGACAGCCAATGCTGGGCCGTCGCCAGACCGGTCGGTCCAAGTCGGGATAGCGCCTCGATGGCGGCATGCCGCAAGACGGGATGGGGGCTGTCCAGGGCTTCGCCGGCCGTGGCGATCGCCGCGGCCGCACCGCTGGCGGCCTCGATGGGGAGGATCTCCGCGAGAACCATCGGGTCTTCGGACTGGCGGAAATACGCCAACAGTGGCAGCAGTGCGGGGTCGGCCCGATGACGCAGCGCGGTAAGGCCCACCACGCAGGCGGCCACGTCCAGGGGCGCGACATCCAGCACCGCCCGGGCGGTATCCCAACGTCCGCTGCCCGCATGGATCACCGCCCACAGGGCGCGCTCGGTGGCGTTTGTCACTCCGGCAATCTCGCCAGGGGGAATCTCAACGGCCGCGCCACGCCAGGCCAGAAGGTGCAGCCCTACCAGCCGCGCGCGTCCGATCGGAAGCCCGGCGAGGACCATGGCATAAGGCTGGACGGCGCCGCCGCGCTGCAGGCGTTCGAGGAACAGCAGGGCCTGGGTCTCGTCCCCAGCGTCCAGGGCCCTGGCAAGATCGGGCAACAGGGCGGGGATGTCGCCGTCGGCCGCCAGCTCCAGCCCCAGGGCACGCTCCAGTTCGGAGCTGCTGCCAAGGAGCGTACGCGTCTCGGCGAGCAGGTCCGGCGAATGAGCCAGGGGGGGCAGGCCGTCCAGCTCCACCGAGCCCTCCCTCAACTGGGCCTTGATGCCGGCGATGTAATGGCGGCCGGTGGAGTAGGCCACCAGGACGTAGACCATGGCCAGGGCCACGGCCACGATGTTGATCACCAGCGTTGTCGCCGTCGCCTGCAAGACTAACAGCAGGATACCGGCACTGGCCAGAGACAAGGAGTACACCACCCCGTCGTTAATCAGCCGCACCCTGCCAACGAAGCGGTGCGGGACCGCGTTGTAATTGAGCACAAACACCGGCAAGTCGATGCTGTTGGCCACCGGGTCGTAGACGATGTGCGCATAGATTGCTGCCGGTAGGGAACGGTCCGCGGCCAGCCACAGGAAGGCCGGCAGCAGTAGCAGCGGATAAACCAGATTGGCTCCCGCCACCCCGTAACGACGGATCAGCCATGGGGTTACGAACAGGCTCAAGACAAAGCCGATGATGTTCTGAATACCGACCATGATACCCATGAACGCACCCAGCGCCTGGGCGTCGGTGTAGGTCTCGGCATAGACATCGAAGGCGTTGTACTCGGCAATGCAATAAAGGAAGTTGTTGAAGAACACGCCGGCCGCCAGCAACGCCACGATGGGGTAGCGACGCAGCAGCTTGGGGAAGCTGCCCAGATATTCCAGGATGCTCTCCTCCTCGGCGGAGTCCGGCTCGCCCACCGGGCGGCGGGTGCGCTGCAGCCACAGCAACTGGGCCGCCGCCAGACCCAGCAACACTGGCACCCAATAGAGGGCGACCAGCGGCGGCATCAGCGTCGAGGTAAGCACCACCAACCCCGCTCCCACCAGGGCACCCCCGGATATGGCCGCCGCCACCCGGGTGCTTTGGCGCTTGCCGTCGGTGGTGGTGAAGTAATCGGCGAACAGGGTGTAGTAGACCGAGAAGGCCAGCAGCTCGAATACGGCGAGGGTCAGATACAGCAGGAAGAACCCGACTGCCCCCAGCCACTGAGTCAGCGCCACCAGCAGCAGAGTCAGTCCCGCGCCCGCACCCAGCAGACCTTGGAGAATGCCGATCCGCGGCAGCCGGTCGATGTAGCGCGACATGCCCACGGCGGCCGGCACTGAGACCAGCGCGAAGAGCATGTAAAACCACGGAAAGGCACTGGCGCCGAGATGGTTGAGGAACAGCGTCGCGGCAAGGGTGATGGCATAGGTCAGACCCGTCGAGACCAGGACCGCGATGACGATGAAGTGCGTGGCCGCGGAGGGCGCGCGCCTCATGCCTCGACCGGCTGCAGCGCGACGGCCTCGTGATGACCCTCGTCCCGGAGTCGGCGGATGCGGCGCAACAGATACGGCGAGAAGGCCTCGCCGTAGCGTTGCCAGAGTTCCGGAAGACGCCAGTCATCCATACTTACTTCTCCTCGGCACAGCGGCGACCCGCAGACACAGGTGAACGCGTTGATAGGCGAGGAATCGCTCATGGCGTAGTCGTAGCAGATCTCCTCATCCACCCCGATGTCCCGGAGGGCGACCAAGGCCCGCGGCCCACTCATACCGGCGTTGGCCTCGCAGCTGTGGTTGACGTAATCGGCGGGGTCGATGGGGTCGAAGGATACCAGGAATAGGTCGTCGTCAACCTGCAGACTCATACAATGGGCGTCCGCGGGCAGGAGTAGCAGCGCCCCGTAGGTCAATGCCTGCCCGCCGTAGACCGCCAGCCGCTCGCCCCGGGGGAAGGGCCGGCAGGCAAACACCCCGCGGCCCCGGCTGCCCGGCAGCGGACGCACCTCCAGACCCGACGCCATCCAGCCCGTGGAATCGAATTCCTGATCCTCAGCCATCACGGCTCCCCAAGCGCAAAGGTGCGCCGCCGATTGATCGCCTTCCCCCTAGTATTCGGGAAATACCTAGTGTCGATCGCCGGCGGACTCCTCCGCCCGTAATCCACAATCCCCTGTAGTTCATCCCGCGTCGGCATCCTGATTAATTGAGTGAATCTGAAGCTGGCAAACATGGGTGCTTATCCTTCGGTCCTGAACGCGTGCTGGAGGAATAGAGCGAATCAAGAAGGAACTCGCTGTCCTGGTTGGCTGACGCGTGTCCAATGGCGATAACGGCAACCAAGGCTAGAACGACGGATATTTTTGGTGGTACCTCTTGCCCTAGGTCACAGCCGTTCTCCGGTGGTTATTCGTTGGCCGGCGGTCTGGTTTTCATCCGCATACGTCGACACAGCACCTCAGGCTATTGAAATGCCATTCAAGGAACGCCGACT
>Ga0207421_10009128_pt1 | contig 10089 bp, 12 predicted proteins | sample SodLakKL_010_SED_4_FD_187542 | JGI IMG/M metagenome (GOLD analysis project Ga0207421, IMG submission 187542) | Alkaline sediment microbial communities from Lake Tanatar, Kulunda Steppe, Russia - 8KL_010_SED (SPAdes) (version 2) | ecosystem: Environmental > Aquatic > Non-marine Saline and...
TCCAATAGGGTTAACGTTCTGGACTTCGGGGCGAGTAGTGTCAGGCTGAGCACTTTTTACCTCACTCCACACGCTGTTGGATTTCTCATTGGAAGCTACGAGGGCGTAATGATATGTCTCTGTTTCGTTAACATTTTCATCTTGGAATTCCCGGACACTTGAATTGACTTTCTCATATACTGAAAGATTTTCTCCTTCTTTACGGCGGTAGATAATTACCTCTTCTACAGGATATCTTATTGAATAACGCGGTTCGTTCCAGGTCAGTTCTATGTGCTCGTCTCTTACTGGGCGGGCCCTAACATTTGTAGGAGGACCTATCGGGGAGATCAGTGGATATTCGTCCTTATTACCATTTTCTGGTAATAGATAATAGTGCGAATCCCAAACACCGTTATGTCTAGACTCGTTAGCATCGGGATATCGATCCTCGTAATCTGACCAATAATTTCCGCCTTTTTCTCCGTGATCCCATTGGTTGTCTCCGTCATCATGAGCTTGAGTTTGGTCTCCGTTTTGGAAAAAGATGTTATGATAGATCAAGTTAGAGCTAGATCCTGAAATACGGACTCCCCAACTATCGTTGTTTGAGATATTGTTGTTCGTGATAGTGTTATTGTTGGCACCCTTTCTCAGATATATACCTCTATCGTTCTCAGATATGCTAGAATTTTTGATAATTATGTTTTCACTAGATACTATATGGACTCCATCAGAAGTAGTATTATATATCCTAGACCCTTCTATCCTAATGTTTTCACTCGATTCAATCTCGATCCCTTGATTAGAATTTTTTAAAAAGGTGTTTTCTAGTGTAAAATTAGAGACTTGGTTTATTTTAATACCAGAATCTGATGAATTATAAATCTTACAATCTTTGATAACAAAATGAAGTTCTATATCGTCTAAAAACACGCTGTGATTTTCACCCATACCGTCTATAGTATAATTCTCCAGCAAAAAGGGGTTATCTTCTGTCCCGTTACCGGGTAGATCATAATTTTCCTCACTAGCAAACTCTCTCAGACCTTCATCATCTTCGATAGAAATGTTATTGATAACCCGGCTTTCCAAATCTGAGTCCTCATAGGTCAGACTACTTGATGCTTCCCTACCCAGTGGCGATGTCCCGAGGACGGATAGTAAGATCAATATCATTATGATCGTGGAAAGCTCTTTTTCCATCACAACATCTCATGTTGTCATTGTTTAAAATCATACTTGAACTTTACTATGCTACATCAGTAGTCTACCAAAAGATTAAAATTAAACAGCCAATATCTAAGTGAAGCAAATTCGAGGTGGTCAAAATTGAGAAATCCGAATATCTTAGATGTATTATCACGTTTCATATATTCTGAATTCGAAAGGAGATTGGCGATGGGAGGTATCTTAAGCTTTGGGTTCATACTCGTCATGATGTCCTTCCTTAGAGATTTTGGATTTAATCAATTCGCGATAGCTCTCGGCGTATCCTTGGTAGTTGGGACTTTGATCGGTAATTTAGCAGGTAATAAAATCGGATGGCCATTGGGACTTTGGATTGGACTCTTTGGGGGTCTAATAGTTGCACCCATAGTCTCTCTTTTTATCGGTGATAGTGTTTCCGCCTATTACGCCTCGTTTTTGGGTCCGATTGTGGGTGCAATAGTCGGTAAATGGAATGAGATGAAGGACAAAAAAAGATTAAAGGAGGACCTGGACAGTATGAGAGATAAAAATTATTAGAGTTTTGTTTTATTCTATATAAAAACAGGTCAAAAACATGACAGTCAGGAAGAAATTGGGCGAAGAACATACAGATGAAAGACGTCCGTCAACCCTAGTTTTAGGAATAGGCGGCGCTGGTCGGAATATAGTAGAAGAGATAAGAGATATGGAATCCTCGACCGTCAAGATATATGAAGTTGGATCCTCTTCTAGACCTCCTAAACTGTCTTTTCTATCGATTTCGAAAGAAGATATGAAGAAAGCATACAATTCGAAGATCAATATTAAGGAGAGACCTCTAACTAGATCGGAAGAAAAGCTGAAACGTGAGATAAAAGATTTTAAGATCGTTTATCTTATCGCTGGATTAGGAGGCAGGACCGGTAGTTGGACGGTTCCAGTTTGCGCACAACTGAGTAAAAGATATTGTTCTTTTACCATGGGGCTGTTAGCAAAACCATTTGAAAGTGAAAGTGAGAATAGAAAAAAATTATCAGAGGAGTCACAATCTGAAGCTCATAAGTATCTAGACGGATACGTTGTCTTCCCTAACAGTAAGCTGCTCAAGATCAATCCTAATCTACCGATCAGTAAGGCTTTTTCAGTTATGAACAGGATAATACGACTTCCTATCGTGGATATTAATTCCGTCATAACGAAGAGCGACATCTCGGATATGAAGCAGTTTTGTAAAAAAGTGGGCGAGTTCAGAATAGGAGCGGGCCGGGGGAGCGGGAGAAAAAAAGGCGTAAAAGCTGCTGAAGAGGCCCTAAGATCTCCCTGGCTTGAGGATCTAGCCAGGTTTGATAAAATCCTCACTGTGGTCACGACCAGCAGTGAAAAAGAGATCATGGATGTTGAAGACGCTTTAGATGAGATCAAGCGATCATCGCCTGACGCGGATATCATATGGGGTGCTAGAAGAGACCCCGAAATGGATGAAAGGCTCAGGGTAACTATATTGGCTGGAAGGAAAGATAAAATGTAAACAGGAGAGTAGAAATGTTATCCAAAAACAGTTCCTATACCCTCTGCTGCGGCTTCTCCTTCCTCTTTTATCTTTTCCCTAACTTCCTCTCTATTTTCAGCTGGTTCTATGCCTTCCTCTTTGAATAGTTCTACGGCTTTTTCTACAGCTTCTTCGCTTCCCTCTATCATCACGTAGGAGACACCTTCTTTGAATCCTAGACTCCCTCCATCTCTAACGTTCGTGTTCTGTTTGCTGATGAGATCGTCGGCCAGTATATCGTCGATGACGTCCTTTTTTTTCGCTTTAACTTCTAGTACTTCGTACATGTTTCTCAGATATCCAACTCTTCTTCTAGGATAAAAATATTACTATTTTTTCCCTCCATAGGTGAAGGGTATCAAGATAAGAAAGATACCGACGATACCCATACCGATGGGAACGACATTAGCCAATTCTGAGAAGATAGAAATGGCTATACCGACCAGTATGAAAATAAACCCAAGTAAGACGACAAACAGTTTAGCAGAGTCAGGTGTTAACATATTATCGGATTAATTTATTCCGTATAGCTATTTAACTGCTTCCCTCCGAGACATCCTATTTTTACAAATCAGTTTTTTGTTTCTGTCTTTAAATACATCAAGAGGGAAATCTGTTCTTTCTCCCAAGGAGTCAATTCACATAGTTTTTCTTCTTCACCTTGCTGAAGTAGTCTCAAGAGCTGTGGAGAGCCCTTTGTGAACATCATGATCCTCTCCAACGCCTCTTCTTTTAGATCATTCTTTAGTATTTTTTCTGCCTCTTCTCTATCTAGAGGCGATACTTTCAACTCTTCTACTACCCCATCTTCTACATGTTTTGTTCTATAAAATCTCTCATATACAGGAGTTCCCTCACGACCGGTAATTATCATCTTCAAAGGATCGTTTTTCTCTATCTGATCTAAGAAATCCTGCAGAAAACTAACAACATCCCCGCCTATCTCGTAGTAATCATCGAACACCACTACGGCCTTATGAGAAGGTAATTCGTTCATGATCTTTTCAGACTCCGCATCTATTTTTTCGAGGAAATCTGATATCCTTTTTTTTATTTTTTCCTCGGTTTTGCCCTCTAACTTGATCCATAACACGTGCCTCTCTTCCAAGTCGCGGATGAACTTTGCAGTTAACGTAGAAGCACCGTACCCTTTTCGACCTAAAACGACCAGCGCCGATCTATCGCTTTCTATCCATCTCTCCATCCTCTCCAACTCTTCGTCTCTTCCGTAGAAGTCTTCCGTGCGGGGTATATTTTCGATCATCTTGACGGGTTCAATGATCCCTTGCTTCCTTAAATCGATGCTTTTTTCGTCTTCCTCCTCTAGAAGCGAAATGCACTTGAGTAGATCCAATTTACCATCGGTTTCTTCTTCTACTCTAGAAAGAGTTACTTTCCTTTCTTCTCCTCCTTCGATCAGATCTATCGATGTCTCGGAAAGCTCGTTTAAAATTTTATCCGCCTTTTTTACACCTTGGGAGGTTAAAGAGTAAGTTTTCATCTTCCTATCATGTCCCGCAACCGGAGCTAGTTCTTCTTTGATCAGATCTTGCTCAGAAAGAGAACTTAGAACCCTAGAAAGATGTGTTCTTGATATACCGACGTTTTGAGAGATCCCTTTCTGAGTTATATCTTCTTGTTTTTCTACTCTGCCGTATTGATGTTCTCTATCTTTGAGATACAGCAGGATTTTCTGTTTATATGTCAGCGAGGAAGGATCAATCATATCATTCAAAACATAATTACTAACTTCCCCTATAATTTTTTCTTTCCTGAGAAGAGTCAAATCCTGATCTTGCAGCTATTTTTTATGTATTCTTCTTTTCTTTCACCCAGTATTTTTTCCAGTAATTCTTGCCTTTTAGGCATATATTCTTCCCTTAACATATCGTACATCAACCAATCGATCCTCTTACCGAATACGTACCCACTCTTTCGAGACCTCCCAGTCTCCTTAAAACCGACGTCTTCAAGGACGGTCTGTGCTCTTCTATTGAATGAAGCGCTTCGAGCGCTCAGTCGATCATAATTTTTATGGAAGAAAAGCATCTCACATAACCCTAGGCTTATCTCTCTACCTATTCCTTTATCCCATTCATCCGGTTCCCCTATGTAGGTTCCCACGTTAGCGTTCTTCACTGCGTTTGATCTGTCTTTATAATTCGCTATACCGATCTTCTTATCATCCTTTTTCTTCTCCAAGATGAACTGCTGTTTATCGTCGTTTTCCATATACTCTTCAAATTCCTCTTTAATATCTTGAGTGTTCTTGAAAACTAAAGGCCGTCCCCTCGAATAAAGGGTGACCGGAAAGGTGTTCTCCCATTTTTCTAAAAATGAAAGATCATCTTTCGTTAGTGCTCTAAATCGTATCCGCCCTATTTCGAACATATAATGTTACCTCAAACTCGTCTACTGCTCAGTACTCTCTCCATGTGTTGTTACATTCAGTACATCTGTATATCCTGGTTTCCGGTTCATCTGCGGCCCTGGTCTGTTCTAACCGCCAAAAGGCTTCATTGTTGTCGCATTCTGGACATCTGACTTTTGTTTTCGGAAGAGTATCTAATTCCTCCTCGATCACCACCGTTTCACGTTCTTCTTTTTGAGAACTCACTATATTATTATCTTCCTCATCTTTCTTTTTCGTCAGACCACACTTTTTGCATTCCCATTCATCGCCTGAGGGCTTCATCAATGCACCACAATCCGAACAGAACATCTTTTTTCACGTCTTTGTAGGTAATACGGTTTGATATAAAGTTTGTGTGCTTATGATAATAGGTCAACGGCTTTTTCTTTGTCTATATCCAGCGCTTCCAGCATGTAATTCAGAGATTTTCTGATTATTATGTCTTCACCGGCCTGTTCAACATACTCCTCCATCATGATCGGAGCCTTGAACCTGTATCCTACAGCTAGGTCTGACAGGTAGTGGTGTTTGTTATCGGGGTCGAGCTCAGCGGCCTTCCTGTAATGTTCCTCCGCCTTCTCGAACTTTCCTATATCGATACAGAAACCGCCTGCAGATTGTCTATAGAAGGGATTGTCATTCAATTCTATCGCTCTTTCGTAATCTTCTAAAATCTCTTCACTCTCTATTTCGTTGAGGCCTAAAGAAGCTTCTGCCCTACCGAAGCGAGCCTGAGCCTCTGTCTTATCGTCTAAGTCCTTCTCGATGATTTGCGAGAATTTTTCGTGGGCTTCTTCGTACTCGAATCTATTGAGAAGTTTTTCCGCTTCGCCCAACAGTTCTTCAACGTCTGCCATGATTTATCCTCGTAACTCTTAAAGTAAACGCCCAAATAAATGTTTCTACTTACAGTACTAGGTTATCAATTGAGACAGATATGCCTTCATCTTCTCCACGGCGGTTTTTTTCTTGGAAGGATAGCTTTCAACACGTGCCCTGATCCTTATGCTGTTTCCCCTTTCCGTCAAGACAAATTCTCCTTCGTAAGCCTTGCCCTTGTCGATCCGGAAAAAAAAGTTACACCTCTCGTCTATCCTTTTATCCACTTCTTTTTGAAGTTTTTGTATAACTTCTTCAGGCAGATTTTCAAAAAAATCATCCATCTCTCTATTCTTAGATATCTTGCCCTCAAGTATCTTGATCGGATTTCCGTAATAACCTTCAGCATCTGATATCTCCATCTCCAATTCCCTACCTGCTAGATTTTCAACCGCTCTCTCAACTTTTTCTAGACTCTCAGTAGCGTGACAATAGGCTTTGAACTCGATATAGTGAAACGTCACCAATCCACCTCCCTTCGGGTGTCTCCTCCAAGATTTTCAACGAGATAGATGACCTGGCATATGCTTTCCACTACCGTAGTCCAGTTGTATGCTTCTTCCAAGTTCTCCCCCCGAGCGAACGTTCCGTGCCCCTTCACGATAGCCGCAGGATAATTTTGTAGTACCGGGGGAAGCCTTTTTTCTACTTCGTCAGAACCGATCGATTCCTCTACATCCAATACTGGGACTCTCTTCAGGTGATATTTTCCTTCGTCATCGATAGGTACTATCTCATCTCTGACAAGTGAGAGAGAGATCGCGTAAGGGGTGTGTGCATGGACAACAGCTAGGGATGAAGTTTTTTTGTAGATCGCTCTATGAACACCGACTTCGGTAGATGCGATTATAACACCACTGTCGTCCTCTTCGACTCCTGTTTCAACTATGTCTTCCTCCTTAAGGTCGCCCATCATGGCTCCTCTTCTTTTTATATATAATCGATCACCTCTTCTTATACTCATGTTTCCACTGTGTGAGGAGAGATTCAGTCCCCTTTCCTCCAGGAATCTACCGTACTTCTGCATCTCCTTCAATATGTCCTCATCCATCTTTTTCTGCTCCTTAACGCTCTTCTTGGAAGTAGAAAAATGGCATCGCTAATAATTTTTTTGAGGGCGAAAATGTTAAATCCGAATTGTGAAGCTTTTATACGAGTATATGAAGATTATATACCACTCACATTTCACCAACTCCGAATATTCTTCCGATCCAGCGGCTGAAGAGGGCAGGATCGAATGTGTAATAGAAGAGCTAAAAGATGTACCTGGACTAGAACTGTGTACACCAAAAATCGCTACGAGGGAGGAACTAGAGCTAGTACACAGCCAACAGCACGTTCAGAGTATAAAGCAGAGGAGTAATGAACTTTATTATATGTCTAAACTTTCGGCGGGAGGTGCTCTACTCGCTGGGAAGTTAGCTTATGACGGGATCCCAACATTTGCAGTCATCAGGCCACCAGGTCATCACGCCTCACCGGATTCCAGCTGGGGTTTCTGCTACTTCAACAACATGGCCGTAGCGATAAAGAACCTGAAATTTGGGGGTAAAATAAGGAGTGCTTTCATAATGGACTTTGATCTTCACCTGGGAGACGGTAACATAAACTGCTTGGGGGATGGATCAGACATCGAGATAGTCAATCCTAGCGCCGAAGAGAGGGTCGATTATTTGAAAGAGGTCGAAAAGCACTTAAAAGAAGCAAGTAGCTATGATATACTCGGTGTTTCTGCTGGTTTCGATCAACACGTGGATGACTGGGGTGGAACATTGAAGACCGAGGATTACAGGAGATTGGGAAACTTATTGACAGACTTTTCTAGAAAAAAATGCAGTGGTAGAAGGTTCGCTCTTTTGGAGGGCGGCTATAATCATGACGTTTTGGGAAAAAACGTCAGAGCTTTCATAGAGGGCATGGAAAGAGGTGGAATGGATAGGTGATTTGGATGGAGTATGAAGAAAATTGAGTGGATGAAAACGGTTTTTAGATCACTATTCCTTCAGCTCAGCATTCGTGTTTATAAAATCAAGCATATCAAATACTCTTTTTGGTGTCTTTCTCCTAGTCGTTTTCACGAAAACTTTTTCCTTGATTTTGAAAATCCTACACTCATAGTTGGGGACATATAGAGTGGTCTTTTTTCTATCGCTTATTTTGCTCGGTTTTTTCTCTGAATTTTCATATTCTATATCATTTCTATTAAGTGTTTTTTTGATCTCTTTCATTGAATAATCATCATTGTAAAATGAACCTGCTACTGAAAACAACTTTATCAGATTCGATATTAGATATACGATCAAAAGAGCAAAAACTCCTAACCACATCCAAAACGAAAGCCCAGTGAATCCTTGTATTTAGAAACCAAGAATGGGTAACATACCAATCACTATAACCCCTTTTGTTGCATATTCGATTTGTCCGTTGGACCAACCGTCATATTTCACTCCTCGATATATCATTCTAGAACTTTGGATAGTAATAAACAAAATAGGTATGATAGAAAAATATCCTAGTATTCTTCCTTCTGTTATGAATAACTCCCGAAATAAAATTAAAGAATGTCCTACTATCAATACGGCACTCATAATGACGAAGGGCAGGGTCTTTCATTCATCTTCTCAAATCTTTCATTTCTTTTGCCTCCTAATTTTATGGTCTAGGATACATCTTTTTAATATTCCTTATGAGTCTCCTTCACTATATTTTTTACCAGTCACATGTAGTCACTAGCCTGTTCGAGCCGATAATAGTAAAAATCATCCAGAATTCTCAATCGGACTCAATTTCAGATAACGAATTCACACATCCTCCTTATCCTAGTTTGGAAAACATCAATATAATACGATTGATATCAGATTTTTTTCGCAGATTCTCGAAACACTCGTGATTTTCTAAACGCTTTGTATAGTTTTTAAAAGATCGTTTTTTATTCCATTTAGAAAGTGGATTTTTTATTTGATCTAACCATTTTTGTTGTACTTCATAGAGTTTCTTTAAATATTCTTCCGATTTTTCGATATTTCCTTTTTTACTTTCAAGACAGGCTCTGTAATGGAGCATCTGTAAAAAGTTAGGATATTCTTTTTCTAGATCTTCAAGTATTTTTTGAGCTTTATCTAATTCCTCTTTGTCGATCAGAATCATCGCTTTCATGTTTAGCCAATTGGGCTTATAACCGAGATAATTCGAGTCAATCTTTTTGTTGATAGACTTCAATGCCTTGTCATATTTGTTTTTCGAACAATAGTAACACAATTTAAATCCAACTCTAAAAGTTGCAAAATTTCTCATTTTCAAGGTCATCCATATGCCCAGACCACCAAGAGCCACGGCACCTATATTCATCACCATAGATAAGCTATGTTCACTCAAGAGTCCCCTTCTAGGGAAGATAAGACCGAGGATTCCTCCCAAAGCAACAAATAACATCATTAGAATAGCTAGAATTTGACCGATGATGCCTACGATCGCTATTTTGTGGTCGTAACCGATCATGTCCGATATCATTCTTTATCCTCAATTATTTAATCCCAGGTTAGTGCATTTACAGAGCAGAATATGGCATTTATACCGTCTGTCCAGTTAGATAAAAAGGTTCCTCCAGCACAACCACCAACTACAGCGATAGTAAAATAGACTATTGCCGCTGATGCTGCACCAGCAGCAGTGGCCTTTGATATTGCAGGTTCAGGAGCTCCAGTACCAGCTAAAGCTACAGCAACAGTAGCCACGGCTACACCACCAGTACTGCCTACCATACATGCCGCTTCACTCGAACTAATATCGACTATTTCATCTTCCAGACAATCTATGTATTCATCATCATCAATTGTAAACGATGGAACGTTATCATCGAACCATCCCTCATCAGAATTTTCCCTAATTCCACAGGCCATCCAATTTGTGAAACAACAATCCCTGCAATATTGAAGGCCCCAGCCATAATAAGCATCTGCACAGTGTTGTACAGTGTCATGATCATCAGGAGAATCATCAAGACAAGGTGCATCGGGAGGGATCACAACACCTCCATTTGGATATATCGGCGGATGCAGTTGCTCTAGTTCGTCTTCCC
>Ga0207421_10009129_pt1 | contig 10089 bp, 10 predicted proteins | sample SodLakKL_010_SED_4_FD_187542 | JGI IMG/M metagenome (GOLD analysis project Ga0207421, IMG submission 187542) | Alkaline sediment microbial communities from Lake Tanatar, Kulunda Steppe, Russia - 8KL_010_SED (SPAdes) (version 2) | ecosystem: Environmental > Aquatic > Non-marine Saline and...
CTCGCATGGTACCATTCCACCACCCCGCGATATTGATCAAGCTACTTAAAGTTTGACTGTCCGCTATTATAATAAAAAAGTATTAAAAAATCAAGGGCTAAACCGAAAAATTACAATAGCTGTAGGTCACTCAGGGTTTTTTCATAAGTGTCCATTAATTCTTTAGCTTCCTCCACGGGTAAATCTCTATTCGGTTCATAAACTAAATCCCTACGTGTTTGATGTGCTTCAAGCAAGTCTTCTTTGCCGGGTATAATCTCCGTGCTTACGTTTTCCAATCTTTCTTCCAAGCTGTCTCCTTCATATCCCGCTTCCTCTAAAACTGAACCAATCAAATCATCAGCCTCTACAACGGCTAATTTTCTTTCGGATTCGATATCATCTGCGAATTTTTCCTTCAACTTTTCCCAACTTTTACTAACCTTAGCTTTGCCGTAAGGAGAGGTTTTGGTAAATTCCGAAAGATCTTTGTAGTATTTTTCTTCTAAAAGATTGGTATTGGTTATAAAATAAATAATGGAAATTATCATAATGCCGGAGAGTCCAATAAAAAAATAGCGAAAATAATCCATAATTGTCGCTATTTGAGGAGAAAGATCATGAGGGTTGAGAATGTATCCTATAATATCTTCCATAATAATTTAAATAATTTCTTCTACTTTTTCGGCAATTTTTAAAAGCTTTTCATCGGCAAATCTTTCTCCCATAAGTTGCATACCGACGGGAAGTCCTTCCGCCTTTCCGGCCGGAATCGAAATGCCCGGCAAGTCGGCCAAATTGGCGGAGACGGTAAACATGTCCGCCAGATATATCGCCAACGGATCCTCTATTTTTTCTCCGATACCGAAGGGTAAAACGGGGCTGGTGGGAGTGATGATGACATCCACTTTTTTAAAAGCTTTCCGAAAATCTTCCCTGATGAGCTCTCTCACCTTCTCCGCCTGCATATAATAATCGTCGTAATAACCACTCGAAAGAGCGTAAGTTCCCAATATGATTCTACGCTTTACTTCTTCTCCGAATTTACCCCTGTTTTTAAAATAAGCCTCTTCAATTGATTTCGCGGGTGGCCTGTCAACTTCCAGACCATATCTTATTCCGTCGTACCTGGCCATGTTGGCCGAAACTTCGGAGGCCATTATTATTTGATAACAAGCCAAACCGTATTCGGTGTGCGGAAGGCTTATATCGGTAACGCTCATTCCGGCTTTTTTTATCTTCTCTATGCCCTCTTCCACTTTATTTTTAACCTTCTTATTGATTCCGTCCACAAAATATTCTTTCGGAATTCCGACACATAAATCTTTCAAATTATCCGGATAGCCATCTTCAATTTCGACCGAAGTGGAGTCCTTTTCGTCTCTTCCCTTTATCACGTCAAAGAGAATCTCGGTGTCTTTTACCGATTTGGAAAAAGTACCTATCTGATCCAAAGAAGAAGCCATAGCCATAAGTCCGTTTCTTGAGACCCGTCCGTAACTCGGCTTAAAGCCGACTATTCCACAAAAACCGGCCGGTTGCCTGACCGAACCTCCGGTATCCGAGCCCAAACCGATGGGAGCCATTCCGGCAGCTACGGCCGCGGCCGGTCCTCCCGAAGATCCTCCGGGAACTTTGGTGGTATCAACCGGATTTTTAGTCGGAAAGAAGGCGGAGGTTTCCGTAGAGCCACCCATGGCGAATTCGTCCATATTTCCTTTACCTAAAATTATCGCTCCTTCTTTTTTTATTTTTTCAATTACGGTAGCGTCTTGAGGGGCTCTGAAATGTTCCAGTATTTTGGAAGCGGCGGTCGCTTTTTCTCCTTCAACCAAGATGTTGTCCTTCACCACGACCGGCACTCCGTTCAAAAGACCTTCCGACTTATTTTCATCCACTTCCTTTGCTTGCCTCAGGGCCAAATTCTCGGTAATCGAAAGCAAGGCGGAAATCTCTTTATTTTTTTCTTTGGTTTTTTCCAAAAACTCAGTAGTAAGATCCACACTGGTGAAGTCGCCTTGACTGAGTCCGGATTTAATATCTCCAATTTCCAATTTTTCCAGATTCATGAGATTAACTTTAACTGCTTAATATAATTTTAAACCACAGAAAGTCTCTTCGAATAACTTCGTCGGCCTACGGCCTCAGAATAACAGAAATACGATGAAGCGAAGATGTTCTCTTGAAAGAGTTCTCGGGAGGCGTTTCAGTACTCAACCCGAGCGCCTTATATCGATTCAACTTGAAAATAATCATCCTTATTTTTCCCCATCGCTCGCATTTTTTCTTTTGTTTTCTCATCCGTATCTTCAACTTTGTCCTTTCTTGCCCTGTTTCTGACCGGAGAAAACAATTTGAAATCAACATCTTTCGTGTCCACTTCTTTAATCTTTTCGACATATTCCAAAATCTCGGACAAATTTTCCCTGACCTCGTCCATTTCTTCCTCTTTTATCTCCAGTTTGGCCAAGTGGGCTATTTTATCAATTTTTTCTTTTTCAAGCATAATTATTTGGGTGGTTCGATGTCTTCAACTTCCAACAAAACGTCGGAGAGATCGTTTAAGTGCTCCAGAGCGAATCCGGCTCCCCTGGCAACGGCGGTAAGGGGATCATCGGTTATCTTGGTTTTAATCTTGGTTTCTTCTTCGATGAGCTGGTCAAGCCCTCTGAGCAGTCCTCCGCCCCCTAAAAGATGGATTCCTTCGCTCATTATGTCCGCCAAAAGCTCCGGCGGTGTCGCTTCCACCGTAGTTTTGACCGTATCGATTATTTCGTCTACCGATTTTTCCAAGGCTTTTTTGATGTCTTGGTCGGTAACCAAAACTTCTTCCGGAAGTCCGGTAACCAAGTTTCTTCCGCGCATAGTCGTCTCTATCCTTTGATCGAGCGGATGAGCGGATCCGACGTTTATCTTTATCTCTTCAGCGGTTCTTTCACCTATCAAAAGCTTGTATTCCTGTTGGGCGAAATTAACTATGTCCTGATTGAGTTTATCTCCGGCTATGCGCAAACTTTCCGAAATAACGACTCCGCCCAAAGATATCACCGCCACTTCCGTGGTCCCACCGCCGATATCGATTACGAAATTTCCTCCCGGCTCCTGAATCGGCAACCTGGCTCCTATTGCTGCCGCCATCGGTTCTTCTATCAGAAAAACTTCACCGGCTCCCGCGTTTTTCCCCGCATCCCTAACCGCTTTTTTTTCAACTTCGGTAACTCCGCAGGGAATCCCAACCACCAATCTGGGACGCGGCCTTAACGGAAAACCACCCTTTTTAGCTTTTTCTATGAAATATCTGAGCATTTGCTCGGTAACGTCGAAATCGGAAACCACACCGGAAACCAAAGGTCTGGTAGCTACGATATGGGCGGGAGTTTTTCCGACCATCCGCTTGGCCTCCTCGCCGATAGCCAAAATCTTACCCGTTTTCTTGTTAACCGCCACCACCGAGGGTTCCGATATAACAATTCCCCTGTCTTTTACATAAACCAAAGAGTTGGCCGTCCCCAAGTCGATTCCTATATCTATAGAGAATTTTTCCATCAACTTTTTAAACATAGCTTTCCAAATTATCGATTTTTACTAATTTTTCTTCCGCCTGTCCTCTCTTTTTTATTTCCACCGAATTTTTATCCAGTGTCTTTTCGCTTATTACCACTCTGTAGGGAAGTCCGATCAAATCCGCATCGGCGAATTTCTCACCCACCGGTTTTTCCCTGTCGTCGTAAAGAATATCAATTTTTTCTTTATACTCTTCATAAAGTTTTTCCGCCTCCTTTTCGGCTTTCTCTCCTATGGCGATAAGCTGAAACTTGAAAGGAGCGATCTCCTCCGGCCAAATCATTCCTTTTTCGTCGGCGGTAACTTCCAAAACGGCTCCCATCAACCTACCCACTCCTATGCCGTAACAACCCATATAAACCGGTTTTTCCTCGCCGTCTTCGTCGGTGTAGGTTAAATCGAAGGCGTCGCTGAACTTGGTTTTTAATTTAAAAATATTACCGACCTCTATCGCCTTTTTCTTTTTCAACGAGGATTTCTTTTTGCCGCACTCCGGACACGAGTCTTGCTCGTCGATAATCTCTTCGTTCACGGCCACCCTGCAATCCTCACAAAGATAAATCAAATCTTCTCCGGCCTCGGTAATGGTCTGAAATTCATGAGAATACTTGGAAAAAGTCCCACCGTCGGCGAAGGTCATATAAGTATCCTCACCTATTCCCACGTTTTCAAATATATTTTTGTAGGCGACTTTTGATTTTTCGTAATAGTCGTTCAAGTCCTTCTCGTCGACGTGAAATGAATACAAATCCTTCATGGAAAACTCCCTTCCCCTCAAAATTCCGGATTTGGCTCTGAGTTCGTTTCTGAATTTGTTTTGAATCTGATAAAGATAAACGGGGAGATCTCTATAGGAGAATATATGGTTTTTAGCCAAGGGAACCACCACCTCTTCGTGAGATTGTCCCAAGACCAAGCTTCTCCCGGTGGCCAGCTCGGTTCTGAACAAAATGTCCAAATCGTCCCTTCCCGTCTTTTCATAGCTTTCCAGGGGATGAAGAGCGGGCATGAATATTTCCGAAGCTTCCAGCGTCTCGTTCATTTCCTTACGAATCACCGCTTCGATTTTTCTTATGACTTTGAGCCCCAAGGGCAAGAAGGAATAAACTCCGGCCATCTCTTTATCAATAAAGCCCGCCCGCATAAGGAGCCGGGCGTTTTTAGCCTCTTCTCCCTTCGGATCTTCCTTGGTGGTTTTGGTAAAAACTTTCGATTGTCTCATAATTTTAAAATAAATTGAATATGTCTCTGACGGTTACGGCTATCATTAGCGTGATTAACAATACGAAAAATATCGCATTGGCGGTTTGCTCTACCCTTTCGGGAATCGGAGATCCCTTAACCTTTTCAATTCCCAAAAAAAGGAGCCGGCCGCCGTCCAATGCGGGAATCGGTAATATATTCATAAAAGCCAAAATAGTAGCGATAATACCGACGAACATCAAATAATCACCCATTCCCCTGTCCAGGGCGTCAACAGCCATATCTCCGATCATCACCGGCCCTCCGAATTCCATCCATTCGGGTACTCCTTCCCCGGTAACCAGCCCCTTGAGAGCGATCCCTATTCCGGTTGCCTGAGTTTTGGTAATGTGGCCCGGCTGGGTAATTCCGAAGCGTAAGGATCTCGCCGTCAAACCGCTGATCGGCTCAACCGTCAAACTTTCTTCGCCTCTTTGAAAGGTTACCTTCTCGTTTTCGGAAAAAACTTCTTTAAGTCGCTCCGGGTCGGTAAGCTTTTCTCCTTCGAATTCGAGGTCGCCCTCTTTAGCCATAGTCGTAATAAGACTCTCTTCGGTTACTCTTCCCACTAAAAAAGCTTCATTGAAATCTCCCTCTCCGACTTCCAGTCTCATAACACCCCAGCCGAAAGCGACAAGAGTGAAAATAAGCATCGCTAATATCCAGGAAGTAGCCACACCGGCCGTCAGGATAATCGCTCTTTGCCAAACCGGTTTTTCCGAAAAGCTCCTCTTGTCCTTCACTTTTTCATCTTCTCCCATCATTCTAACAAAACCGCCCAAAGGTAAAGCGTTTATGGAATAAATAGTTTCCCCTATCTTTTTGCCGATTACCCTCGGAGGTATCCCTATTCCGAATTCGTGGATTTTAACGTCGAATTTTTTAGCCAAAAGAAAGTGCCCCAATTCATGCAGGGTTATTAAAAATACCAAACTGAATATGACTATCGCTATATTCATGATTTAATCTTTTCCTTTTTTCGATTAACCGAATTATCTATTTTTTCATTGTACTGATCAACCAACTTTTGAAGCTCGTCTTTTCCTCGAAATTTATCGTCTTCCGTAATTTCTCCTTCCTTTTCCGCCTCTTTGATTTTTTTCCAAGCGTCTTCTCGAGCTCTTTTAATTGAAACTCTGGTCTCTTCCCTTATGTCGGACAGCTTTTTAATCAGCTTCTGTCTGTATTCTTTGGTCATCGGAGGCAGATTGACTCTTATAACGCCGTTTTGAGGCATCGGATTAAGCTCATTATTAGCTTTTTGAATTGCGGAAACTATGCTTTTGATATAATCCTTGTTCCAGGGATCTACGACTATCTGACGCTCTTCCGGGCAGGAAATGGCCGCCATTTGCTTAAGGGGCATTTTTTGGTCGAAGGCGTCAACGACGATATCTTCTACCAGGGAAGGTGTGGCCCTGTCGGTTCTTATTTTGTCCAATTCTTTTTGAAGATATTCCAGGGACTTTTCGAATTCGGGTTCAACCTCTTTTATGTATTTTTTATATTCCATAATTTTATAAATTAATTACTACTTCTTCCAAAGATAGCTTTAAGTTGACGTTGGTTTTGGAAGTTAAAAATAAAACCTTTTCAATAGATTCCAGGGCTTCTTTTATTTCCCCGGCCTTTTCATCTTCCGATTCGATCATCTCTTTTCTCAAAATTGAAAGCCATACCTTCAGGGTTTCCCGAGCTTCACTCTTTTCTTTGGCCAACTTTTTAACGTAATCGAATCTTTCCCCCAGACAAGATTTTCTCAATTCTTCCAAATCTTTCTCCTTTTTCGTTCTCTCTTTTCTGAATTTATCATCGTTTAAAAATCTAACGGCCAAACCGGGCTTGGAAAAACTGATCCGAGTGATCCGTTCCGCCTTGTCTTCATCGGCCCCCATCGAAATCAGAGCCCCCTTGATCATCCCTGACTCAACCGGTGAAAACTTGACTTGCCACATTCTCGAAAGTATCGTGTCTAAAAGAATATTCGGATGCTCGGTCACGAGAATAATCAGCGTTTTTCCTTTCGGCTCTTCCAACGTTTTTAAAAGACAGGCTTGAGCTTGAGAATTGAGCAAATGAGCTCTATCGATAATTACCCCCTTGTAAGAATTTTCGCTTCTTCCGGTCAGCGATAATCTTTTTTGGATTTCTCGAACTTGGTCTATTTTTATCTCCGAATCCTCTTCGATTATTAGCAAGTCCGAGTGTCTTCCCGCTTCGATATCTCTGCAACTGGGGCATTCTCCGCAAGCTTCGGACTTATCACAATTCAAAAGCTTGAAAAACTCTTCGGCGGTCTTCTTTTTACCGACCGCCTCCTGTCCGACGAAAAGTAGATTATGGGGAATATTTCCCGATCCGGCCATCTTTTTGAGTAATTCTTTTTGTTTTTTATGGCCGATTACTTTCATCTTTTACTCATTATGCTTCTTTTGTAAGCATCGAGATTGTCCAAAACCACTCCCGTTCCCTTGGCTACGCACAAAAGCGGATCATCGGCGACAAAAGAAGGAACACCGGTTTCTTTGGTAATCAACGTATCTATATTCCTAATCATCGCTCCTCCACCGGAAACGACCATTCCCTTGTCCATTATATCGGCGGAAAGTTCCGGCGGAGTATCTCTCAAAACTTTTTTAATCACCCTCACTATCTCTTCGAGAGGTTCGGTAATCGAATCGGCCACCTCGTTGGAGGAAACGGTAATCATTCGGGGCAGGCCGGATATCAAATCCCTGCCTCTTATCTCAATCTCCTCTTCTTCCTTCTCCGGGGTCGCCGTACCGATCTTTATCTTTATTTCCTCTATTGTCTTTTCTCCGACGGCTACGTTGTGCTTTTCTTTTATAAAGTTGGCTATCTCTTCGTCCATCTTGTCACCGGCGGTTCTCAAGGACTTGGATACGACGACTCCACCCAGGGATATTACCGCCACTTCCGTGGTCCCACCGCCGATATCAACGATCATATGGCCCGAACACGAGTCAATGGGTATACCCGCCCCGATAGCCGCTAATATCGGCTCCTGGACGGTATAAACCGCTTTGGCTCCGGCGGACATTCCCGCTTCGGTAACCGCTCTTTTTTCGGTAGAGCTGACCCCGGCCGGAACACCGACCATCAGCTCCGGTTTCAGAAACTTGATTCCGGGTGCTTTTTTTATAAAATGGCGAATCATCGCTTCGGTTATCCTGTACTCGGCTATAACTCCGTCTTTGAGGGGTCTGTAAACCTGTATGGTGTCCGGAGTCCTGCCGGTCATTTCTTTTGCTTCTTTTCCCACTGCCAATATTTTATTTTCCGAAACACTGACTGCAACTACCGAAGGCTCATTCAAAATAATATCCTTTCCGGGCATAAATACCAGAGAGTTGCAGGTTCCCAGATCGATTCCGATTTTTCTTTTTAGCATATTTTTACTCTTTAATTCTTTTTACGTCCACTCCCAATTTTTGTAAGCGCTTCTCTATCTCTTCATAGCCTCTGTCGGCTTGAGAAACGTCTTTTATAATTGTTGTTCCGTCGGCTATTATTCCGGCAATAATCAGAGCCGCCCCCGACCGAAGATCAAGAGGATCCAGCTTGGTTCCGTAAAGCTCAGTAGGTCCGTTTATTATCGCTCTGTGGGGATCGCACATCACGATCTCCGCTCCCATTTTATTCAACTCTTCCAGATACTTCAACCTTCCCTCGTACATCGGATCATGGATCAATGTCAGACCTTCCGCTTGAGTGGCCAAAACGCCCAAAGGTGACTGTAGGTCGGTCGGAATTCCGGGATAGGGCATCGCCTGCAGACCGGGGATTTCCAATCTTCCCCCGTTTCCGACTTTGACAACTCCGTCATCGATAAATTCAATATCACCACCGAATTTCTTGAGCTTCGACAAGATGAGTTCCAAATGGTCAGCGGGAACGTTTTTTACGGTTATCTCTCCCTGTGCGGCAAGACCCAGAATTATGAAAGTTCCCGCCTCCAAGTAATCGGGAATCACTTTATGGTCGGCTCCTTTCAGTTTCTTTTTTCCCTTTATTCGATAGGCGTTGGTACCGGCGGTCCGGATATCGGCTCCCATCTTGTTTAAAAAATCGGCTAAATTCTGAACATGGGGCTCGGCGGCGGCGATCTTAAGCGTCGTTTCACCTTCGGCCAAAGAGGCGGCCATAAGCATGTTTTCCGTCCCGGTAACCGAAAACTCATCCAAAATAATCTCCTTTCCCTTCAAATCCCCGGCTTCCAGATGATACATGTGCGCCTTTTTGGTTTCCGCTATGTCCGAGGCCTGTGAAGCTCCGAACTCTTCCACTTCCACTTTGACTCCCAAGTCCTTGAGTCCGTTAAGGTGAGTATCTATCGGTCTGGCTCCTATCAAGCAACCTCCGGGATGTCTGATCGAAAGCTTTCCGAATCTGGCCAAAAGGGGTCCCATCGTCAGTATTGAAGACCTCATCTGGGCGACCAACTTTTGATCCAAGGATTCGGGGTTCAAATCGGTGGCGTCAACCGTAATTGATCTTTCTCCTTCCCACTCGACTTCAGCTCCCACACTTTCAATGAGTCGAATCATCTTGTGAACGTCAGCTATTAGAGGAAGGTTAGTTATCCTGCACGGCTTCTCTTCGGCGAGTAGTGTGGCCGCAATCATCGGTGTGGCCGCGTTTTTCGAACCTCTTACGTTAATTTCTCCCTTCAGTTTTTTTCCGCCCTTGATTATTAGTCTATCCGGCATTTATGGAAGTCCGCGCTTTAAAACCCGAACTGAATTACTGTTTTTAAACTTAAAAGCTGCTTATATTATATTACAACCAACTTCAAATATCAAATAAAAAATCACGGCCGGCAGGCCGTGACGGCTGATCGGGAAAAAGTCGATTTTATCTTTTTCTCCACTGGGGTGATCTTCGAGCCCCCTTCTTTCCCGGCTTCTTCCTTTCTTTCTTTCTGGCGTCCCTGGTCAAGTATCCCAGAGATTTTAATTTTTTTCTGTATTCTTCGTTGTAGTCTTCCAGGGCTCTCGCCAATCCGTGACGGACGGCTTCCGCTTGTGAGTTCATTCCGCCTCCTTTGACCAAAACGGTCACTTTCATTTCTTCTTCCCCTACCGCTTTCAGAGATTGATTGGCTTGTTTTCTTTGTTTGTCGGTTTGAAAATATTCGTCAACGGTTTTTTCATTTATTAAAAAGTCCCCTTTTTCGTCCGGGTAAATTCTTACTCTGGCAGTGGATGTCTTTCTGCCGCCCACTCCTTTGTAATAGTCCTTCTTCTCTTCTTTTTTCTCTTTTTTCTCTTTTTTCTCTTTTTT
>Ga0207421_10009132_pt1 | contig 10086 bp, 15 predicted proteins | sample SodLakKL_010_SED_4_FD_187542 | JGI IMG/M metagenome (GOLD analysis project Ga0207421, IMG submission 187542) | Alkaline sediment microbial communities from Lake Tanatar, Kulunda Steppe, Russia - 8KL_010_SED (SPAdes) (version 2) | ecosystem: Environmental > Aquatic > Non-marine Saline and...
TTCTATGTAACCACTCGGATTACCTATCTGCTCGGAATCCTGCTGACTATCCAACTCACTATCTGTCGCCAATTCGTCTCCGGGACTTTCGGACGTGTCGCCTATCAACACCCAATCCATACCGGAAGTCGAACCACTCGTCGGGTCTATCAAATCCCTTATGTACTCCGCTCCTTCGTCTACTATAATGTTCTCGCTTTCCTGTTCACTCTTGACCTCGCCCGTATCGGGGTCAACCTCTTTTATGATTGCTCTACCTTTCAACTTTAAGTCGCTCTTCTTTTCCATATATATCTCTACTCCTATCTTTTTACTTAACTCTTATGCTACCTCTCTTATCTCGTTCTTCAACTCCTTAACCAACCTCTTACGGTCTCGCTTATTATTCAGTAACATCAATCCATCAAAACTTACACTAACGCTTACCTTCTTCTCCCCACCTTCTCCTTCCTTTACTTCCGCTCCTCTACTCTCCCCTACTCCAACCTCTCCTCCCTCCTCCATCGCCTTCTCAGGCTCTTTCATAGCCTTCTTCACTTCATCTGTCTTAGACTCCGCTCCCTTCGAAAAATATTCCATCGCATCCGCTCCCCACCCCTCTGCCATCCTGTCATTCGCCCTTACATCAAATCCTATCGCATCCTTAAGACCATCTTTAATCTTGCCTCCTAATCTTTTTATCCCATTCCATACTCCACTTATAAATTCAGAGATGAAATCCTTGCCCCACTCCTTCGCCTTCTCTATCAACTTCAATATCTTCTTATACAATTTTCCCGGTAAACTCGCAAACCAACCGAATATATCACTAATACCATCTGCTAAACTCTTCGCCATCCGTACTCCAAAATTAAAGAACTTACTTATCATACCTGTAAAGAATGACTTGATACTCGAACCTAAACTCTTGAACGCATCAACCACCACATCCTTGATTCTACCAAAAGCATTAGCAAAAGCACTAAGCACTTTGAATACTACCTCTCTTATCCACGAAAAGAAACCTTTGATTTTCTCCCAAGCCTTCTTCAAACCCTCCCATAATTTCATTACTGCTCCCTTAACCTTATCAAAATGTTTTACAAGTAAATATAATATCGCTATCAACCCAATTATCAATGCGATTATCCAAACTATAGGACAAGCATACATCGCCGTGTTTAATGCCCACTGTGCCGCCGCCGCTATAAATCCCGCTACCGAAGACGCTATCAACGCTACCGTCTTACCCCCAAGTGCCGCCGTCTCCGCTACGTGTGCCTTCACTCCTGCTAACGTCGCCGCCATCTGCTTCGCCTTCGCTCCTATCGCTGTCCAAACTCCAACTAAATAACTCTGTAATGCTACGGCTTTAGCTTTTATCGATACCGCCTCTAATTTATTCGCTATCGCATTCTTAATCGCCAAAGCCCTCTGGATTATCATTCCTGATATGGTCTGTCCCTGTACCGCTCTGAATATCATATACTGCCCTATCACACTCATCAACGGTCCAACCATAGCCATAAAAGCCGAACCTAATGTGAACGTCGCTCCTAACAATCCTCCCGTCTTTTCGTCAAGCTTTACTAACTCCTCCCCCAAATCTGCCATCTTCTCCTTAAGGTAAATCGTCTTCGGTGCTGTGGATTGACCCATCGTGGTATTTATCTGCCTTAACCTCTCATCTACCTTCTTCAATTTAGCCGAATTACTATCCGACATTGTATCTACTGCTTCTTTCGTAACTCCTGCCGAATTTGATACATTCTTCAAATCCTTCTGTGCCCCATCCGCAGACTCCCCTACCATATTCATTGCCATCGACAACGCTCTACTCGAAGGTATCATCTCAGCCATCGCTTGGTTATTACCTTCTACTGACCCATACAGCATATCAAGTGATTTCTGTAAACCTTCACTCCTTACCATCGCTGATGCTGATTCATAACCTAATTTCGCTACCTCTTCCTTCAACCTTGCACTCGGACTCAACATTTGACTCATTATCATCCGTAAGCCCCTCGTCGCCGTGTTCGCCTTTATACCTGACTTCGTAAGCGTTACCATCGCTCCCGTTACCTGTTCAATCGATACTCCCAACTTCGACGCCATTGGTACTGCCGCACCTATACTTTGAGAGATTTCATTCATCCGCATCTTACCTTCTTGTACCCCTGCATACAATACATCTGTAACTCTACTCGCTTCCTTCGTCTCCATCTTATAAGCATTAAGAACTGTTGTAACACCATCTACTACCGTATCTGTTTTCGCTAATCCTGCCCTCGCTCCTGCCGCCGAAGCCTCCAATACTTCCATTGCCGCCGAACCCTCTTCTATACCTGCCGAAAGAACTTGATACAACCCAGCCGTCGTCTCTGCCTCTCCACCGGATACTGCATACTCTTTCGATATTCTTTGTATCTGGTCCTGATAATCTTCCATCGCCGATTCACTATTATCCAACAGTGTCGTGACCTCTCTATAGCCCTCAGTTATTTCCATAGCACTGTTGGTTAGTTTCTCACTCGCCATAAGACCTGCCGCCCCTGCCGCCGTCATCGCCATCCCGGCTTTTCTCATCTGTTGTCCTGTCTTCTGCATAGATTGATTTATCTTATTCTGTGCCTGATTAATCTCTCCCGATGCCCTGTCTACGGCACTCAATATTACCTTTACATTAGCCGTTCCTGCCATCTACGCTATCTCCTCTAAACCAGATATTTTACTCTCCACATATTTGGTCGTGTCTGTATCTTTCAGGTCCGATGCGTTCTTACCCTTCATCTTCTCTGTCTCCTCATCTCTCAACTCCTCTAACTCTAACGTCGATTGTATGTCGTAACCGAAAGCAAACGGGTCTTCCACGTACTCGGCTAAAAGTCGGCTTGGCAATTCTCCGTACTTCTCACCGAGCCACGCTAAGGTCCTACTCTCCATCACGAAAATTCTCGCCTTGTTTCATCCCCTCTTGAAATTCCTCCATCTGGAGTACCTCGTCCATCACTTTATTTACGTCCTCATCTTCTAACTGACCAAAGACGTAATCAGCCTCTTCTATCTCTTCCATCGTACTACTATCAGCGAAAACTACTTCGTGACTCTTACAACGCTTATCAAATAGATATTTCACTATCTCCATCGTCATCTCTTGACTATCCAAATCCAAGTCTCCTTCCTCAAACTGTTCTACTGCCTTGCCATCTTCTACGTCTATATCTAAATCAAACTTCACCGCTTCCATAGAATTAAAACTGTTTATCGGTACAAACTTGAACGTCTCCGTCTCTCCTTCTTCCAATTCGAGTTCTACATCCACAAACTTAGCCTTTTTTACCATCTCTATCTACCTCCTAATCTCTACTCTACCAAATGTTCGCCCAATCTAAGTCTACACCAGATATGAGCCTTATACCGAGTTCTGCCGTCTCTACTTGCTCACTTGATATTATCGACATCTCCGCATTAGCGAAAGTTATCTCATCTGCCAACGCCGTACCAGATGTACTCGTCCTTATGGCGTCTCGTCCACTTATGTTGCCTTCGTAATCCCTATACTGTAGTTTAGGCAATCTCATATCAAGCGTCCTGTTTATACCCGTACTCCCTATCTCTGAACCAACAAACTCCTTCTTCACCGATGCCGTTGTACCACTCAGGTAATCTTGGAATATACTCTCGTCTTCGTGCTTGAAATCCAAATCCATCTCTACTTCCCTTCTCTGTACCTTCGGTGGCTGTGTTAAAGTCATATCTCCAAGTACGTGTATATCCTCATCCAAGTTGTTACTGATTGATAGATTCGCCGTCTGTAAAGCCGTTGCCTCTATCTCACCGATTGTTACCTTCAAGTCGTTCATCGTGAACAGACTTATATCACTTAAAGATAGACCGCCTTCACTTACTATCGTATATTTCGAATCCGAATCTCCACTCTGACCTATCGTTCCAAACGTACATCCTAAATACTCTCCGACCTCACTCGAAAACTCAAATTCGTTGAACACCTGACCATTATACTCGAACTCGCTGTCCTCTTTCCCTAACACTATTGTAGAGTGCGGTATCGTAGACCTGTCCGGAAACCAAACGTACTCGTATGCCTCACCACTCGCACCGGCTTCACTCGCAAATGGCTTTCCAAACATCGCCGCAAGTAAATACGTCAGTTCATCCGGTCTTCCGCCTAATTCAACCCCAACGTTCCCTGCCTGTGTCACCCTCGGACTATCCCGTATGAAAGGTTTATTTGCCTCTTCAAACTCCGAAAACTCCGTCGTCGTCTCATCGTCCGCACTTAGGAATAACAAGTCCTTGAGTTGACTACCCATAGTACCGTAACTACCGTCCGTCTCATCGTACAGCCTCAAATATCTTTCCGACATATCCTATCACTCCTATATCGTCTCCTTTACATTTATTCGTTTCCCACGGCTTAATACCGCTTCGTTCAAACTCAACTCTATATTCTTGTTCATCAATCTAACCTCCTCTGGAATTGATAAACTAATGTAACTAAACTTATCCCAAGCCAATCGTTATCTCCCTGACCCCAATCATAATCTACTGACGCATCTATCGGTCTCTGATTAAACCTGTCGTGCTCCGGCACTTCATCTGCCAATAAATCTACTAAACCACCTGCGTACTCTATCGCCTCTTTAAATACATAATCACTCGTGCCCTTAACTGTCGAAAGTAACCATACCTCTATCTCGTTCTCACTCTCTACCTGCGAAAACGGCTCAAACTCATCTGAATCCGGTACTATCATTACCGCCGGATGTAAACCCTTCCTATTCAAATCCTTTAGCCTCTGTGGTCCTATATGTACGTACAAATCACTTACCGATGTGTTATTTTTAATGTACTCTTCTAACCACACAAGTAAGCCTCTATTACCTGCCGTCTCTGATAAAAGCATATCTGCATACGGCTCTGCCACGTCTACTGTATCTTTTAGAAAACTCATCCAAATCCCTCCAACCATCTCTTAAAGTCCTTCTCCATCTCTCTCTCCATATTATCCTCTGCAAACTCTTGACCTGACTTAAACCAATTCTTCCTGTACGGACTCTCTTTCGCACTATCCATACCTTCACTCTTCAAATTACTATATATCGCTCCTGCCGGTAATCCCCTAAAATTTGCCCAACTCTCTATCTTGCCAAATGGGGGATTCATAGGTCCTGTTCCTGTTATGGTAGGTAAAGCATAAGGCAAGTCAGAACCTATCTTCATCATTAAATCCCCTATCCACTCTTTACTTATCGACTTCCTCAAATTACCTCTGTAAAACGGAGCATCGTGCTTCATTATAGTCTCTGTCCTCTTACCTACTGTGGATATACTACCCCTCATCTTCGGCTTTAAATCTGTGAGTATATTCCCCATCTTCCTATCAAAGTCCGATGTGTCTACTCGCCCTTTCATAGTCTTCATATCTTTTCCTCCCTACCAGCCTTCAATCACTCCGTATTTCTTATCTCCATACAAATTCCTCAATAATCTATCCAACTCTTCCCGTGAATCCTTCTTCCACAAGTACAATTTATCTGTTGCCTCACCATCTGAACTAAATTCCTGATGGTCTCGCCTAAATAGATAACAGGCATAGTCCGCCTCTATATCTGTCAACTGCAAAACCTCAGCATCTAAACTCGAAGTGGGGTCTGGTGCATCTTCTCCATATTTGGTAAATTCTGATACTATCCACCTGTAAGCCCTCTCCCTACAAGAGTCTAACCTACCACTTTTAGACGTGGTTTGTTCACTCGGTATGTCTAACCGATTTACCATATCATCATTAGTACAATACGTCTTCATCTATTTCTCCTCGTCTAAATCAAACTCCTTTTCCAACTCATCTACCAACTCAGGTCCTAAATCCCTTATCAGGTATTGAGTCAAAAACGTATCAAGTAAATCTCTGTCTTTCTTATCCAATCCATAAGTCTCTACCATCTCTTCTACTAACTCGTTAGATATTGTCGGCACTTCATCCTCTATAAATTCTTCTAACTCACTAATCGCAAGTTTCAATAACCATCTCTTGATTCTTCTCCCTACTTTGTACCACTTCATCCATACTCCTCCGTCAACCTCGTCGCTACCTCTACACTTATACCGTCTACGTCTCTCGCTATCTCCTGCGCTGTCTTCGATAGGAGTTCCTCTTCACTATCATATTCCTTTACTATATCTTCCGATAGTGCTGGTCCTATACCATCTACTCCCTGTAACTCGTCTCTATCAATCTCCTTCTTCACCCGTCTAAGGTAGCCTTTGTCCGCATACTCTTCCGCTTTCTCTGGTGTGAACTCTACCGTTATCCCTCTCGGATAGGTCTTTCCCTCTATCTTTACCTCTCTCGTTACTCTGTATTTCATACTTACACCATCTTTAAGTATGATTTTAGACGTCCTATCAAGTCTTCATCCATACCAACTATCTTATCATCAACGTCCTCCAAATTCATCTCAAGTATCTCTTCGGGTCTATCGAACTGCTCTAACAAACTCTCCTCCATCGCCGGTCCTATTCCCTTTACTTCCTGTAAATCATAGTCCTCTAATCTGCCTTCCGTAGTGCTATACTCTATCTCTTCTCCTGTACTCTCCTCTTCAATCCCCTCTTCGGTATCTTCCTCTACAAGTACAAGTAAATCCCTGTCTAAGAAATTCTGTACCTGCTCTGACTCCCTCTTCTCTTCATCTAACTCTATCACTGTACCTGCTCTATGAAATGTGTTGTTAATCGTCGTGCCTTTTTCCAACCTATATTTATCTGCCATCTTTTATCTACCTCCTATCTAATCTTGCTCTACTATCCACTTTACACCATCTCCTCCGGTGTCTACATCTACAAATATCTTCGATACGTCATCTATCTTTATTCCATCTGGTATCTTCTTGCCTGCACTCAACGGATAACCATTCGAAGTCGTAACGTCTGAATCCCCTACATATACTGTACCTGCATTTCCACTCAAAGCCACTATCCTTACTGACGCTCCCTTCGGAACTGTCAAAGATGTACCTCCATTCAAAGCCTCTGCTGTACCAGATGAACTCACCGTATCACTACCGTATGATAAATTCGGGAATACTTTATCTCTCGTCTCTCTCGGCTGTTCACTCGATACCGTTCCATCCTTTGCAGGGTCTATAAGTGCATTACCACTATCTTCCAACTGTACAGGTGTCTGCTGTTCTACAGGTAATGTACCATAAGCAAGTCCTGCCAAGTCTACCTGCAAGTTATCTCCCGTAAATGTCAAATCCGAAGTCTGTAAAAGTGTACTCAACGCTACATCTATGCTCGTATCTATCGAACCTAAAGTTGGCTCTGTTGCTGGATTGATTTCGTTATCTAATTTGTCTAAGATATTAACGTTACCTATCTCTACATCTGCATACTCCTCTGACTTATCAAGCGTACCTCCCATTATAACATACCTCCCATCAACTGTACCATCACACTTCCACTCGTCGGACTCGCTGTACAAACCGCCGTTACCCTGAGTGCATCAAATCTATCTGTCAAAGTATCATAGTCTTTATCACCTGAACTTACCGTAATTGTACCTATCGTTACACTCCCCATTCCGTCCGAAGTATCTGCGTTCGCACCGTCTCCTATCGTTACATCCTCTATCCTTGCACCTTTTATCTCTATATCTACGCTCTCATCCAATTGGTTATCTACGAAAAAAGTCAAATCGTTGAAATCCTCTGCCTTTATCCATACTCCTGTGTGGTCTGTCGTATCTCTTATCTCCTCATCTAACAAATTCTTTCCCATTTCTTCTCAACTCCTTATATAAATCCTATCAATCTTCCTACTGCTAAAATCGCTCCGAAAGCCGCTCCCTCTGCTATCAACCTTAAATCCGCCCTCTCGTTCAAAGCCTTGTTAAATTTACCTAACTTCTTACCCTTCTTCACATTATATAATGTGTTTACTTCGCAAGCCTCTTCGTGCTCCTCTATTCCTCTGTTCACTATCTTCTTCGCCTCCTTCTTCGTTATCACCTTCCTCCTCCATTTACTCAACTCTCTCGTGAGCCTGATTAATTCCCTCTTCGTCGCCGGGTCATCTAAATCCTCTCGCTCATCTACTACCTTATCTCTCAAAGTCTTAGCCGTTCCATCTGCCATATATTTATATCTCCTGCTATAATAAAGAGGAAGAAAGGGGTGTTAATCACCCTCTTTAACTGTGTAGGTCCGTCAGTTCCGCTACCGCTTCCGTCTGTGCTGACGTGTCTCCATACTGATAGAACACCGGCAATACCCTCTGGTACATATTCGTCTCGTACCTCTGGTTCTCGTTCTTGTACTGCGGGTCTTCTACCGTGAAATCGTCTGCCACTATCAACTCGGCTATCTCTGGTCCGGTGTGCATTACATAAGCACTTGTTTTTTCTATCTCTCTGGTCGTCAGTATATTGTCAAACTCTCCGCTTATCAACTCCATCGCCGTCGGTCCACCTTTCTCTACTTCGTTCTGATACCATAGTTTCAGGTACTTCGCCGTGTTCGAATGTAGTACCAGAGTCATATCTTCCGTCATACCAAATCTTCCGCCTGATTGGTCATCCATCGATTGTGCCAAGTCTATCAAGTCAGTATATGGAGTTCCGCCTGTATCTGAACGGTCTGTCCAATCCGAACCTGACTCACTTACAGCCGGTACATCTGTTAGACCGTATATCTCTAAATCACCATCTCCACTAAATATCAACGAGTTCTCTCCAAGTGCCACGTCTCTACTCAACTTCCTAACTGTCCTGTCCACTACATCTCCCACTTGCCAATCTTCCATCGTTATACTGTAACCTTTCGCTATCTTGTGGATTGTGTTGATTATCCTCTCCTTGGCTTTCGCACTGTCTCTCGGTATGTCTCCACCCGGTGCTATGATAGGAGCGGCATCTTCACTGCTCTGGTCCTTATCGTAACCATACTCTCTTGTCGCACTCGCCACTCCTCTCGGGGGGCATATGTGCCTACCTTTGAGTTCGTTCTGCCATACCGGTAACGCTTCGTCCTTAATTTCTTGTGCCGCTTCCCTCGGGGTCTTAGGTTGCGTTTCAGTTCTTCTTGGCATATCTACCAGCCTCCTTGACTAACTGCAACTATTAACTCATCTCCATCTTGGGTCGCATCATCGGTTACTGCTATACCCAATACTTCGTCGGGCTTCTCGTCTATCACATCTAAATCGTCATCAGTAGTGGTCGAGTACGTCACTGGCTTTACCTTACCATCTGAGGCGGCGGCTACCAAATCGCCTACGTCTATCTCCTCACTTGCCGTCACTCTACAGTAACCTTCCAGCACTACAGGAACTACATCTCCTGTAACAAAATTGCTCTGGTTGTCTAAATCCGAAGTGAACGAATCATCTAACGCCACTCCAAGCAAATCACCGTCACCTGAACTTGCTGTCTCTAAATTACCGTACGCCAAAGCACTGTTGAAATGTACCACGTCTCCAAACTCTATGTCTTCGTTCGCTACTGCCGTCTCTACTACTCTCTTCGTTGAAGGACTTATACAAATGTCCTCATCTGGTATTTCCAAAAATCCTTTCGTCGCCATCTATATCTATTCCTCCTTATTTTCTCTATACGGGTCGTAAAGTATCTTAGGCTCTTCTCCACTCTTATTTGAGTCAGGTACGCTTCTGACCGTCTTGGAAGATTGGGCACGAGCCTCCATCTCACCCTCTTCTCCTTGAGGGGAACTAACCTGACTTGCCACCTCTACTATGGTGTCAAGTTCGTCTAAACTCTTCTCCTGTAGTGCCTCTTCACTGTAATTCGTCTTCTCCATCGCTTCGCTCATCTTTACTTCCTGTAACTCCTCTCTGTACTCTTCTACCTGTTCCTGTAGGTCGTCTACCGTCTCCTGTAATTCCTCTACTCGTTCTACCGGCTCAACTTCCTCCGTCTCCTGTTCCTCTTCTTCTTCCTGCTCTATCTCCTGTTCAACTTCCTCTTCGTCTTCCTGTTCTGCCTCTTCTGCCTCTTCTTGTTCTTGCTCTTCTTCGCTCATACTATCTACCTCTTCGTCTTCGCATATCTCTTCTTCCTCTTTA
>Ga0207421_10009134_pt1 | contig 10085 bp, 14 predicted proteins | sample SodLakKL_010_SED_4_FD_187542 | JGI IMG/M metagenome (GOLD analysis project Ga0207421, IMG submission 187542) | Alkaline sediment microbial communities from Lake Tanatar, Kulunda Steppe, Russia - 8KL_010_SED (SPAdes) (version 2) | ecosystem: Environmental > Aquatic > Non-marine Saline and...
GCGCATCTCACAATACGGGTCGCCTGCGTGGCCCAACTGGCTTAGCGCCAGCATGGCCAGGATCATAACCGCGAGGGCGATGGTGAGGTCGGTTTTCATTAGTGACTCCTTTTCCACTTGATATCTTCCAGGGTCCAGCGCATAAACTCGGGCGCTTCGTTCTCTGAGGCAGCGTCCCACAGCGCCCTGGCTTGGGTTTTTTCCTGCTTTAGCAGGTAGGCGGCAAACAGAGTGGCCCTAGAACGCTCCAATTCGGCCTTCTCGCAGGCGTAAACCAGCCGGACAGTAGGTAGGGTCAGGGTCTCGCCTTGCGCCTCTCCTAGCTTCACACAGGGCGTCCAGTTGCCAACGTAGCTGTGTTCGCTCTCTGCTGATATCAGCCTGGCGTTGAACGTGTCCACTAGCGCTTGAAGCGTTTCGTCCTGTTCCAGCTCGGGAAGGGTGCGGGTGTCGATCATGTCGGCGGCCTCATTGGGTTGGTATAGGGATGATAGACCCGCCCATGATGGCTTGCAAGTTTTTATTGCTGGATAACCTGGGTAGTAACTAGGCTACTAGGCACAAACCGTTTCAAACAAGCGTTTGATCGGCTGTAAGGTACTGTTCTATATACAACTCTCTCTTTATATATATAAGAATGATTCTTGAGTAGTAGGATAATAGGATAGACGTAAAGAGCCCCTAGAAAGTCCGGTTAAGGCTCTCTAGGGGCTCTCTTAGCTGCTATTCTGTTATCCTGCTAGTCTACTGATTTTGAAGCGGTTTTCTTGCTATTCAGTCTACTAATCTTGCTATTCAGTGCCGCTAACATGCTGTTCCGCTTGAAGTTCTCACCATACACCATCAGTCCCCGGTTGCAAAGTATTTGCAGACATCGCGCTTGTTCGTGGGGTGCTGCGTCACCTCCTCGCGTAGCGCGCCCTGCTCTACCATCTCGCTCAGCAGCGATTGCAGCGCCTCCTTGGGTACCTTGCGCAGCCGGTTGCGGATCACCCCGAAGGTTTCCCCATGGTCTTGCTTAACCAGCGCCAGCACCTTGGCCGCATAAGCGCTGCGGCTATCGGTGGGGTCTTCTTCCCGGTCGTTTGCGTAAACCATGCGAATTTTCTCTAGGCAGTCGTCGCGTGCCACCTTGTAGGCCCAGCGAACGTGCTCCACGGTGCGCATGCCGTCAGGGATGGCCAGGATAAGGGATAGCTTGCTGGTCATCTCATAGCCCCTCCTGGGCAGCGCCTCAAGGCCCGTGTTGCTTTTCTGCTCCTCGGCAAGCGCGTGGAACTCCTCATACACGATATCGAGCATGTCCATGGCTTCGGGTTCTGTGCGCACCGGGCTTTTGTCCCCTTCATGCTCCACCCTGGCGCCCGACTCCATGGAATCAAAACAGCCAGGCCGATACAGGTTGGCAAGCTGGTACTTGAGATTGTCCGGCATGGCGCGCTTCTTGAATTTGGTCTTGCGGCGGGGGTTGGTCTCCAAGTCGCGGAACACCAAAGCGCGCGCCAGAAATCCGTTTGTGGCCTGTTCCATATCCATCAGGCTGTCGAAGGTCGCCGGAGTCGTCCACCCAATGATGGAAAGGAACGGGTTTTCCAGACCTACCTCGATGGTATCCAGCGCATGAGTCAACCGGGCCTCTTCCTTTTCCATGATGGCGCGGCGCTTGTCGCCTTCCTCCGTGGCACCTGCGTCGTCTAGCTTTTTGCGCAGGCTGCCCAGCTCTTTGATAAGGTCTTGCTTGATCGTCTCCTTGAGATCGCCTGTGATGGGCAGATAGCCGTTCGCCTTGGAGTAGATCGACATGATGATGCCGACCACGCCTTCCAGATAGCTGGCGCCCCCCTTGGATGCGTTCTGTAGCTTTCGCAGCACAATGCCCAGCTCGTCGATCCAGTAGAACGCCGCCTGGTGCCGGGTCAGGTTGCGGATAACCTCCTGCTCACTCTTGAAGGCACCGTGTACAGCGCCAGCCACGCCCGCTGCTTTGATGATTTCAAGGAACGCTTGCTGCACCGCCTCCTTGCCGGTACCAGACCCGCCCACACAAAACGCCAGCAGGTTGGCGGTCATATCCTCCTCGGCGTCATAGATACGCATGCCGGCCAGGTTGCCCACAGCGGTCAAGGCAGCCGCCACCGCCATGGATTCCCGAGGGTAGCGGCACTGGTCGTTGATCCACTGGGTTAGCTCCCCCACGGTGCCAGGGGGGCGGCGAGGGTCAACGCCGGACGTGTCAATCGCAGCACCGGCTGGCGCTTGTGCCGGCTGGCTGTAGGCGAACTCGATAGGATGCTCATAGCCGCCTTCGTGGGCCATGTGGTAGAGCGTGCCGATGGTGACCGGCTGGGCGGCCTTGCCGAAGCTATGCCACTTCTTTTCCATCTGGGCGGGACTGTACTTCTCCGAATTCATGCTCCACGTGTCCCACAGGTTGAAGCCGTCCGCGCTCCCCCCGGTGGTGTGGTGGATGGCCATACCCACCCGAATCCAATCCTCGTATTCAATGCCGGGCGCGTTGTTGATGTAGTCCAGCAGTTCAGCGATACCGCTAGGGGTGATGTCTACCGTGCCGCTACTCGTCTGGGTGCGATACGTGGATGGCTTGCGCAGGAGGTCAACCAGCGCCGTAGGGGCCGCGCCAACGTCGGCAGGGTGGCCACGCTCAACCGAATAGACGTTACCGCTTGCGTGCAATGAGCCAGCGCCCACGACAAACCCCGAGGTCTTGAAGTCGATCCCAGGGTAGGCTTTCAGGTTCTGCACCATCGCCACGCCATCGGGCGCGGTGAAGTAGTGGTGTTGGCTGCCACCGCCGGACCCAGTGTTGACCACGAGCGCCGCCTGGTTGGCGGCGGGTACGTCCTCGACTAGACGGGCGAAGGATTCGACACCGCCGTTCCTGGCGTCAACGTCGATAATGAGCTGGCCAGCAGCCAGGACGCCAAACCCTGTAGCGAAATGCTCCATCGCTTCCATGGTTTCAAGTTGCTCGTCTGACCACGCCGGGGTGGATGGCCAGTTGCTGATACGTGGATGCTTGTAGAGCGCCTGGCATTGCGGGTCGCCGCACTCACAGCGCCCCTCACTGGTGGCGCCGTACAAACCAAAGACCCGAAACCCCGCTTCTATGTAATCGTACTGGTTCACTTGTCACGCTCTGCGATGGTGTGGATATGGTCGGCAAGCACTGGCTGAGCAAGACCGAAGCGCCACAGCGAGGCCTTGTCGTCACTGCTTAGCGCGCTATCGCGGGTCGCGTGCCGGTACACCTTGAAGTAGCCCACACCGCTTTGTGATGACATGAGCTGTAGAGAGTAGCCGTGGGACTTCATGAATTTGAGCATTTCTCGGGTCGTCATGGGTCTGCCTCCTGTTTGGTATGCCGCATTGTAGCCCCCTTTTGGCAATGAGTGCAAAAAAACCTTGCGGCCCGTTCGCCACGCTGCTAGAGTTTGAGGCGTGGACAGACAGACCACACCGACAAAACCCAATGAGGTGAACCAATGAGTACACTCGACAGCATCAGCAAGCCCGCCGACGCCCCTATCATCTGCACCGTGTCCGGCGATGCCGGTACCGGTAAGACCCGACTAGCGGCGACATTCCCCAAACCTATCTTCATCCGTGCCGAGGATGGGCTGCAATCCGTACCGGCAGACGAGCGCCCCGACGCTTTCCCGGTTGTCAGTGACCAGCAGCAGGTGTGGGATCAAATCAAGGCACTCCTGCAAGAAGAGCACGATTATAAAACGCTGGTGATCGACTCCGTGACCCAGCTAGACACGCTTTTTGTTCAACACATCATCGCCAGTGACCCCAAGAAGCCGACCAGTATCGCTCAGGCGATGGGCGGGTACGGCGCCGGGTATCAGGTGCTTTCTGGAATGCACGCTCGTATCCGCAAGGCCGCCGGGATGCTCCGAGAGCAGCGTGGTATGCACGTGGTGTTTATCGCCCACAGCGAAACCAACACCATCGAACTGCCCGACCAAGACCCCTACACCCGGTACGACATTCGCCTGCACAAGAAGAGCGTGCAGCACTACGTAGACAATGTGGACCTCGTAGGCTTCATGAAGCTGGAAACCTTCACCACTGGTGACGGCGACCGCAAGAAGGCGATCAGCGATGGCACCCGCATCATGACCTGCTACACCACAGCGGCACACGTTAGCAAAAACCGCTTTGGTATTAAGCAAGACCTGCACGTTGCCGAAGGCAGCAACCCGCTTACCGAATTCGTCAGCACCCTGGCGTAACGCACGACACCCCAAACCCTAGAGGATTAGACCATGAGCTTTTGGAACACTAGCGACAACTCCAACGCCCAGCAAACCGGTGGCGCATTTGAAACCGGCGGCGGTGATATGGAGCCGATTCCCGCAGGCACCCAGGTAGTCGCGGCTATTGAAGAGGCAAAGTGGGACGGCTATGAAGGCAACGACTACATCAGCCTCAAGTGGCGCGTGCTGGATGGCGAGTTCAAGAAGCGGGTTATCTACCACAAGCTTTACGTTCGCGGCGACAAGCGGGACGAGGGCGATTCTGAGAAGTTCAAGCGCAAGGCCGACAAGGGTAAGCGCATGCTGGCAGCTATCGCCACCAACGCAGGCGGCGGACTGCTGCAAGTCGAGGAGGAACCCAAGGATCACCACTTGATGCAGCACCTGCTTAACAAGCCGATGGTCTTGATGCTGCAAGTGTGGGAATTGGAGATCAACGGCGAGGAGCGCAAGGGTAACTGGGTAAGCGCAGTGGCGCCCAAGAATGGCGCCCAGCCGACCGCAGCGAAACCAAAGCCCGCACCGGCTGAGGCACCCGTCGAAGGGGATGGCGACTTGCCCTTCTGAGCCACACAGGGCGCCACCAGGCGCCCTTTTTATCCTGCCCAATGAGGTACCCAATGGAACAGCAACGCTCCGCAGAATGGTTTGAAAAGCGCAAAGGCCGGATTACCGGCAGCAACGTCGGCGCCATCCTTGGCCTGAATCCATACCGGACGCCGGAAGATGTACTGCGCGAAATGGTGCGCACGCATCATGGTGTCGAACGCGAGTTTCAAGGCAACGTCGCAACCGAGTGGGGGACGTTTAATGAAGCTGGCGCGCAACAAGACTATGAAATGGAGACCGGCCTGCATGTAGAAGAAACCGGGTTTCACATCCACCATGATATCGAATGGCTGGGCGCTTCACCGGATGGCTTGGTTGGTGATAGAGGTCTTGTCGAGATCAAATGCCCATACGGCCAGCGGGAAAAAAACCCGCCCGTGTTCAAGACCGCAGAGGAACAGCCGCATTACTGGGCGCAAATGCAGATTGAGATGGTATGCACAGGCCGCGCATGGTGCGACTTCTACCAGTGGGCGCCGCATGGTAGCCGCCTAGAGCGTGTGGCTTTTGACGCCGACTGGTGGGAAAAGACAAAGCCTGTCCTAGCTGTTTTCTATGCCCTATACCTTTCCGAACTCGACAACCCCGAGCACCTAGAACCCAAGCTAAAGCCCATCAACAACAACCGGGCGCGCCTGCTAGTGGAGGAGTACCACGATTTAGGCGAAAGCATGGAGGCAGCAAAGCACCGGCAAAAAGAGATTATGGATGCCCTGGTGCGACTGTCTGGCGAGCGCAACGCCCTTGTCTGCGGCCATAAGCTGACCAAGGTGGAGCGCAAGGGTAGCGTGTCCTACGCCAAGGCGTTAAAAGACCTGGCGCCAGATGCAGACCTTGAGCCGTACCGGGGGAAGCCGTCCGAATTCTGGAAATTGACTAGGAGTGTTCAGGGATGACCCTCCGCCCCTACCAACAATCCGCATTTGATGCCGCCGTGTCATGGATGACGCGGTGTATTGACCCCTGCGTGATGGACCTTGCCACTGGCGCCGGCAAGTCGCATATTGTCGCGGCCATTGCCGAGTGGATCAATAACAAAAGCGGCAAGCGCGTATTGTGCCTGGCGCCATCCAAGGAGCTGGTGGTTCAGAACCACGAGAAGTACCTGGCCACCGGCAACCCGGCGTCTATCTATAGCGCCAGCGCTGGCCGGAAGAGCCTGACACACGAGGTAGTGTTCGGCACGCCACGGACGGTGCTTAACAACCTGCACAAGTTTGGCGACTTTGCGGCGGTGATAGTAGACGAGGCCCACGGGATCACACCCACGATACGCTCCATCATTGGCGACTTGCGCAACAAGAACCCACGGCTGCGGGTCGTGGGTCTTACCGCTACGCCGTACCGCACAGGTACCGGCTACATCTATGCCTATGATGTGGATGGAAGCGCGATAGACGAAAGCCAGACCCGCGAACCCTACTTTAATAGCTGCATATACCGCATCCATGCAGGCGAATTGATTGACATGGGCTTCTTAACCCCGGCGCATGCTGACCCAGACCATGCGGCATCATACGACACCAGCGGGCTAGAAGTTGCCAGAAACGGGCAGTTTGACCAGCGAACAGTAGAGCAAGCCTTTGAAGGCCACGGCAGGAAAACCGCTGATATCGTCTGGGATATTGTCGAACACAGCAAGACCCGCCAAGGCGTGATGATCTTTGCCGCCACTGTGCAGCACGCCCAGGAGGTATGCGCCAGCTTGCCCCCAGGGTGGTACGCACTGGTCACAGGCAGCACAAAGCAAAGCGAGCGAGACGCTATCATCCGAGACTTCAAGGTGCGGAAGATAAAGTACCTCGTCAACGTGTCCGTCTTGACCACCGGATTCGACGCCCCCCATGTGGACGTTATCGCTGTGCTACGGGCCACCGAGTCGCCGGGGCTGCTGCAACAAATCATAGGGCGCGGGCTTCGCCTCAGTGAAGGCAAGCAAGACTGCCTGGTGCTTGACTACGCCGACAACATAGACCGCCACGGGCTGCGGGATGACCTGTTCAAGCCAGACGTTCGCGTATCTTATGAAAGCGGCGAAGGTGGCACCCTGGAAGCCGAGTGCCCCGAATGTAGCTACATCAATGAGTTTTCAGCCAGGCCCAACCCTGACAAGATGCCTGTCAGTGTAGACGGCTACTTCCTGACGCTGGATAACGAAAAGCTAGACGATGGCGACGGGCCTATGCCTGCGCACTTCGGCAGGCGGTGCCGGGGGCAGTCCATCATTCGTTCGCTTGGGATCAATGAGCGCTGCGACTATCGCTGGACGCTCAAGGAGTGCGCAGAGTGTGGGCATGAAAACGACATTGCCGCGCGCTACTGCGAGTCTTGCAAGTCGGAGCTGGTGGACCCGAACGAAAAGCTACGCCTGGAATTCCAGCGGATCAAGGCAGACCCCTATTCACCCAGCACGGACGAGGTGAGAAGTTGGGAGGTTAAGGAGTGGCATAGCCAGGCAGGCAACCGCACCTTGAGGGCCGACTACGTGACGGACTATGCCAGCTTCTCTATCTGGTACAACCCAGAATCACGTAGCGCACGCGCCAAGCGCGAATGGGCAGAAATGAGCCGCGCCGTATATGGTGGCAAGGTGGCGCCGGATATTGATACGTTTTTGAAGCATATCGACAAGGCAGCGCCGCCCGTTACCGTGACGGCTGTTAAAGATAGGTCAAGCAAGTTCTACCGCATCATCGCCCACAACCGCCCAGTGGACACGCCACCAGAGGCAAGCGCATGAAAATACCGGACTGGCTGCCATGTTACGGCGCCATGGATTACCGGGGGGATTGCCCCCCCGAGTCGGCTGAGCAGATGACGTTTTTCTCTAAGCTGCGCAGAGAACACCCAGACACGTATGGGCGCCTGGCACTGCATCCGCGCAATGAGGGCAAGCGCAGCCACCAGCAGACACGGCGCCACAAGGCGGAAGGCATGAGCCCAGGGGCTGCCGATATCGTTATACCTGGCGCGCCGTCGTTTGTCTGCGAGCTGAAACGACAGGACCACACCAAGGGGCGCTTTGAACCGGAACAGCTCGCCTACCTTGAAGCCGCGCAAGCGGCGGGGGCGTTTGTGTGCGTGGCGCTAGGGTGGGAGGCAGCCTGGCAAGCCTTCGAGGAATGGCGCAAATAAAACTTGCAAGGGTGCGGGGTGGGGGCTATAGTGAACACATAGAGACACGCAAGACACCCCACAGAACAGGAGGCGCAGATATGAACACCATCGACCTCGGCAACAACGAATCACTTACCAGCGGAATCTTCGACAACGGCGACGGCACCTTCACCGCCATGACCTTCACCGCCAGCAAGACCTTCAAGACCCGCAAGGGCGCGGAGAAGTGGCTGGCGCGCCGCGCCGCCTAAACCCACACCAGCCCGCCACCCGGCGGGCCTTACCACAGGGGCCCCACCCATGACACGCAGCTATGTAAGCTCCGACCTCGTAAGCGCCATGGCCGTCCGCGCTGGGTACTATCAAGCCCAGGCTGAGATGATGCAGTCCGCGCTGAGACGCTTTGCCGCCGATCCCGACAGCTACGCATCGAAGTTTGAAATGCTGAGCCTGGCGAAAAACGACATGGATGCAGAGCTTGCCGCCATGCTGGAACGTAATGCACTTGAGAGGGTGACGACATGAGTTACGACGCCTGGAAAACCACCGACACCGACACCGCGCAGCGTATCGAGCGCGACCTGGCAAGCGAGCAAGCGATGGCCGACTACGTATCAGACTGGATCGACGGCACCCTGCACGACGATGGCGAGACGTACACGGCGCCTGTCCTGGCGCTGGTGGAGGACGACGTTATCAGCGACCTGCTGACCGCCAAGACAGACGACGAGATTGTGCAGGCCGGGCGCATCGTGGCCCGGCTGCTGCGGGCGAATATTGAAAAGCAGGCGGGGGTTGAATCATGATTCGCTTTAAGCGCCTCAACAAGCACGCCACCATCCCGACGCGCGCCACGGAGGGCAGCGCCGGGTTTGACCTTTACTGCACCGCTCGTGTAGACCTACCGCCAGGGCAGCGCCTGTTGCTGCCTGCGGGCATTGCGGTGGCCTTGCCGCCCGGTACATGCGGTCAGATATGGCCGCGCTCAGGCATGGCCACACGGCAGGGTATCGACCGCCTAGCCGGCCTGGTGGACGCGGACTATCGCGGGGAGGTGCATGTCTCACTGGTCAACCACGGGCTTGACGTTGCCGAGTTCCGGCCTGGTGACCGCATCGGTCAGCTAGTGGTGGTGCCGGTTATCGTGGATGCCGTTGAGGTTGACAAGCTAGACGACACCGAGCGTGGCTCTGGGGGATTCGGCAGCAGCGGGCGGTGAAATGGCCGGCATTGTGGTTCGGCCCGATAAACTTATGGAACGCACCGAGGGCGGATGATATGGGACAAGATAGCGGGATGGATGCCAGCCCGAGCTGGAAGGAATTGAAGGACGAGCGGGATCAGGCAAGGCGGGAGCGCGACATTCACGCCGCTAACCTGAGCGCCATTCGCATTGCGCTGGGCGTGCTGCATGCGGCGGGGCGGGAGGATGATGCGGAGGTAGCGGCGGCAAACTTGGCGCGCGTTATCGAGGGTGCCGGTGATGCGCGATACATGAAAAGGCTAAAGGCGCAATGGCAAGCGGAGGCGCTGGAAGAAGCTGCCGAGAGAGTCGCACTAGCCGAGTATGCAGAATCGGTACGAAGCCATCTACGCGCCAAAGCCGATAAGCTCCGCCGCCAAGCCGAGGGTTGCCAATGAAAACGCCGTGCATAGGCGTCTGCTCTACGGGCCTGGGCGATGACGTATGCCGGGGCTGTGGGCGGACGCTTGACGAGATACGCGATTGGTCGCGCATGAGTGATGCGGATCGGGACGAGATAATGAGGAGGGTGGATGATGAGCGAGCAGAATTTTGAAGAGCGGGCGAAGAAGCCGAGCGGGCGAAGCCGTGCCTACGTAGATGGCCTGGAGCAGCACATTGACGAGCTGAAGAGTGATCTGCGCAGCCACAAGGCCACGATTGAGGGGCTACTGGACGAGCGCGACGCCCTGGCGGCGCAGATCGAAGGGGACGCCGTGGTTTGTGACAGCTACCGCGACGAGCGTGACGATGCTCTAGCACGGCTCTATGTGATGCACGGCAAGATTCATGCGGAAGCAATGATGCCGGTCTCAGTAAGCCCAGGCACAGCC
>Ga0207421_10009135_pt1 | contig 10085 bp, 6 predicted proteins | sample SodLakKL_010_SED_4_FD_187542 | JGI IMG/M metagenome (GOLD analysis project Ga0207421, IMG submission 187542) | Alkaline sediment microbial communities from Lake Tanatar, Kulunda Steppe, Russia - 8KL_010_SED (SPAdes) (version 2) | ecosystem: Environmental > Aquatic > Non-marine Saline and...
ATAATTTAACAGGCTGGCAGGATCTTGATTCTTCTTAAAAGTTTAAATTGTATTATTTAAGGGTTAAACCTCCTGAAGCTGGAGGATAACCATAGATGTGCCCGAGTTATACAGTAAATTAGAGAAAAGAATTACTGAAAGACTCAGACAAAATTACAGTAAAATTTTAAGGGGGGATGCTTATAGATATGGGGACAAGTATTAACAAATTAAATCATGTTGAAAGGTCCAAAGGAGTGCAGTTTAAGGGTTTTGAAAGTTAGTAAGTTAGTAAGGTTGAATTGTAACACAGTAAGAAATAAGCAGTGAGCAGTAAAAAATAAAAACTTGGGGGTTTCAAAATGAAAAAATTAATGGTTTTATTTATTATGGTAGCTATGGTTATGGGGTTTAGTTTTTCCGTTATAGCTTTTGAAGGGAACATTTTAGAAGCAGGAAATCAAGAGTTTACAATAGATGCAGAAGTGGAAATTGGCCCCTGGTCTAAAATTGCTGTAACTCAAGAAAAAACTTGGTTTGTAGAAGATAGAGATGCTGAACCCTTGGTAGGGTTGCCTTTGACCGGTGAATATGGGCTTTATACTAATGATGGAGTAGTATTTAGAGGTTTAGTTGAAGAAGCTTTTACTGATGGCAGCTATACTCCCGTTCATGTGGAAATTGGAGATAGCAATATAGAAAATAATACAAATCTTGGCAGAATTGAAATTGAAACAAATACTCCTTTAACAATGGAATTATATTGGGACACTGACCAAGCAAGTTGGTTGAATTCACCTACAGTCTTTGGGCTTTTTGATAGAACTCACAGAATATTAACAGATAGTCAAACCGGAGATCCTAATTTAGAAATTGCCTTTTTTGATGCAAACCAGGCTTTAATGCCAGGTTATTTAGGATCTAAGAAATATGGTTTGGGTTCCTATGTTGGTTTCTTTGGAGACGTTGATTCAGGCTTTGAAGAAGGAAGAAACTTCAACGCTAGAGCTGAAGGAATAGCAAACTCGGCAGAAGTCCGTATTGGATATGAACAATGCACTACCAGAGTATTTGATTTAATGATGGGTATTTATATAGAAAAAATCACTCAACAGGAAGCAAGATTATATGAGGGTGAAGTAGGTATTACTGTTGCGGCTTTGGAAACTGTAGATCCGAATTAAAATTATAATTCAAGAATTTAGTTGAAGTTGTGTAGTTTAACAGTGAAGTCTATGAGAAGATAAAACTTCTCATAGACTTCATTTAAAATCATTAGAATTATGATTATGGGGGCATCAAAATTATGAAAAAAAATATATTTTTGACATCTTTTATTTTAATATTATTAATTTTCTTTGCTCAGAAGAGTGTTTGTGCTTTAGGGGTTCGTCCGTTAGCTCAGGATTTAGTTATGAAACCAGGAAGCACACAAAATTTTTATTTAACTCTATTCCCAACTGACAGGCAACAAAATATTAGTATAAATCTTTATCAACCGAAACAAAAATTAGACGGAAGCCTTTCATATATTAGTTTAGAAGATTCTGATTTTGGAGCCTTAAACTGGGTGACAATTCAATCTCAAGTAGTAGTACCTCCAAATGAAGAAGTAAAAATACCAGTTACAGTTAATGCGCCTTTTGGCACTGCAGGCTCTTATAATGTAGTAGCAATGATTGAAGAGGAATCACCCGGAGATCAACCAGGAGTCCAAATTAGATTTCGTTACGCAGTAAGAATAAATATCGATATACCTCAACCCTGGTTGAGGGAGAGAATAAGTGTACTGGAGTTTGATCTTTTACCAGACGATAGAGGTCGAGCACAGCTTTTGGCCCATATCGAAAATCCCAGTGAGCTTTCCTATGGTGCCCATGCAGAGGTAACAGTACGGGATGAAAATCGGCGACTTGTAGAGAGAATTCCTTTAAGAACCGCTGTCGGTTCTCAGGGAACCAGAATTTACCCCGGGGCAGAAGTGCAGTTTAAAGAAGTAATATCGGCACCGCTATTTCCCGGTGATTATGATCTGCGGCTTTTTATGCGCTACGCTGACGGTCGGCAGGTAATTCAAAGCAAACAGGTGACTTTAGGTGATGAGTTCTTAACAGAGGAAGCATTGAGGTATCTGGAGGTTAATCCAGAACGTTTTTCTTCTGAGATTAGGCCGGGTGGTGCAAATACCAGCATGATAGAATTAAGAAATTTAGTGGGTGAAGAAATTTACTTTGGGCTGGATACAGTAGAAGTTTTTCCGGGATATGAGCGCTCAATATTTTCCGAACTCGAATTTGACCTCAGGGGCAGCGGCCGCAATATGTTGATTTCTCGGGGTAATGATAGGCTAATGGCTCTGGTGAGAGCTCCCCGTGAAGGAGGACCAGGCGGCTATTACGGCAGTCTGGAAGTAGAGGTTTATTCTTCCGAAGGTGAATTATTGGAGACAAAGTTGATTGATATAGAAGCTGTGGTAGAAGGTGAGTTAATTGAGACATTAGAGTTAAGGGATTTGACCGCTTTAGTGGATGAAGAAGAAACTTTACTGAGTCTTTCGGTGAGAAACAGCGGCAACATCGCCTTTGCTCCCCGGGGAACAGCCTATATCTACAGTGATGAAGGAGAAATACTCAAAACAGTACCATTGAGTTTGATGGAAGATGTTGAACGTATACTACCCCATTTTTCCGGATTTATGACCGGTACAGTGGAAGATCTGGAGCCAGGTGAGTATACTGTTCAGGTAAGAACAGAACTGGCAGGAGAGATCATGACTGAAGAAGAATTTGTGGTAGAATTCAGCAAAGAGAACGGAGGTAATTAAAAATGAAAAAGCCTGGGGAAGTTCGGTCTGTCAAAATTAATATTATATATTTGGTGCTGGTGGTGATGCTGGGGTTTGGTCTTTTAATGAACCCAGCGGCTGCAGCAGCGGAATCTGTGGAGGAAGAGATGCCGCTGATATCTTCTTTCTTTTTTGAAACCGATATCAGAGAAGCACTTAATGAACTGACATTGATTACCGGTGTTAACATTATTTATGACCAGACCGTTAGAGGAGCAGTAACCATGGATCTGCAGAATGTTCCTTTTGAAGATGCCCTGGAGATGATCTTATTAAGCGGTGGTTATGTCTATCAAAAGATGGGGGATTTTTATTTGGTAAGTCTGCCGGATGCTCGCAGCCCTACTTTCAAGCAGTTTGCTCACAGCGAAGTTTATCAGCTGAGCTATACCACTTCCAGTGAAGTCATTTCTCTGCTGCCGGCATATTACAAGGATTACGTGCAGAGAAGTTCCCGGCGGGATAATATCATCACCATAACCGCTCCGGAATCGGTGGTGCAGGAAATCAAGGATTATATCAAAATGATAGATACTCCCGAGGGTGAGGTAATGATTCAGGTGCATGTAACGGAAATATCCACTGAAGCTCTGAAAGAACGCGGGGGAGATCTCTTCGGTTTTCTGCGCGATGAAGGTGATTTGCCCGAGGATAATTATTACCACATGTTATATGAAAGAGCTAACTTTAACTATATGTTCGAGCAGGATTTTGGCTCCCTGGAGGGCAGGTTAAGACTTCTGTCCCAGACAGAGGATGTCAGTATAGAGGCCAACCCCAGAATACTCGTCAATGACCGCGCTACCGCCAACCTTTTCATTGGTGAAGAGCAGGTGGTATTTCTGGAAAGTGATAATGACAGGTCTCGCCTGGAAAGGGTAAATGTCGGTGTTGATGTCCGGGTTACTCCGCAGATTATAAATGATGAGATGATACGGCTGCAGATAAACCCCGACCTAAGTCACTTCAGTGAGGAAAGACAGGATAGATTGGTGGTTAAGCGCAGTGAACTGGACACAACTGTTTTTGCCCGCAATGGTGAAACTTTAAACCTGGCCGGAATGACTTTAGGCCGCGAAACTGAATTTAGTAGTGTCGTGCCCATACTGGGTGATATTCCTGTTATAAGGTGGCTGTTTAGACAGGAAACTGAGAGAGAGTCCGAGCGTGAATTGATTATATTCATCACGCCGGAAATAGTCAGGAAGTGAGACTATGAAGTATATTGAGCTGGTAACGAAAATTTTTTTCCTGACAGCTATATTTATAGGATTGATGGGGGCTGGTGGTTTTACCGGGATTCTGCTGGCTGCAAATAATGCAACAACAGAGACTGAACAGGAACTGATAGATCTGGAACTCATAGAATATCAGTTAAAAGTAGTGAGAATAGATGAATCTGATGTATCTCGGCTGGGTTTGAGCGGGTTGAGTCTGGAGCTGGATATGGAGGATGCTCTCTCATTCATAACCGCTGATGGTCTGCTGGAGATAGCTGGCATAGGGGGTAGTGTTCTATTACAACTTGAGGCCTATCATGAAGTGGAGGAGAGCATTGAAGTAGCCAGTCCTTCTTTGATTACCCTTCTGGAGGAGTCGGTAAATCTGAGGTTGACTGAAGAGACTCTGCAGATTGATAGTGACCTGGTAGGGGGAAGAACCCGCGAAGAGGAATTTCTGGAAATTCGCTTAAAGCCGGAAAGAAAAGATGAAGAGGGCAGAGTTTTAACCGATTTGAGGGTGAGTTCCGGGGGCACTTCTACAGTTGATACAAATTTTTGGAGCCAGCAGGAAAATATTAGTCTGGTAGGTATAGTAAACTGGAATCGCAGGACCCGGGTGAGAGAATATCTGGCCCGCGGCGAGAGATTGAAAATGAGCACATTTGCCCTTTATGTCACTCATGACCTGGTAGATGTGGCAGAAGAAAGACGGCAAAATATTATCACCATGGACGGTCTCAGCCAGCTGCTGTGGCCGGAAGAGGAAGAGCTACAGGAACCAACCGCCCATTTTCAGTTTATATCCCGACCGGACCTGGAAATCCTCATAGTTGACTATGATCAGGAGGCGGGATTTCATCTGGCCACCGCTGGAGGGTTTCAGACCATCTCATTTGGAGCAGATTCCGTAGTTTCTGTTGTATATCAGGACCTGAGGCTGGGGCTCAGGGTCATCTGGGGCAGAACTCCCGAGACCCGGGAGATGGAAATTGCTCCGGTCATTGGTGAGAGGGTTTTTCTGGGCCCGCATCTGGAACTTTCAGGATATTATTACCCGGTTTTTTTCAATCTTCAGCAGGGCAAATTTGAAGCAGTGAATGCTTTTGAATTCGAGGTGGCGGTGAAATATCAGCCTGTTTCTGCCCGACTCAGGTACAGCTCGGACCTGGGTGCCAGTGAACTTAGGGCTCTGCTGGGATATTCAGTCAGCGATGCAGTTACGCTAATTGCCGGTGCAGAAGGCTCGACAGAGGGAGTAGATCAATATTTAGCCGGTATCAGGCTTAGCTTCTAATACAATTAAGTGCCTTAAATAATGTAATCATCTGGTAGAAGTTGTCCCCAGGTTAGTGTCGGGCCATCTAGCCCTCGATGGCCTGACCTACTATAATAAATACTGACTCCGGGCTGAAAAAGGAGATGATAGTTTATGAGAAAGAGCAAAAGTAGTCTATTTAAAACAGTATTTTTTAAAAATTCTTTGTTTATTCTTACCCTCATTTTATTTTTGATTGCCATTATGATAACAACGATGACTCATAAGGTTCAGGCGGAAACTTTTGCATGGTCTCCTTTTATGGAAGATCCTCCTACAGCAACATTGACTATAAGGGTGAGATTTATTGATCCTGATGCTGAGGAAGCTGCAAAACCTGAGATAATTGATGCTGAATTTCTGGCAGATAGTTCGACGGTTTTAATAAGAATGGCTTATTCACTTTACGAAAGAGATTATTTGCCCGGTGACCAGATGCGAAATAACATCGTTCTGCGCTGGCATGAGCAATCGGAGTGCGATAGTGATATTTTATTTAAAAGCAGTGACCTGATCAGATTTGGCAGTAATATTTTTCAAGAAGATAAGACGTACACTGCAGGGAGTATTAGAGAAGAGCTTTTTAATTCCAGCATTCCTGCAGAAGCTGTGTTGATGGCTAGAAGCGGAGGAGAATATGTAAGTCTTGAAGATTTTAACTTTGCTCTTGGTAGCGGGGAGGAAAGTAGTCAGCTGAATTTTAAAATTGATGAATCATATCTGCGAAATGCTCGGTTACTGCCGGGTATTTATCGTGGCAGTTTAGAAAGCAATGTTTTTACAAAAGGTAGTGCCCCAAAAATTATTGTACATGTAGAGAATAAATTTTTTGCTGATAATGCCGGTGAATATTTAAATCTGGAGTTAGCGGAGGGTATCAGAGGAGGGTCAATTTCTCGTTCTCCTTTAAGCTTAGAGGATAGCACTATTAAGGAAAAATTAATAAAAGATGAATATGGTCTTAAATCACAGCCTGCCAGAGAAAACATGTTTGTTTCTCCAGAAAAATTAAATCAGAGGGATATTGAAATGTTAATTGATTTGATAAAGCATGAATATAACAGGGAAAATTTTAGTAATGTTAGTTTAGAGAATATCTTTAGTTATCCATATTTAAATGGTTACAGTGTGGAAATTTTATCTGCAACTGAAATAGGTAGAGTAAATACTGGTGAAAACCTCCCATCAAAGAACGAAGAGTTAATTCAGATAACAGTTTTTAAAAGCTAAGAATAACCTAAAATAATTTTGTGAGTAATTTTTTAGTCTTATTTAGAGCCTGTAATAATCCATGTTTAATAAGTGTTTTTTAATAATTTATTACTGGGTCAGGAAAGGATGCTGATGATTATGAAAAGAAGACACAGAAAGTTTAAAACAAAATATTTTTTTATTAATATATTTTACCTGGTTCCGCTATTAATTTTGATTTTATTGCTGGGGATTTCGGGGTTAAATGTTGGTGTCCAGGCTTCCGATTCAGTTCTGGGACCAAATTTTAATGAGTATAGAGACTCCAGATTTGGTTTCGCCTCATTTGATGATGTAAATATTTTGAGGAATAATATTTCCAATCCTGAGTTTAACCTGGAAAGGAACGAGCTGGAACTGAATATTCTTGACCCCACAAAATCATTGTTGTGTGAAGATGATGGTGATAGTATATGGTGGAATTTGCAAACAAATAACTGGCGGGTACAGCTTAATATTCAATCGATAGGTCCTGAAGAAAATGATAAATATGCTGATTTAACACAACCCTATACTAATGAATTTTTTAGATATACCTTTAAAACCGATGGTGAATTTGCAGAAGATCAACATTTTTTTCCCGGAGGAGAAATGATTACTTTATCTGATATAGATGAGAATATTAGTGGCACGATTAAATTTGAGTACGATGCTTCCTCATTTAAGGGTGACAGGCCCTGGTGTGCAATTCGGGCTGGAAAATATCGTGATATCATTGAAATAACAATTTCGGGTGAAATGATGGAACCTGATAAGTGTGAAACCGCCTGGGCTTACGGGGGTGAGTATGCGGAAGAGTTTTATAATATAGAAGGTATTAGTTCTAGCAACTGGGGCTGGTCAAATGGGCCGCTAAAACCAGAAGGTAAATATTATATATTTGATTTATGGGCAGAAGCAGGCCTAAACAATCTTGGTAATGGCACTAAAGTAGGCACATTGAAAGTTGATTTTGCAGAAGAAAAAGTGATTTATAATTTAGACTCTGGTTTCAGTCTTTCAGAAGTCCATTTATATATTGGCAACAACCATCCAACTTCAGCAGCACCTGGTATACTTGGATATAATAGTGGGCAATTACCCGTTCCCGGTGTAAACAGTTATGAAATAGATTTTTATGAAGAAGATCGTAAAGGAAATTTAGTATTTTCAGGTGTAAAATTCGACGATGATATTTATGTAGCTGCCCACGCTAAGGTCTGCTGGTATGAGTTATAGTCCTATTAAAAATTAAATAAGCTATAAAAAAAGCCCCCGGGAACCCGGGGGTAATGAATTATTAATTACTATATTTATTCAGCGTTAGTCCTGGTAGAATTCTTCTGCGGTGAGATCGAAACTGTACTCGCCTTCAGTCAGTTCAATTTTTCCGGTAGAGGCGAAATAATCTCCATTTTCCAGATCACCGCTTCCGCGCACATCCAGCCAGGCCATGACTTCGTACTCGCCCGCTGGTACGTCATTAATGGTGAATTCACCGGAATTTACCTTAGCTGTGTTTTCTGCTACTATATTGAAATTGCGGCCATCTCTTTCACCCACGGCAACAGTGATCTCTGTGGCTTCGTGTACACCCCAGTAGGTGTTTATCATACCATGACCGTAGTATTCATTATAGCCGGGATCACCAAGGTCGATGGCTGTTTCCTGCATAACTTCCAGCACCTGGCTGTGTGGTATGCCCTCGGAGATCATCAATCCTGCCAGTCCTGCCACCTGGGGAGCAGCCATGGACGTACCGGACATATCCAATATAAAATCATTGGGAATAGTACTCCAGATAGCTGTACCGGGAGCTGTAAGCTCAATTTCAGGGCCATAACTGGAGTAATGAGCAATTTCAGGGGCTCCTGAAGTATTTTCTGATAATGCTCCTACAGCAATAACATCGTCAAACTTAGCCGGATAACCCACATCTCTATCTCCGGAATTACCACTGGCTGCTATAATTACAATACCTTCATCGGCTGCTTTTTTTACGGCATCTTTCAGCACTTCGGGTGTCTCATCGCTATGCATACCCAGAGACATATTAATTACATCAGCTGGTTGTATGGGGCTTTCCTCTCTTATACCGGCAGCATGTAAGATTCCCTCAGCCACTGACCACTCATCACCCATACCACTGTCATCCAAAACTTTCACCGGCAGCAACTCCACATCCCACATGACTCCCGCAAAACCTATTTCATTATCTGCTTTAGCACCAATGATACCTGCCACATGTGTTCCGTGAGATTGTCTATCAATAAAATCAGTTTCATCATCGCTGGTAAAATTATAACCAGAACTTTCGTCAATTTGGCCTTGCATTTCGGCAATACTATAATCTATTCCTGTGTCCAGAACAGCAATTCTAACATTATTTGAACCTCTAACATCTCGCCAGGTTTGAGGCAACCTCATATTAGGGGGAGCCCATTGACGATAATAGTAATAATCATTCGGTTTCTCATAATCCATAACTGTAAATACGTTGTTTGGCTGAGCTGATAAAATGAATGATTTATCTTTTGTTTGCGCCTGGGCCTGATTTAAACTGGTTTCGACTGGTATTTCTACCAGCATGGCATTGAGCTCGGGCATAAAGTCCAGTTTCTCATATCCGAGTTTTTCCGCCTTTTCTGAAGCTTCCTTTTCAGACAGTGCTTTATCGAAACGGATAATTAGCTCATCGGCTTTATCCTGGGTGAAAGTTTCCAGTTCTGCAGATTCTATTTTTTCCAGTTTTGATCCTGCTCTGTCGACGGCATTCATTTCAACTTTCGAGTGAGGAAAACTGTGTTCTATAGCAAAACTTCCAGTAACATTTATATCACCGGGTTCTGGTTCAGGTTCTGGCTCGGGCTCAGGTTCTGGTTCAGGTTCCGGCTCGGGGTCTTCTTCCTCTGAGCCATTTTTGATATTGACCTCTAAAAATGCTGGACCTCCCTTATCAAAGGAAATTAAATATTCAAAGGTTTCTCCTTCAACTGGATTTTCTAATAAAATATCTTCACTGGAAATTATCAAGGAGTCCATCTCGTTATTCCAGGAAAAATTCCCTTTAATTTCATAGGCGCTTTCCCTGACTTCTAATTCTATTCCGATAATCTCACTGGCCTGATTCCAGGTGATGATACTTTCAATATCCTCTGGTTCATCAAGATAAAAGTCAAACTCATCAGGATATAGTTCAGCGTTGGTTTGAATTTCTTCCTCTATCACTTCAATGCTTAGCAAGGCGTCGCTACCCTGGTCAAACTTGACAAATAATTCAATTTCGTCATACTCCTCAGCTAAACCGGCTAAATATTCAGCTTTAATAACCAGGGTGTTACTGTTTTTATGGGCAAAAAATTCTTCGTCTGACGCTGTAACCAGTTCTTCAACTTCAAAGTTTTCATCGGGAATAGCTCTATAAATACCATCAACTTCATTTGCTCCATTCCATTCAATTAATGTCTTTACATTTTCGGGGTTCTTCTTATTA
>Ga0207421_10009136_pt1 | contig 10084 bp, 11 predicted proteins | sample SodLakKL_010_SED_4_FD_187542 | JGI IMG/M metagenome (GOLD analysis project Ga0207421, IMG submission 187542) | Alkaline sediment microbial communities from Lake Tanatar, Kulunda Steppe, Russia - 8KL_010_SED (SPAdes) (version 2) | ecosystem: Environmental > Aquatic > Non-marine Saline and...
CTGTGGTGTAGTCCGGCCAATCATCTCGGCCTTTCGAGGCCGATAAAAGGCCAGGGATAGCCGATTACGGGGGTTCGAATCCCCCCGGGAGCACTATCACATTTCTTCGTAGTATCGGGATTCGTCATTTTTCTTCACCTCCAGATCTACCTACCGGACACGTTTTTATGCATATCCCACACACGCTTTTACCTATCTCAGGATCGCTTTCAAATTCTTTTAATTTTTGAGCACATTTTTCAACATCGAAACAATTTCTTTCTTTAGGATAATCGCTGAAATCAGAATCCTCAAGAGCACCCACAATACAAGAATCGATACACTGAGTACATTTACCACATTTTGATTTCATCGGTTTGTTCTCAATATCAAAAGGCATATCCGTCAATACAGTTGCTAGTCTAACTCGAGGACCATAATTTTCATTTATAAATAGCAAAGACTTCCCTATCCATCCTAGCCCTGCTTCTCTTGCAATAGCTTTATGGGACATATAGCTTCTATGAAAAGTATTTTCTAAAACCTTAGATGCTGGTATTGGCAGAGCCTTGTATTCCTTATTTCGTATAATTCTACTGATGTCAAAGGATATAGAGTCTAATTTTCTATTTGCGATTTTGTAAATCTGACCATAGATCGATCTTGATTGGGGTAATTTATCAAATATTTCTTGTCCCAAATTCAATCCAATGACAATTCCATGAGTGTAATCTTCTAACAATTTTTTGGGAATCGTCTTATGATCCTCTAACGGGTCTAGGTCGCATATTCCAAAAAGGTCTGCCCCCTTATTAATACTATATTTTTTAATCCCTTCAAAATCAGATGATTGTTCCATTGCCTAATAACGTACATAGAGATTTATAATTTTTTGTGTTTAGACAATTATTATATATTCTAGATGAATGTTGCATGCTTTACATTCATATATAACCCGATGCACTGAACTTAAAACTTCGCTAAATTACCATGCTAAACAAAAAAACTCTTATCCCTACATCTTCTATCAAACTACAATGAGAAAACTACTTACTCACTGCCCGAGGTGTAGGGCCGGATTTTATGTCGATGCTGAAAAAGAGAGAGGCGAAAAGTTAGAGGTCAGCTGCCCTTATTGTAAATTCCGGTACCGCGATTTGGAGGATCCTACTCGAACAAAAGAAATAAAATACAATTGGGAACTCTACGATAGTATCCATATCGGACTGATCTCAAATGATGGATACCCACTCCAACTGAAAATAGCCGGAATCTCTCTTTTAATCGCGGTTGTCCTTTTTTCTATCAGCATGATCTCATTATTTCTCTTTGATTCTTTCACTTTATTCCACCTATCTCTAGTCCTTGCTGGAGGCATATTCTCACTTTTCGTAATACTCGGCATCTTCAACAGTTATAAGAATAGGTCTTTCGTCTTGTCTTTTACTGGATCCATCTTTGCCATATTCAGTTCGTTTATCTGGGGCTATCTGATCTCTCAAACAGACTTCCTGATTTTCGGCCTAGATGTAAGCGTACCTTATACTCTGTTAGTACTCTTCTTTTCATTTCTTGCCTTAATCCTCATAGTCAAAAATAGATTCATCTTTGATTTTGGTTACTGACTCAGTAAAGGTAGATTATGTAGGCGAAGTATCCTATCACCATAACTACCCCTTCAATCCTCGAAAGCTTTTCTCCAGTATACATCGAAATCGTTAGAAAAAGGCTTGCTATGATCATAACGAATAAGGCGGAATATATCTCCCCTGAAAAACTTAAAGGTATCACTGTAGCACTCACCCCTATGACCATCAATATGTTGAACGTATTGGAACCGATAACATTGCCAAGAGATATATCTGCCTCTTCTCTGAATGCTGCGATACTTGAAGTAGAAAGTTCTGGTAGAGAAGTCGCTAATGCAATTATCGTTAATCCGACTACGCCCTCGATGAGCGCGAATCGTTCTATGTAAAAAATCGCAGAGCGGATGACCATTTCCGATCCTATGATTATACCAAGGAGTCCGCCAATAACTTTTAAAATATTTATCGGCCAGTCAAATCTTTTCTCTAAAATCTTTTCTTCTTCCACACCCTCTATGATTTCGTCATCTCCCTCTCTAAGAACAATTGATGCAAAAAACAAAAGATAGGCGATCAAAGCGACTAAGAGAAGAACTCCCTGCCACCTCTCTATTTTGTATGCACTAGAGAAAAAAGGCCCCGCAAAAAGAACAAACAAAACCATCGCTCCGAACATTAGAGGGATCTCTCTTTTTATAACAGACACATCTACAGATATAGGTTTAATTATGGAACTCACACCCAAAACTAACAAGATATTTGCTATGTTCGAGCCTATCACATTGCCTACAGATATACCTTGTCTACTTTTTAGAAGCGCATTCAAACTGGCTCCGAGCTCAGGCAATGAAGTTCCAAAAGAAACCAGAGTTAACCCTATGATTAAGGTTGGAACTCCAAGACAGGCTGCAATCTTTGCCCCACCATCAACCAAAAAAGAGGCTCCTTTCAATAAGATTAACACTCCTATAGCTAGAATCACCGTCCATCCCAAAATCCATAACATTTCGGTTGTCTTATTTAGTATCTACATAAAAAACTTTTAGTATAATATCCATACATTCGAATTAGAACTCAATTATGGATATCAGAAAAATCAACGACAATATAACATTGGTCGGGGTCGACTATTTGGAGGAAGGAGGGCTAGATTTCGAGCTGATTAGTCTTGTAGACGAGTTTGAGCCCGATGTTGTCGGATTGGCTATCTGTGAAAAACGTTTCGAAACCATGGAGGAGAAAGAAAAATGGCTCGATAAACCCTTAATTCCTGCTTATAAAGAGGGTGATGTTGGAACGCTTATCTACCAAACTTTCATAGAATCTGTGAGGGAAAATCTAAGAAAATTTAAAAAGGTTGAAGCAGAAACTCATATAGCAGAGTTGGTCGATCTTGCAGATTCTTTAAAAGTAGATGTCGAATTCATAGATAGAGATATCACCCTTACTCTTAAAAGAGCCTACAGTAACATGTCTATTTTGGAAAAATTGAAAATGGGATGGTATTTAAAGTCCGCCATGATTTCTTTTTCTGACGACACCAAGTCTGAATCCGTAGAAGGAATGGAGGAGCAAGATGACCTAGTTGAAGGTGTACTCGTAGCTCTAGACAGATTTGCACCTGGTGTTGCCGACAGGGTGAGAGAAGAAAGAGGAGAATACATGGCTAAAAAAATATATCAGCTTTCCAAAGGAAGAAAAATTTTAAGTGTGTTACCAGGAAGTAAGATTGAGGTGGTAATTGAAAAATTAGAAAAGTTAAAAAAAGAAGAGAAGGAAGGAGCGATCAAAGGATATTCTCATCTAGAAGAGGTGGGTAAAAAACTGTACAAAAAGGCTCTTCACTATGTGCCTCATGTATTACTCATCGGTTTCGCCGTATACCTCTTTTTCTTTTCGGAAACTCTGAATATATGGCAGGCCTGGATATATTGGGTCTTGGTAGTAGGAGGAATGTCCGCTTTGGGATCCGCATTGGTAAAAGGTCATCCTATCTCTATCATAATCTCATTTATACTGGCACCTATCATGTCCTTAACACTTCACGGCCCTGGATGGGTGGCCGGATACGTGGAGGCAAGAGTTCGAAAACCAAAGATTAGGGATATCAACGATCTGACTTCCTCAAAGTCTCTAAACAACTTCTTATCTAACAATCTAGTTCGACCTGTCATGGTGGGGATATTTGCTAATATATTCACTTGGCTTGGCCTGTTTATTATACTCCCACTACTGCTTGCATTGACATAATCGTAAGGAGGTACGAAAAATATAACAACGAATAGATTTCTACCACCCCCTAAAGATGAATATAAAAAATTCTATCAAGTGGTTCCTTGAAGGGGCCGTGATGGGTCTAGCGAATGTCACTCCAGGAGTCTCAGGTGGTACCATGGCCCTTTTGATGGGAATCTATGAAAGATTAATACATGCTATCAACACTATACCTCTTAAGAGCGCCCTATCAGCCTTTAACGGGGGTGAGGAGAAATTCATCGAAAGAGCGAAAGCAGTAGATTATGAGTTTCTTTTACCTTTGATCCTAGGAATCGCATTGGCAACTTTAGGACTTGCACGGCTTATAGGAACTTTCCTTGAGGATTTCCAAGCCATCACTTTTTCTTTCTTCTTCGGATTGATTTTAGCTTCTGCAGGAACCCTTTACCATAAATTCGATAGATTCGGGGCCTTAACATTGATCTCAGGAATCGTTGGCTTCTTTTTCTCATTCTACATTGTGGGTCTGTCCCCATTTGAAGCAACTCATACTCTGCCTGTTATCTTTCTTTCTGGAGCTTTAGCCATCCCATCTATGATCCTCCCAGGGATCTCTGGATCCTTCATCTTGATACTTCTACAACAATATGAATACCTGATAGAGGCCTTGAATAGGTTCGACATGCTTGTGATAGTTGTCTTTATGAGCGGCGCTTTGATCGGTCTATTTAGCTTTGCAAAGATCATCGAAATTCTGTTCAATAAGCACAGGGAAGCTACGTTAGTCTTTTTATTTGGGTTGATCTTGGGCGGTCTTAGAGAACCAGTTGTGAAGGCATTCGAAGTCGATCCATCTATCCTCGAATGGGTGATTCCAGCAGCCGTAGGAGCTATGCTGGTAAGTGTTTTAGATTCCTTCTACCGGCTCAAGTCTGAGTGATCATATCCTTCTAAAACCACGTTTTACCCATCTAGTAAAAGTTCTTTTAACATAAAACAAGTTTTGTGATAGATTCCTGCTTTTTCCGCCTACTTTGGTATTGCCTTTTTTGACTTCTCCGATAACGTCTTCCCAATCTCCTATATTTTCAAAAAGTGTGAAAGCCTCTCCAATACTTTTCAAACGGTGAGCGTCACTACCGCCAGTAACTGGAAGCCCAAGATCATCTGCTATTTTTTGTGCCTTATTATTATTCCATTCCCAGCTCCTACCATTCAATCCTTCGATACCGTCCCAATCATTTTCTTTAACGTTTTTCCCTCCAAGCCCCGACCAAAATCTATGAGGGTGAACTGCGATAGATAAACCTCCCCTCTCTCTTATCTTTTCAGTTGTTGCCTCAATCGAAAGGCGTTCTTCTATCTCTTCTTGTATACCCAAGGCCATCACATGTCCTTCTCGAGTGCTGACTTCCATCGCCGGAACTATGATAAGGTCAGTGTCTAAATCCTTCGCTTTGAAATACCCATCTAAAGTATTATGATCAAGAAACGCTATTCCATCTAGATCTTTGATTTCAGCAGTCTTGATTATCTTCTCAGGAGGTATATCAGAATCATCAGAATAGGCCGAATGGATATGTAGATCAAATTTCATACATTTACCTCTCGACGAAATCGAGTATTTTTCCCTTCAAATTTGATTCGTTATCTTCTAAGACGGACTTTACTCTTTCCCTTATCCGTTCTTTTTGTTTTTCATCTGCCACGAACATCCTACTCGCGTAGACCATTGCATCAACCAAGGGATTTTCTCTCCCTATATATTTCTCAACACCCCTTTCTTTTAGTATCTCAGCCTCAATCAATTTTATATTTGCCTTGCCGTAATCATCCTTTTCAGTTATCATTTTTGTACGCTTCACTTCGCAGAAATAGGTCTTGGTAGCGTCTGCTGGATAAATGAAGCCCTCTCCTTCAGCTTTCAAATTTCGAGAGTCCAATTCAGCCTTGTCCGGTTCATTATGGCCTGTTAGAGCCGCTTTGTAAAATAAGCCAGGATCTGTTGTAAGAGAATAAGTGAACCAAATATCTTCATCTAATCTTCGGGCAGTGTCAGATGGGAGATATACTTGATTTTCGATCCGATCACCTTCGATATTTGCACCTATAGCTGCCGCGTTAGGTCTTTGATTGGTAGTTACTAAAATACCTTCATAATAGGACATATCAGGCGACTTCCATTCCACCTTTAGAAGAAGTTGTATTAGCTTCCTTATCAGGCATATTAACTTTTGGTAGCGGTATAGGTGGAGGCAGATTCAGATCTTTCGCTATCGTTACTGATTGAGGGATACAATTATTGATTATAGTTGTATGGATTTTCTTTGCCACTTCATTCGGCATCTTGTTCTTCTTTCTCCAATTATTAGCAAGTTCGGGATAATCACCTATGAATTTTAAACTCCCTTCTATTTTAATAACGCCCATGCCAGAGTAGTTAGCGGTGAATCTAAAATCAATTTGATTTGTCTTTGAATCGATCTTCTTTATTTTAGTTACTGAACTATTGTGATTGATTTTAATGTTCTTTTTTTTCTCTCCTTTTTCGCTGTACCGCTCAGCATCTATTGCTTTCAATTCAAATTCTTTGATAGTCATTAATCTTTCTAGACGATGCTACTTTAATAATCTTTTCATCCCTTTAAAAATCTAGAATAGGGAAAATATTTATAATCACGTAAAGCGTATTTTGCATGGAACTGTTTGTTTCAAAAATATTGTGATCGACATGTCAGGAAGCACAATTGAGAGTATCCTAGAAGAAGTCAAAAAAGAGGTGGGTATAGATAACCTAACTTTGGTATCCCGCACCGGTATGCATATTGCAGGAGATGCGCCGGAAGAAGCACATCAGGAGACTTATGTAGCGATGTCAGCTATCCTTTTGGGCTCCTCAGAAACGGCGACTTCTGAATTGAATGATGATTTAAAATATCTGCTAGTAGAATTAACCGATAGTCGCATATTGATTCATGAATGTACTTCATCTGCTATATTAGTAGCAAAGCTAAGATCAGATACCGATGTAGAGAAGGTCTTAAAAGAAACTAAAAGAGCGAGTAAGGATCTTGAACAAATTCTATGATATCTAAGGAGGTTTTATCTATCAGTAAAGGTTTCATCAACTGTAACGTAATCCCTGTGAAAAATAGGTCCCAAAAATACCACGGATTTATGGTTGAAGACGGGAAGATACAAAACATAGATGATTTTGACAGGATAATGGGTGGATCGGAGGAAAAGATTGATCTTAATGGATACTTCGTACTGCCTGGATTTATAGATTCACACACACATCTGGTGGAAGAAGGTCTAAATATGGAAAGAGTAGACCTATTAGAAGTAGAAACTCTAGAAGGTGTGCAATATTATCTAGAAAAAGAGGTTTCCGAAACTCCGGAAGGAGAATGGGTTATAGGAGTGAATTTTGACGAGTCCGCCTGGAAAAGAACCGACTATCCAACCAAAGAAGATTTGGATGAGGTTACTGAAGAACATCCTCTGATAATCAAGCGTATATGTGGGCATGTCGCTGTAGCAAATTCTCGTGCTCTGGAGAAAATAAGTGAAGATTGGAAAAGAGTTGATAGGGAAAAAGGTCTGTTGAGGGAAGAAGTAGTATGGAATCTAGACGAAATCATGGAAATTACTAAAGAGGAAAAAAAAGAGGCCATCAAACATGCTATGACTAAAGTCCATGCCAATGGTATTACCGCAGTACATGATGTAGTCGATAGGCATGACTGGGAATCTTACCAGGAACTTGATGAGGAAGAGCCCCTAGATTTACGAGTTAACTGTTATTTACACTACGACGAATCGGAAGACCTTACTCCTACAGAGATCAGCGAGTTTCTCTCCCTTAATGGGTTAAAGATGTATGCGGACGGATCTATCGGGGCTAGAACCGCAGCCCTGCATGAAGAGTACGCTGATGATCCTGGTAATAGAGGCATTCTTCTTCTTAATAGGGAAGAAATGGAAGAGATAATAGAGGACGCAGAGAAACGGAATTTCCAGATGATGACTCATGCTATCGGTGATAGAGCGATTTCTACCGTCTTGGAAGCATTCGAGAATGTTTCCGAACGATGTGAAGAGTTGAGACACAGGATTGAACATGCCGAGATGCTTTGGGAGGAAAACATCAAAAGGATACGTGATCTAGGCATGGTTCTATCGACTCAACCTACATATGCGTACAAGTGGTCCTCATCAACAAAAATGAATGAAAAGCGACTGGGAAATGAGAGATTGGATAAATGTAATCCTTATTGGGACATCCAGAGAGCATTGATCGATATGGCTTTCGGCTCTGACAATATCTTTTTGTCGCCTTTGTTCAATATACACTGTGCCACTAACCACCCTATTTTAAATCAGAGGATATCTACTTACAACGCACTCAAGAGTTACATCTCTGCTGGGGCATTTGCATCTAGAAACGAAGAGAGATATGGTTCATTTGAAGAGGGTAAGTTTGCCGATTTCGTGGTTCTCACTGAAAATCCATTGGAGGTTGAAGATGTGAGAGACATCGAAGTGAAAATGACGGTCGTAGGCGGAAAGATTGTCTACGACGATAGATAAAGAAAATAATCCGATTACCTTAAATAACTCCATTCTTTTTTAGAAACGGTGTTAAAATGAGCGAGATACCTGACAATTTGAAGTATACCGAAGATCACGAATGGATCGAAGTTAATGACGGAGAAGCACGCTACGGTATAACCGACTATGCTCAGGACGAACTCGGCGATATAGTTTATGTTGAACTTCCCCAGGTCGATGACGAAATAAAGAAGGGAGATATGCTCGGAGTAATCGAATCCGTAAAGACAGTTTCGGATCTCTATGCTCCTATATCAGGGACGGTAAAAGAAGTGAACGGGGAACTTGAAGGAGCTCCAGAGATCGTGAACGAAGATCCCTACGGGGAAGGTTGGATAGTCCTTATGGAGATCACTGACGAAAAGGAACTAGATGTTCTGCTAGAGCCAGAGGAATACGAGGATATACTCGAATAACTCGAATAAAATTTTTTCTCCCTAATATTTATATATTGAAGGGAAGAGGATTTCTAGTCTAGTATACTGTAATGTTCGTGCGCCTTGAAGTCATCGTGGAAACAGAATTTTATCTTCTGGAAGTCTTTTCTGAATTCGATCACGTCTTGTTTGACTTTCTCTGGATCTTCATCATCCACAATTATCCGTTTGATGAGTTCTGCCACCTCATCCATGTGATTTTCTTTCATTCCTAGCCGTGTCAAGGCCTGACTTCCCAATCTTATGCCGCTAGGTTCATTGGCGCTGTCGACATCATCCCATGGCATCAAATTCTTGTTAGCAATGATATTTGCGTCTTCCATCGCTTCTACTAACGTTTCCCCTCCACCCTGATCCTGCACATCGATAGCGAGAGTATGAGATCTAGTGAAGCCTTTATGTTCGCAAAGTACTTTTATGCCTCTCTCATGAAGTGCTTGACCTAGGGCTTGAGCGTTTTTGATTATCTGACTCGCGTACTCTTCACCGAATTTCTGATGCTCTGCTAATGAGACACCTAATGCCGCCATAGAATGAAGATGATGGTTCGAAACAACTCCTGGGAACATCCCGAAAAAGAGCCTTTCCTCCATCTCTTCGTCTCTCGGATTTGAAAGAATTATACCACGCTGAGGGCCGGGGAGTGTTTTGTGAGTGCTACCAGTCATCACTTCTACTCCGTTATCCATAGGCTGCTGGAATTCTCCCGCGGCTATCAGACCAAGAACATGAGCCGCATCATACCACACGTGACAGCCGACTTCCTCGAAAACTTCCTGTAACTCTTCAAGCGGCGGAGGGAACATGAACACCGACCTGCCAAATAAAGCGATATCTGGTTGCTCTTCCTTGAGTAGTTTTTTGGTTCCTTCAAGATCTATATTCATCTCATCTACATCGAAAGGATAGGTCTTAGGTTTCATCCCTCGAAGACCAACTGAACCAAATTCTGCACTACTAATATGAGCCCCATCAGATACGTCCACTGAAGTTATACTTTTCTCTGGACCACCTAAAGCCATCAAGACAGCCTGGTTTGCATTTGTTCCAGAGATCGGCCTAACATCGGCGTAATCTACTCCAAACAATTCCTTAGCAAGTTCTTGGACTTTCAGCTCTATATTGTCTACGTAAATATTTCCTTCATAGTATCTATCTCCTGGTGGACCCTCTGCATATTTGTCCTGGAGCTCCGAGAGCATCAAATCTCTAGCCATCGGACTTATTATGTTCTCCGAGGCGATCATC
>Ga0207421_10009137_pt1 | contig 10084 bp, 8 predicted proteins | sample SodLakKL_010_SED_4_FD_187542 | JGI IMG/M metagenome (GOLD analysis project Ga0207421, IMG submission 187542) | Alkaline sediment microbial communities from Lake Tanatar, Kulunda Steppe, Russia - 8KL_010_SED (SPAdes) (version 2) | ecosystem: Environmental > Aquatic > Non-marine Saline and...
CCTCTGGGCGCGCCTGGCCCCCGAACTGCCGCCGCGCTTCGCCCTGGTTGGCTACTCCCTCGGCGGTCGCCTGGCCCTCGCGCTTGCCGACCGGCATCCCCAGCGAATCAGCGCGCTGATCCTAGAGGGCGCCCACCCGGGGCTGCAGGAGGCCTCGGAGCGGGCGCAGCGGCGTCACCACGATGACGCCTGGGCGCGACGCCTGGGCACTGGCTCATGGCCGGAGAGCCTGGATGCGTGGTATCGCCAGCCGGTGTTCGCCGACCTGAGCGAGGCGCGTCGGCGGGCGCTGATCCAGCGCCGGGCCCACCACCACCCCGAGCACCTGGCGGACACCCTGCGCGCCGCCAGCCTGGCCGGACAGCCGGATCTGCGCCCGGCGCTGCGCCGCCTCGCAGCCCCCTGCGCCTACATCGCCGGCGCGCGGGATCAGAAGTTCTCGGCCATCGCCGACGACCTGGCCACCCAGACCCCGGGGCTTACGGTTGTCAAAATCGATGGCGTCGGGCATAACTGCCACGCCGAGGCCCCCGAGGCGGTGGCCGCAGTCATCCAACGCATCTGCACCGGTGAGCACCCCTGATATGAGCGAAGAGCACCCGAACTCCATCGAAACGGCGCTGGACTGGACCGACTGCTCCAGCGGCTACACGGACGTCCTTTATCACAAGGCCGACGGGATCGCGAAGATCACCATCAACCGCCCCGAGGTGCGCAACGCCTTCCGGCCGCGCACCGTCCTTGAGATGCAGCAGGCCCTCGCCGATGCCCGCTTCGACCAGGAGATCGGCGTGGTCATCCTGACCGGCTACGGCGACCTGGCCTTCTGCTCGGGCGGTGATCAGCGGGTGCGCGGCGACTCCGGCTACCAGGACGAGCAGGGCACCCACCACCTGAACGTCCTCGACCTGCAGCGCGACATCCGCTCCTGTCCGAAGCCGGTGATCGCCATGGTGGCCGGCTACGCCATCGGTGGCGGCCACGTGCTGCACCTGATCTGCGACCTGACGGTGGCCGCCGACAACGCGCGCTTCGGTCAGACCGGACCGCGGGTGGGCTCCTTCGACGGCGGCTTCGGAGCCAGCTACATGGCCAGCGTCGTCGGCCAGAAGAAGGCCCGGGAGATCTGGTTCCTGTGCCGACAGTACGACGCCGAGGAGGCGCGGGCCATGGACCTGGTCAACAAGGTGGTGCCGCTCAGCGAGCTCGAGCGCGAGACCGTGGCCTGGTGCCAGCGCATCCTCGAGCACTCGCCCATCGCCCTGCGCGCACTCAAGTCCGCATTCAACGCCGGCGTCGACGGGCAGGCCGGCATCCAGGAGCTGGCCGGCAACGCCACCATGCTCTTCTACATGACCGAAGAGGGGCAGGAGGGCCGTAACGCCTACCTGGAGAAACGCAAGCCGAACTTCCGGCGCTTCAAGCACAACCCCTAACCGTGTCCACGCAGCTGCGCTCGGTGGAGGTTCGCCGCTACCGGGTGGCGCTTCTGCCCGGCACGGCCCCGGTTGCGGAGCGCCACGGCGCCCTGCTGTTCTGGGAGAGCGAGGAAGGATGCCGGGCCATCTCGGAGATCGCCCCGTTGCCCGGGTTCAGCACCGAGGGCCTGGACGAATGCATCGACGCCTGCCGGCACTTCTTCGCCGCCGGTGCCGAAAGGGCCGCCGGCGAGCTGCAGCAGGCCACCTCCGGCACCGGCGTCCCCGAGGCGCTGCGGGCGCTCCCACCGGCCGCGCGCTTCGGCCTGGAGGCCGGCTGGCTGCAGTGGGTCCACCCTCCCGGAGAGACGCCGCAGGTGACCAGCTGCCGCCTGATCGGCCACGAGCAACGCCGCATCGACGCACCGGTCGGCCCCTGCGTTAAGGTGAAGGTGGGCCGGGCCAGCGTGGCGGAGGACGCACGCCGCTTGGCGTACATCCTTGACCGGCTGCCCGCTACCACGCAGCTGCGACTGGACGCCAACCGCAGCTGGACCCCCGAGGAGGCGGCACGCCTCTGCGCCGGGCTGCCCGCGGAGCGCGTGGCCTTCATCGAGGAGCCGCTGCGCCCGGGTGCCTCGTACGCCGGATGGTCGTCACGGACAGCCATCCCCTTCGCCTGGGATGAGACCCTCCGCGAGCATCCGGACGCCGACCTCACCACCGCCGGGCTCGGTGCAGTGGTCCTCAAGCCGATGCTGACCGGGTTGACCCGCACCCGCGCGTGGATCGACGCCGCCACCAGCGCCGGTGTGCAGGTGGTGCTCAGCGCTGCCTTCGAAAGCAACATCACCCTGGACCTCTACGCCCGGTTGGCCGCGAGGTGGGGGCTGCAGGCCACTCCGGGACTGGATACCTTCGGCGCCTGGCCCGAGGCCCTGCTCGAGCCCCTGCGCAGCCAGCCCGGGCACACAACCAAGCCGGTACGCCGGCGTGAGCAGCTCACTGCGGAGGCCCCGCTGCTGTGACCAGGCCCGCCCGGTTCCCGTGCCGACTGACGCGGGCCAGCCACCGCTGGCCGCAGCACCCGGCGCTCATCGAACCGGGGTTCTGCTACACCTTCGCAGCCCTCCACGAGGCGGTCAGCCGGCGCGCCCGGGCCCTGCAGGAGCAGGGCCTCGGCGCCGGGACATGGACCTCCCTTCGCATCACCACCGACACCGCCGGGGTCATCGACTGGCTGGCCGTGTTGCGGGCCGGCGGGCGTGTCCTGCCGGTCTCGGAGCGCATGCCGGAGGCCGCCCTGCAGGGGCTGCTGGCCGGGCACGGCATCTCCGGTCTGATCCCAGCCCCCGGCGCCGAACTCCGACACACCGGCGAAGGCCCGCCCGGCACACCCGCTGCGGACCTGCAGTGGCGCTTCAAGGCCGACGCCCCCTGCGCCGGGGTGGCCACCTCCGGCTCGACCGGGACGCCGCGCATCGCGGCACACAGTTACGCCAACTACGTCCGCAGCGCCCAGGGCGCCCTGGCATACCTGCCGCTGCGCAGCCCGGATCGCTACCTGCTCTCCCTACCCCTGTTCCATGTGGGCGGGCTGGGGATCATCTTCCGCTGCCTGGAGGCCGGGGTACCCATGGTCGTTGGTGGTCGCAGCGAGGACGCGGCCTTCCTGAGCACCCACCGCATCAGCCATGTCTCCATGGTGGAGACCCAGCTGCGCCGCCTGCTGCATGCGGCCGACACCCCCCTGCCCTTCCTGCGCTGCGTGCTGCTCGGCGGCGGGCCGGTAGCGGCCGATCTGCTGGAGCAGGCGCAGGCGCGGGGGGTTCCGTGCTACATGAGCTACGGCCTGACCGAGATGACCGCTCAGGTGGCCACTTGGCCTGCGCTGCGCGGTGGCGGACGGGTCCTGCCCTTCCGCGAGCTGCGCATCGACGAGGGTGAGATCCGCGTGCGCGGCGAGACGCTCTGCCCGGGGTACCTTGACGGCGGCAGCGTGGCGCCGCTGACCGACGGGGACGGCTGGTTCTCAACCGGCGACCTGGGGTACTGGCATGCGGGGCGCCTGGTGATCACGGGACGCCGCGACAACCAGTTCATCAGCGGCGGCGAAAACATCCAGCCTGAGACCATCGAGGCGGCTCTCCGCGAGCACCCGGTGGTCCGCGAGGCGGTGGTGGTCCCACGCAGCGATCGCGAGTTCGGCCAGCGCCCAGTGGCGTTCGTGCAGACGAACGGCGACGAGCTCCCCGTGAGCGCATTGCGCGAGTGGCTGCGAGCCCGACTGAGCCCGCACATGACCCCGGTTGCCTGGCACCCGCTGCCCGAGACGCGGGGACTCAAGATCCGCCGGGCCGAACTCATTGAGCGGGCCGAGCAGCTGCGCAACGACACCGGCTGAGCGCCGGGCCCGCCGGCATCGTGGACGGGACAATAGGCGGGGAGGCGCGGATTGCCCTAGACTGGGGCCGGAGGCCCCCGGACGGGGGTCGCAGCCAGTGGAAGGAGATGCCCATGTCCCTCGGCTACTGGATGGTCCTCGTCGCCGCCATCCTGCCCATGGCCTTCGCCGGCGCCGCCAAGTTTGGTGGCGGGCAGTTCGACAACACCCGCCCCCGGGAGTGGCTCGACCGCCAGGAAGGGTGGCCAAAGCGCGCCCACTGGGCCCAGCAGAACGGCTACGAGGCCTTCCCGCCCTTTGCGGCGGCGGTGATCATCGCCCACCAAGTCGGCGCGGCGCAGGGCGTGATCGACACCCTGGCGGTGCTCTTCGTCCTGCTGCGAATTGCCTACGGGCTGTTCTACATCGGCGATTACGCGAGCCTGCGCAGCCTGGCCTGGATGGCCGCTTTGGCCTGCGTCATCGGCCTGTTCCTCGCCGCCGCGGCGGCCTGATCGGCCGCCCGACCCGTTTTCCACAGGACCCGGCGGCGGCACCGCTGCCGCCGGATCACGCATCGATGGAGAGAGCGACTCTCAAGGGAGGCAAGACCATGGCAGGACGAGTTCGCGGCAGCAGAAGAACCGCATCCCTGATCGCCTTCGCTACCGCGGCGCTGCTCGGCAGCGGGCTGGCAGCGGCTCAGGCCGATCGCGGCGCCGGCATGGGACAAGGTTTCGGGCCTGGAGGCCCGGGTGCCGGAGCGATGCAGCAACCCGGCATGGGAATGGGCATGGGCTCCGGCCTGGGCTACGGCCCGTGCTGGGACTGGATGCGCGGCGGTTTTGAGGGCGGCTTCGGTGATCCACGGACGCCCCTCTGGGAGCTGGAGCTTGAGGGCGACAAGCTCGCCGAGATGCGCAAGCTCCGCCGCGCCTACCGGGAGTTCGAGGCCCACGTAGGGGTCGAACTGGCCGAAATGCGCGACGATATGGCCGAGCTGATGGCGGTCGAGCAGCCGGACCCCGACGCCATCGAAGAGCTCCATGGCCGCATGTCCGAGCTGCAGGGCGAGCTGTTGGCCGAGCGCGTGCGCATGCGCAACGAGATGATCGGACTGCTCGACGCCGAGCAGCGCGAACGCTTCCGTGAGGAGTTCGGCCCGCGGCGCTGACCGCCACGAGGTCGCTGCAGGCCGCCCCGGATCGGGCACGCCCGATCCGGGGCGGGGCCGTGCGGGTCAGCCGATGCGCTCGTCGGCGCGATCGCTGAGCAGCACTGCGATCCAGCGGGTCTCGGGCTGCGCCTCAAGGGCCAGCTTGGCGATCATGGTCAGCGGGATCGACAGCAGCATCCCTACCGGCCCGAACACCCAGCCCCAGACCATCAACGAGATCAACACCACCAGTGGCGACAGCCCCAGAGTCCGCCCCATCAATCGCGGCTCGGTGATGGAACCGATGGCCACATTCACCGCCACGTAAAGGACGACGGTGAGCACCGCATCGAGCAGCCCTCCCCCGAGCAGGGCCACCACCACCGCAGGGGCGGCAGCAATGATCGACCCGACCGTGGGGATAAAGTTCAGCAATCCGGCGAGGATGCCCCAGAGGATCGGGAAATCCACCCCAATCAGCCAGAGCCCGGTGCCGATGATCACGCCGGTCAGCGTGCTGGTCGCGCTCTTGATGAAGATGTAGCGATCAACGGCGTGGAGGAACCGGCGAGTGCGCACCCGCGCCCGACGACTGGCCGGGAAGGCCACCGAGAGCTTGCCGGGCAGCGTGCTCTCCTCGAGCAGCAGGAACATGAAGGCGAGCAGCACCAGGAAGGTGGCCGCCGTAAACTGGCCGATGCCGCTGGCGATGGTCGCCGCCGCATCGGTCAGCGTACCCACTGCCGGCAGCGGCACCTCCTCGGGGAGGGCCTCCGGCGGCACACCCATGGCGACGACGTAATCGCGCACCTGACCGAAGACCACGGTGAGCTGCTCCTGATACTGCGGCGCTTGCGCAGCCATGGTCTCCACCGCGCCGCGCAGGGCGAGGAAGAGCAGGAAGAAGACCAGCCCCACCCCCAGGAAGAGGATCATCACCGCCACCGCTGCCGGCACGCCGCGGCGCTGCATCCAGTTCAGCGGGGTCGCCGAGGCGATGGCCAGGAACGCGGCCAGCAGCAGCGGATTGACGATGCCGGAGACCGCCTGGAGCCCGGCCAGGATGATCACGAGCGCAGCCCCGCCCACCAGCCAGTGCCAAGAGGAGGGTCCTTTCTGGTTGAGTACGGTCACGTCGGTTTCCCTAACGCTTGAGCGACTCCGGAAACGCCCGGGTGCAGCAGAGCCGCGACCGGGCGAACGGGGGATCAGGGTAACAGGGCGCGGCGCGCCGCTCAGTCCCGCAGAGGACCGTCAGACCCCGGCAACGGCCCATCCGCCGGGTGCCGGCTCAGGCGCACCGTGGCCGGTTCCCGGTCGTCCATCGGCTCCCCGTAGACCAGGGCCATCTCCTCGTGCGTGACCACCGAGGCCACCGGTTCCAGCCCGCCACGGTGGGCCAGGATCGTGCGGTAGGCAAGCACCGCTTGCACGTATCGCCGGGTCTCGTAGTAGGGGATCGACTCGATCCAGACATCCAGAGGGCGTCCATCCCGCTCCAGCCACCCCGCGACACGGCTCGGACCGGCGTTGTAGGCCGCCAGTGCCTTCGGCCGGTTGCCTTCGAAGCGCTCCAATAGCCGCTGCATATACTCGGCACCGAGGCGCACATTGAGTTCCGGATCGTTCAGCGCCCGGGCATCCGGCAGGGGCTCACCGTTGGAACGGGCCATCTGGCGGGCAGTACCCGGCAGCAGCTGCATCAGCCCGCGGGCCCCCGCCGGCGAGACGGCATCCCGATGGAAACCCGACTCGCGCCGGGCGACCGCCATGAGCAGGCAGGATTCGATGCCGGTCTCCGCGGCCGCCCGCCGGAAGGCATCCCGGTAGGCATGGGGGAAACGCCACTGCAACGCCTCGTGGGCCCCGGCGCGGTTGGCAGCGACCACCGCCAGCTCGTGCCACCCCTGCCGATAGGCGTGGGCAGCTAGGGCGCGTTGTTCCGCCGCCTCACGGCCTTGCAGCAGGTGGCGCCACTCGTCCCGGGCCAGACGCAGTTCACCGACACCGTGGAGCAGGCGGACCCGCAGGAGGGCGGGATCCGGAGCAGGCGGATCCGGTTCCGGGCGGACCTCGCGCAGCGCATAGGGCCGCCCGACCCGTTCGGCCGCCATGAACCCCCAGAACGAGCGCTCCCCCGCCGCCTCCCGCCAGTGCTCACCTGCCAGCGCCGGGTCTCCCAGCTCGGCCCGCGCCCGACCCAGCCAGTACTGCCAGCGCGCACTGCGTGCGGAGGCCTCGGGCAGACGGGTGTACCAGTAGACCAGGTCGGTCCACTGCTCCTCGATCACCGCCCGGCGCATGCGCTGCTCGAGCAAATCGGTATCGTCCTGCTCGGCCAGCCACCGGTCGACCCAACCGCGGTTCTCAGGGATGCCCCGGATGATCGAGTACCAGGCAACCCGCTCAAACACCTCCCGCCGCTCGCCCGCGGGCAGCTCGGCAAGCCCGTCGCCACTCTGCTCCAGATAACTGCGCGCGGCCGCGGTGTCCACGCGGGCCAGCCGGTAGAGCCCGTCGGCAGTAAGCTGTCGACGCAGCCGCGGCGGCAGACCCTCATCGAGCTCGATGATCCGCGCCGGATTTCGGTCGAGCCGCTGGAGCCACTCGGCGGCGACCAGCCAGCGCTCCCCACCGAGCAGCCCCTCGAGATAGCGCATCAGACCCGCCTGCTCGTTGCGAAAGGCCAGACGCATACGCTCCCAGACAGCCCGGTCGTCGATGACGCCAGCCCCGCGGGCTGCCTCGAATAACCCGTCGCATGCTGACGGCCGCGATACCCCGGCGTGCCAGGTGCGCCGGGCAAAGGCGAGGGCCTCTCCCCGGCGCGTTTCCAGATGGGCCTGCCACCAGTGACAGCGCAGAGCCAGGCGGGAGGGTGGCTCGTCGGTCACCCGGCGCACCGCCGCGTCGTCCCCCGCCTCGGCGTAGCGACGCAAGGCGACGCGCTTGAGGACATCCGCCAGCGGGGTACCGGCATAGCGCTGGCGGTAGGCCACCACACGCTGCGGATCGACCTCGGGGAGCGCACTGCGCAGACGGTGGAAGTCGAGGTAGGCGGCCATCGGGTGGGCATCGCCGAGACAGGGCTCAAGCTCGGCCACGCGGGACCAGTCATCGGCGCGCGCCGCCTCCAGGGCCTCGTGGAAGCGCTCGCCGTAGTCGGCGTCCGGGCAGCCCCGCTCCGGCCCGGCGGTCCCCGCAGAAAGGCCGAGCATCAGGAACAGTGCCGCCAGGACGAAGCCGCGATAACCGCCGGAAGGGACCATGCTCTGCCGACTCCGGCGCAGGTGCGCGTGGTTGCCAGGCTCCCGTGAACGCTAGCGCCGCCGCGCGACCGGGTCAACTGCACAGACCGCCGCACGCGGCAAGCGCCGCCACGGCCGTGGTAGCCTTGGCCCGGAACGGAAGACCAGCAAGGGGGATGAGCGTGGGGACAGTCGGCACCATCCTGCAGGGCATCGGTATCGTGGTCGGCGGCCTATTCATACTCGCGGGCCTGGTTCTCGCCATCGGGCCGTTCATGATCCCCACGCAGCCGGCGGACGGGGTCAAGGACGGCCGCGAACTCGGCGGTGACGACAGCCGCTTTGTCTCGATCTCGTTCCCCGGTTACCCCGACGGGCTGCAGCTGCACTACGTCGCCGCTGGCGAAGAGCACGCCGATACCGGGCGGCCGGCCTGGCTTCTCCTGCACGGCTTCTCGTTCAGTACCGTGACCTGGGAACCGCTTCTGCCGAAACTGGGACGCGACCGCTACACCGTGGCCTACGACCAGATCCCCTACGGGCTGAGCGACAAGCCCGACTATCCCGGCGAGGGACCCAACCCCTTCACCCTGGAGGCCGACGTCGACCACCTGTTCAGCCTCATGGATGAACTCGGCCAGGAGGAGGCGGTGCTGGTGGGCAACTCCGCCGGCGGGGTGATCGCTCTGGAGGCGGCACGCCAGGCGCCCGAGCGGGTCGCCGGTCTGGTGCTGATCAACCCAATGGCCGCCCTAGAGCGACCCACGCTACCCCAGTGGCTGGCGCAACTGCCGCAGGCCAAGCGCCTGAGCCTGCTGGGAGGGCGCTGGTTCGGGAAAAGCACCGAACTGCTCGAGCGCTCTTATTACCACGAGGACGCCATCACCCCGGAGCGCGAGGCCCGCATGACCATGCACACCGCCATGGCCGGCTGGGACCGGGCCTGGGGGCAGCTGATGCACCGCTCGCTGACCGACGCCCTGCAAGTGCGCGGCCCCCTGGCAGGCATCGAGACCCCGACGCAGGTCATCATCAGCGTCGAGGACGAAGTCATCCCTGCCGCGGATTCCCACCGCGTGGCTGACGCCCTGCCCAACGCCGAGCGGGTGGAACTGCAGGCGTGCGGCCACCTCCCGCAGGAGGAGTGCCCGGCAAAGGTGGCGGAGGCCATTGAGCGCTGGCGCGAACGGCAGGGTCTCTAGCCCGCAGAGTCCGCACCCAGGAGGAGCAGTATGAGCGCGGAACATCCGCAAGTGGTGGTGATCGGCGCCGGCCTGGCCGGCCTGGCCGCAGCCCGCGATCTGGCCCTGGGTGGTGCCCACGTCCGGTTGCTGGAAGCCTCCAGGGAGGTGGGCGGGCGGGTTCGCACCGACCGCCTGCGCCTCGATGGCGGCTTGGCCGACGATCAGGAGCCGGCCTTCCAGCTGGATCGCGGTTTCCAGGTCTTGTTGACCGCCTACCCGGAGCTGCGCACCCGCGCTGACCTGGGCGCCCTACGCCTGCGCCGCTTCGCCCCCGGGGCCCTGATCCGGACCGAGGGCGGCCTGCACCGCCTCAGCGATCCATTCCGCGCCCCGCAGGCGCTGTTGAAGACCCTGCGGGCGCCGGTGGGCAGCGTGGGCGACAAGGTGCGCATCGCCCGGCTGCGGGCGCGTCTGCGCCGCGGCGATCCCGAGAGCCCCCTGTACGGACCGCAACGCAGCAGTGCCGAGTCGCTCACCGCCGAGGGCTTCTCCGGGCCGATGATCGAGCGTTTCCTGCGGCCGCTGTTCGGCGGCGTGCTGCTCGACCCGCAGCTCCAGACCTCGGCCCGGCTGCTCAACTTCGTCTTTCGCATGTTCGCCGAGGGCGATGCGGCGATCCCCGCCGCTGGCGTGGG
>Ga0207421_10009138_pt1 | contig 10083 bp, 9 predicted proteins | sample SodLakKL_010_SED_4_FD_187542 | JGI IMG/M metagenome (GOLD analysis project Ga0207421, IMG submission 187542) | Alkaline sediment microbial communities from Lake Tanatar, Kulunda Steppe, Russia - 8KL_010_SED (SPAdes) (version 2) | ecosystem: Environmental > Aquatic > Non-marine Saline and...
CCGTCGCGGTAATCGTCCGATGTGCGATACCCTAAGGCGGCCAGAAACTCTGCCCCGTCTGTGGGCCGTGCCGCATAGATCAGCGACCCCAGCTGCCCGTTGCCGTTGCTGTCATAGCCATATTTCAGCCGCAGCGCGCCTGTGCCGCCGTCAGGGATGAAATCGCCTGCATCCTTGGTTTCGAAATTAACGACACCGCCAACAGCGCCCGACCCATAAAGCGTGGCTGACCCCGGACCGCGCAATACCTCGACCCGGCGGTAAAGTTCGGGGTCGGAAAAGAACGACCCCAGCCGGTATTGTTCATAGAATTTCGGCACTCCGTCCACGTTGACGATGATCCGCGCCTCGGATGCGGATTGTTCGGTCGCCCCGATCCCGCGTATGTTAAAGGCAAAGCCCAGCGGCCTGTCGGACCCTGCGGTTTGCACACCAGGCACATTGCGCAGGATCTGGCCCACATTGGCCGCCTGTTCGCGGTCGATATCGTCCTGATCCAGCACGCTGACCGCCTGCGGCGTGTCGATCGCGACCTTCTGCTGGCCTGCGCCAAAGATCAGTCGCCCCAGAAAGGTGCCGCCATCGGTATCCGTCTGCTGGGCTGTCGCTGTTCCTGCTGATAGTATTGCTGTTGTCATCAACAGCCCGGCCAATCCCAGCCTGTGGGGGCGCACGCGCATCGTCATATCCGATTCTCCATCCGGTTTAAGGTGTTCGGCTGGCTATTCGGCTGGCGTGTCTCAAGGTGTCTTGACCCCCGACGATCGGTGTTCTAGTGATCCCGATAGAAACAGTCAAGTACTGCGCCAGATCTTCCAGCCATGCCCTTTGCGGCAACGCCAGATCCGGGACCTCGCGCTTCCACGCCTGCGCAAAGCAGGCCTAACGGAGGTCAAACTCATGATTCTATCCCCTGACCGCGCCAATGCGATTGCAACTGCGCGCACCGAGAAACCGAAGATGCGCGAACGCGATCTGGCCGATGCGCTGGGCATACGCGAGGCGGAAATCCTAGTCGCCGATCTGGGGCATGGCGTGCGCCGGATCGTGGCGGACCCTGCGCAACTATTGCCACGCGTCGCGGCGCTGGGCGATGTGATGGCGCTGACCCGCAACGATTGGTGTGTGCACGAACGGCGCGGCACCTACACCGGTTTTCATGCCGGTGGCCACGCGTCGATGGTGCTTGGTCCCGATATCGACCTGCGGATTTTTCCCAAACACTGGGTCCACGGCTTTGCCGTCGAGCGCACCGGCAAGGACGGCACGCGTCGCAGCCTGCAAGTGTTCGATGCGGCCGGCGACGCAGTGCATAAAATCCACCTTGGGCCAGCCTCCGACATCGCCGCGTTTGATGCTTTGGTTGCCGATCTTGCCTTGCCCGATGACGCACCTTTCGACATCGCCCCCCGCGCAATTCCGGAAACTGTCCGCGTCAACGACGCGAAACTGGCCGATCTGCGCGACAACTGGGCGGCGATGACCGACACCCACCAGTTTTTGGCAATGACCAGCCGATTGAAGTTTGACCGCCTTGGCGCGAACCGGTCCATCGGCGCGCCTTGGGCCACGCGCCTGCCGGTGACTGCGGTGGAAGACGCCTTGCATCAGGCCGGTGCGCAAGGTTTGCAGATCATGGTTTTCGTGGGCAATCGCGGTTGTATCCAGATCCATTCCGGCACCGTGCAGCGGCTGGAACCGATGGGGCCGTGGTTCAACGTGCTGGACCCGCGTTTCAACCTGCACCTGCGCGCCGACAAGGTGGCCGAGGTCTGGCTGGTGCGCAAACCCACTAAGCGCGGTGACGCCATCTCGGTCGAGGCATTTGACAAAGACGGGCAGTTGATCCTCCAGATTTTCGGCAAACGTGCAGAGGCTGCGACTGATACCCGTGGCTGGGACGCGCTGGCCGAGGCGTTGGCCGCTGAGGTCGTGGCATGATCCGCCAGATCGTAGCCAGCCTTGTGGCGGCGGTGACGCTAGCGCCCGTCGCCTTAGCAGAGACCCCATCGCGCGTGATCGCGGCGGGCGGGTCGGTCGCTGAAATCATTCATGCGCTGGGCGCGGGCGACCTTCTGATCGCGCGCGATACGACGTCATCCTTTCCGCCCGAGGTCGAGACTTTGCCCGATATCGGCTATGTGCGGGCTCTTTCGGCGGAAAACCTGGTCGCAATGGACCCTGATATGATCATCGCCGAACATGACGCAGGCCCGCCCGAGGTGTTGGAGGTGCTGATGCGGACCGGCATCCCGCTGGTCATGGTGCCACAAGCGCTGGACCCCGACGGAGTGACCGCCAAGATTGCCGCAGTCGCAGTGGCACTGAACCTGCCGGACAAGGGGCAGGCGCTGCAAGACAGCGTCGCAGCAAAGCTGGACGAGGCCCGCGCCGCCGGTGCCGCTTTGCCTGCCGCGCCGCGTGTGATGTTCATCCTGTCGATGCAAGGCGGGCGGCTGCTGGTCGGGGGTGCCGGTTCATCAGCCGAGGCGATGATTACGCTGGCTGGCGGGACCAATGCTGTCACCGGATTGGACGGCTATAAACCCCTGACGGACGAGGCCGCGATTGCTGCCGCACCCGACCTGATCCTGATGATGGATCGGGGCGGCGATCATGCGGTCACCTTGACCGACATAGCCGCACATCCTGCCCTGCGGCTAACCCCGGCTGGCGCCGAAGGGCGCGTTGTGACGATGGACGGCCTTTACCTGTTGGGCTTTGGGCCGCGCACCGGTGACGCCGCGCTTGAGTTGACCGCGCATTTCCAGAACTTACCTGCATGGATCGATGGCTGATGGTTGCGATTGATTACACCACCGCCTTGCCAGGCGACCGCAGTCCGCGCGCACGGCGGGTGGCGTTCGGACTTGCTGGTCTGTTGCTGCTGACCTGCTTGCTGAGCCTTTCACATGGTGCATCGGGCGTTCGTCTTGATGCGGCGTTGGATGCGTGGCTGTCGGGCGACGCCATGCCCGACCGCGACCGGCTGATCCTATGGGAAATCCGGCTGCCGAGGATGCTGACCGGTGTGCTGGTCGGCGCGTCGCTGGCCGTGGGCGGTGCGGTGATGCAAGGTTTGTTCCGCAATCCGCTGGCGGATCCGGGGTTGGTGGGCGTCGGGGCAGGGGCGGGACTTGGCGCTGTTCTGGCAATCGTGCTGGGCGGGCAGGCACCCGCATGGGTGGCTGCGTGGCTTGGCTGGCATATGGTGCCGGTCGCAGCATTCCTTGGTGGCTGGTTGTCGACCATGGTGCTTTACCGCGTATCCACCCGCGCCGGGCGGACATCCACGGCGACGATGCTATTGGCCGGTATTGCGCTGGGCGCGCTGGCGGGGGCAGCGACGGGTATCTTGGTCTATATCGCTGATGATCGGCAATTGCGCGACCTGACCTTTTGGGGGCTGGGGTCGCTTGGCGGTGCGTCGTGGCCGAAGATCGCGGCGGCGGGGCCTGTTATGCTGCTGGCGCTGGTTGCCGCACCCTTTCTGGCGCGCGGCCTGAACGGGCTGGCGTTGGGCGAGGCTGCGGCCCATCACATCGGCCTGCCGGTGCAAAGGGTCAAGCACGTTGCTATCCTGACTGTCGCTGCGGCGACAGGTGCTGCGGTGGCAGTATCGGGCGGGATCGGGTTTATCGGGATCGTGGTGCCGCATCTGCTGCGGTTGGCGACAGGGCCGGACCACCGCTATCTGCTGGTCAATGCGGCCTTGCTGGGGGCGACGCTGCTGTTGCTGGCCGACCTGATTGCGCGCAGCATCATCGCGCCTGCTGAATTGCCCATCGGGATCGTCACGGCGGTGATCGGCGCGCCGGTGTTTCTGTGGATATTGCTGCGCCGGCGCGGTTTGGTGGATATGTGATGCTGACAATCAACGATCTGAAAGTTTCGCTTGGCAGCACGCCTGTGCTGCACGGGATTGACGCTACCGCCGTTGCCGGACGGATCATCGCCGTGATCGGGCCGAACGGGTCGGGCAAGACGACATTGCTGCGCGCTATATCCGGTGATGTACCGTATCAGGGCCGGATCGGTCTTGATGGTGTTGATCTGGCGGCGCTGAAACCATGGGAGCTGGCCGCAAGGCGTGGTGTGTTGCCGCAAGCCGCGACGCTGGCGTTTCCATTTACCGTGGCCGAGGTGGTGCGCCTTGGCTTGACCAGTGGCACGCAGGCCGCACGCCCCGACCTGATCGCCCGCGCATTGGAAGAGGTCGACCTGACCGGATTTTCTGGCCGCTATTATCAGGAACTGTCCGGGGGCCAGCAGGCCCGCGTGCAACTGGCCCGCGTCCGTGTGCAGGTATGGGACCCGGTGCAGAACGGGCGCGCGCGCTGGCTGTTTCTGGATGAACCTGTCGCAAGCCTTGATATCGCGCACCAGATCGGCGTGATGCGCGTGCTGCGCCGCTTTGCCGATGGCGGCGGCGGGGTGGTAATGGTGCTGCATGACCTGAACCTTGCCGCGATGGTGGCCGATGACGTCTGGCTGATGCACGATGGCCAGCTTTTGGATAACGGACCTCCCGGCACGGTCATTGGCGGCGTGGGTCTGGCCGCAGCCTATGGATGTCCGATCATGGCCAATCGGTTGCCAGCAGACAGCGCGACCTTTGTGCTGCCACACGGTCTTTGGGACACCCGCACGGCGGATGAAGCCGCGCCTGTTTCCCGATTTCAGGCTGCTTCCGTCATCTAGAGCCCTGCAGCGCAGGTGGTGTTATTTATTACCTGAAATCCTGACCCTGTCCGGCATACAGTCAGACCGTGCCAAAGCCTGATCCAGCCTGTGGACGGGCGTCATTTGCTTTTTTTGCAATTAAGCAGATTGCAGGTCGCAAAGTGTTATAATATAACACTTTCAAAACACATGAAGACGGACAGGAAAAAGACCACGGATCATTGCCATAAACCGCGACCACACGGCGTTGCGGTGCTTGACGTATGATCCTGAGTATGAAATTTCATACACCGATGGTTCCGGCAGGGTGTAAATCTGCGCTGGATGAAAAGGGAATACGGTGAAGGTGTAGGCATCAGCCGCCAAATCCGTGACTGCCCCCGCAACTGTAAGCGGTGAGCGACCCTGCGATGACCACTGCCCCCGAAAGGGCGGGAAGGCGCAGGCAAGCCACGACCCGCAAGTCAGGAGACCTGCCATCTTCAACGTAACTCGACCCGGGCGGGGTGTCCGGAGGAGGCTGAAGATGATCCACCGGCGCAACCCGCCACCGGTCCTTGTCAGACTTTTCCATGCTCCGTCCTTATGCGGAGGGCATGGCAGGGATCATGACGACAGGACAAGCAACCGCCCCGGCGGATAGGCATAATACATTTTCACTTACGGCGCATCGCCCGCATCTGGGCCAGCGATGCGGTTTTGGTTCAGCCTTTTGCGTGCGCGGCATGATCAATCTGCGCCCTGTTCCGGCGGTGCTGCAATGACCTTGGCATCCGACCAATCCACCGATCACCTGATCCTGTGCCTGTCGCAACCCAGCCTGTCCGCCGCTGACGAAGCGCGCTATTTGGCGGCCCTGCGCGATGCTGGTGGTGCCGCATTCGGTGGGCCGGTCACCGCGATCCGGCTGGAAGGGGGCGGCACCGATCTGGTGACAGCGTTGCGCACCGTGCGTGACAGTGGCGCGATGCGTGTCAGGGTGCAACCAGTCGGATTTCCGATGGCTGCCAACATTCTGGCATGGCTGCCCGGCGCAGTTGCCCATTTTGCCCACACCGAAGCGCAAGGGATGGCGATTGACCTCGCCGATGTGCCGGACCCCGCTCTCGCTGCAGAGGGACTTATTGCAAACGCCCTGCAATCTGGTGTGCGCGACGGCGGTCTTGCAAAGCCCAGTCTGGGCAAGCCGGGCTGGCAGTTTGTGCCCGACCACGACATCCATATCCTTGTTTGCACCGGACCGCGCTGCGCCTTTCGCGGTGGCGGTACCTTGCTGGCACGACTCAAGGCGATGCTGACCGAACAAGGGCTGTCCGACCGGTGTCTGACAACCACCACAGGCTGCCTGTTCCCCTGTAATCAGGGACCGGTCCTTGCGCTTTATCCTCGCAACCTCTGGTTCGCCATTCCGGACGAGGACGCCTTACGCGCGCTCGTCTGCGAGGTAATCGGCAAGGGGGGCGATCTGCCCCATCTGCGGCTGGCCCAACGATTTGTTCCGCGCAGTGCGGTCAATTCCTGAACTTGTCTAACCATGAAAGAGAAAAATTGATGCTTTCACCCTTGTTTGCGCGCCGCAGTTTGCTTGCTGCCTTTGGGCTGTCGCTGACATGCGCTTTGCCGCTACAGGCGCAGTCGGACCATCCCGGATTGCGCATTGCCACATCGTTCACCATCGGCAGTATGAACCCGTGGGAAGACGGTTTCTGGATGCAGGAATTCGGGCAGGCCGAATTGTTGATGCAATTCCGTGAAGACGGCCAGCATCACCCGTGGCTGCTAGAAAGCCTGACCAACACCGACCCGCTGACATGGGTTCTGACCCTGCGTGACGGGCTGTCGTTCCAGAACGGCAAGGCTGTTGATGCCGCTGCCGTCGTTGCCGCGATCACGGCGGCGCTGGACCATTCTAGCAGCGCACAGGGTGCCGTGCCGGATGATGCCAGCTTTAGCGTCACCGGCCCGCTGGAAATCACGCTGACCACGACCGCCCCTTGGCCCGAAGTGCCCGGCGTGCTGGCCGACGAGGCAGTGTTCCTGATCCTTGATGCGGACGCCGTTGCATCAGTGGATGAAGACTGGCCCGCACTTGTGGGGGCGGGCATCTATACCGGCCCTTACGAAGTCACTGCGCTGACCGATCAGGCAATGACCGCGACCGCCTATGACGGCTATTGGCAAGGCACACCGGCGCTGCCGGCCCTGACCGTCAGTTTTGTTGCAGATCCCAACGCTCGCATTCTGGCTGTGCAGAACGACGAGGCGGATATCGCGCTTTACCCGCCGCTTGCCGCACGGCCCGCAGTCGATGCGACGCCGGGGGTCCATTTCAACATTGGTGCACTGGGCACGGGAGGTTTCATCGGGTTCATGAACGTCAAGACGGGGGTCATGGCCGACGTTGATGTGCGCCGCGCGGTGTTGCACGCCGTCGATTACCGCGAAATCGCCGACGATGTATTCCGTGGCGGTCTGGGGCAAGCGACGTCATTCTATGCCGCAAATCTGCCTTTCGCGCTGGAAAACTACAGCACCGATCCAGAGGCAGCGGCCATGATGCTTGACGCCGCTGGCTGGGAAGCAGGGCCGGACGGTATGCGCAGCAAGGATGGCGCACGGCTGGAGGTGACATTGGCGATCTATCCGCAACAGCCCGATCTGGTGCCCCTGTCCATCGCTGTGCAGGCACAGCTGGCGCGGGCCGGTATTGCCGTGAATGTTGTGTCCTTTGACGGGATCAATGATGCGCTTCTGGCACCCGACACACAGTGGGACATAGCAATGGTCAGTTCCGGCACGGCTGGTTATGGCAAGGTGCAGACCTTCCTTGACGCTTATCTGCTGCCGGGGGCACGCCGCAATTATGGTGGCTATGACAACGCCGAAATCAACGCCACCGTGCAGGCGCTCGCGACCGAGGCCGACCCCGACGCGCGGCTGGCCATGCTGCACCGTATCCAGACGATCCTGTGGGACGAAGACCCCTATGCCTTTGCCTTCAACATTCACAAGGGCCGGGTAATCGTGAACGACCGTTATGCCTGCTATCAGCCGGGCTATGCGCTGTATCACATCTCGTGGCAGACGGCCCCTTGTGAGTGACGCAGCGACCATAACACAGCCGCGCTGGCGATCCGGCGCCCGCGCCCCTGCGGCCAAGATCATGCAGGCGGGTCTGTCTGTCGTGGGCGCGAGCCTGCTGGTCTGGGCGATGATGCCACTTGCGCCCGGTGATCCGGTGAACATGATCCTAGCCGCGCGCCGGATTGAAGAGCCGACGCTGGAACAGATCGCAGCATTGCGCGCGCAGTTGGGGACGGACCTGCCGCTGTGGCAACAGTATCTGGTGTGGTTGCGCGGCGTGCTGACCGGAGATTTCGGGTTCTCGTGGCGCACAGGCCAGCCCGTGATGGCTGAAATCGCCGCACGCCTGCCAGCGACACTGCGCCTTGTGGGGACAGGGCTTGCCATTTCGGTTGTCTGGTCACTGGCACTGGCGCTGGTGGCCGCCCGCTGGGTCGGGCGATGGCCGGACCGTCTGGTGTTAGCCTATACACGGATGATGGCGGCGCTGCCGTCATTCGTTTTGGCCTTGCTTGTCATGCAATTCGTCGTGGTTGGCATGGGGCTGGGGCGGGTGCTGTCGGGCGGGGCTGGCATCACGCTGGTAATCGCGGCCATGGTCATCGGCATTGACCGCGCGGCAGGGTGGACCCAGCTTTTGCGGGCAGGCTTGCTTGCGCAGATGGCACAGGGCCATGCTGATGTTGCCCGCGCACGCGGCGCATCCGAAGGGCGCATCCTGACGCGGCACGCGCTGCCCGGTGCCGCTTTGCCGTTTCTAACGGCGGTCGGTATCAGCATCGGCGGGCTGATCGGTGGCAGTCCGGTGATCGAGGTAATCTTTACCTGGCCCGGTCTGGGCGAACATGTGCTGATGGCACTGTCGGTGCGCGACGTGCCGGTGATACAGGCCTTTGTCCTGCTGGCTGTGCTGGCCTATGTCGGCGCCAGCCTGCTGATCGATCTTGCCGCGCTCTGGCTTGATCCGCGTCTGCGCGGGCAGGGGGCGCAAACATGATCCGGCTGACGGCAGGAGGCGCATGGCCACGCACCGGCACCGCCGCCCCCGATGGTCTGCTGGCTGCGCTTTGGCAGCACCGTCAGGGGCGGGCAGGGCTGTTGCTGATGCTGGCGCTGGTGTTGCTGGCTGTGCTTGGGCCCGCGCTGTTGCCACATGATCCGAACCTGCCGAACTATGCCAAGACCCTCGCGGCACCATCGGCAGAGCATTGGCTGGGCACCGATGCGACAGGGCGTGACCAACTGGCACGACTGGCGGATGGGGCGCACAGGTCGTTGGGCGGGGCAGCACTTGTCATGGCGCTGGTGTTTGGTGTCGGCCTTGTCGTCGGCGTCGTTGCGGCCGTTGCAGGCGGGTTGCTCGATATCGTTCTGATGCGCATTGTTGACGTGATGATGGCGCTGCCGGGGCTGATCTTTGCCTTTGCGGTGCTGGGTTTGCTGGGGCCGGGTTATCTGAACCTTCTGTTCGCGCTGGCGGTGGCGGACTGGGCGTATTACGCCCGCCTTGCCCGTGCGACAGCGCTTGACGCCGCTGCACGCCCGCATGTCGAGGCCGCGCGCATGATGGGCCGCGCACCGTGGCAGGTATTGATCGCGCATATCCTGCCAGCCGTCGCATGGCAGCTTGCTGTTCTTGCCACATTGGGCATGGGCGGGATGATCGCCGCTATATCGGCGTTTTCGTTTCTGGGCCTTGGCGTGCAGGTGCCTCATGCGGAATGGGGTGCGATGCTGGCGGATTCGCGGTTCTATTTCACGATTGCGCCTTGGCTGCTGATTGCGCCTGCGGCGCTGATCTTTGCCGCTGTCCTTGCGTCGAACCAGTTGGGCGAGGCTTTGCGCGACATTACAACACCCGAGGGCCGGTCGTGACGGTCGTGCTGCAAGTCACGGGACTCGGCGTCGCCTATAGTGAAGGGCCGGTTGTGTCGGACATCAGCTTTACCCTGCGCAAAGGCGAGGTGCTGGCGCTGATCGGGGCATCGGGCAGTGGTAAAACGACGCTGATGCGTGCGCTTCTGGGCCTGCTGCCGTCGACTGCACGGATCACCGGCATGGTCGAAGTCGCAGGGAAGGTCATCGACCCGACCGACCGGCGGGCCATGCGCGCGCTGCTGGGGCAAGCCATCGGTTTTGTCGCCCAAGACCCTTTCGCCGCCTGCGCGCCCCTGTCGCCGGTGCGCAATCATATCGCAGAGCCTTGGCTTGCACGCGGCCTGACGCCAGACCCGGCACGGATCGCTGCGCTGATGGATCAGCTGCGCATCAATCCCGCCGCCCTCGCACTTTATCCGCATCAATGGAGTGGCGGGA
>Ga0207421_10009139_pt1 | contig 10083 bp, 13 predicted proteins | sample SodLakKL_010_SED_4_FD_187542 | JGI IMG/M metagenome (GOLD analysis project Ga0207421, IMG submission 187542) | Alkaline sediment microbial communities from Lake Tanatar, Kulunda Steppe, Russia - 8KL_010_SED (SPAdes) (version 2) | ecosystem: Environmental > Aquatic > Non-marine Saline and...
TACTTCTTCCGTGTTTCTCTTTATCAATCGGAGTTTTTCCTGGGTATCCATTCGATCACCGTTTCTTATTTAAATGTTTTGATGTTTATAATCTTGTTCCTGTTTGTTTTTTGAGGGGTTTCATAGGGGTTAAGGTTGATTCTCTTGAATCCCTGAGTGTTTTATTTCCCGATTCACCTTAATATCCTGATGGTTGAACTGATTGGTGTGACCGGTCCATCGTGCTCTGGTAAGAGCACGGTATGTAGAGAGATGGAGCAGAGGGATGAAGCAAGGAGATTTTCTTTGGATAATTTCTATAGGCCGGAAAAGGAGCTGGAGAATAATAACTACGATCACCCGAACGCTGTTAAATTTGAACAAGCCTATAGAGCTCTTAAAGATCTTAAAAAAGGTAAAGAGGTGGTTGTGCCTGAATTCGATAAGATTAATAATGAGGTAGTTGGTGAAAAAACCTTTGAACCTTTTCCCCTGATCCTTGTGGATGGATTCATGGTTCTTTATCACGATAAGATAAGGGAGATACTTGATAAGTCGATATTCCTGGATATACCCAAGCAGGAGCAGCTGAGAAGACGGAAGAAGAGATTCAGAGAGGGTGGACTGTATGCTGATGAGGATTACTTTCATGAAACCGTGTATCCAGCCTATAAAAAGTATATAGAACCGACTAAAGAATACGCTGACCATGTGATAGATGCTGATAAGGAGCCTGAAGAAGTTATAGAAGAGGTTCTGAGCAAGCTGGAGATTTAAACACGTTCAGAGGGTATTAATTCAGGATACAGGTCTAAATTATTCAGAATCCACGTTTTTATTACTTGGATAACTAACTGTAAACATGATTTAAAATGGGTAGAAATCAAAAAAGATTCAAAGAACTCAAAGAGAGCTTGTGGAACCGGAAAAGAAATCTTAAATTCTTTAAAGAGGTTTTGGATTGTTCTAGTCTATTATTTTATCCATAAATTTAGGAATTTTGTCAAATTTCTCTATTATTTTTGTATCTTCGGAGTTATCTATTTCTCTGTTCCAGGGTCTTCTGTAGAGTAGTAGATTTTCCACTTTGCCTGAAAGATTTGGATTGTCATCTATGTATACATCGTAGTTTAGCTTGTGCTTGTCCGATTCAACCATGAATTCTGAGTAGGGTATTCCTTGTTTTTCAAGCCAGTTCTTCATCCCTTCTTCACATCCTTCTCTACTTGTAACTATGTCTAGTTTTATTTTATCGAAGTTTTTGATTTTTTCAAGTGCTTTTGAGATGTTTTCTTCCGTGCCGGGTATTTTTTTCCATTCTCGTTTCCACTGTTTTCTGGTGCGTTTGAAGAATTCCTCGATTGAGAACTCTATTCCTCCGAAGTCCCACTTGATATCCTCTAAGCTGTAGTTGGTGCTGTTTTTCTCGTTGTATCTTTTTAGGAACATGGTGTGAATATCTGCCAGTGTTCCTTCTACATCAAGAGCGATCTTCATTTTTCCACCTTTTAATTTTTCTCCATTTCTTTTTTAAGCCGTTTGAACTTGTCTTTTAGTTCTTCTGGTTCTTTGTACCTGATCACTTCTCTGGATATTCCTCTCAGTGTCTTCGAGATTTCGGATCCTTTCTCGGCTATGGTGTAGACAGGTATATTCTCTGATTTGGCGTAACCTGCTTCTATTCCTAGTCCCACTCCCTTCTCGGATAGATCTATGATTGTCAGGTCGCATTTATCTATCTCTCTGAAAGTTCTGTCCATAAGTTCCTCCGCAGGTATCTCTATGTCTTTCTCGTATTCTTCGGATACCAGGCAGATGACTTCGAATCCTGCTTCTTCGAGCGTTTTATTTAGTGAATCAACCAGCTCTTTGTTTTCTTTATCTTCGTGGTATTTTACTGCTAGATATGCTTTCATTTTATCATTCGTTATTTTTTCAGTTTTTTCTCTATCTCTTTGACCATTTTTTCTATTTCATTTGGCCCTAGGTGTCTTCCTTCCTTTGCTTTTTTCTTTTCTTTTTCTAGGATTCCTCTTTCGTGTGCTTTTTTGATCATTCTTAGTTCGTGTTGTGTTACGTCGTTGTTTACTACTGCGTCCGGTAGTGCTCTTCCGTACTTCTCCATGTCCACTTGTTTGGATATTTCTTCCATTGTTTCTTCTTTGATTTTTTCCAGTGATTTTTCAGGGTTTTCCAGGAGTTTTCTGTGTGGGCTGAGTCCGTAGGCCTGGAATTTGTCTCTGAATTCTTCTTTTCTTCTTTCCAATTCTTCGAATACTCCTTCTTTTTCTTCTTGTATTCTTTTTCTATTTTTGTGGGTATCCTCTTCGGTTTTTTCCGATTTCTTCCTCTTGTCTACTTGTAAGTCTCCCCACTTTGATTCTTTTTTCTTGAGGAATTTTTTGAATGCTTTAGTTGTCTCTTCGCTGGGGTTAAATTTCCGTCTTTTTCGTTCTTCTTCCTGTTTCTTTCTTTTTTTCTTATCTTTTTTAGCCATCTCGATCCCTATCTACTATTATGTTTCCTGTTAATAAAAAGTTTCTGCGATAGAGATATAGCGCCTAAAATTTCTTTTTTCATCGGACTTTGAGATTTAACCGTTATCCGCTATACCAACTAATTTTCTACCTATCATAGCTCCCGGAAAACCTACTTCTAGTAATTTTTCTGCAAAAGAATTTTAAACAACACATCACTAATAACAAATGATAGGATGACTGGAGACAACCTTCGTAAGGGAAAGGAGGAGACTTAGAGAATGACGGGAAGGAAGAAAAGGAAGAAACAAAAATCAAAATCTCAGAAAGAAAAAAAGCAAAGTAGCCAAGAATCAAAAAAAGAACAAAAAGGAACTGTAATTATTTCTCCCACCAAAATCGGGGCTAAAATTCCTCTTAAAGAAGCAGTAGAAGGAGGAGCAAAGAAAATAGCTAATAAAAGGAAAGATTTGTTCAAAGAAAGAATTGAAAACCTAAAAGAACTAACAAAACTAAATGAAAGACGTAAAAAGTCCAGGAAAGAACCACTAGATTTAAGTAAAGAGATAAGGAGCCTAGGATGGAGTCCCCAGTACGCTCATGCTGGAGAAAGACTCTCATTAGTAAAAAAATTAAAAAAAGAAGGGTATAATGTAAAAGTAATAGCTCCTAGAGATGAAGAAATACGGAAAGAATTTCAAGAGTTTATTGAAAAAGCAGAAGAGCTAGGAGCAGAAAAGATAGAATCAAGAGAGACTCAAGAAGAATTGATTTCATTTATACGAGATCAAGAAAAAAAAGTCGGAGACACGATCTTTAAATCCAAGGATGCAAAAGGAGATATACTAGCTCAAGCAGGAGAAAAAGGAAAAGGCCGAATAAGATCAGGAGCAGGAGAAGGAGGTAAAGTGATAGACGCAGGGAACTGTATCCTAGCATCCGAAGATCTTAGTGAAAAAGAAATAAAGCAGCTGAAAAAGGCAGCAAAAGATAAAGAAGTGTACAAATTACCAACTAAAACAGAGAAAAAGGAGATAAAATCCACTCCCAAAAAGAAACTGGCAGAGGAAGAATTAGAAGCTACTCATATAGACCACTTTGTAAACACCATACCAAAGAGAAACATAATGCTGGTACAACCAGAATATTACAGAGAAAACAAGGAAAAGATAGACCAGATAGCTAAAAAAGAAAAACTAGAAGTAGTTAAGTCAAGCAAATCAGAAAAAAATCAAAACCACCTAATTTCACGAAATTACCTGATGGAAGAATATTAATGAATAAGAACCCTGAAACCATTGAAAAGCTCAAAGAAAAAGGCGTAAAGGACAAGGACCTTGTTATAAGTGATAGAGAGATTAAATTCAACCCAGAATATCAAGACGGAAGTATAAGATGCTTTACTCTTCCAGTAAAAAAGAAAAAAGAAGAGGAGAGAGATTAAGGTGAAGAAAGAAAATCAGGAAAGCATCCGTAGAAAAAAACAGAAGCAGAGGAAGAAAAAAGCACTGGAAAACCTAAAGAAAAAAGGACAGAAAACGGGCAAAGGACGAGCCCTAAAACCCGGTACAAAAAGATGGATAAAGCAAAAAGCTGTGAAAAGATACCAAAATAGCCCGAAAAAATACGAAAACATCGAGCAACTAACAAAGGACCTAACTAAAGAGTACAACAAAGGAAAAGACAAAGAAAAACAAATATCAACAGCTTCTATCAGAAATAATATCCCAGAGCCTCTTAAAGATAAGATAAATAAAAGGAAAAAAGAATCAAAGTACAGAAAAAGCGAAGAAAAAGCTGAAGCATTGGAAAAAATGGCTGAATTAATGGAAAAAGAAGGACTTACCCGTCAAGAAGCAGCTAGGAGAATATCAAATAAGATAGGAGAGCCCAGATATACTGTATTGAACTGGACAAGAGACCCTAAACGATATGCGATAAAAAAAGAACATAGAAAACCTATAAAAAGGATAAGAAAGGTACACCAAGAAAAGAGCTGGGGAAGAGCAAAGAAAAGAAGAGAAACAAGAAAGGAATTTGGAAAGAAGCAAGAAGAGATCCTAACAGATGCCTTCAATGAAATGGGAATGGAAAGAGTAAAGAAGATGTGGGATGTTGGAGAATGCGACCTCGTTCTGAACAAGAAAGAACTGGAAAAAGCAATAAACAAAGAAAATTTACCAAAAGAACAGAGGAAGAAAATAGAAAAATTAATAGAAGGCTCAAAAGGAGATAAAGTATGGATCGATTCAAAATTATCCAGCACCACCAAGTCAGCTCCTGAAACCGCTAAAACCGTGGTAGAAAAAAAGAGGAAAGAAGGAGAAATAAAAGAAGGTGCAAAGGACACAATAGGCATATTACATACCCGTGGAACGAGTGACCAAGGAAAGAAGATGCTTAAGAGCAGAATAAGAAATAAATTAGGAGAAGAGACTGAATTAGTCTTCATAGACGGATTCAGCCTGATAAAAGGACTGGATCTCCCGGAGAATAAAAAACAAGAGTACCTTGACAGGTTACTAAAAGAAACAACTCTAGAAACAACTGAAGGCATAGATAATAAAGAAACAAAGATAGAATTAGGAGGAAAAATAGATACAAAAAGAAATGAACCTATTGAAAAAGAAATAGACAAACCACAAATCACAAAAGACCAAGAGAAAAAACTAAAAAAGAAACTGAAAGAAAAGAGGGAGAAAAATGAGTAAAGAGAAGAAAAAGAAAGAAAGAGAACAAGCCAAACTCATAGAAAAGGAAGAAGAGGAAGATAAACAAGCCAAGATATGGGAAAGAGGAAAAAAGCTCTGGAAGAACAAAAAAGAAAGAAAAAGAGAAAAAAACCAGGAAAGGGGAAAGAACGCGGTCAAATCAGGAAGAAAACTCGAAAAAAATTAGAAGAAGCAGGATTCAAGCAACACGTCGGACCCTCCCCAGACCTGATTAAAAGAACCAAAGACGGATTCATAACAGTAGAGGCGAAAAAATCCAAAGGATCCAGCGCAGTAGTGTATACAGAACAACTAAAAAAGATCTCAAAGATAAACAGACAGAAAGATCTTAAAGGAAAAAAAGTCAAAGGAAACTACTATCTATTCAACATCAAAGGAGAAGAATACCTAGTCCCAACCGAAAAACTGAAAGAGTACGCCGAAAAAGAAAAAGAAGAAAAAGTAGGTAAATGGAATCTGGATTCAAAGGGAAGAAGGAAACTAGAGAAGATACAACAATTAAGATACAGTAAATTCAGGGAAAAAGAGTTTCAAAAAGCCAGAAAAGACATAGAAGAGAAACATGGAGATCCATTCGTAAGAATCAACAAGGAAGACGCTAAAAAGCTCGCAGTAGATAAAGAAAAAGCAAAAGAGATACTTGAGAAAGAATAAGAATCATTGAATATTTAATATATTTATTCCGGTTCCGCAGCCTTCCAGATAAGATCAAAATAATTCTTAAGAGATCTTGAAACCTCTTCGCTCTTTATCATTATCACCAGAGGTTTCTCTATCCACAGAACTATCCCAACGTTATCCCCGTAAACAGCGGTGCTCACTGGAGTTCCCTTCTCCTTCTCTATATACCTGGCCTCAAGAAGAGGGTACTTTCCGACTTCTCCCTTCATCTCCCTAGGGTAAACAGCCTTTATAGGTACTTCTGCCTCTTTCCTTTTTCTAGTGAACTTAGGTAGAAAGGTATCAAGATACTCTTCGCTCTTAAGCGGTGTACCGATTAAATGAACTGTTTCACCTACCTCTACCTCGTGGTAGAACAATCTCTTAACCGCTCTCTTACCCATAAGAACCTTTACTTCCTTCTCTTTTTCCGAGCCGTGTTTCTTCTTTAACTCAGGAACCATCCCCTTGATCCTATCCTCAACCTCTCCTAACTCTTGCTTCTTTTCTTCAACTACATCCAGGAAAATATTAACATCAGCAGGACTGTATATTTTTTCACCGGATTTTTCAACACAGCTAACAAATCCTCTTTCCCTTAATCTATCCAGAGAATCGTAAGCAGTCCTTCTATATACATCAGCTTTCCCTGCAAGGGCACTGGCAGTTGACTCTCCTTTTCTTAAAAGAGCTAGATATAGATCAGCCTCTGAATCAGAGAAATCTAGCTTTTCAAGGACCTGTCTCACATCGTCCATGTAGTAGTATTGTACAGCGTATCTTAAAATTCTAATCATTGTGGTACGGTTCAATACTAAATAACTATAAATCCAGTTGAATCATACCTAGATACTGGGTGAAGAGGATGGAAGGTATAGATATCCGGGAGATGGATGAAAGTTACTGTGAAGATGTGATCGATCTGGAAGAAGAAATATTCGGAAACAGCGAGTACAACCATTCATGGGAACAAACTAAAGAAAGGCTTGAGAGCCCAAGATTCACATGCTACGGAGCCTTCCACAAGGATGAATTGATAGGCACATTATTCATTGACAATAGCTTTAAATCAACTAAAGTAAGAGCTCTAGAATGCTACATAGCACCAGAATATCAACGTAGAGGACTGAGTAAAAAATTAATGAAACAGGTAGAGAAGTACTGTAAACGGAATAGCAATGAAGGAATATTCGCCATAGGTTCACCTGAAAAAGAGTTCCTGGAGAAATGGCTCACCTCACTTGGATTTGAAAGAGTAGGTAGATCCGAATACCTCTACCGGGGGGGAAGAGAAGCAATCATCTACTATAAAGAAGTTCAAAGGGATGATTAAGATTAGAGGCTAGGATAGGGAGTTTCCCTAAGAGATAATGGGATTCAGTAATATTATTTTTTCATTCTTCCAGTTTCTTCCTTGCTTTTTCTATTACTCTATCAGCTTGTCTTGGTCCTATTTCTTGTGTGAGTTTTGATCTGTATACGTCGAAGTCGTACTTGTTATCTATTTTTTCCAGTTTTTGTTTTACTTTCTTTGCCTTTTCCTTGGTCTCTTCTTTTGTCAGTTGTCCTGCGGAATCTCTTCTTAGTTTCTCATGTATTTCCTTTGGAGCTTTTTCTTTTATTATCTCTCTTACGGTTCCGGTTTTGTAGTCAGTTACTTCCGATATTGTTTCTGCAGCGCCTTTGATTGTATTTACCTCTTTTTCTTCAACTAATTCTTTTACTAGATCTAGTACTTCCTGTCTTTTTGTGAAAGCTTCTTTCTGAATCTCTTCTTCGGTTCTTTTTCTTTTCTTTCTCTGTTTTTTCGCGGTCATGGTTTTTTAGCTTGTTTTATTTTTTAATAGTTTTTTCCACTGCTTTTATCTTCTCTTTTCTATCTTTGTTCTTCATCTTTTCAATTGATTTATCCAGTTCCTTTTTTTCATTTTTCATTAAGCTTCACCGATTTACATTAGTGGGGCTGTGTATTTAAATATTTCAAACCCTTTATAGGCAAGTACTTGGATTATTTGAGTGATTTGAATGATCGAAATAAACAGGGACTTGAAGATAGTGATATCTACTTTTTTGATCGCTTTCCTTATCACTCAGTTACCTTTTCCAGCTGAGTTTTCTCTTTCAGCTAGAATAATGATAGGTATTGCTTTCATCGCTGTGGTGTTCTGGGTAACTGAATGCATACCTATACCTGTTACCGCTCTTCTAGTTATATTGTTACAGGGGTTGTTCGGTGTGCAGCCGTTTACAGATGCCTTATCATACATTGCTCACCCTGTAAACGCTCTTCTGTTGGCCGGGTTTGTGATAGCTGGTTCTTTGAAGAAGTACGATCTGGATAGGAGGATAGGTCTTAAGATTATTTCATTTATGGGGGATAGTACTAACCAGCTTATTCTGGGGGTTATGGTAGCCACGGCTTTTCTATCTATGTGGATCTCGAACACCGCTGCCACGGCTATAATGCTCCCTATCGGTATTGGTGTTATGAAAAAGGCTGTTGACGGTTCGGACGGCACCAATATGATGAAGGTTATGGTGATCGGAACAGCTTTCGCAGCTAATATAGGTGGGATCGGAACTCCTCTGGGCACTCCTCCGGTTCCTATAACAATTGGTTTCCTGGATGAGATGGCTGGGATAAGCTTGTCTTTCCTTGACTGGGTCATAAGAGCCATGCCAATAGTATTGATTTCTTTACCTGTTTCATGGAAGCTCTTGACCTGGTTCTACACTCCTGAAGTGAAACAGATAGGTAAAGGAGTGGAAGATATAAAACGGGAGCTGGCTGAGATGGGTGGATTAACTAAGAAGCAGAAGCATGTGATCGTTCTGTTCGTGATAGCTGTTGTACTGTGGTTCCTGGATTCCCTTGGATTCCTCTTACCCTTACCCGAGAACTGGCTGTACCTTGCTTCGCTGATAATCGCCCTGATGTACATCTTCCCGGGCACAGGTGTTTTAAAGTGGAAAGAGGCTGAAAAAGAGATTAATTGGGGCATATTGATATTGATAGGAGGTGGGCTGGCTCTTGGATCTGGTTTACAAGAAGCCGGTGTGATTGGGATAATAGCCGGGTACCTTGAAACTCTGTTAGTCGGTTCCAGCATCTTCGTTGTTATTGGACTGGTTGCTCTGGTAACTGCCTTCAGCATAACCTTGTTCTCGAGCTTGACAGCTACCTCAGGTACCTTTGTGCCAATAGCTATTGCTCTGGCGGGCAAGCTCGGTGTAAGGCCCTTGATACTTGCTCTTGTTGCGGGAGTTGCCTCGTGTTTTGCTTTCCTTTTACCTGTTAACACTCCGCCTAATGCTCTTGCCTATGATACTGATCATTTCAAGACCTCTGAAATGACCAAGCCGGGCGTGGTACTAACTCTGATCTGCGTAGGAATCTTGATATTCATTGCTTCCGTTTACTGGGTTCCTTTCCTATCCTAAGGTTGATTTAAAAACTTTTTATGAGACCTTCTTTTTTCCATTTACTCCATTTTTTTATCTCGGCTTCACGTTTTGAGGCTTTGCTCCTGTTTTTATACTCCTCTGTATACACCAGTTTTAGGGGTAATCTGCTTCTAACATACTTGCTTCCCTCTCCCTTTCTGTGTTTTTCGAGCCTTTCTTCAAGATTCTTGGTTATGCCTGTATACAAGGATTTGTCACTTAATCTGAGAATGTATAGTGTCCACATGAGGTTTTTTAACAAATCTTTATTTATATGTGTTGAGTTACTAATGATGAGTGATTCCATGAACTCGATCGTGTTTTGTAAATCAATACATAGGGGAAATACTAGAGAGGTAGCCGAAGCCATCTCCGAGGTTCTAGATTGTGAAGTGAAAGGTCCTGGAGAATTCTCAAACCAAGATGTAGAGGAGTACGACTTAATTGGATTTGCATCCGGCATTTACTTTAGAGATTTCCATAAATCCATTAGAGATTTAGTCGAAGATCTCGAAGGGAAAGGAACTTCTTCTTTCCTGATCTCCACAAGTGGTTTTCCATCCATCCCTCTGCTTCATAACTATGAAAAGAGAATGAAGAAAAGGCTAGGGGAAAACGGTTTCAAGGTACTCGGCTCCTTCACCTGCAGGGGACACGACGAGTACGGACCGTTCAAACTGATAGGTGGGATTTACAAGAACAGGCCCAGTGAAAAGGACCTGGAACGTGCACGAGAGTTCGCTGAAGAGATAATTCAACAAATGAATGGAAAGGAGGATTTAGAGTACGAA
>Ga0207421_10009140_pt1 | contig 10083 bp, 9 predicted proteins | sample SodLakKL_010_SED_4_FD_187542 | JGI IMG/M metagenome (GOLD analysis project Ga0207421, IMG submission 187542) | Alkaline sediment microbial communities from Lake Tanatar, Kulunda Steppe, Russia - 8KL_010_SED (SPAdes) (version 2) | ecosystem: Environmental > Aquatic > Non-marine Saline and...
TTCGCCCCTACGGACACCCCTGTGTTAATTCGGGAGACACGCAAAGGGTGCGTCTGCGAATCCGTCAATTATAAAAGTATTTACAAAGGCCGCAAGGTTTGTAAAAACAGGGTAACTGTGCGTTCGGGAAAAACTGCCGCAACCATTTAAAACGAAGGGGACAAGTTATGAAAAGGTTGATGATTGGCTTTTTAGCGGGGCTTTGCCTGGTTGTGTTTGCCGTGGCTTGTGGGCAAACGGATGAGGATGCCGTTCAAGAGCGCGAGGAGATCCAATTGAGTTATTCCATTTTCTTCCCCCCGACTCATGCCCACACCAAGGCCGCCGAATCCTGGGCCCGTGAAGTTGAATCGCGCACCGGCGGAACATTAAAAATCAATATTTATCCGGGCGGCACCCTGACGGGTGCAGGCGAGTGCTATGAGGGGGTTGTAAGGGGTATATCGGATATCGGGATGTCGGTTTTCGCCTATACCCGGGGTCGGTTCCCGGTGATGGAGGCCGTGGACCTTCCCCTTGGCTATCCTACGGGAATGGCGGCGACCCGGATCGCAAACGCCTATTATCAGGAAATGAAACCTGAAGAATTAAATGACGTCAAGGTGCTTTATCTTCATGCTCACGGTCCCGGCCTGCTGCACACGAAAGAGCCGGTTGAAACACTTGAAGACCTCCAGGGGCTGCAGATTCGTTCAACCGGGCTGAGTGCGAAAATGGTTTCCGCCTTGGGGGCCAACCCGGTCGCGATGCCGCAGGGCGATACCTATGAAGCTTTGCAGAAAGGGGTTGTGGAAGGGACCTTCGCTCCCATGGAAACGCTCAAGGGGTGGCGTCAGGCGGAGGTTATCGATGCAACGACCGAATGCAGGGATGTGGGTTATACCACGGCCATGTTCGTGGTGATGAACAAAAACAAATTTAACCAGCTACCGGAAGACATGCAGGATGTCCTCACCGCCGTCAGCGAGGAGTGGATCGAAACGCACGGCAAGGTCTGGGATGATGCAGACGAAGAAGGCCTTGCGTTTACGCTTGATTCCGGCAACCGGGTAATCGAGATCTCCGAGGAGGAAAGCGCCCGCTGGCAGGCGGCGATCGAGCCGGTGATCGCGGAGTATATCGAAAACGCGGAAGCAAAGGGTATCGACGGACGGAAATCCGTAGACTTTCTCCAGGAGATGGTTGAAAAACATCGCGAATAGGCGGATATAAGTTAATCAGGAGCGATTCGGCCTGATTCTTGCCGCCGGCCGGACAGGGCAGGGCATAATGATATCCATAATACGCATCAATCAATATGTTTCAAAATTGGCAACCGCCGTCAACTGGCTGGCGGCGGCGGCAATTGTGTTGATGATGATGATCACCACGATTGACGTGGTGTCGCGCATGTTTCGTGTTTCCATACCGGGGACATATGAAACCATTGGATTTTTGGGCGCGCTTGGGATTGCGTTTGCCCTGCCTTATACCGCGGCCCAAAAGGGGCACATCGCTGTTGATTTTTTAGTGCAGCGCTTTTCAAGGCCTGCCCGGATCATGGTCAATATCTTTAACAGCACCCTGGCGCTTCTGCTGTTTTCCGCCATCGCATGGCAGTGCATTCGCTATGGGGAATCGCTCCGGGCCAGCGGCACCGTGTCGGCCACGCTGGAAATGCCGGTTTATCCGTTTGTGCACGGCGTGGCCGCGGGATGTCTGCTGCTTTGTCCGGTATTGATCATGGACTTGCTGCTCCAGTTCAAGGGGGTGGAAAGCGAATGACCCCCACGACCATAGGCCTGATCGGCATCGCGGCCCTGTTTATACTGATCTTCTCGAAGCTGCCGGTGGGGTACCTCATGGCCATCATCGGCGTGGTCGGTTTCGGCAGCATCGTCTCCTTCGATGCCGCACTGCCCATGATGGCGACGGAGGTGTTTTCCGTTTTCAGGTCTTACAGCCTCACGGTCATTCCCTTGTTCGTGTTCATGGGACAGATCGCATTTCATTCGGGGATATCATCCCGGCTTTTTGATGCGGCCTACAAGTTTGTGGGGCACATTTCCGGCGGCCTGGCCATAGCCACTATCGGCGCCTGCGCAGCGTTTTCCGCCATTTGCGGCTCCACCAATGCCACCGCCGCCACCATGGGCGCGGCCACCCTGCCGGAGATGAAGCGGTACAACTACAAACCCGAACTGGCCACCGGCGTGGTCGCCGCCGGCGGGAGCCTGGGGATACTCATCCCGCCAAGCGTGGTCTTCATCGTCTATGGCATCATGACGCAGCAGTCCATCCGCAGGCTTTTCGTTGCCGGGCTGCTTCCCGGCCTTCTTTTGTCGGTCTTGTTTGTGACCAGCATCCTGATCTGGACCCGCTTGCGGCCGGATTTGGGCCCCAGGGGCGAAAAAGCGACGACCAGGGAAAAAATAGCCTCTCTCTCCGGGCTTATTGAGACCCTGATCATATTTGCCCTGGTTATGGGGGGGCTTTTCAAGGGGTTTTTTACACCCACGGAAGCAGGCGGCATTGGCGCCTTCTGTACGCTTGCCATTGCGCTTATCCGCAGAAATATTGACTGGGAGGGGTTTAAGCAGGCGCTTTTCGAAACCACCCGCATTACCTGCATGATACTGGTTATCGTGGCGGGCGCCACCATTTTCAGCCGTTTCATGGCGGTCACGCGCATCCCCTTCGACATAGCCGGATGGATCACCGGTTTCGACGTGGCCCCGGCCGTGATCATGTGCTTTATTCTGCTGGTCTATTTTGTCGGCGGGTGCTTTATCGACGCCCTTGCCCTGATCATGCTCACCATCCCGATATTTTTCCCCGTGGTGATCGAGCTTGGCTACGATCCGATCTGGTTCGGGGTCGTGATCGTGATGGTCACCCAGATCGGCGTCATCACGCCGCCCGTGGGGGTTAACGTGTACGTTGTCAGCGGCGTCGCGAGAGACGTCCCCCTCAATACGATCTTCAAGGGGGTGGTGCCGATGCTCATCGCAATGATTATCGCAACCCTGCTTCTCATTCCTTTTCCCGGGATCGCCCTCTACCTGCCAAGCCTGCTGTAGTATGGCGTCGTTTAAAATCCCATTTACTGCGTCTTGTATGTGGAACGTTTGGTTTAGTCAGGGGTTGGATTTCGATTTTGATTTGGAGTGGGTTTCAGACGGCTTTGTAAACCGTTCAAGATCAAGGCGCGTGCAATATTCGAGGAATTGAGAGTACTTAGCCGTACGTGAGATTCTTCGAAGATTGCGCGCAACGCAGATATTGGACGGTTTACGAAGCCGTCAATATTTTAGGTAATGGAAGGGCTCTATGGTGGCGAGCGCCTCGGTCCCCAACATCTTGAACCCGTTTTCCCGGAGAATCTGCCGGGTACGGTCGATATCCGAGACCTCCAGGACAAAGACCGCGGTTTTGTGGCTTTCGAGGACAAAGCCGTATGCATTTTCAATATTGATGGCTTCCCTGGCGAGGCGCTGTACCACCTTGTCCATGCCGCCTGGCTTGTCTTCAAGGATAACCGCTATGATTTCCTTGAGTTCTGCCTGGACGCCGTTTTTTTCAAGGACTTTGTGCGCCAGTTTCGGATCGTCCACCATGATGTTTAAAAAACCGCTTTCGCCGAACGAGGAGATGGTTATCGCACGGATATTGAACTTCTCCCCGGCAAGAATACGCGAAGCCTCGGCGAGTTTTCCGGGCCTGTTCTCAACAGGTATGGTCAGTTGATATGCTGTGGTCATGGCACACCTTTCGGGCTTCGGGGATTATGGTTTCTATCTGATGTATGCATCAAAGCTGTAGCGCAATACGTTTAAAATCTCAAGGGGCAACTTCGGGCATTACAAGCTTTTCATTGCTTGAATAAAATGCGGAAAAAGGGTAAACAATTTTCCGGAGGCGTTTTAATGGGGAAAAAACAAACTAAGGCCCGCTGGCTTGACAGGGCGCTCTACCATATTTTGTCGCGGCTTTTTTTGCTGCTGGGGCGGATTTCACCCCAAAGGGCCGCGAAAATCGGGGACGTGATCGGGCGCTTGTGGTTCGCCCTGGACAAGCGCCACCGGAAGGTGGCCATTGACAACCTGGCAATGGTTTATGGCGACCGGATGTCCAGTGCTGCAATGCGGGGATTTGCAAGACAGGTATTTTGCAACCTGGCCCGGATCGTGTTTGAGATCGGCTGGAGCCTGCATATTGACAATGTCCGGAATCAAAAACACTTTCGGTTTTATGGCATGCATCATCTCCGGTCGGCGCAAAAAAAAGGGAAAGGCGTCCTTGTTCTGACTGCGCATCTCGGGAATTGGGAATTCCTGCTTGTTGCCGCCGCCATTATGAACATGAAATTCAGCGCGGTCTACCGCCCCCTTGATTTCAAGCCATTGGATATGTTTTTCGAGGATATCCGCAACACGACGGGGACGAAGCTTCATCAGAAAAAAGGGGCCATGTTCAAGGTGCTCCGCAGCCTTGCCAACAATGAGGGCGTGGGTATTCTGCTCGATCAGAAGACAAAGCCTTCCTCGGGTGTTCTTGTCGATTTTTTAGGCCGTCCGGCCTATACGAACATGGGGCTGGCCATTCTCGCAAAAAGATCACGGGCCCCGGTTATCCCGGTGTTTGCGGTCAGGGAAGATGGCTGTTACAGTGTCCGGATATTGCCGGAGGTCCCTTTTATTGATACCGGTGATGACGCGCTGGACATGATTGAAAACACCCGGTTGTATAACCGGGCCATTGAATCCATGATAACACAATACCCGGAACAATGGTTCTGGCTCCACAGGCGATGGGAAATAAGGCCGGTGAAGCGGAAAAATACCGTGACGGCAAAAAAAACAGTCTCGTAAAAAGTCGTTGCAGGAGGAAGTGACCCATGAAACTGAAAATTCCGGACTATATCCATGCCATAAGGCCATACAAGCCGGGAAAGCCCATCGAGGAGCTTGAAAGGGAATACGGCGTCAAAAATTCCGTTAAACTCGCATCCAATGAGAATCCCCTGGGTCCCTCGCCAAAGGCGGTTGCCGCCATAAAGGGTGCCCTGGAAAAGCTCCACCGCTATCCGGACGGCCGGGGGTATCTTCTTGTTGAAACGCTTGCGGGCCGTTACGGAATTTCTCCCGAATGCATCGTGCTGGGCAACGGTTCGGACGAGATTATCGGGATGCTGACCAAGACGCTCCTCGAGCCGGGCGATGAGGCCGTCATGACGGACCCTTCCTTTCTGATGTACGAGATCATGGTTTTGTCGTCAGGCGCCGTACCGGTATTTGTGCCGTTGAAATCGCTGTTTATCGATTTTGAGGCCATTATTGAACAAGTAACGGAAAAAACCCGGATCATTTTTCTTAACAACCCGGTCAATCCCACCGGTACGATCATTACCAAAAAGGGATTCGATGCCTTTCTGGAAAAAATCCCGGCGCACGTCGCCGTGGTCATAGACGAGGCGTATATCGAGTTTGCAAGGGATCCGGACTGCCTGAACGGTATTGCGTATTGCACGGGCAGCCGCCCGGTTGCCGTACTCAGGACCTTTTCCAAGGCCTACGGGCTTGCCGGCATACGCATCGGGTACGGGTTGATGCCCGCGGAACTTGCGGGCCTGCTGCACCGCGTAAGGCAGCCGTTTAACGCAAACGCGCTCGCCCAGGCGGGGGCATGCGCGGCCCTTGACGACGATGACTTTTTAAACCGGACCGTCGCCCTTGTGCACGGGGAGCTGGAGTTTCTCTATGCGGGCATCGAGCGTTTGGGGATGAATTATTTTCCGACAGAGGCCAACTTCTTTTTGATCGATGTGGGAAAGGATGCGGATACGGTTTTTGAGGATATGCTCCGGCACGGCGTCATCATCAGGTCCATGGTCTCCTACGGGTATCCCCGGTATATACGGGTTTCGGTCGGGTGCAGGGAGGAAAACGAAACGTTTTTGAACGCACTGGCAATGGTCATGGGGAAAAGGGGCGGCCGATGAGTCGCGACACCGTGGACATAAAGCCCTTGCTCATAACAATCGACGGACCGGCCGGCGCGGGAAAGACCACCGTCAGCCGAATGCTTGCCGATCGGCTGGGACTTTTGTACGTCGATACGGGGGCGCTTTACCGCGGTGTGGCGTATGAAGTCGTCTCGCGCGGTATAGACCCGGAAAGCGACCCGGCGCTTGGGGAGCTGTCAGGCGGTCTGGACCTGACGTTCGAACAAACCCAACAAGGTGTCAGATTGATTTCAAGGGGGACAGACATCACCGATGCCATCCGGACCCCTGAAATTACGATGCTGGCATCCGCTGTTTCTGCCAAACCGCTTATCCGCAAGGCCCTCCTTGATGTGCAAAGGCAAATGGGGGTAAACAAGGCGGCCGTATTTGAGGGGAGGGATATGGGAACCGTCGTGTTCCCGGATGCGGATGTAAAGTTTTTTTTGACCGCCCAGCTGGAAACACGCGCCCTGCGACGGTTTTCAGAATATAAGGACGCTTGTGCGCAGCGCTTCGGAGAGGTGCTTGAAGATATGCGCAAGAGGGATCATAATGATTCCGCCAGGGCTGTCGCTCCGCTGAAGCCCGCAGATGATGCCGTGACGATCGATGCTACGAATATACCGCCGGAATCGGTGGTTGACCGGATGATCGATTATATTTTTCAAAAGCACGGGCCATGAGCAACCGACGACCCGTCGAATCTGCTTACGAGTCATCTTAATTAGAAAACAGAAATTAATCATTGTTTTTTTGTTTCATGTTTGTTACCAAACTGATTTTACACTCCACGTCGTTAGAACGTTTGGAGATAGTTTATTAGGTAAAGGGGGATTTATTTTTAAATGGAAAATTTTGCTGGAAACTCTCAAAACAACACAATCAACCCGTCGGAATCGGACGATACGGGGGTGGCTGCGGATGTGGCCGCTCTTGCCGATGAAAACGACGATGCGCCTGAAGAGACAATGGAATCCCTGATGGAAATGTATGAGGAAAGCCTCAAACGTTTCGAAGAGGGGGAAGTTGTAAACGGCAGGATCATATCCGTGGACAGGGACCATGTGCTCGTAGACGTGGGATATAAGTCCGAAGGGCAGATCTCCATTCACGAATTCAAAAATGACCAGGGCGAAGTTGACGTCGAAGTCGACGACGTCGTAGAGGTCATGATTGAATGGTGGGATGAGGAAGAAGAACGGGTTGTTCTCTCCAAGGAAAAGGCCGCCAAGGTAAAGGTCTGGGATTCCATAAGGGACATCTATGAAGACGACGGCATTGTTGAGGGCGTGATCAGCAATCGCGTCAAGGGCGGTTTTTCCGTGGATATCGGCATTCAGGCCTTTTTGCCGGGTTCGCAGGCGGATCTCCGCCCGATCCGGAACCTTGATGAAATGGTTGGAAAGACATTCGACTTCAAGGTGCTGAAGTTCAACCGCAAGCGGAATAATATCGTGCTGTCCAGGCGCGTGATACTCGAGTCCGAACGCGAAAGCAAACGTTCCGAAACCCTTGCCGCCATTGAAGAAGGCAAAACAATGTCCGGCGTGGTCAAGAATATTACCGAATACGGCGTTTTTGTCGACCTTGGCGGCGTGGACGGCCTTTTGCATATTACCGACATTTCCTGGGGCCGGGTTAAGCATCCGTCAGAGTTGTTCGGCATCGGCGATCCGATTGATGTTATGATCCTGTCCTTTGACCCGGAGAACGAGCGGGTTTCCCTGGGGATGAAGCAGCTGGTTCCGGATCCGTGGTCTTTTGCGGAGGAAAAATATCCGGTGGAAACCGTTATCAACGGTCGTGTGGTCAGCCTGACCGACTACGGTGCGTTTGTCGAAGTGGAGGAAGGTATAGAGGGATTGATTCATGTCTCCGAGATGTCATGGACCCGCAAGATCCGCCATCCGTCCAAGGTCGTATCGGTCGGGGATGAAGTGGAGGCTGTGGTTCTGGATATCCGTCCGGAGAATCGGCGCATATCTCTCGGCATGAAGCAGACGATGCCGAATCCGTGGGATGTGATCAGCGAAAATTACCCCATAGGATCGGTCATAGAAGGCAAAATCAAGAACATCACCGATTTCGGGATTTTCATCGGCATCGATGACGACATCGACGGACTGGTCCATATTTCCGATATTTCCTGGACCAAGCGTATCAAGCATCCATCCGAGCTCTACAAGAAGGGTGACGTGATCCAGGCCAAGGTGCTTGATATAGACAAGTCAAGCGAGCGCTTTTCCTTGGGTATCAAGCAGCTTCAGGACGACCCCTGGAAAACGGTCGCCGATCGCTACCCCGTGGGGACCGATATCAACGGCACGATAACCAACGTAACGGATTTCGGTGTTTTTGTGGAGCTTGAGGAAGGCATTGAAGGGCTTGTCCACATTTCCGAGATCAGCAGGGAAAAGATAAAGACGCCGGTTGGCAAATATAACGTTGGGGAGCAGATTACCGCGCGGGTGATCAATATAAATACCAGTGAAAGGCGGATCGGTCTTTCCATTAAGCGCCTTGAAACGGAAGACGACAGTGAACTTCTCCATGAGTACGTCAGCAATATGAAGCCGACGGCGTCCAGTTTCGGTGAACTGCTGCAGGAAAACCTCAAGGAAAAATTCCAGGGCGGGGAAAATCGTTTAAAGAATGAAAACGAGGCGGCCGCGGAACAAGGTCTATCCGCAACCGATGACGACCCCACAGCGGTTGATGCCGAAGAAATCCGGCAGGATGCCGAGGCTTCCGGCTCCCCGGCTGTCGAAGTTCCGGAGAGGGATACAGAAGTTCCGGAGAGGGATACAATAGAAGCCGGCCCCGAAATCGAGAGTGAACAACCTGAACCTTATAGGAGTTGATTTTTTTTCGGCAGGGCCCGATAAATGGAAGTACCGCAAAAACGATTACCGGCGGTTAGATCGAATATTTAGCGATTGGGCGAAAACGCGGGTTTTCGCCCAATCGCTACTTACAATTCAGGGGTATGCATCAGGCGCCAGGTCCGGTGCCGGCACATCCCCTGATGCTTGCGATCCGCCGGTTTTTTGTTTTGTGCCGGTATTATAATAAATCAAATTATAAAGGGTGCTGTTCATGTTTAAACGAAGACATCCGTATTTGTTTTTCATTCTTGTTTTTACGGCAATCATTTCGACATTCTCGATTGCGATCAATATTGTTACCGGGGTGATGCTCCGAAAGGATGTGGAAGCGGTTGAGGGGGTCGGCATAATAGAAGTCAGGGGGATGATTGTCGATGCAACAGGGATTACCGATCAGTTGAAGGCCTTCCGCGAGAATGACAACATAAAAGCGATCGTATTGAGAATCGAATCCCCCGGCGGGGGTGTTGGGCCGTCCCAGGAGATTTACAGGGAAATCAGGAGAACCGTCGGGGTCAAGCCGGTTGTCGCGTCCATGGGAGCGATGGCCGCATCCGGCGGATACTACGTGGCAGCGGGCACCGACGGTATCATGGCCAATCCCGGCACAATTACCGGCAGCATCGGGGTGTTGATGCAATTTACCAATTTTCGGGAGATGTTTGAAAAAATCGGCATTCAATCCGATATCATAAAAAGTGCTGAGTACAAGGACATTGGTTCGCCGTTCCGGGATTTGTCGGAGGACGAGGAATCCACGCTTCAGCAATTCGTTGACTCGGTTCACCGGCAGTTTATTGTGGACGTGGCGTCCGGGCGGAATATGAGTGAAGAAGAAATCAGCGATGTGGCCGACGGGATGATTTTCAGCGGTGAATATGCAAAGGAAAAAGGCCTCGTTGACCGGCTGGGCAATTTTAACGACGCCGTTGAATGGGCCGGTGAAAAAGCCGGCCTCGAAGATGATATCGCCAGGATATACCCGCCCAAAGAAAAGTTTTCCTTTATCCGGAAAATCCTTGAAATGGCTGCAGGCGAGATGGAGGCCACGTTGAACCGGGTCCATATGGGGACGGTCAAAGGGGGGTATCTGTACAGCCCATAGATAGTGCCGAACGAAAACCGTCTTTTTCGCCAATCTCTGCGTCCGGCTCAAATTTTAATCCTCAAAATACGTCGAGTATTCCTGCGGTTAAAATTATCGCCGTCCTT
>Ga0207421_10009141_pt1 | contig 10082 bp, 7 predicted proteins | sample SodLakKL_010_SED_4_FD_187542 | JGI IMG/M metagenome (GOLD analysis project Ga0207421, IMG submission 187542) | Alkaline sediment microbial communities from Lake Tanatar, Kulunda Steppe, Russia - 8KL_010_SED (SPAdes) (version 2) | ecosystem: Environmental > Aquatic > Non-marine Saline and...
CGGGCCAGGAAGGCGACCCCGCCGCTGGCTTCTCCCGGCGGCGCCAGCGCCGGCCGGCGAATCACGGCGCCGGTCAGCAGGCCGCCGGCGAGCAGAAAGAGCAGCGCCAGCACCAGGAAGGCGGCCTGCCAGCCCAGGGTGTCGGCGAGCAGCCCGCCCATCACCTGGCCGGCAATCAGTCCCATCACCGCGCCCGAGAGCATGTGGGCCAGGGTGACCTGGCGCGCCTCGTAGTCGACGTTGTTGCCGACCCAGGCCATGGAGAGCGGGATGACTGCGGCGGCGGTGGCCCCGCTCAGGGTGCGGAACAGCAGCAGCGAGGAGAGCGAGCCGGCCAGCGCCGAGCCGATGGCGCCCAGGGCACAGGCCAGGGTGGCCAGACCGATCACCCGCAGGGTGCCGTAGCGATCCCCCAGCGGGCCGTAGCAGAGCTGCATCAGCCCGTAGGCGATGGCGAAGACGGTGATGTTCTGGGCCACATCCGCCAGCGGCCGCTCGAAGGCGCTGGAGAGCGCCGGCAGCATGGCGTCGGTGACTCGCATGGAGGCCATGCTGGCGAAGCCGGCCAGGGCCAGCAGCAGGATCACCCTCGAATTCGTGGAAGTCATGTCTTGTCCGGGGTCAGGGCATGGGAATGGCGGTCTCGTCCTTGATCGCCCGCAGCACGAAGTTGGAGTGGACCTGGGAGATGCCCGGCAGGGTGAAGAGCTTCTCGTTGAGGAAGCGGTCGTAGGCGGCCATGTCCTCTATCACCACGCGCAGCACGAAGTCGGCGTTGCCGGTAGTGGAGTAGCACTGCAGCACCTCCGGGTACTGGGTGACCCGGGCCTCGAAGTCGGAAGTGCTGTCTATGCTGTGGCGGCGCAGGGTGATCATCACCAGGGCGCAGAGCGGCTGGCCGACCCGAGCCGGGTCTACCAGGGCGGCGAAGCGCTTGATCACGCCGCTGGCCTCCAGCGCCTTGACCCGCCGCCAGCAGGCCGCAGGGGAGAGGCCGATCTGCTCGGCGAGCTCCTGGTTGGTGATGCGGCCCTGGCGCTGGAGTACCTTCAGGATGCGGCGGTCGTGGCCGTCGAGCTGGTCATCATGCATGGGGTATTTCACGTCTTGTTACTATATGAAAGATTATTCCTTTTCTGGGAGGAAAATGAAAATCTGTTTCTTATGGGCGCTATTAACCGGTTGATTTAGCAAGCACCTTTATCGCCCGCGGGGCTAGACTGCAGGCCAGACAACGATAACGAACCCTTGACCGAGGTGGCGACCATGAACGCTCCTACTCCCGCTGCCGTTCCGGGCGATGCCCGCGACGACGCACTCGATGATTATGCCCTGGCCGACCGTTATACCCGTGATAGCGGACGCATCTTCCTGACCGGCACCCAGGCGCTGGTGCGCATCGCCCTGCGCCAGGCCGAGCTCGACCGCCGCGATGGCCGGCACACGGCGGGCTTGATCAGCGGCTACCGCGGCTCGCCCCTGGGCGGCGTCGACCAGGCCCTGTGGCAGGCCAAGGCGCCGCTGGCCGAGGCCAACATCGAGTTCGTGCCGGCCATCAACGAGGACCTGGCGGCCACCATGATGCTGGGCTGTCAGCAGGTGGAGACCGACCCGGACCGCCAGGTCGATGGCGTTTTCGGGCTGTGGTACGGCAAGGGGCCGGGCGTGGATCGCGCCGGCGATGCCCTCAAGCATGGCAATGCCTACGGCAGCTCCCCCAATGGCGGCGTGCTGGTGGTGGCCGGCGACGACCACGGCTGCGTCTCCTCCTCCATGCCCCACCAGTCCGACGTGGCCTTCATGGCCTGGTTCATGCCGGTGGTGAACCCGGCTTCACTGGCGGAATATGAAGAGTTCGGCCTCTGGGGCTATGCCCTGTCGCGCTTCTCCGGTTGCTGGGTGGGCTTCAAGGCGGTCTCCGAGACCGTGGAGAGCGGCGCTTCCCTGGAGACAACGCCGCTGCCCGAGTTCGCGCCGCCGGACTTCACCCCGCCGCTGGACGGGCTCCACTACCGCTGGCCGGATCTGCCCGGGCCCCAGCTGGAGACCCGCATCGAGCACAAGCTGGCGGCGGTGCAGGCCTTTGCCACCGCCAACCCCATCGATCGGCGTCTCTATGCCAATGAGACGGCGCGTTTCGGCATCGTCACCACCGGCAAGGGCCATCTGGACCTGATGGAGGCGCTGCGCCTGCTGGGTCTCGACGAGGGGAAACTGCGCGAACTGGGGGTGGAGCTCTACAAGGTAGGCATGGTGTGGCCGCTGCATCGGCGCGGGGTGCTCGAGTTCGTGCACGCCAAGCAGGAGGTGCTGGTCATCGAGGAGAAGCGCGGCATCATCGAGAGCCAGATCAAGGAGTACATGTCAGAGCCGGACCGCCCGGGCGAGGTGCTGATCACCGGCAAGCAGGATGAGGCCGGCCGGCCGCTGATCCCCTATGTGGGTGAGCTGAGCCCGCGCCTGCTGGCGGGCTATGTGGCCGAGCGGCTGGAGCGCTTCTTCGGCATCGACCTCTCCGAGCGTCTCACCAAGCTGGACCGCTGCCGCGCCGAGGCCAGGGAGCTGGGGGGCGTGCGCCGCCTGCCCTACTTCTGCTCCGGCTGCCCCCACAACAGCTCCACCCAGGTGCCGGAGGGCAGCAAGGCCCTGGCCGGCATCGGCTGCCACTTCATGGCCTCCTGGATGGGGCGCAACACCGAGTCGTTGATCCAGATGGGCGGCGAAGGGGTCAACTGGGTGGGCAAGAGCCGCTTCACCGGCAATGGCCACATCTTCCAGAACCTGGGCGAGGGCACCTGGTTCCACTCCGGTTCCATGGCGGTCCGCCAGGCGGTGGCCGCCGGGGTCAATATCACCTACAAGGTGCTCTTCAATGACGCCGTGGCCATGACCGGCGGCCAGCCGGTGGACGGCCAGATCACCGTGCCGATGATCGCGAAGAGCTCCGCCGCCGAGGGTGTCAAGCGCATTGCCGTGGTCAGCGACGAGCCCGAGAAGTACCGCGGTCACGAGAAGACGTTCCCCGAGGGGGTGACCTTTCACCACCGGGACGAGATGGACACCCTGCAGCGTGAGCTGCGCGAGATTCCCGGCTGCAGCGTGCTGATCTATGACCAGGTGTGCGCCGCCGAGAAGCGTCGCCGCCGCAAGCGCGGCCTGATGGAGGACCCGGCCAAGCGGGTCTTTATCAACCACCACGTCTGCGAGGGCTGCGGCGACTGCTCGGTGCAGTCCAACTGCCTCTCGGTGGTGCCCCGCGAGACGGAGCTGGGGCGCAAGCGCAGGATCGATCAGTCCTCCTGCAACAAGGATATGTCCTGCGTCGGTGGCTTCTGCCCCAGCTTCGTCACCGTCGAGGGCGGCGAGCTGCGCAAGGGCCAGGGCGTGGCCGTGGACGAGGCCTTCTGGCGCAAGGTGCAGGCGCTGCCGCTGCCCCAGGCGCCCATGCTGACCCGGCCCTATGACCTGCTGGTGGGCGGCGTCGGCGGCACCGGCGTGGTCACCGTGGGCCAGCTGATCACCATGGCCGCCCACCTGGAGGGGCGCGGCACCAGCGTGCTCGACTTCATGGGCTTCGCCCAGAAGGGCGGTACCGTGCTCAGCTATGTGCGCCTGGCGCCTGCGCCCGCCGATCTTCACCAGGTACGTATCGAAGCGGGTCAGGCCGACGCCGTGATCGCCTGCGATATGGTGGTGGGAAGTTCGAAGAAGGCCCTGGATGTGCTTCAGGCCGGTACCACCCGGGTGGTGGCCAACCTGGCCGAGCTGGCCACCGCGGACCATGTGCTCTATCGCGATGCCGATATGCAGGCGGATCAGCGCCTGGCGCTGCTGCGTGACGCCGTTGGTGAGGCCAACTTCGCAACCCTGGACGCCAACCGTCTGGCGGAGCAGCTGCTGGGCGACACCGTCTTCTCCAACGTGATGATGCTCGGCTTCGCCTGGCAGCGTGGCCTGCTGCCGGTCAGCGAGGCGGCGCTCAAGCGCGCCATCGAGCTCAACGGCGTGGCCATCGACAAGAACCTGAGGGCCTTCGCCTGGGGCCGCCTGGCGGCGGAGGAACCGGCTTATCTGCAGCGTCGCCTGGACGATTCGCCGCTGGCCGCCGATGCCGGCCTCGACGATGTGATCGCTCGGCACAGCCGCTGGCTGACGCGCTACCAGAACTCCGCCTATGCCGAGCGCTACGTGCAGAGAGTGGCTAGAGTCCGCGAGGCCGAGGCAAGCCTCGGCGCCGGCGAGGCCCTGACCCAGGCGGTGGCCACCCAGCTCTACCGGCTGATGGCCTACAAGGACGAGTACGAGGTGGCGCGCCTCTATACCGAGAGCGACTTTCTCGAGGAGCTCGACGCCACCTTCGGCGGCGACTACACGCTGACCTTCCACCTGGCGCCGCCGCTGCTCGGCGGGCGCAAGGATGCCAAGGGGCGCCCGGTGAAGCGTCGCTTCGGGCCCTGGATGCTCAAGGCCATGAAGGGACTGGCCCGGCTGCGCGGCCTGCGCAGCGGACCCCTCGACCCCTTCCGCTTCAGCGCCGATCGCAAGCTGGATCGCCGGCTGCTGGCGGAGTACGAGGCGCTGCTCGACGAACTGGCCACGCGGCTGGACGCCGGCACCCACGCCACCGCCCTGGCGCTGGCCAAGCTGCCGGAAGAGGTCCGCGGCTATGGCCCGGTACGCGAGGCGGCGTCGGAGAAGGCCGCCGAGCGTCGCCAGACATTACTCTTGGAGCTGCGCGAGGGACGTCCGGTGACCATCGCCGCCGAGGCGGCCTGAACACAGCGGCGCAAGGAAGGCAGAAGGCCACGCAATGCGTGGCCTTCTGTGCTGGTGCCTTTCCTGACGGCGGCGCGCTATCGAAAGCCACGCCTGTTCATTGGCCTGCCGCCGGTCGGCCCTAGATAGGTGGGTTCTGACGCTCATCCTTCGCCGGCCGGGCAGCGCTCAGTCGCCTCGGCGCGGCCGCGGACCAACAACAGGTGGCTGGCCAGCGCCAGCAGACCCATCAGACCGATGGTCAAGGCCATGGTGCGCGAGGTGCCGTCGTGGAACTGGCCCACCAGGCCGCCCACCACGGCGGCGGTAGTCATCTGCAGGAAGCCGAACAGCGAGGAGGCCGCGCCAGCGCACTGGGGGTTGGGGGCCAGCGCCCCGGCCATGGTCTGGGGCATCAGGATGCCCACCCCCACCATGAACACCATATGGGGGGCCACTACCGCCCAGGGGGCATGCACACCGACGATGGCCAGCCCGGCCATTGCCGTGCCTCCCACCGCGCAGAGCAGGGTGCCGCGCAGGATCAGTCGATCGCGGCCCAGGCGGTGGCTGAAGCGGCCGCTGACCAGGGTGCCGGTGAAGAAGCCTGCCACGATCAGGGTGAAGAGCACCCCATAGAGGGTGGGTGCCACGCCCAGATACTCGATCAGCACGAAGGAGGAGCCGGAGAGGTAGGCAAAGAGCCCCGAGAAGGCCGCGGCATTGACCAGGGTATAGCCGACGAAGGCCCGCTGGCCGAGCAGCATCCGGAAATTGGCCAGTATCGTCCCCGGATGGATCGACTGGCGGCGTGCCCTGGGCAGCGACTCGGGCAGCAGCACCACCAGCACGGCGAGCATCACCGCCGCGTAGAGCGCCAGCACCACGAACACCGACTCCCAGCCGAAGAGCAGCAGCAGCCCAGCCCCCACGATCGGCGCCAGCGCCGGGGCAAGGGCCATGGTGCTGGCCATGTAGGAGAGGATGCGGCCGGCCTCGATGGGGCCGTGGATGTCGCGCACCGCCGCCCGTCCCAGCACCGGGCCGGCGGCACCGCCGAAGGCCTGGAGGAAGCGTCCCACCAGGAGCCACTCGATGCTCGGTGCCAGGGCACAGAGCAGGCTGGCGGCGAGGAACAGCCCGAGGCCGAGGACCATCACCGGCTTGCGGCCGAAGCGGTCCGAGACGGGGCCGCACAGTAGCTGGGCCAGGGCAAAGCCGGCCATGTAGAGGCTCAGGGTCAGCTGTACCCGGTCGGGGCCGGTGTCGAGGGCCTCGGCCATGGCCGGCATGGCCGGCAGGTACATGTCGGTAGCCAAGGGTCCCAGCGCGGTCAGCGCGGCCAGGGTCACCACGGTGGCGGGGGAGGACAGCTTCAGCACCCAAGACTCCTTGTGGTCAACCGTGACGCTTAAGCTCGGGGAGAGCGCGGCAGGAAAGGCGCGGGGGAGGAACGCGAGGCGGGTGCCCCTCGCAAGGAAAGGCACCTGCTTATCATTAGCCTGCTTATTCTAGCTCAGCCGGCGTCGGGTTGCGCCCCCGGCGCGGCCTGCTCGAAGGCCGGCAGGGCCCGGCAGTTGGCCACGATGCGCCGGATCCGCGGATACGCCGACAGGTCGCACTCGAAGCGCTCGGCGTTGAACACCTGAGGGACCAGGCAGAGATCCGCCAGGGTCGGGGTGTCACCGTGGCAGAAGTCGCCGGTGCCGGCCTCGCGCGTCAGCATCGCTTCCAGGGCCTGGAAGCCCTCGGCAATCCAGTAACGGTACCAGGCCAGCTTGGCGTCCTCCTCCACGCCGAGCTCGCCCACCAGGTACTTGAGGACCCGCAGGTTGTTGAGCGGGTGGACCTCGCAGGCCACCAGCTGCGCAAGGGCCCGGACCCTGGCGCGCCCGGCGGCGTCGCCCGGCAGCAGCGCCGGCTCGGGGTGCGTTTCGTCGAGGTACTCGCAGATCGCCAGGGACTGGTTGAGCACCAGGCCATCGTCGGTCACCAGGCTGGGTACCAGCCCCTGGGGGTTGCGGGCGAGGTTATCCTCGCCGCGCTGCTCGCCCTTGACCAGGTTGACCGGGGCCTGCTCAAAGGCCAGACCCTTGAGATGCATGGCGATTCGCACCCGGTAAGCGGCCGACGAGCGGAAGTAGCCGTAGAGCGTCGTCATGGTCCCTTCCTTCAGTTGGGCTGGTACTGCACTACCTGCTGGTCGATGGTGCCGAAGATGTTCTTGCCGTCGCGGTCGAACATCTCGATGCGCACCCGGTCGCCGAAGCGCATGAAGGAGGTCTTCACCTGGCCGTGCAGGATCTGTTCGACCATGCGCACCTCGGCCAGGCAGCTGTAGCCCACGCCGCCATCGGCAATCGGCTTTCCGGGGCCGCCGTCGGCGTCCGGGTTGGAGACGGTGCCGGAGCCGACGACGGCACCGGCACCCAGGTAGCGAGTCTTCGCCGCATGGGCCACTAGCTGCGGGAAGCTGAAGATCATGTCGGGGCCTGCCTCGGGTTCGCCGAACTTCTCACCGTTGAAGTGAACGGTCAGCGGCAGGTGGACCTTACCGTCCTGCCAGGCATTGCCCAGCTCGTCCGGGGTGACGGCGATGGGTGAGAAGGCGGAGGCGGGCTTGGCCTGGAAGAAGCCGAAGCCCTTGGCCAGCTCGCCGGGGATCAGGCCGCGCAGGCTGACGTCGTTGACCAGCATCACCAGCTTGATGTGGCCGGCGGCCTGCTCGGGCGTCACCGCCATGGGCACGTCGTCGGTGATCACGGCGATCTCGCCCTCGAAGTCGATACCGTGTTCCTCGCTGACCGCTTCTATGTCTTCGGTGGGCGCGAGGAACTTGTCGCCCCCGCCCTGGTACATCAGCGGATCGTGCCAGAAGGTCTCGGGCATCTCAGCGTTGCGGGCCTGGCGCACCAGTTGGACGTGATTCAGGTAGGCGGAACCATCGGCCCAGTGGTAGGTGCGCGGCAGTGGAGAGTGCAGGGCGCTCTGGTCGAGATCGAAGACACCCTCGGCGCGGCCATCGTTGAGCTCGGCGTAGCGAGCCTCGAGCCTGGGGCTGGCGGCGTCCCAGTTCTCGATGGCCTGCTGCAGGGTCGGGGCGATATCAGCGGCGGAGACGCCGCGGGCGAGATCGCGGGAGACGATGATCAGCTCGCCGTCACGATCTTTCTTGAGGCTTGCGAGTTTCATCTTGGGGTCCTTTCGTCAGGGGCGGGGCCACCCGGGCCCCGCGCATTATAGGTGTCGATGAGGTCAGGCCTGGTCTGGGGTGAAGTGGGAGCGCAGGGTTGACCAGACGTCCACGTAGTCGCGCTGGCGATACTCCGTGGCTAGCGCTGCCTCGGTGGGATGGAAAACATAACGGCTCTCGAACATGAAGGCCATGGTATTGCCCTGGTACTGCGGCTTGAGCTCGGCATTGGACGCTTTCTCGAAGGTGTCGGCATCCGGACCATGGGGCGACATGCAGTTGTGCAGGCTGGCACCCCCGGGCAGAAAGCCCTCGGCCTTGGCGTCATATTCACCGTGAATCAGGCCCATGAATTCGCTCATCAGATTGCGGTGGAACCAGGGCGGACGGAAGGTATTCTCGGCCACCATCCAGCGCGGCGGGAAGATGACGAAGTCCAGGTTGGCCATCCCCGGGGTATCGGAGGCCGAGGTCAGCACGGTGAATATCGACGGGTCGGGGTGGTCGAAGCTCACCGTGTTGATGGTGTTGAAGTTGGCCAGGTCGTACTTGTAAGGCGCGTAGTTACCGTGCCAGGCCACCACGTCCAGCGGCGAATGGCCGAGGCGGGTCGCCCAGAAGCGACCGGAGAACTTGGCGACCAGCTCGAAGTCGCCCTCGAGATCTTCAAAGGCGGCCACCGGGCTCTGGAAGTCTCGCGGGTTGGCCAGGCCATTGGCGCCGATGGGGCCGAGACCGGGCAGTTCCATCGGGCTGCCGTAGTTCTCGCACACATAGCCGCGGGCGGCGTCAACGCCGGCGGCTCGCCGCACCTGGAACTTGATGCCGCGAGGGATCACGGCGATCTCGCCGTTGTCGACGTCGATCTCGCCGAACTCGGTGCGCAGCCGTAGCGCGCCCAGTTGGGGGACGAAAAGCATCTCGCCATCGGCGTTATAGAAGAAACGCTCCGTCATGTCCTGGTTGAAGGCGTAGACGTGCACGCCAACGCCGCTCTGGGTCCCGGCATCACCGTTGACGGCGATGGTCAGCAGGCCATCGATGAAGTCGGTGGGCTCAGAGGGCAGCGGGGCCGGGTCCCAGCGCATCTGGTTGGGGTCGGCGGCGGGCTTGTCCAGGGGTGAGGTGTGAACCTGTCGGTTCTCCAGCGGCTGATAGCCGCTCTGTACCACGGAGGGGCGGATACGGTAGAACCAGCTTCTCAGATTCTGGTGGCGCGGGGCGGTGAATGCCGAGCCGGTCAGCTGTTCGGCATAGAGGCCGTAGGCACACTTCTGGGGGGAGTTCTGTCCCACGGGCAAGGCGCCGGGGAGGGCCTCGGTGGAGAAGTGATTACGGAAACCGTTCTGATAGTTCAGTTGGTCGGCCATGTCAGTGTCCTCGCTAATGATGTCGTTGTGTTGTTCGGTCACTCAGCGATGCGATGGATCATCCTGGGCGGCAATGGTCAGGGCTTCTTCCAAGGCCTGCTGGTCACCAATGTGGTTGGCCAGCAGCAGGATGAGTCGCGTGTTGATACGCTCGCTCTCGGCTTCGCTGCGATCGCGATGCGCCTCTGTCAATGCGGCGTAGAAGGCATCCGGGTCCGTGAAGTTAGGGGACAGTTCAAGCCGTGGCATGGCGTGACTCCTCGGTGGCTAGCTGCTTGCCAAGGGCGCGATCGATGGCCTGGTTGACGGCCTCGCGTCGGCACTCGGTCCAGCGGGCGGTGACATGCTGGTCGGGACGAATCAGGTAGCACGCCCCAGGGGTCAGGCCATAGCGCTCATCGACTAGACCCTCCACATCCTCGATCAGGGAGGTGCGCGGCAGACGCGTCAAGGCCTGAGAGGCCGGGCCGAGAACGACGAGGCCCAGCTCCGGTTGTTCTGCCAGCAGTGCCGCCAACTCCGCTGTCAGCGGCTCGGCCTGGCTGGTGGGGACACGGCCGTCCAGTAACAGCACGAAACGGTTGCCGAACTGGTTGAGCAGCCAGGCGCTCTCGCTGCCGAGGCGTATCGGCGCGTCCTTGGTCGGGCTGCCGGGGCGTAGCTCGGCCGGGTAACCATCGACGTCGGGGCCGTTGAGCGGCGAGTCGTCATAGCGGCACGGCATGGAGAGGCGGCCGCTGTTGACCAGGCGTTGAGCGAAGGGG
>Ga0207421_10009142_pt1 | contig 10081 bp, 4 predicted proteins | sample SodLakKL_010_SED_4_FD_187542 | JGI IMG/M metagenome (GOLD analysis project Ga0207421, IMG submission 187542) | Alkaline sediment microbial communities from Lake Tanatar, Kulunda Steppe, Russia - 8KL_010_SED (SPAdes) (version 2) | ecosystem: Environmental > Aquatic > Non-marine Saline and...
CGCAAACGACATCCGGTGGCTTGCATCCGGTCCCCGCTGCGGCATCGGGGAAATCAACCTGCCGGCCATCGCCCCGGGATCGTCCATCATGCCCGGCAAAGTCAACCCGATTATCTGCGAGGCAGCCATCCAGTCCGCCGCCCAGGTTATGGGATACGACGCAGCGGTCTCCCACGGCGGGACGGGCGGTGTTTTTGAAATCAACCTGATGCAGCCGATGATCGCGCATAACCTTTTTTCCGCCATTGAACTCCTTTCCGGCAGCGCCTCCCTGCTCGCCGGAAAATGCATCTCCGGAATAACGGCGAATGAAGCACGGTGTGACGAATACGTTAAAAAAAGCCTGGCCATCGTTACGGGCCTGGTGCCCTATATCGGCTATGACCGGGCCGCCGAAATCGCCAAAATGGCATATGAATCCGACATCAGCATCGAAGCGGCGGCTATCCGGGAGAACGTGCTGCCGGAAGACGTGCTGATGAAAGCGCTTTACGGCGAGTGACGCGGCCGGCCGGGGATTGCGCGTAACGAAGACAACTTGGTTATTCGGGATGCGAAACTCTGAAAAAAAGGAAAAAAAGATGACCCATACGAACCAGGATGTAAAAGATACCGGTTTGAGAGGCGTCAAGGTGGCCTCCACCCGGATAAGCCACGTAGACGGCAAGGAAGGAAAATTGATTTACAGGGGATACCTGGTTGACGATCTTGCCCGAAACGCCACGTTTGAGGAGGTCTGCTATCTCATGTTGTACGAGAAGCTGCCCGGCGGCAAGGCCCTTGAGGATTTCAGCGGGGAGCTCAAGCGAAGAAGGCGGATCGACCCGGCCATGATCACCACCCTTAAAGCCAGGCCCCCGGGTTCTTTTCCAATGGATATTCTCCAGGGGGGCGTCTCCTTTCTGGCCAACCACCACGAACACCCGGATTTGCTGACCCGGGAAAATGAACTGGATATCGGCATGGCGCTGATTTCACAAATGCCTACCCTGATGGCGGCCTTTGACCGGATTCGAAACGGCAAAGACCCTGTCGATCCGGACCCGGCGTTGAGCCATGCGGCCAATTTTCTTTATATGCTCACGGGTGAGGTGCCGGATACGGAAGTTGAAAGAATTTTTGATATCTGCCTTGTCCTGCATGCCGAGCATTCCTTCAATGCCTCCACGTTTACGGCGCGTCAGATCGCCTCCACACGGGCGCATATGTTCGCGTCGATTTCCGGGGCCGTGGGCTCCCTGTCCGGTGAACTGCACGGCGGGGCCAATGCCCGGGTCATGGAAATGCTCATGAAAATCGGCAGCGTCGATGCGGTTGACGCCTATGTCCGCAAGCAGCTTGAATCCAGCGGCAAAATCATGGGCATGGGGCATTCCGTTTATAAAACAAAGGACCCCCGGGCCCGGATACTTGAGCCCATGGTCAAAAAAATGGGGGAGCGGACCGGGGATCACAAGTGGTATGAGATCGCCACGGCCCTTGAACAGAAAGCCCTGGCGGCCTTCGAGGAAAAGGGGAAAACCGGCATCCATGCCAATGTCGATTTTTACAGCGGCGCACTGTATTACCCGATGAAAATTCCGGTTGACCTTTTCACACCGGTATTTGCGCTTTCCCGAATTTCAGGCTGGATCGCCCATGTCATCGAGGAGCAGTTTGCCGAGGCTGCGCCCAAGGCCATGCTGTACCGCCCGTCGGCGGATTACGTGGGTGAATACTGCGGACCGGAGGAGTGCGAATTCGTACCCGTCGATAAAAGATAACAAGGAGCGAGGGCGATGGCTGTTTCCATGGATTCTTTTGGTGTCAAGGTCCAAGATTCATTTGAAAATGAGCAGTTCTCATGGTTTTCTCTCCCGCGGCTCGCCGAGCGTATGGGCATCAATATTTCCAGGCTGCCGGTCACCGTGCGGCTGCTGCTTGAAAACCAGCTTCGCAACGAAGACGGCCGGCTTGTGACAAAGGCGCATATTGAAGCCCTTGCCCGCTGGCATCCCGATGTTCATGACAGGCAGGACGTCGCCTTTTTGCCGGCCCGCGTTCTGATGCAGGATTTTACAGGGGTTCCCTCGGTGGTGGATCTTGCGGCGATGCGGGACGCCATGGCCGCCTTGGGCGGCGACGCGAACCGTATCAACCCCCAGGTCCCGGTTGATCTTGTGATCGATCACTCCGTTCAGGTCGACCGTTTTGGCACCCGGCACGCATTTGCGGTCAATGAGGAGATGGAACTGGCCCGCAACCGCGAGCGGTACACATTTCTGAAGTGGGGGCAAAACAGCCTGGACAATTTCAACGTCGTCCCGCCTGCCACCGGGATTTGTCACCAGGTCAACCTGGAGTACCTCGCACAGGTCGTGGCGGAAAGAGAAACCGGGAAGGAACGGTACCTCTTCCCCGATACCCTGCTGGGCCTTGATTCCCATACAACAATGATAAACGGCATCGGCGTGCTGGGCTGGGGCGTCGGCGGCATCGAGGCGGAAGCCGTCATGCTTGGCCAGCCCTACTATTTTCTGACCCCGGAAGTGATCGGGTTTGAACTGACCGGGCGGATGCCCGAAGCCGCCACAGCGACGGACCTGGTGTTGACCATAACGAAAATGATGCGGGAAAAAGGGGTGGTGGGCAAGTTCATCGAATTTTTCGGCGAGGGGCTGTCCTCGCTGGGCCTTCCGGACCGCGCCACCATCGCCAATATGACCCCTGAATTCGGTGCCACGGCCACTTATTTCCCCGTGGATCGTCAAACCCTGGACTACCTTGCCCTCACGGGAAGGCCGGAAGGGCATGTCCGGCGGGTCAGGGAATACCTGTCCATGCAGGGGTTGTTTTTCACTGAAGATATGGAAACGCCGGGTTTCACGGACACCATGCGCCTTGACCTGGCCGGCGTCGGACCTTCCATTGCAGGCCCCATCCGTCCCCATGAAACCATGCCGCTGTCCGAACTTAAGACGGATTTCCAGAAAAAATTTGAAAACATTTTCGGGCGGCGCCCATCCGCGGCGTCACACCCCCAGCCCAATGGAGAAAATTGGGAGCAGGAAGGGGGCGCGATCCCTGATCCGGAAATCCTGCCGGAACGGTTCGTGAACCGGAAAATCGCGGACATATCCGGCGTGCCGGTCAACCGCCCCTATGAAAGCTTCTACCTTGAACAGGGATCGGTCGTTATCGCCGCCATTACGAGCTGTACCAACACGTCGAACCCCGGGGTTCTTCTGGGTGCCGGATTGATGGCGAAAAATGCCGTTGAGCGCGGGCTGCGGGTGCGGCCGTGGGTTAAAACCAGCCTTGCGCCGGGTTCCAAGGTAGTGGTGGATTATCTGAAGGCGGCCGGCCTTATGCCTTATCTGGAAGCCTTGGGGTTTCACGTGGTGGCATACGGCTGTACGACCTGCATCGGCAACAGCGGACCGCTCAGCCGGGACGTGGCCAAAGTGGTTGAAGAGTCCGGCCTTGTCGTGGCTTCCGTGTTGAGCGGCAACCGGAATTTCGAGGGCCGGATCAATCCGCTCACCCGCGCCAATTACCTGGCATCGCCCATGCTGGTGATCGCCTTCGCCCTGGCCGGTACGGTCAATATCAACATGGAAACCGATCCGATCCGGCATGATCCCAATGCCGAGCCCGTCTATCTTGCCGACATATGGCCCTCGGCCCGGGAGATCGGGCAGGCCATGGCGTTTGTGGCGACCGACATGTTCCGCGGCCAGTATGCAGGCGTTTACGAAGGGGATGAAAACTGGCGGAACCTGCCCGTATCATCGGACATGCGCTTCCAGTGGGATAAACATTCCACGTATATCCAGGCGCCGCCGTTTTTCCGGGGGATGTCGCAGGATGTTCCCGGTGTCGAGGATATCCGCGCGGCAAGGGTTCTTGCGGTGCTTGGCGATACCATCACTACGGACCATATTTCTCCGGCGGGGGTCATCGCCGAAGACAGCCCGGCCGGGCGCCATCTTATAGATCAAGGCGTGAGCCGGGAGGACTTTAACTCCTACGGCTCGCGGCGGGGGAATCACGAGGTGATGGTTCGCGGGACATTTGCCAATCCGCGGCTTGCCAATCAAATGGTGCCGGACAGGAAAGGGGGGTGGACCCGATACGTCCCGGACGGACGGGTGATGACCATTTATGATGCCGCTGTCAAATACCGGGAAAACGAGACGCCGCTGATTATCCTGGCCGGCAAGGCTTATGGGTCGGGCAGTTCCAGGGACTGGGCGGCAAAGGGAACTTTGCTTTTAGGTGTCCGTGCGGTCATCGCGGAGAGTTTCGAGCGCATTCACCGGAGCAACCTGGTTGCCATGGGCGTTCTTCCCCTTGAATTCAAGGCCGGGGAAAGTGCGGCGTCGTTGGGATTGACCGGCATGGAAGCATTTTATTTCGAAGGGTTGGCCGAAAAGGTCGCGCCCTTTGCCGCGCTCGATGTAAAAGCCATTGCCCCCGGGGGCGAGGAAATGCGCTTTTCCACCACCATAAGGCTTGATTCCGCAATCGAGGTGGATTATTACCGGCATGGCGGCATCCTGCAATATGTGATGCGTCAGATGCTGACGGAGTAAGCCGGAAGGGTTACCAGCAGACGCGTTCCTTCGTTTTCGGATGATTTCAACGAAAAGGCCCCGCCGCAGATTTCCGTTTTTTCCTTTATTCCCGTCAACCCGTAGCCGGCATTTTTCATTTCAACCCCGTGCCCGTTGTCGTTGATTTCCAGCCGCATCCGGTCGCTTTCCTGTGAAAGGGACAGCCATATGGTATCCGCCCCGCTGTGCTTCACCGCGTTGACGACCGCCTCCTGGATGATCCGGTAGATGACGATTTTCTGCGACTCTTCGAATGATTCTTCATCCATGTTGATGGACATGAAAAATGAGATGCCGGGGTGGGCGCTGCGGAGCTTTCGGCAGAAGGATTGGATGGTGGCTTTCAACCCGAGATCGTCCAGGATGGTGGGGCGGAGGTTGGCGGAGAGGCGCTTGGTTTTTTTGATGATTTTTTGAATGTTGGCGATACTCTTGTCCAGCGTTTCTGTAATGTCATCGTTGTTTCCGTTCTTGAATGCCGCATCCTCCAGGAGGAATTTTACGGCGGCGAGGCTGCCGCCCAGATCGTCGTGAATCTCCTTGGCGACCATTTTTTTTTCATTTTCCAACACCGTTATTGATTTATGGGACAATTGGCGCAGTTTCTCCCTGGCGATGCACGTGCAGGTCCCAATGCCGGGATCATCTTGCTGGTCTCTTTGTTCCGGACTCCCGGCAGGGCAGTTTTCGGCGGAAGGGCAGAACCAAACATGCGGATCGGGGGTTTCATGCTTTTCGGGGTCAGGACTTGAAATCCCGGTAAAGGTCAGCAAAAGGCTTGCCTGGTTGTTCCCGTCATTGGCGGGCAGGGGCAGGCCGGAGAGCCGGATGGAAACGATGCCGTTTTCGGAAGAGGATACCCGGACTTTTTCATTTTCGAAATAACCCCCCGACGGGATACGGCTTATAAGCGCCCTGAACCGGTCCCGGTCTTCCTCGATGACAAAACCTTCGAATGGCTGCCTGACCATGTGCGTGGCGTGCCTTCCCAATATCTGTCTGCCGGCCCGGTTTATATCCTGTATTCGGCCGTCGCTGTCGAGAAAGAGGCATCCTGTCGGTGCAAGCCGGTAAAGCTCCCGGAAGCGTTTCTGTGAAAGCCCCAATTCAACACTGGTTTTGCGAAGTTCTTCATCCTGAAGCGCAAGTTTCAGCTTCAGGTCGTTTATTTCCCGGATCAATGGGGGATCATCCGGGGAGCAGGTCTCCTGAGGGGAGACATTTGTTTGGCTCTTCTTTTCATTCATTGCCCGCTCTTGTGATAAATAATATACGCTTGCAAACGATTCAAAAAAGCCGGTTTTGACCGGTCCTTCCCCAATCAATCGGTTCGATGGTTTAACCACAAGAATAATCCTGCCGGGGTCAATAATCAAATTTAAATTTTGACCAGAATTTCATAAAATGGCAGGAGCGGGGATAACTGCCGGGAGAGAGATCTTTAATCAGGCGGCTTTTTCCGGCCCGGAAGGCGATTGCCTTCCGGATACCGCTTCAATAAGCAGGTTCCGCACTATATCGGACGTTTCTTCCACGCTCATATGGGAGAACTGTTCATAGGGGATTTCGCTTAGCACGCGTATACGGATTTCATGGGAGCCGTGAAAATCAATGCTGTATTTGGGCAGGGCGGCGTTGGTGCCGGTAATAACGATGGGCAGGATCGGTACCTGCATTTCTTTTGCCAGGATGAAAGCGCCCGGCTTGAGCGGTTTGATCCGCCCGTCGGGTGAACGGGACCCTTCGGGAAAGATCAGGATTGAATTGCCTTCGGACAGTGCCTGTCTGGCATCGGCCATCATTTGTTTAACACTTTCCCGATCGCCGCGTTTCAGGCGGATATATCGGTTCAGGTACATGTTCCAGCCGATAAGGGGAACCTGGAAAATTTCGCTTTTGGAGACGAACTTGAAATGGAAGAACAGGTTGAAAAGCACAAGGATGTCAAGCAGCGACTGGTGGTTGGATACGACCACGCAGGCCCGGTTGCGAATGATGTTCTCTCTTCCTTCGACCCGGATGCGCCAGGCGGGAATGACCCATGTGTAGAGTGATGCCCAGAAACAGGTAAATTGCTGGAGTATCTTGAGGCGGGGGTCGACCGGCCAGCTCAGCAGCCTTATCACCAAGGCGATAAGGAAAAAAAAGACCGATGTCACGGAGACAAAGGTAAACCATGCGATGACGATTAAGCGGTTAATCATTTCCGGATGCCCGTTAAGTTCTCCGATGTTGTGCATTGGCGGATTATGGTCAACACAGATGGACTGTGTATAGCTTTTATGGTATTATTTTTCAAGTTGAAATTGACGGCGTCGTAAAAAGTCCAATATCTGCGTTATGCGCAAGCCCTCAGGGTCATAGGATGATAGGTCATAGGATGATAGGTCATAGGATGTGCTGACGAAGGAAGCGCATCGTTGAACTGTTTCAGGGGGAGCTGTTTTTGGAACCGGATAAAAAGCCTTTTTTTTCCAGATTTTTTTTCGATCAGCGGGATCATGATCTTCTTTTGATCGTCAACGAGATGATCGCCGGGGACAAGTCCGTCCTGCATGATCAGCGGCGCTTTTTTCACCACCTCCACCCTCGCGGCATAAAGGAAATGTCCGAATCCAGGGGGCTGCGAATCGCCTATGCCGTCATTCACCTGCTGGAATCCCTTGAGGAAGGCCAGGTGGATAACCGCTTATGCGCGCTTCGGGCCCTTCGCGATGAAGTGATGTGCAGCACCGACCAGGAGCTGCAGATCAACACGGCCCGCGTCCTGATTGAAATCATGAAGGACCTTGTTCGTGCCGCGGGCAACTATGCCAGGCAGCTGGAACTGGCCCATGATTTCCGCCTGGTGGCCTCGGGCAAACCCCGCATTGTCCGTTCGTACCTGAGAAAATACCATCTGCTGGAAATGCCGGAGGAATGGAACCAGCTTGCCTTTGACGACCACGTTCATGACGCCAACACCAAGGGGCGGAAATCCGCCACCCACCTGATCATGGATGCCTGGATCAAGGGCATCAGGCGGCTGCGGGTGATATACTACAACTTCATCCGACCGGAAACCGCCGAGGAGCTGATGGAGGCGGCATTTATCATGGGGATCGACGTGCGTATCGGCATCGAGTTTCCGGTTTCCTTCCGCGGCGGATTCGCCCAGTTGATATGGGTGCCCCGGGGGTTTGCCGATGCGGATGATTTCATCCGGTTTTTGTCCGATGACGCAGTGGATGCACTGATGAACGACGGGGGCGAGGTCTCGGATTTTCAGCGCAATAGGGTCATTGAGGTGCTGGAAACGTTCAACCGTGAGCATCGCCCGGCCATTGCCGAAAAATTCGGTATCGATTTTCCTGAACTGGACGTCGCAAAGTTCCTGGCGTTTGTCGGTATCGGACAGGCTTCCCTGCTGCACCTGGCCAAATACATCCACCAGGCAATGCAGCCGGCCATGGCGTCAAAAGTCGCGCAATTGCGGCGTGATTACCAAGACGCCGCCGCGGATGAGAAAATCCGGATTGAAAAATGGGTGTCGGCAATGGATCGGGTGGACATGCAATGGATTCATCATGCTTACCTGAAACCGGCGCGCAGGGATATTGCTCCGGGGGAGCTTCCGCCCCTGATGAAGCTCACGGCGCCCGAGTTGATCGACCGGCTCGACCGGCTCCGATCCGGCTGCAACATCACCTTGAACCTGACTCACATGAAGGTCGAGGACGTGCTGGAGCTTATATACGATTGCAAGGGTAATATCACGCGGCTCGAGATTTTCAATCTCAAGGACAATGCCGAGGGGATCGTCGACCATATTCCTGCCATCCACGAGCTGCAGCAGTGCATTAACAGCGGCAACGTCATCAAACTGAAACGGATTATAACGGAGATCACTGCGCGCCTGGACAACGATCCGGATCCTGCCGCAGCCCGGCGTGCCGGCAAGATGCGGGAGATCCTGGCGGATATTGAATCCTTAAACAACATGTACAAGATAAAATCGCTCAAAGCCCGTATTGGCAGCGATTCCACCGGCTACTCGCCGGGCCTCTACGGCATGGGGCTCGCGGTCATGGATTCACTGCCGTGGCGGTCGAGAAAAGCGGTCATGACGGATCGTGAAAGGCCCCACCTGCTTGTGCCCTTTCACGTGGAGACATCCCTCAGAACAACCTTCGCGTTGAACAGCGAAAAAAACGGTCCCTTGTCATTTTTGATCAAGGGGCTTCGCTGGATTCCGGGCCTCGCGCATTTGGGGCTTCCCTGCCGGAAGGAATGGGTGGCCCGGGTGGATTCCATACGCATGGTCGAACCCGGCAACATCATAACGCTCGGGGGTATCCAGAAGGAACCGTCAAACGGGTTTTTTCTAAACGAGCCGGCGGGAAAACCGCCTGGGACAAAGTATTCATGGCGCTACTTGCAGAGCCGGTGGAAGAACCTCCTCAAGGTTCTGGCCGGGTTCATACCGGCCTTTTTGACGTTTTTATTGTCCTATGACTGGTGGGTGCTGATGTTTTTCGGTGCCTTTATCTGGTTCGGCATCACCGGCCTTAGAAATATTGTCCAGGCGGTTATCGCGGGAGGCGGCATCCGGCGGTCCTCGCTGCTCCGGTGGAATGATTTCATAAGCTGGGACCGGCTTGCCGACTCCCTGATGTTCACGGGGTTTTCCGTCCCCCTGCTCGATTACCTCGTCAAAACGGTGGTTTTGGACCGGGGCTTTGACGTTACCACCCAGACCGCGCCGATTGTCCTGTATTCGGTCATGGCGCTTGTCAACGGCGTCTACCTGACCAGCCACAACCTGTTTCGGGGGCTTCCCAAAGAGGCGGCTTTCGCCAATTTTTTCAGAAGCGCGCTTTCCATACCCGTCGCATTCGGGCTCAACGCGCTTCTGGGATCATTGCTGGCTGTTGCCGGGGTGGCGGGCGCAGCCATGATGTTGCAGAGCTGGGCGGCGGTTATTTCGAAGTTCTCCTCAGACCTGGTGGCCGGTTTCATCGAAGGCGCGGTGGACCGGTCCCGGAACATCAAAAACCGGATGACGGATTACAGGCACCGGCTCGAACAGTTCTTCGGGGTGTATGCCCGCATGGAGATGCAGTTCCCGGAAGACGATGTATATGACCTCCTTGACCGGCCGAAACAGTGGTTCGAATCCGCCGATGCCTCGTCACGGGACTTGATCCGGATCATGATCATCAATGCCCTGGATCTGCTTTATTTCTGGATGTATCAGCCCCGGGCGCGAACGGCCTTTCGCAACCTCCTGGCGGAAATGCCGCCGGAGGATCGCTGCGTCCTGATCCGGGCCCAGAAGATCCTGACCATGGAGCGTGAAATCAGCCAGATGTTCATCGACGGCATCGCCGGCCGCCATTTTTCAGCCCCGCTTGCATTTTATCTCGGGCAGTCAAGGGAATACATCGATGCCATCGACCGGTTGAATGAATCATTTGAAGACAGCATAACCTGCGGCCAAAGGCAGC
>Ga0207421_10009143_pt1 | contig 10081 bp, 8 predicted proteins | sample SodLakKL_010_SED_4_FD_187542 | JGI IMG/M metagenome (GOLD analysis project Ga0207421, IMG submission 187542) | Alkaline sediment microbial communities from Lake Tanatar, Kulunda Steppe, Russia - 8KL_010_SED (SPAdes) (version 2) | ecosystem: Environmental > Aquatic > Non-marine Saline and...
GCTTGTAGAGGCAGAACCATAGAACCCATCTGCACGGGGAGCATTAACAGGATATGGCGTGTCCGTGGCAGTCTCTATATTGAGGGTGCTTAAAGATTCCACCAACTTTAGGTGGTGGAGTACGTAAATGAGGGTACCTTTTTCAGGTACCTTAATTTTTTTCTTTTACTTTCTAGTACGAATACTTTTTTTTACCTTGCTACTATTGGCGTATTTAATTAAATATATTCCTCATTACCTATTAAAGAAATTTGATAAAACAAATGCATAATACAAATTCAGGGCGTTAGAAGATAATTCCTAAACCATATATTATAAATAATTTAATGTGGTCCGTGTCCGCCCATCATCCCTCTATCATTTCGACTTTTCTTTTTTCTCTTTCCTCCCCACCTTCTTTTATGGAGTTTTTCGAGTAGATACGTTAAAATAGCTGTTCCCGCAGTAACAAACACAAAAAACAACAGATTATACTCTAAATAATAGTATTCCAGAAGTAAATAAGAAATTAATGGAAATAGAAATGTCCCAATCATACCCAAGTTTAGCATTTTCTCCCATTCTATTAATAAAACGCTAAATCTTTGAGCTATGTATAGGATAAACGAGATTGCAACGACGATTGGTAGCCATACGAAATCAATATTTATTGAGATGAAGAAGCCAAGAGCAACACCTGAACCGCTAAACCATGGGCCAAGACGTTTGAATCTTTCTAGGAAATTAGTAATGTCAGAATCTGTTTTTGGTGTTAAATACCAGCTCAACCTCGAGCTAATTTCATATAGAATTATAAAAACTACTGTAACTATAGTTTGTGAAGTAAATGTAGGATCAGGGGAAAGCAATGTAGCAACTATAAAAAATCCCAAGTATATGTAAATTCTTTTTTCTATAAGAAATTGAGGAGATATCAATTCTATTCTAACTGCAAAGAGAATTATAATTGGGAGCTGGAACAAAAATCCAAAGGTTGCCATCAACGCCACTACGAAATTAAAAGCCATCGCAATGGAAATTTCCGGAATAGCCATTCCTTCCCCTATAAAAAGTGCGATATATGCTAAAGGAGGTACGATGAAGAAATATGCTATAGTTGCACCCAATAAAAACAATAGTATTGAAGATGGAGTAAGTATTGCAAAAAATCTTCGTTCGTTTTCAAATAAACCTGGCTCCATAAACTCATAAGTTTGATGCATTATTAGCGGGAGCCCAAATGCAACTGCAAAAAGAACTGAGAATAACAATTGCATTTTGATGGTTTCTAAGGGATCATAGATGTAAAGCTCATCCGGAGGAGCTACAGGACTGACTATTGGCTCTACAAGTTCAAATGAAAGGGGAAAAGATATAGCAATTAATACTATAATTCCAACTATGATTATTAGTAATCTGGTTCTTAATTCATCAATATGTTCCATTAACGGGCGCTTTTTATCCTTACTAGGTAATTTACGGGATGGTCCAGCCACTGCAAGTATTCTCCTTAATTATGAAAGTTTAATTTAACTGTAAAATCTTAGAGTCTTAAGACAATATAATCTTTTGATGTACAAATATCAAATGCAATAGATGCGGGTGCTTGCTTAAGTATTTTAAGTTTGAATCGCAATAATTAAAGTTAACTAAAGAAATTTATTTAATATTCGGGAGTCATCTTTGGTTAGTAGGTTTAGTACCTTTAATTAGTATAAATGATGTATAAAAAAATCAAATAATCTTTAAAAAAATAATAGGAGTTTTATTTTTGAGTGGAGGCTACACACATACACTCCAAGAAATAGATGAGGTCCTTGATGGTATCAGGGAAAACCTCATAAAAGTTCTTATTGTAGGCATAATAGGGACTATTGTCGGTTATGCAGCTTCATTTTGGTTAATTGAAGCAATAGAGATGGAAGCTCTTAGAATGGTTGGAGATAAGGTTGAAATTATACAAACTGAACCACTTGAAGTAATTCTTTTACAAATAAAGATTTCAGTAATAATTGGTTTTCTGATAGCACTCCCATTAATAGCGTATTATTTATACAATTCTATAGATGACAGGATAGAAAGATTTGATCTTAATATAAATCTAACCAAATCCCAAATATTACTCACAGGACTGGCTTCTGTCCTCTTATTCGTTGGCGGGGTGCTATATGCCTTCTATATAATGATGCCTTTAACATTCCGGGTCCTTGTACTTATGACAGAGTGGGTAGATCCGGGGATAGGTATGAGATACACTATAAGCAGTTTCATGAATCTAGTGTTACTTTTTATACTTGCTTTCGGACTTGCTTTTCAGCTACCTGTTGTTCTAAATCTATCTATACGGTCTGGTTTAGTAAGTTATGAATACGTCAAGAGTAAAAGGAAAGCAGCTTATTTAATTATAATAATAGTTGCGGCTGCAGCTTCTGAGCCAACTTTCGTAACCCAAGTTCTGATAGCTGTTCCTTTAATATTTTTCTTTGAGGTTAGCCTTGTTTGGGCTAAATTTTCCCAGAGACGTGCACGTAAAAAGGAAATGAAAAAGAGGGCAAAAGAAGAAAAGAAATCGAAAAATAAAAATTCTTAAGTTATTAATAATATTTACTTTTTTATTAAAACCTATAACACAACGATTTATACTTTAATAGGGAAGGACTGGATATACAACTAAAGAAAGTATTGCATCCAATCACTAAAAAAATAAAAAAAAAGTTAGCCCCGGTCTATTTCCTGAAGGGAAGGTTTAGCAACAACTTCAAACCTTCCACCACAATTGTCACAGGAGAGGCCAGGGCCATATGTGTCGTTCACAAATGCAAGATGATCTATTGAACCACACATAGGACAGGTATGCCTAGTTCCAACTACTTCTGATATACTGAGTTCGTTCATTATACATCCACATCCTGGGGGGATATGAGGTTACTATAAAGTTCTCTTTATATACTATAAAAAGTTTTTTACTCTAGATAAGTAACTAATTTTTTTATAAAAAAAAGTATGATATGCTTAAGTAATGTGATATCTTCCCTGACCTAGAAGACAAAGGTTCTAGAAGGAGTTGGTTTCACGATACTACCTTTATTCTATAAAATCTATTTATATCCATCGAGTGGGAAATCGGTGGTTGCTAATATACCTTCTGTTTCGTATCCTTCATATTTAATACTCCCTTCCTCATATATAAATCTAATATCTGTTCCCTCTACCTGTACTTTAACTTCTTTATCTACAGGTATCTCAGCACCAAATTCTATACCGTCTTTATTATTTTCATCTCCGTTGTCTTTTTGTACTCCTTTGATTTCATACAGACTATTATTTTCACTAAAACCAACCAAAATTTCGAAATTTGATAAAAACTGCCCTGTAGATATACTTTCGGACTCATGTATCCACTTATTACCCTCAGAAGAATTTACTAATATTGCATAAGCAGTATCTCCGTCTGGGGCCGAAATATCATGATAAAATATATTCAAATCGCCGTAGTAGGTCATATTACCAATCTTTAAAGATTGGTGGCCATCTAAGCTAAGTTGGGATAAAGAAGTGAGGGAAGCATATAAATCTCTATCTGAATTATAAACCATAATATTTTCCTCCGAAAACCAGACTGTATACCCAGAAGTATTATAGGTAGGCCCTTCCATGTTGGGGTCTTCTGAAATAACTTTTGTACCTCCAAACATAGCCAACATCAAAAGAAAAATTAGTACTAAGGTTAAAAAAGAGACATTCCGTTCTTTGTTTTCAAAAAATGAACTCTTTGATTCTGATCTTTGTAACTTATTAGTAGATGCTTCTTCATCATCTAGAGAATACCAAGCACCAAAAGAGAGGATTGAAATTATTATAAGGAAGGCAAAACCGACCCCTCCTAAAAGTATATAACTTTCCGATAGTGAGTAGCTGAAAATCCAATCCAAACCTGTAATTAAACCAACAATTAATACTGCAGAAAATACGTGTAAAGGGTCTGGTCTCCGAATATTTTTCAATTTATTAAATAACATAAATGCTATCAGTATCCCAATCAAAAATCCTAAAAAATGAGCCCATATCCCTACTCCTGCCCATTCAGGTTGGGTTAATGTAGCCGTAGCAGTTGTTATTTCAATAGGAGATAAAAAAGCAGATATAAGAGAAGTCAGAAAAATTCTAAATAGAAATACACCAATAGTAAAAATTGGGAAAAGTGCAACACAAAACCCCATTATTGCAAAAACAACTCCTGAAAAACCTAATCCTGAAGGTGCACCAAAAGATACAACAAATCCAGCAAAAATCCAAATTAAAGGAAATATTAAAAATGCTCTTATATATGAAGGGAATATCGATTCTTTGGCCCTATTACTTGTTTTAAAAATTATTTCAGCTATTGGAAGGAATATCGCAGCCGCAAGCATATTTGAAGCCAAATGACTGAGATCTGCATGGGAAAAAGAACTTAAAACCATGCCAACCGGATTGTAAACAGAATTAGAGACAAATGGTAACCAAAGTGGATTATTTGGGTTCCAAAATCCTTTTTGTATATATAGGTATACCAGTAAATTCAAAGAAATCAATATAATTGATCCAAGGGGTAAACCTAGATATAATCTCTTTTTAGATTTTTTGTATATTTTTTTAAAGGTATCCTTCCTATAATTCCAAACTATAAAAAAGACTATAGCTAATAATACAAACAAAATCGATCTTATAATATTTTCAGCAAATCCTAGATAATGTAAATTTATATCCATAAGTATCATTAGATAACAAGCAAGTATACTTGACCTAGATATATATTTGCATTCCTCTTCAAGTTATGAATCTATTTTTAAGTTTTGTCTTTGTTATCTTTATTTTTAGTTTCCTACCTAAAAAAACTAAAAAATATCCTATACAATTTATTAAAAGTGCTAATTGGAAACTTACTCTTGATTTACCTTCAATTTCTGATATTTAAAAATAACAAGAGATTTTTAAAAATTATACTTCGAATCATTATGTTTTAATTTCGAAAATAATAGAAAGATAAAAAAACATCAAAAAGCGTTTTTGATTATCTTAGGTCTATCATAATATTCCTTGACTCAAATGTTCTTTTGATGCCTTTGAAACTAGTTTCTCTGATTTCTTTTGCTTTGTCTACAGCACTTTCTATTATCATAGGTATAATCTAAAAAGTTACTTCTCCTAATGCTTTCTATATTTGTTCATCAAAACTCATGTTTTGACCATCTCTTACTTAAAACTAGTTATTGCTAAGAAAAAATAACTATTTGTTTATACTTTAATATTATTTTATATATAATTGTATACATATTTAAATAATTAAAATAGAAAGTATTTTAGCAAAATAACTTGTACTTTATTTATAAAATAATGAAACGATGGATAGATATATGAATTTAGAAGAAATTTTTTCACAAAACATTCCTATGATTGATATAACTTATGGCCAATTACTTTTTTCATTTCTTGTAGTAATCATTGGCTATCTCATTGTCAGTCTTATAGTTCGCTATATTCGTCGTTCAATGGATAAAGCAGGCTTGTCAGAATTGCTTATTGAATTTGTAAGCAGAATTACAAGGATGGCATTGCTGGTGGTGGTCTTATTTGCTGCAGTAGGTGCACTTGGTTTTGATGTTGGTTCTGCATTAATAAGCATCGCTGTAGTTTTTGGATTTGTAATCGGTTTTGCTTTTCAAGATATACTTGGAAACTTAGCAGCGGGATTTATGATAGCTCTGACAAAACCCTTTCAAACAGAAGACTTTATTGAAGCTGCCGGAAACTCCGGAAAAGTACAAAATGTTGGCATAAGTAATACTATTTTACTAACAGGAGATAATAAAAAAGTAGTTATCCCAAACTCTGAAGTCTGGGGGAACTCTATAATCAACTATACGGCAATGAATACTAGAAGAATAGACCTAACAGTGGGCATCGGATATGAAGATGATATTGGAAGAGCAGTAAAAATAGTTTCAAATATATTAAAAAATCACAAGAAAGTTTTAGGAGAACCTGGTCCACTCATAGCAACCAACGAACTTGATGACTCAAGTGTAAATCTGGTTGTCCGACCTTGGGTTAAAACAAATGATTACTGGCCTGTAAAGCGAGAGCTGTTGAAACAAATCAAAGAAAAATTCGGAGAAGAAGGGGTAGAGCTACCTTACCCTCAAACAGATGTTCACCTACACAAAGAGTAAGGAAATAATCCAAACCAATCTATTTATTTTATATTATTCATGGGAACATCGGAGAACTAGTTGAATGGAACATGGTTATGATTTAAATAGAATATTTATTTTAGAATACTGAAACTTAGTGGCAAAACACAAGTGATAGAAGGATAGGAAGAACAACCTCTGAAATGTAAGATTATGATACATTTTTGGATACAAATACCGAGGGTTTGAAAGAGTCTTGAAATATAAAAACCGCAGATGCTAGTTACGATAGAGATATAGATTACATTTAGAATATAGTATACGGTGAAAAATATCCTTTCTTAAGCTGGGAAGGAAGTAGTAAAGATGTAAACATAAACCTAAAATTATTATCGAGTTTAAAATATTTAAAAAACTTAAATAATATTTTCTTTGTATTCTGAGTTAAAATTGAAAGGAGGCCAAGTACATGGATGAAAAGATTTTAATAATTATGATAATAATAGGTTTCATATTCGCTGGTAGTGCAACCTTATTAGCTATTTTTGGGCCTTAGGTACTTTTTTAAATGAACTTTCAATAATACTATTATTTATCTAAAACTTCAATAGATGAATCCTTCCCTACATAAACACAATCAGTAGTATTACAAAATATACCATGCTCTATGATACCAGGAAGTGAATCTAATTTCTCTGAAAGATTTACTGGGTTCTTTATTATCCCAAAATCACAATCCAAAATCATATTTCCATTTTCTGATATTACAGGGCCATCTTTTTTAACGGCTTGACGTAGTTTAGGGTTTCCGCCTAAATTCATAATTCTTTTTTTAATGGGCTCATAAGCAAAAGGCACCACCTCAATCGGAACCGGGGTATCCAAACTATTAGAGACTTTGCTTTGGTCAACTATAATCACAAAATTGTCGCTGTATGTTGCTACAACTTTCTCCCTAAAATGGGCCCCTCCACCCCCTTTTATAGCATTAAGGGATTTATCCACTTGATCAGCTCCATCAACAGCAATATCTACGCAATCAATATCAGAAAGTCCAACTATATTTATACCTTTACCAGCCACTCTCTCTTTAGTCTGGTAAGATGTACACACTGCATGTATATCATATCCTTTAGAGACTTTTTTTCCTAACTCCTCTATAAAAAACTTTACCGTGGATCCAGTTCCCACTCCTACTATCATCTCATCCTCAATCAGATTTGCAGCTTCCCTTGCAACCCTTATTTTCTGATTTTTGTTACCTTTCTTTTTGACAGGCAAAAATATCAGCCTCAAAACATATTCTCCTTACTTCTTTCGTATTTATAATATTTTCACAAAAAATTATCTTATGAACCATTCAAAAAAGATGTTATCAAAGAATATCTACAATAAATCCTCAATGCTAACATCAACTTCAGATGTCATGTCCAAAGATATTGGAGTTATAGAGATTTCTCCTTTATTCAGAACTACATCGACATCTGTACCCTTTTCTGCTCCTGGTAGATATCCCCCATCTATCCAATAATACGGTCTCCCTCTAGGATCTTCTCTTTTATCAACGCTTGTGTCATATATTCTTTTCGATAACTTTGTTACGTGCATCGGGGTGTTTCTGTCAGCTTCACTTGGTATATTAACGTTTAAAATATCCACTCCATCTGGAAAGCCATTCTTCTGTATTCCATTAAAAATCTTGGAAAGTATATTGGTGGCAGCTTTAAGTTCGACATCAATCTTGCCCTCATAATATTTATCTTTCTGATCTGTAAGCTGTACTGATATAGATATAGCAGGTATTTCCTTTGTGGCAGCCTCCATTGCCGCTCCGACTGTTCCTGAAGTTGTTATAGCTTCAGTGCTCAAATTTTCTCCCATATTGATTCCTGAAACAACGATATCGGGTTTATTTTTTAGAATTGAATGAATTCCAATTATAACCGAATCCGTTGGGGTACCATCAACTGCGTATGCTTCAGCACCAAAATCTGGAATCTTCGTAACTCTAAGTGGTTCGAAGAGAGATATTGCCCTACCAATACCACTCTTCTGGCTAGATGGGGCTACTATTATAATATCGTTCTTATCAGGAATTGCTTTATATGTAGCTTCCAACCCAGATGAATAGACTCCATCATCATTTGTTATCATTACTTTCATCGAATAACCCTGTTTTTTTTGTATTTTTCTTGTTTTTTAAAATAGTAAAAGATTTTAATATCAATTCATAACTTAGAACTCTCACAACTATATACTTTAAATTGAATGATGAGTGTAGAGAGTAAGCCTCCTTTTGTTCCTGGTTTAATCAACCAGTGGTAGCATTCATCTAAGCGTCCTACCTAGGATAGAGCCAGGCAACTCGTAACCTAGTTTGGACTTGCACCCAGAGGATTCGCCGTTTCATCGATTCTTATCTATCATAACTCAGCATTTTTACATGTATCATAGTTCAAGATAAGCCGTATCGTTTCTGTGCCAGAGCCAGGACTCTCATCCTATGCTATTTCAGCATTCCATACCTGGAGGTGGGAGGACTTTCCTCACGGTAAAAACCGCGAGAGCTACCCTTCTACTCTCATACTTATCTTTTGTATTACAAAATAATCAATACTATGAATATATGCGTGACCTTCTCACCTACCTAACCGTTAGTTAGGAAGGTGCTTCCATCCCTTCGCTCGTACCATCTGGTTTTCGAGTTACCGATGGAAACTTACAGGAACGTCTTGTAAGGGGAGAACGTCTCTCTTTTTCGACAGTTGCCACCTACTTCACCGACTTGTTGTACAGAGGTTAGGTCAACGGTAGTGGTTTCGAGCACGGCCACGGTACTCCTGATGTCAGAAAAGGCTTTCTTCGTTCAAAAGAGTTATTCATCCTCTCATGCCTTGACAATCTCACCAGGTTGAAGGACTTGGAGCTTTCCGACATCCTGGTTTTGTATGCAACGTATCTTTCTTCGGTTATATAAAACTACCCCAATTCATCACCCACCTTAATCAAAGATTTAGGAAGGTGACTTCTTGGGCAAAGAATTAAAAAAAGTTTTAAGAAGAAATGGGCCGACGGCGCACAGCCAAACCCTCACCTTTATAACGATCAGTTTGCCTCACTCCGTTGGACCGAAGTCCTCTAGAGTGAAACTTACTGATCTAGATGAGAGTTTGACTACCCCTCTAAGGGCTACCCCTCCCATGAGCTCTCGCATCATGGTACTGAGCAGAACGTGGACGGGCTTAACTTCCGGGTTCGGAATGGGTCCGGGTGTGGCTCCGCCACTATGGCCGTCGTACCCGATAAAAGCCAAGGCCCGGATTTGAACCGGGGAAAGGCGGCTAACTGCAAAATTACACAAATATACACCAATTATCAAATACTGCTCAATTCTGCAGGCCGCTGCATTACCACTCTGCCACCTTGGCTAAACATCGAAAGACATATTAAGAGATATACTTCTCATGTACACTAATCTTGGAAGAGTCCAATTGATGTTTTTACTAAGCAAACATCCATAACTACAATCCAGATATCGCCTGAATCCAGGTACTTATGGGATTTTCTGGCCGGACTTTAGTAACTGCGGGCTGAACACCTCGCCCGTTAGGGCTCGATGCTTACACCCCAGTCCTATCAACCTCTTCTTTTAAAAGGGTCCTTTACAGTTGCCTCGTTTCAGGAGCAGCTTCGGGCTTAGATGCTTTCAGCCCTTATCTGCTGGCGCGTAGCTGTGGGGCACCGCCCTGTCGGACGACCCCTTAACCAGAGGCGCCGATGGCTCGTTCCTCTCGTACTAGAACCACCTGCCCTGCAGGCAACAAAACACTCCCAATAGATAGCAACCGACCTGTCTCACGACGGTCTAAACCCAGCTCACGATCTCCTTTAATAGGCGAACAACCTCACCCTTGGCCGCTGCTGCACGG
>Ga0207421_10009144_pt1 | contig 10080 bp, 12 predicted proteins | sample SodLakKL_010_SED_4_FD_187542 | JGI IMG/M metagenome (GOLD analysis project Ga0207421, IMG submission 187542) | Alkaline sediment microbial communities from Lake Tanatar, Kulunda Steppe, Russia - 8KL_010_SED (SPAdes) (version 2) | ecosystem: Environmental > Aquatic > Non-marine Saline and...
CTATATTTTATTATACGTATTTTAAAATAAAAAAAGCACTCAATTTAAAATTAAATGCTTGGAGTTTTGGGTTTTAGTTTAGTAATTTTTTTAAAATTAGGAAACTTTAAAAGATTTTGGAATAAATTTATCATTTGATTTTGGGATATTTTTGGGCTTTGGAACAGATTTAGCAACTTTTTTCATTTTATTTACTTGGGATTCTAGGTTTTTAGGTTCGCCAGTATCTTTTTTACCTTCATAGTATTTCTTTATTTTATCAAAAATAAATTCTCTATACCAAAGAGGTAAGTTATATACAGTATCAAAATCATAACCACCCTGCCCGTGAAAGGTTATTTCGTGAACTTTTTCAAATAAATTCTTTCTATATTTCGAGGTCAGGCCAAAAAAAGTTGATCCCTATAGGAATGTTAACCTCCTCCTCTAGGCCTTCTGGTGTGATTTTTGTAACTATTCCAGGTTGAATTTTTCTTATATATTTTCTAAACTCTCTTGCATCTATTGCAAGTAAATTATTTTCTACAAAATCTCTAATAGTTTTATTAGATTCATCACCATTTACTGAAGTAATTATATATTTTAATCTTATAGTACCCTCAGGAATAAAAGTTTGTTCTAGTTTTTCTAATCCTTTAACTTCTTCATCAATTTTTTTCTCATCATGTCCTGTAAGAAATTTGAAAGTTATTTTAGTACCTGAATTTGGGAATGTAAAATCAAAACTATTTATACCTTGCTTGAATAACTTTTCGTCAGGGTATTGAATATCTAATTTAGTTAAATCAACTTTAACCTGCTTTTTATTATATTTAAATTCATAATATTTACCATATCCTAATATCCGTGCAGATATTAATAAAGCATCTTTATCTCCAAGAACTAAATCATCAAGATTTATTTTAGAAACTACTATATCTTCAAGTAGTTTGTCTAAAACTATTCCTTGTTGAATATAGTTTTGATTGGTTAGAATATCTTCACTCCTTGAAGTAAGATATTTCATTTCAATTTTTCCTTCTGATAAAGGATTGTCTTTTGGATATATTATTCCTTTTGTTGGAAGTTCTATAACTTCTGTTGGGAAACTTAATTTTTGTTCTGTCATTAATTTTTATTTTTAAAACTTATATATTATTTAACATGACATTGTACAAATATTTATGAACATCTGTAGCATCAAAACCAAATTTTGTTGTAAGGTCTTGCATTATAACTGAACCAATCTCTATGAATTGAGACAAATCTTCTTGATTTACTGCATTATCTATAGTTTCGTGGGAATTAGGGATGCTGTAAAATTCTTCTTTAATTATTTGTCTTAATTCTGATTTTTTCATATTTTATATTTTTATATTTTTATATTTTTATTATAATAAATTATATTTAAACCTCCAAACTTAATTTTAGAAGTTATGGATAACTCCACTATTACCTAAAGTAAGGGACAATTCTTGGGGTGCATCTTGATTATCCCAATCCCAATCTCCTAAATTACCACTTTTTATGAAAGCTAATTTAATTAAGAATTCAGAAACTACATCACCTACAGGTCCTAATATTGCAAGAGTTAAATTCTTAGCATACATATCAAAATATCCTGATCTTCCTGTCAATGTTTCATGATGCATTCTTACCCACTCCATTACAGCTTGAGAACCAGAAGGAGTAATAGGATCATATAAACCTAATGTTATATCATTCCATACTAACCTACCACCTTTAAGTTTGTAGTAAGAATTTATATAATTTATCATTACTTCCCCTTGTTCAAACCCTATACCATTTACAGATTTAATTGTATATGATTGAAAACCATCCATATATAATATAAACCTACTTTGTAATTTTGGTTCGAAGTGAGTAGCTAAAACTTCATTTGTATCTAAAATAGTTGCCATTATTGTTCTATTTTTTTATTAATAATTCATTTTTTAATCAGCAAATTCTACACCTGTTGGTTGAATTATAAAATCTATATAAATAAACTCAGATGTTCTTGTTGGTTGTAAATATATAGCTCCATGTAATTCATTTCTTGCTTCAACATCAGGAGTATTTAAGGATTCATCCATTATCACTCTATAAGCATTTAAACCATTTCTTTGTTGGATATTTTCTAATCTTGGAGTTACTTGATTTACAAAATTATTCCAAGTAGCTATACTATTAGGTTCAAATGTTAATCTATCACAAATTCTCTTTACAAATCCTTTTATTTCAATTAACAATCTTCTAACATTTACTCTATCCAAAGCACTAGCTTCAGTTTGTAATGTCTTATTACCGTATATACATATACCAACTCCAGGGAAGGTTGCTATTGGATTTATATTACTTTGATATAAATCATCCCTTTGTGAGATAGTTAATTTTCTTTCAACTTGTCTAACAATAGATAAACCACCTCTTGTAATACCAGCAGGTGCATCCCATGTTTCCCCAGCTCTATCATTAAATTTATAAGCTCCCGGTATAAGTGTTGACATAGGTACCCAAACTGACTTACCTATTGCAGGATCATTTATTTGAGCCCAAGGCCAGTAAGTTGATGCATAGCTATTATTTATATTTCCAGCTTCTGATATTACTGCATTTAACCCAGTTTCATATTTTACTAAATCTAATGGATAAATAGCGTCTCCCCTATTTTTGGTATTTGAAGCTAAAACACTCATAGCACTTGAATGTTCGGAATATACTAAACCAGGTGTGCTAATTATATTATATCTAAATTCATCAGGATTATATAATAACCCTATTGCTATGTCATAATCAGATGCTTCTACCCCACCTTGGTTTGTATTATCTATGTTTTCATAAAAATCACCAAATTCTGTTACTTCCCCTTCCCCATCAACAAAACTACCACTTTCCCCACTAAAACCAGTTATTATAGCTTTCCAATCATCATTTAATTCATAAATTTCATCAAAATTGGCTTCTTTAACTCTTATATACCTACTTATATTTGGATAATCTCCTTGTGGTTGGATATAATTAACCTCCCCATCATCTTTAATCACATTTACCATATTACCAATGGCTTTTTCTATGTAATTATTTGCTTCAGGGTCTAATGAAACATTAAAAGATTCTAATACTTTCTTATTATTATCTGTATCATCTCCTCTTCTTACTATAAAAGTAAAAGAACCATTATTTGGGTTTGATGAAGTTATTTCCCATTTAACATTGTCTTTGGTTCCTTTGGTTCCACTATTTTGACCTTCCCCATCAGAAAGTGTTTCAAATACAACACTTCCACTATCATAATCTAATGAAGAAGTAGCTGGATTCCAACTACCTGATGCTACTCTAGTTACTAATAATGAAGTACCTCCATTATTAAAATAATTTTGAGCCGAAATAGTAGTTAAAAAATTATAAGGTTTTCCGTTGTCAGGATCTTCTATTGTAGAACCAAATTTAGCCAAATATTCAGAATAGTTGGTTACTACAGTAGGATCATTTACTTTACCTTTAGCGGTTGGTCCTATTATAGCAGCATCAGACTCAGCAAATTGGGCTGGTAAAAATGACTTATCTGTTTCTGTTAATAAACTACCTGGTGATAATAATTGTTCTACCATTATTTATTATTTTTTATTATTTTTTATTATTGTTAAATTTTATTTTTCAGGTAAAAATTCTCCTGATTCTAAAGATATTCTACCTTTTCCATATTTATTTTCTAAGGAATCCATTAATTCAGTTTCTTCTTTTTTTAATTGAATTAATTCTCCTTTAATATTTTCCTTTCTTAGATCTAAATCCATTATTTGAAGACTTATTTCTCCCAAATAATTTATCATTTCAACGTATTTTTCTTTAACTTTAGAAATTTCTTCAATTTCTTTTTTGTCTAAAACTTTTTTTTCTTCAGTCATAAATTTAATTTTTTAATTTTGTTATTTTTATTATACGTATGTAAATTTTTATCAAAATTAATAATTAATTCAAACTTTTCTAAATTTTTATTATAATTGTAATGTTATTTCAGTTCCTATCCTAACCTTAGTTTTACCACTAAATTTCTTTATGGAATTTATATCTTTTTGTAATGTTTGTGGGATTATATGAGCAAATACTTCTAAATTAAATGAACACCTTACATTTCTATCTCTTCCTTCAATTAATTCAGTAGGGGTACTAAAATTAGTAGCTCTTACTTTAAATTTATGTCTTTCATTTCCCCAATATGAATCAGAAGCATAATTTATAGCCTCAATTATTTTATTTAATTGGTCTGTATAATAAGTAAATGTTAAACAATTGTAAGTTATATTTACAAAATCAGGAACAACCACTACTTCATAATTTATTTTAGGTTTCCTATTTGTTAATACTGAAAAATTATCATATTTATTTTTGGAATCATATTGTTTTTTTACTATTCCATAATTTGAGGGTCTATTTGCATCTAATTTATTTGTTAAAGATTTATTTGGACTTATTGAATCTCTCTTAAACATAAGAAAAGGAGCCATAATCTTATTACCTTCTTCTCTATAAAACCCATCTTTTTGAGCTGATTTCCATCTTTCAGGACTTCCATATATAACAGGAACTTCCAAAACCCTACCATTGTGGAATATATTTAATTTTATATCATTTTTAAAATAATACATTAAAGCATTATCAATATCTTCAAACCCAAAATTTAAAGGTTCTTTACTAATCTGATGTTGGGTTATTCTAGACCTTGGATCTGTAATGCTTTTATTTGGGTGTTTTTTTTCCATTTAAATTATTCTTTCTTTTATTATACCTGTTTTGTCAGAAGGTATATAAGTTGTAAAACATCTTGTTGCAACATTCCACCCGAATTTATCCAATTTATTAGGTATAAATTTTTCAGGTTGTGGTTCATTTGGGTAATTAGGATCTTTACCCACAAATAATTGGTTCTTAGTTATATCATGTATTTCATAAAACCTATTTTCATACATTAATAAATCCCCAATTTCAGGTAATATTTTAGATTCTTCCAAATCATCATTTAAAAAATTAAAGGTATGTTCCCAATTTACATCCGACCCAAATTCAGTTTCAACATATTCCCTATCTCCCCTCTCAATAAGACAATTTAAAAGAACTGGTTGAGAATAAAACTTATCACCTGATGCTTCACCATAAACATTAAATTGGGTACTATTTAATTTTAATTTATATATTGAGACTTGTTGAGTAATAATATCCCATAATAGTTCCCTATTTACATTTTTGAAAAAACTTATATCTCTTTCTGAACCAAATAAAGGCATTTTAATTTATTTTTTGTTAAGCAATCCATATTGGTAAAGGAACACGATTTATTTCAGTATGTTTATATTCTGATTCCTTACTTCTCCTTTCCAAAAGTTTTTCTCTTGAAGTGGTCTCTAAAAATTCTCTCAAATATCTTAATAAAGCTTCTTTTTCTTTTTCTGCTGCTGATATAAGATCACTATGGTTTAAGGTAGTTTCTTGGTTTGGTATAGGAATTGTACTATATTTACCTCTAATATACCCTAACATTTCTTTGGCTAAAGCTAACCCATAATCAAATATCCACTTTCTCCCTATGGCATTTATTGATGAATAGTTAGGGTTTTTATAAGGAACGTTTAATATACTTGAAATGTTATCTTGTCTTGTAGATATAGAATTTAATTCTTTCTCAGACATTTTAACATATTCAAACCACAACTTAAATTCATATTGTGGGATAGGGAATAATTTTAACACATTATTTATTAATTCAAAACTAACTGTAGATCTTCTTATTTGGTCATTAAGTTCAATTGCTTGAATTCTTTGTATATCAAAACTCAAAGGCATTAATAAAAAGTTTATAGCAGGACTATATGAACCCCACCCAAAATTACTCATCATCCCTTGATATCCAAATCCAGTACCTCCATGAGGATCAAAATATCTCATTAAAGCAGGTGGTCCTTGGTGAAATATTCTTTTTATTTCTATACCACCTTCTATATCATTTTCTACAGCCCAAGCATTTAAGTCATAATTTTGTTGGTTCTTTTTAACATTAATGTTTCCTTTATGCCAAGTTACATTTCCACCACTCCCCGCTTCAACTCCATATTGACGAGACATCCTAAAAATAGCATTAGTATTCGAACTTATTATAGATCTATTATCAAATGAACCTGTTGGTGATCCTTCTAAAGATAAATAATCATCTCTTAATTTATATACATGAACCTCATTTCCATATAAAGTAATAGCTTCTTCAAAAGCTGCATAAAAATTAAGATCTTGTAATTCTACTTCCATAATTGGATATCCTAATCTTCTAGCAGCCCAACTAGTAAAACGATCAACATCGTGTTGGAATTCACTATCTTCATCATAAAAACCAAAGGGAGTGCTTCCAGTTTCAAAACTAGAACTACCTGGATATATAGGGACTTTCATATGTATAATTTATTTTGATTATTTTATTATACATATGTAAAAGAAGTGGGAAAATTTAAATCTCAAAAACCTCTTACCATACTATTTAATAATCTATTCTTTTTAACTCAAATATTATTTTTGGATGTTTTGTTTGAATTTCTTCTATATATTTTCTAAAATTAAGATCAGTTTCATAATATTTATTAAAATATTTCAAATTAGTACTTTCAGAAAGATTCAAAATATTTCCTTCTTCTTTAGCCCAACCTATGAACTTTTTATTTAAACCACTACCATAATAATTACTAGAATCTGGGTCTAGGTTATATCCTTCATGTTGGTTTAGATATTCTATTATATCATGGTGTATTATTACAGGACTGTCTATTAAATACAAATCTCCATTAGGTACAGTGAGAGCTCTAGTTCCTATTTTAAAGTTTTTAATACTAGGTGGGTTTTTATAAACATCAAAGGGGCCCAACATACCCCCATTAGACCATTTTTGTATCCATCTTTGATTTGAGAAAAGCTCTTCTCTAATTAATTGTCTTAATTCTTGTATTTTCATATGTCAAGATATCATTATGTTTTAAAAAGGTGATTTATTTATAACACACATATTTGGAACTTAATTCTTCCTTAATAATTTGCTTTATTAATTTTCTTAATTCTTTTTGTTTATTCATTTTTTATGGATTTTAAACAAAGGATCTACAGTTTCTATATGCACATGAGGTTCTATTAAAAACTCAAAATCAAATCTCTCATCTAAAGGGAGAATAAGAGTACTTTGGGAACCATATCTTATTTGAGCAAATCTATTATTTGTTTGGTAATATTCATTTTGGTCTGTATTAAATATAGCTATTACATCTACATCTTGGTCCGCTATAAGAGCAGTATAATATTTGTAATTTAATCTAGGGTTATATATTTCTGCTATTAATTTTTCGTTATTTTTTAAGTAAGGAATCATAGCTTCATGATTTACCATTTGCTTTAATAAGCTTTGTTCTACCTCTAACATAGGTAAATTATAAGATTTTATAGGATCAGTATATTTATATTTTAAAAACCCACTATAAGGGATTCTTGCTACATGAACATCATAAAAACTTAAAAATATTTCAAGTACTATAGAAGGTTTATTATAATCAGGGTCACATAATACATCTTGTAATGTATATTTTAACCCCTTTACTTCTAAAATAGGTTCAGTAGGGTCTTCAACTATCTTATGGTGCATTATGGTTCCATCAGTAGATGGAAATATTAAATTACTATCTATAAAATTGGGTCTTATTGGGTCCCTAAAAAAATGTAAAGTTGAAATTTCTTTAACTCCTTTTTTCTTTAGTTTTTTAACATCGGAATTAACCCACTCTTTTATTGTTTTAATCATAATTTTTAATATTTATTCTTTATATTTAAATACATACCCATTATAACTATCCAACCTTCCCCCTAAAACATGGGCTACGGCATTTCCTATTTCTTTTTTAGCATCATTTACTCTTTCCCACTCTCTAATGAAGTTTCCTTCTAAATCGTATTGAAGTACTTTTTTAAAGGCCTTCTTTCCACTTATGTTAGAAGGAGGAGTTATTTTAAGGGGAATTTCATCTGATGTTTTATAACGCCATAAGTGTTGAGCTGATACTTTTATTTTTTCCTCACAACAACTATGTATGGAGGAACTAGTGACTCCATAATGTTTAGCAGCAGCTGTTTGACTTTCCCACTCTCTAATAAAGTTTCCTTCCAAACCATATTGAAGTACTTTCTTAGAATTAGGAGACTTTTGACCCTTTATAGCTTTACTTATTTTATCTTTAGTCTCTTGTTTCACCTTTCTTCCTTTATTAGCTTTTGATATGTTATTTTTATGTTCTTCAGTTAAATTTTTACCTTTTATTGGGGAAGTTCTTCCTTTAAGTTTTTTAATAATATTTCCCTTAAATTCCTCACTTCGCTTAGCTCCTAATCCATTCCCATTTCCCATCATCCCCTTACTTATTTTTTCTATAGCTTCTTTACTTCTAGGGCGTCCTTTTAAAGCCTTACTTATTTTCCCACCTCTAGTAGGGTTATTACTTATTTTTTCTCTTACTTCAGAGGTGTAGGTTTTTCTATGATTTTCCTTTTGTTCATCAGTCCATTTATTTGAACCTCCTCCACCATTATTCCTATTTTCTAATTTAAACCCCCAACTTTTAAACAACCCTATATAATGACCTTCCCAAAATTTCCACTCATTATCATCTACTTCATCTATAACATTTAAAACCACATTTTTTCCAAACTGAAGTTTATGTTTATATAATCTTTCTTTATCATTACAAGTTTTGCCTATATAAAAAGGCTCTCCATTTCTCTCTAAATAATAAATTTTTACCATACTTGTATTTTATTATACGTATGGTAAATTTGGACTTTTTCACCCAAAATGAATTAAAAATTCCCATTAGATCAAAGGATATAAATTATGTCTGTTTAGTGTTAAAACTAAACACGACAAACATGCACCACTTTTTTGTAACTCACTCAAATTCACTACCATTAACTCCAACCCATAATCCCCACATATTAATTCTAAATTATTTATTTTGTTTTTTTCATATTTATAATCTTCATCGTGGGTCTTTAATTCAGTAATGTTACTACCTACCACAACCATGTTATCCATTCTTACAATATTACAAATACCACCCAAAGCATCATCAACATTTACATCTATAATTTCAGCATATTTTTCTATCTTTTTTAACTCATTTTTTTCATACATTTCAGTACAAATCATAACATCTTCTCTGGTTAGGGGAAATACAGTACAATCTAAATGATATAAATAATCATCTACCATCTCTAGATCTAAAACTTTCATATTAAATTCTTTCTCCATCCAGTCATAAGTTTCGGGTTTTGTTCTAATACCCCAACCTCCTATATAAATATTGTCTTTTAAATATTTTAAATCAGCTTCACCCTCAAATTTATAAGGGCTTTTAATAGCTTTATATCCCAGAGCTTCAAAAAATGGTCTCCCAACTTCTTCTTCTCCAATTCTGGGTTCTGAAGTAAAATTAGATAAAATTATTACATTTTCTTCCTTGTAGTGGGGTAAATATATCCCCATATTAGCTACATATGTAATATCTTGAAATGGTTTTGAGTTAGGTAACAAATAAACTAAAGATGAACTTGATAGGAAAGTGTAAAGATCCATCCATTGGTTGTTAAATTTTTCTTTATTTACTTTTAATTTTCCTGATTCTTTTAATTCATCCATCCAAATATTGTTAGGAGAATCTGTTGATAGAGTACTTGGAAAGTTCATTACATAAACTTGTTCTTCTAATTGTGATGGTGTTTCCATAAATATTTATTTTTTTATTATACATATTGGTAATTTAATAATATTTCGTGAAACCCCCAAAGCAAATTAAAAAAGTCTCCTTTTTAATGGGAGACTTTACTATTTATATATTTTAAATTTTAAAACCTAAAAGTCTTTATCTTTTAGGTACTTCACAATTTTACATATGTATTTCCTCTTACATTAACCTCACCTCGAGAAGTTAGTAAATATATAATATTAATAACCCAATCTTCATCTTCTCCTTTATCTTTCCATCTCTTTATTAATTCATCTCTTGTAATATATTCATTTTT
>Ga0207421_10009145_pt1 | contig 10080 bp, 12 predicted proteins | sample SodLakKL_010_SED_4_FD_187542 | JGI IMG/M metagenome (GOLD analysis project Ga0207421, IMG submission 187542) | Alkaline sediment microbial communities from Lake Tanatar, Kulunda Steppe, Russia - 8KL_010_SED (SPAdes) (version 2) | ecosystem: Environmental > Aquatic > Non-marine Saline and...
CTGGCCACGCCTCGCCGTCGAGGCCCTCGCTAGGCACTGGATACCGTCGCCAAAAGCGACCGTAGGCAGTGTCTAACCGCCCCTCGTCGTCGGCCCAGGCGTCCCAGATACCAGTTTCTTTTTGTAGGTTGCGGATGTGTTCTTCTCCCGAGAGATACCATTTGAACTCGTGGATCAGCGAGTTCCACCGAAATCCCGAGAGATCCTTCGTGGTGAGTAGTGGAAAGCCGTCTTGGAGGTCGACGGTGTACTGCTGGCTGAACGACGCAATCGTATCGACGCCGGTCCGGTTGGGTTTGTACGTGCCGTCGGCGAGCGTGCTGTCGACGAGGTCGAGATACTGCTGCATGGTAGGGAGGCCGCAGTGCGGCTGTTAGCAACACCAAGCCAGTCGGTCTACAAGTCCCTTTGGAAAGCCGAACCTAGTGGGCGGCGGCATCCAGAAGAGAGTTATAAATCCGCTCGTAGACTGCCGCCACGCGTTCGGGATCGGCGCGCTCGTCGCTGATCAGCGGCTGTATCTGGTGCGTTGAGAGCGGCTCAATCAGCTCTAAGATACTGTCGACCCATGCGACGCCAACGACTAGCAGCTTCACTTATATATGAGTTGTATACTGGAGCGGTGTTTATCTGTTAGGAACTTCCTACTCGTCAGATTCGGCTTTGAGGCCGTAGTAGCCCGGCTCCTCGTCGGTCGGTGGATCGGCGATAGCGAGCTGTTCGGAGTTGCGCATAATCCACGGGATGGCCCAATCAAGCAGGATATCTTCGACGCCTTCGTCGATCTCCGCGTCTGGCTCAAGCCCCTGCAGCAGGCGAGCGATCTCGTACACCGTGTACATCGAGTCCTCGTCGAGCAGCTCCTGTGGCGTGTAGAAATCACACGGGTACAGCTCGTCGAACTCGGCTTTCGGTCGTGGCATACCTGAGAGTCGACGGCTACCGATGAAAACACTGGGGGTTTGCTACGGCTCTGCGTACTGGCAGCGCGGTCGACGATGCCTACAGTCCGATATTCAGCGCGTAGGGCCACGAAACCCCGGCGAGTGCCAGAAAGACGAGCGCGCCGCCGGCTCCGTAGACGTTTTTGAGAAACTGGGTGAGCTCGGTCTGGGCGTCGTCGCCCTCGGCGGCCCAAAAGTCGTGCATGGCGAGCGCCGAGGCGACGAGAAAGACCGCAAGCGCGCCAGCACCGACCGCTGGGAAAACGCCCGCGATCAGCGAAAGCCCACCAGCGATCAGCAGGCCACCGCTCGCCAGCACCGAGGCGCGTGGAGCCGGCAGCCCCTTGTACTCGGCGTAGCCAGCCATCGCGTCGGTGTCGAGAAAGTGGTTCAGCCCGGTGAACGCGAGCACGCCCCCAAACAGGACGCGCCCCAGCAGGAACAGCTCGGCCGCCCCGGTGGCTTCGAACACCATCAGCGCAGCCTCCATCCGGCAGATAGTTCAGTGCGATACTGCCCGGTAGTAGCGTACGATTGCATTACAGTCGACCACACGCTCTCGCCGTACTTATCAGTATTTGGACACTAACGTTACCAGCTAACCCCTGTGTTACCGACACAGTAGCCGTCGACGGTGACTGGGCGCATGACAATCGGTACATTTAATACTGTTGAACAAGGTTCAACCGTTCTCCCGTTTGGTGACCACCGAACCCGAACGCTCAAATCCCAGAACGGAAAACACGACAGTACGATGAAACGACTACTGTCGCCGTCTCTTCGTACAGCGACGACCGCCCTCCACAGTCGACCGGAGGACGATGTCGGCAACTGACGCGCTGGGCGACGCCGGGAGCCTGACCAAACGCTATCTGTCGGCGTTGTGGGTTCGTGGCCTGCTCAAACTCGGTCTCGTCGTCCTGTTTTTGGGAGTCGGCGTTTCGGGCCTCCAGTTTGCGGGCGCGCCGATCGACCCCGAGACGGTCGACGATCCGGCCGACCTGTGGAGCTACGCCTGGCTGTTCGCGGGCGCGATTGGGGTGTACGCCGCCTTCCGGTACTTGGCGGCGACCCTGGAGTTCGTCTTTGTAACCTCGCTGCGAAGCCGGCAGGTCGCCATGCGGCGATACGTTCGTGACCACCTCGGGGCGGGACTGTGGCTCCTCCTGTTCCGTGCGGCCGTCGCAGTTGGCGCGCTGGCAGCAGTTGCAACGGCAGCCGCCCTTATCATCGGCACCGATCCGGTCGCCTTCGAGGCAGCCGAGACCCAGCAGGGACTCGCGGTCGGTGCCGTCGCACTGCTGGCCGGGGTGGGCTGGTTCACAGTCGACACGCTCACCACCGGCTTTGTCGTCCCAATCATGCAGCACACCCGGTGTGGACCGCTCAGCGGCTGGCGGCGATTTGTACGTTCGATGTCGACCAACCCGCTCGCCGTCGTCGCGTTTTTGTTAGTCGCCTGGATCATTGGCTTCGCGTTGTGGCTGGTGCTGCTCGGCTTGGGATTTGCGATAGGCTTCTTCGGTGTTCTCGTGGTGGTACTGCTCGGCAGCGCGCTCACAGCCATCCATCCGGTGCTTGAGCCGGTTGTGTTTGTGCTGATTCTGGCTGGCGTCATCGGCTACCAGTACACGCTCGCACTAATCGAGGCTCCCGTCCGGAGCTACGTGCGCTACTACGCGCTGGTCGTCCTCGGCGAGACCGACCCCGAGTTGGATCTCATCGCTGAGTATCGTACGGCGATTACGGAGGCAGAATCAACTGACGCGGCCGAGCAGTCGACCGACGCTGTCGAGGAGCCAGCAGCTCGCCAGTCCGATAGTGACGACTCCACGGACAACTGAAACACCACAGTAGCCACCGACTAACAGAGGAGTAGCAGCCGGCTACCGTGTCTCGTACCACTCGGCGAACGTCGCCAGCGCGCGGCCGCGGTGTGAGAGGGCGTTTTTTGCCTCGCTGCTCAACTCGGCGAACGTCGACCCATCGTGTTCGAAGATCGGATCGAACCCAAAGCCGCCCTCGCCACGCGGAGCGACGATCTCGCCGCGAACCTCGCCGACGAACAGTTTGACCGGCAGCGGCTCGTCTTCCTCGGATGCGTCGACCGCGCTGGCGGCGGCTGCCGCGCGGTCATGCTTATCAACCGGATCGGGCGAGGCCGCAAAGGGCTCGCCGTCGCAGTAGGCCATCACACACCGGAACGAGGCGGTTCGGTCCTCCAGCTCCTCGGCGAGCCGCCAGACACGCTCGATGCCGAGTTTGTCTTCGACGTACGACGAGTAGGGACCGGGAAATCCATCCAGACCCTTCATAAACAGTCCCGAATCGTCGACCACAACCGGCTCGCCGAGTGTCCGGTAGGCGTCCCGCGCGCCCTCGGCGGCGATGGTCTCCATCGACTCGTGTTGGATCTCGGGATAATCGTAGTCGTAGTCAGTGATCGTCTCGTCGCCCAAATACTGCCGGGCTTCCCGGAGTTTGCCGGGGTTAGTCGTCACATAATACAGCATACGAGTTGGTTCGGTCGACGGCTCAAAGAGCCGTCGGTTCGACCGACACGCGAGGGTTAGTCCTCGACGATGACTTCGACCGGCTCGTCGGCTTCGGGTTCCTCGGAGTCGGTCTCGGAACTGCCACTACGTTCCTGGTAGAGCAGCGCGCCCGCAACGCCGAGAAGCAGCCACGACCGCCAGGAGGCGAGGTTAAGCGTGTAGCCGATACCGAACGGCTTTTTGACGAGCATGCCCTTGCCCGGCTGCCAGTAGGCCGACAGCATCCGCCCAATCGAGGGGCGTTCGAAGTTGTACGGGATACCAAGGATTTCACCAGTGTCTGATTTGTCTGCCATACACCCCTCTACAGGCTTCGAGGTAATGAAAATTCGCCCTCTCAGTCCGACGCGTCCGTATCGGGAGTCGACTCGGCGTCGACTGAATCAGCCGTCGACTGTGGCTCCGGTGCTCCGGTAGTCGTCCGCTCGGACGCCGGCTCGTGGCGCCGGCGGCTGATCTCGCCGGTCTTTGTAAGTCGCTGCCGATCCGGATCGTAGGCAGTCCCTTCCAGATGGTAGGCGGCGACTTCCAGCAGTTCGGGACTGAGTTGTGTGGGACCGAGCCACCCACGGTCGGCGAGCGTCTCCCGGACCTTGCCTTCGAGGGCGGCAAAGCCGTCGACGGCAGCCTGCTGTCGGCGAACCGTCTCGCCCGCAGCTGCCAGCGCGTCGGCCCGCGAGAGCCACTCCTCAGCGAACGTCTCGACACCCGCGTCGGCCGACACCGCAGCAATGAGTTCCTCGTCGAGGACGGCCGGCGGCTCACGGAACGCCGGCGGAGCTGGCGGCTCCATCTCGCGGAGCGTGCGGTGTTGGGTTTCGACCGTCTCGACGGCCGCGGCCAGCGCGTCGAGCGTGGTCTCGGCGACCCACGCCTGCAGCGCGTCGACATCCGGCTCCGTATATAACGGATCGAGCGTGCCGAGCGCCATGCTGACCGCCTCAACCAGCTCGGGAAACGGCTCGCCAGCGATATCGAGGAGTTCGTGACCGGTTGCCTCGTCGGTGAACTCCCAGAGCGTGACGAACGCCGGCTCACAGAACGTCCGCCTGAGTCGTTCGCTGGCCGGCACGGCTTCGGGGGCGCGTCTGTCTTCGGCGGTTGGAACCGACGGATCGGGTCGGGTTTTGACTCCCTCCGGCGTCGGGTTGTTGGCGAGCTGGCCGAGTTCGGTTGCCGCCGACAGCAGCGACCGGGAGAGTTCGGTGAGGCCAGCCGTTCCCGCCCGGTTGCTGAGCACGTCGAGGCGGTCGGCCGCCCGGTCGTACTGGTCGACTGCCGCCCCGACGTTGCCGCGTTTGGCGGTTTCGTCGGCCGCCGCGAGATGTCGCCGAACGCGGGCGACCGACCGAGCGATTTCGGCGCGCTGATACCGGTCGTCGGCGAGTCCAATCACCGGCACGGTCGCGTCGATGCGACTCCGCGTCTGGCGGAGCACCCGAAGTGTTCGCACGATCGTCCGGCGGAACTCGGTGTCGACCGTCGGTGGCGGCTGCTCGCCGTAGAGATCATCGATAGCTGCGATGGTGACCGCTGCCGTATCGTACAGCAGTGCATCGAGGGCGGTCTCGATCCGATTGGCCTCCGCGGCGTAGGTGCTGGCCGAGGCGTAGAGCGGCTGGTCGCTACCGTGTTCGTCGGCCTCGTCGTCCGGGGCTTTCCGTTCGGCGGTCGCCGTTTGAGTGGCGTCGGTGGCGATGTCGTAGGCCCGACGGTAGGCGGTGATCGCCGAGAGATACCCCAGCAGCGCGCGCTGGTAGTTCCCGTTAGCGAGTGCCTGATCGCCGGCCTGCACCGAGTACCAGCCGTCGGCAGCCGCTGCCCGAATCCTCGAGAGCGTGCTGTCGAATCCCTCGCCCGTTTCCTCCTCGATGAGTCGCTCCAACAGTCGCTGCACCAGACCGATCTGGTCGGTGTCGTCGATTTCGTCGACGACCTGTTCGTGGGCAAGCAGCTCGTCGATGCGGGCGAACAACGGAGCCAGCCCATCCAGCAACGTCTCGAACCGGCCGCGCCGACCGTGGACGACCGCCGCCGCAACCGTGCCGACGGTTGGCGCGGCCAGCTGAAGGGCGGCGTCGGTCAGCGAGCGTGCGCGTTCGGTGTCGCCGTCGGCGTGGGCCACCTCGGCTGCCGACAGCTGGAGCCGCGCGCCAGCCGTGGGCCGCCGTCGCTCGACAGCCTCGCCCAGCCGGCTCCAGAACATGTCGACACGGCTTTTGAGATCGCTGTCGGCCGACAGCGAATCGAGCTCCTCGGCGGCCATCCGCACGAACTCGCGGTCGGCAAGCCGCTCGGCGGCCCCGTCGACGAGTTGGCTCACTCTCGACAGCGACTCATCGTCATCGGCTACTGCAGCCGCATCGCCCTCCCCATCGTCGGCCGACTCGTCGAGACGACTCTGCGAGCCGCGGTCGCGCCGACGTTCGATCCAGCGTTCAACTCGCGCCAGCAGGCCATAGACGCGTTCGACAAACCAGGTGTGAAACCGACGGACGCGCGAGGACTTAATGTCGCCGACCGTCCAGATTCCAACCGACAGAATCGCCCCGCCGACCAGCCCGACCGGAAACCAGCCGGTGCCACCCTGGCCGAACAGCGCGACCGCCCGCGAGCCGAACGGCACCGCAATCGCCACGCCAGCGATGCCGGCGGCCTCGATACCGAAACGGGTTGCGGGCTTCATGCGCTCGCTGTCGGTCGACCGGTGGGTCGAAGGCGTCGAAAACAGCCCAACGGCCAACCCGCTGAGCGGGACGGCCACCCCGGCGAACAGCCCCGCAAACAGCGCGACAGTGAACAGCGTCATCTCCGGGACGGCCACCAGCCCACCCGCGCCGCCGACGAGAACAAGCAACAGCCCGCCGATAGCCGCAAACGGGCCGACCTCCTCGACCGACGCGCCGCTGACGAGCAGCCAGGCGGCAACAATCCCGATTGCATAGCCCAGCATAACCGTCGACAGCGTCGGCAGCCACCACGTCGAGACAATCGCAATCGACACCGCCGCAACGAACAGCGCGGTCGAAAACGTCGCCACCGCCGTCGGAACGACCGCTCCGGAGCAGTGCCGGTAGGCGGTGCGGTGGCTGCCGGCAGCGACACCAGCCAGCAGGCCGAGAGCGAACAGTGTGTTCCGGGAGACGCTCAGCCAGACGAGCAGAGCTGTCGCTCCGAGCAGCAGCGTCCACCGAGCCAGCGCGATATAGCGGCCCATCGACCACCTCATCAGAACACGTCCGAACACCAGCCCCGATAGACGGCCACGGTTGTCAGCCACTGGCCGATATCGGTTGAGGAATCGTTTTCGGTCACGACGCTGTAGCTGCCGCCGTCGGTGATCTCGAAGATCCGCTCGATTCGGTCGACGTCTTCCAACTCAAGCAGCGGCTCTTCGTTCGGATCAAACACGTGCAGCCGGGCAGACGGCCCCTCGCTGCGGCGCAACCGAACGTACAACCGCTGTCCAGCCTCGGCGTCGACGTCATACACACGGTGGCCGCTGCGCTCGACGCTCACGGTTCGGTCGACGACCGTCTGACAGTCGTCCTCGCTGAGACAGCCCGCAACTGCCGAGAGGCCAGCGACAACACCGAGGGCTGTCCGCCGGGAGACCACCTCGCGGCCCATACATGATCGCCGGGTTCTACTGGCTTAAGTATCAGCATTCCACAACCCGGATCTGGGCGGTCAGTACAGTTACTGATACCGGCCACGATCCTCGATTGTCGACAGCCGCCGAAGCACGTCCCGGCGGCCGGTCTCGGAGTAGCCGTCGACTACTGCCGTTAAAAGCGGGCTAGGATCGTCGGCAGTCGCCGCGAGACTCTGCCGAAATACGTGGAGATCCATCGCGTGATCCTCGACGTGGCCCGTATAAAAGCCGAGCCCGAAATCGATCAGCCAGGTCCGCTCGCCAACGCGGACGTTTCTGGTGGTTGGATCGCCGTGGACGAACCCTGCCTCGTGGATCGCCGCGAGATGTCGACCGACCGACCGGACAGCCTCGACGGCCAGCTCGGCGGCGAGATCACGCTCGCCGACGTGCTCGAAGATAATCGTCGACGTCTGGGGGTCGACGTCCCAGACGAGCGGCGTCGGCACACCAACCCGGCGGGCCTGGGAGGTAAGCCTGGCTTCGGCCGTCGTGCGTTCTCGGCGGAGCGTCTCGTCAAGCACAGGATGGCGGTAGGGTTTGGCTACGCGCTGTTTGCGGACACAGCGCGCCGGTAGGCTCAGACTACTCTCGTCGGGGTCGAACAGGTCGACGACGGCTTCGGCTCCCCGCTGAGTTGTTGGCGCGTCGACCAGCCCACGGGCAACGCTTGGCTCGTCGGTTCGCCACGTGACGGGAACTTGGTCGGGTCGGAAGTTGGGGTCGACCGCGCTGTCGTCGACAGCAATCGTGTCACCGGCGGTGAACTGTTTGGCACCCAGCACGGCGATCATCCCGGCGTTGTCACGCAGGAATAGCGGCTCGGGAACGTAGACGTCGGCTCCGCGCTCGTCGCACATCGTTTCGAGCATGTCCTGGAGGCGGGTGTTTTGTCCAACCCCACCGCCAAGCACGAGTTCGTCGGTACCGGTCAGCGACAGCGCGCGCTCGGCGACCTCACAGAGCATTCCGAAGACGTGTTCCTGTAGTGAAAAACAGATGTCCTCGACCGCGTGGCCGTCGTCTGCGGCGTCTTTGGCCGCGCTCATGATCCCTGAAAAGGAGAAATCCATCCCCTTGACGACGTACGGGAGGTCAAGATACTCGCCGTCGGCAGCGGCCTGTTCGATCTTCGGGCCACCGGGGTGGCTCCAGCCGATGTGGCGCGTGAATTTGTCGAGAGCGTTGCCGACACCGGTGTCCATCGTCTCGCCGAGCACGCGGTACCGACCGTTGTGGTAGCCCAGCAGGTGGGCGTTAGCTCCCGAGGCGTTCAGACAGACCGGCGACTCGAAGCCAGATTGGTGTCGACCGATCTCGAGGTGGGCGACCATATGGTTGACACCGACGAGTGGCACCCCAAGCGTCTGGGCGGCCGCTCGGGCGGCAGTGCCAACCGTTCGGAGACAGGGGCCGAGTCCCGGTCCGCGAGAGAAGGCGACGGCGTCGATGTCGTAGCTGTTTCCGTCGACATTACCAGCCGGCGCGGTCTCGGCGGCGTGGCTCAGGATACGCTGGATGACCTGCGGAATCGCCTCGCCCATATGTTCGGCGGCCTCGCGCGGATGAATGCCGCCGCTTTCGGGCTGGTAGGCATCGGTTTCGATAACAGTGGTGTCCTCGGCAGCGTCGTACAGTGCCGCGCTGGCGGCCCAGGCGGTGCCTTCGATGCCGAGAACGCGCATTCGGCCGGGTTAGACTTCCTCGGCTTCGGCCTCGGACTCGTCGATCTTGTTCCGGTCGAGCATGTGTTGTTGTTCGACATCGCGAGCGAACTCGGGGCTCTCGTAGACTTTGGCGTAGCCGACGGTTTTCCGCATGCCGAACGTTGTATCGAGTTCGTGGACGACGACCTCGTCGGAGTCCTTGTCGAGTTTGGCCGCCAGACTGTCGCGAACGGAGAGCCGCGAGGGCGTAGTCTCGTCGTGAACTGTCTCGAATCGAATATCGGTGCGGTGCAGCATCGGGTTCTCCTCTTCGGAGATGATAGTGACGTCCATGGTCAGTTGCTCATAACTCCTCGGGAACGCTGTAAAAGGATTTCGAAGGCTCCCCTCTGTGGCTGGCGATGTCGACCTGCGCGCCGGCGGAACCGAGTCGCTCTATCAGCGAATATAGTTAGTCGTCGACTACTGCCAGCGCGCGGTCGGTGTCGCCGTCGAACCCATCCAGCAGTCGGCGGGCCTCCCGTTGCTGCTCGGCGGTGACTGCGACGTGGACCATCCCCTCGCCAGGCTGGCCGTAGATCACGCTGGAGCCACGCGGTGCGGCGACGATCGCCGGCAGGGTTGCCAGATCCTCCTCGCCGTCGACGCGGATCGTCACCGGATCGTCGGCCGCAATAGCCTCACGGAGTGTGACCAACAGCTCCTCGGAAAGTTCGGCCGGCGGATTCCGAACCTCCCTGCGTGTGCCCGGCAGCTCCGCGAGTCGTGCTTCAATCTCGCTGTCGACAGCCTCGCGTTCGGTTTTGCCGTCGATCACCAGCACGTCAGGCTGTCGGCCGTATGTAAGTATGTGGTAGGTAACAACGTCGCCGACCGCGATTAGGGGCGTGCTACTGGAGTCGTGTTCGGCAGCCGTCTCGTCGACAGCCGCCAGCAGTCGCTCGGTATCGGTGTACACTGGCCCGAACGGCTCTTTAAAAGCACTGCGCAGCGAGTCAGGCAGGACGAGCAAAGCTAGCGGACCTTGAGCGCGTAGCTGCCGGGTTCGGTGACGTTCATCTCTGTTGCGATCTCGCTCTGTTCGGGGTGTGGAATAATGACGTAGCCAGCCCAGTCTTCGGTCAGGCTTGAGGAACCACAGTTCGTGCAGTTCTGGACGTCGGCGTCGTTGACGAAATGGCATTCCCGACAGGCGAGTCGCGATTTGGCCATTTAGGTTCCCTCCGAGGCCGGCTCCTGGGTCCGACGACGGCGGTCGG
>Ga0207421_10009146_pt1 | contig 10080 bp, 2 predicted proteins | sample SodLakKL_010_SED_4_FD_187542 | JGI IMG/M metagenome (GOLD analysis project Ga0207421, IMG submission 187542) | Alkaline sediment microbial communities from Lake Tanatar, Kulunda Steppe, Russia - 8KL_010_SED (SPAdes) (version 2) | ecosystem: Environmental > Aquatic > Non-marine Saline and...
CTACTGATTTTTTGGCGCGGGTTATTGCTGTATAGAGCAGTTCCCTGGTCAGGGTGCGGACGTAAGTATCGGGGAGCATAATTGCCACGTTGTCATATTCAGAGCCCTGGGCCTTGTGGACTGTTGTTGCCCAGGCCGGTTCAAGACGTCCTCTCAGTGCTTCCAGGGGGTAAGCTACGAAGCTACCACTGCGGGGAAATATTGCCATTGGTTCGGCCGGCCGCTGCCCGGATGCCGATTCCATCTTTACGTTAAGCACCAGGCCTGAGTCGCCGTTGTAGAGACGCAGGTTGTAATCATTGCGGGTCATCATGACCGGTTCTCCCACCAAGAAGTGCGGCCCTGTGGTCGCTATTCCCTCCTGCCTGAGATGTTCCAGCCACCGTTGATAGAGCCAGGCATTAATTTCTTCTGAACCGGTGCCCCCGGCTGATCTTTTGGTGGCACAAAGTATCCTGAAACGTTCAAAATGGTTAAACATTTCTTTTAACTGTAAGGTACTATCCTGATCAAAACCGGCCGGGCCGGACCTGTATTTATGGAGCAGGCGATCATTTATTGCGGACAGATCGCTGATTAGCAGTTCATACCACCTGTTTAAAAATGCATTTTTCCGGTGTTCATCGTCAACTGACAGGTTCTCTACCCCTGAGAATGATATTTCTGAGACTTCTTTTCTAACCGCCAGGGCCGAACCATCTCTTTCTGCTGCAGGAAGGCGGCCTTCGTTAACCGCTGCTGCCATTTCAAGGATCTTTTTACCGGCTGAATCTTCCTCCCTGGCCCGGTAGCTTTTCTCAAGCACTACAACCCTTTTCCGCTCTTCTGCCGCTTTCTTGGAGCGGCGAAGATCCCGCAGGACCGCCCCCGCTTCAATAGAGGGAAGCTGGTCGGCATCGCCCAGCAGGATCAGCTTTGCTTCCGGCTGCAGGGCCCGCAACAGATGATCCATCATGCTTAAGTCTATCATCGAGCTTTCATCGACTATGATCATTTTTTCTGCCAGGGGGTTAAACTGGTTGTGCCAGAATCGGTCTTTTCCGGGTGAGTAACCCAGCAGCCGGTGCAGGGTAGTGGCAGGAGGACAGTTGTCGATGAGATTACGGTCCGGCTCAGCAGGTGTTTCGATCGCTATTAGGTGACCGGTTACCGACTGGCGCATTCTATCAGCTGCTTTGCCGGTCGGTGCAGCCAGGGCAATTGACTGAAGGGGTGGACTTCCGGTTCTGGCCACAGCGCGCAGAATACTGGTCACAATCGAGGTTTTGCCGCTACCCGGCCGTCCGCTGATTACCGTTAAGCGGCCGCTGAGGGCAGTGCGCACGGCCAGTTTCTGCTGTTCATCGAGCAGGGCCCTTACAGCACCTGCTGCCGGCGGGTTAGAGAATACCTCCTGCAAGGCTGATTCGGTGGCTTCTGCCAGGGGCTCTTCAACTGTTATCCGCTCACTTAAATTAGTCCCGACTCTACCTTCCAGGGCGTGTAGTTTCTGGATATATAAAGAATCGTGATCAAGTATCAGCGGCCGGTACTGATCCGGTTTGCCGAAAATATTAGCCAATCCGCCGGATTCCGGCCTGCAGCAGGCTTCCTCAGCCTCTCTTAGAAACTCTCTAATTAAAGCTTCTTCCTCATCACCGGCTTGCAAATCATTCAGGATCCGGGCAAAGTGCTGATCATCTGCCAGCGGCAGCCTGGTGCTGCCATCAACTGACATGGCCCGGAGGGCCAGGATCAGCAGGATCAAGGCCTGCTGTTTTTTTAACCCCATATTCTCTCCGGCCAGACGGGCTATTTCCCAGGAAATAAAAAGATCTCCCGAATCCAGGTTTATTTCCCCAGCCCGTTTCAACAAGTCACCGGGATAATTATATGCACCCGCACAGCCCATGGGCGTGCAGTTAATTTCAGCTGCCACCGTCTTCACCTCTTTCAGGGCCATATATTTCCGTGTCCTGCTCGCTACAGATTACTTCTCCGCCCCAGGATGTTCGTTTGACCAGAGCGCTTTCCCAGCCGGCAATGGTCTCGAAGTCCGGGCGGGAGAACCAGATCCCTTTTGTATCTGCCCCGGCAAAACCTTCCCCACCCGAATCGGCCTCAATACCACGAATAAAGGCATAGATGATCCCGCCGAATTTGGCTTCATACTCTTCTGCTGAACTAATCCCAAGCAGACGCATTACAGCCAGACTGTAAACCCGGGCCTGCAAAGTATAGTTGTTTTCCACATGTTCATCCAGTACCGACCGCTCAAAAGCAGGCAGGCAATCACTCTTCCAGTCAAGCAGGTAGACTTTACCCTCAAACTCGAAAACAAGGTCAATCATTCCCTGCAGGAAACCGCGGACTGCCCGGTAAGGCGGCAGGTCCCGGCCTGCAGCAGGCAGAGGGCCTGCGCTGCCGAGCAGGGGATGACATTTTTCCGGGATGGGATAAGAGAAGAACATCTCCGGCAGGTGGCGTTCACCGGAAACAATGCCTCCGGGCATGTTGAGCACTGCCCCGTTTTCCCGGCTCGCTGCCCGCAGTGGAGTGGTATAAGCACTGTAAACCATCTGCAGAACTTCTTCCAGGTAGCTTTCCGCGAAACCGTGCCGGCGCAAAACAGCGCCGGCCTGCTCTTTTATTTTTTCATCTGCGCTCCAGTCAGCAGCGCTGCTGCTTCTGACTTCTTCAACAGGGACAACCTCCAGCAGGGTGTGCAGCATAATTCCCGTCTCACGTCCGGCAGGCAGGTCAGCTCGATCGGTCGATTCACCGGCTTCAGCAGCTGACCGATCCGGCAGCGTTCCGACCGAAAGACCGCCTTCAGCTTCAGCAGCCACCTCTTCATCACGCCTGGAGGCATCTTGATCGAAGTCTGCCGCCGGAGCCTCCCAGGCCTTGCTCCTGCTCATCCTGGTATAACTGGTTAGTAGTACGCCGCGGTGGGCGGGTTTAATTTTTTCAATTTCTTCAGCCCGGGATTCCGGTAGTTCCAGCAGCTCCTCTTCGGGCCACCCTGCCGCTGACAGCTCCCTTTTATCTTCGCCCGGCAGACGCCTGGTGCAGTCAACCGGCCTTAAAAGGTAGCGGTCTTGATCTGCAAGACGGCCTTGCTCGCGCAGGCAATCCAGCTGTTTTTGCAGTTCACTGTACAGCCGGCCCAGCCTGCTATATCCATACTTATGGTGCTCACTTTCACCTTCCGGGGCGGGACCGAAATAGGGAAGGTAAAGCCGCCTCTTAGCCCTGGTCAGGGCTACATAGATCAAACGCTGATTTTCTTCGTCGATTTCCTGCTCCACGGCGTCCTCAATTTTTCCGAAAGGTTGGCCGATATGCAGGCAGCGCTGATCGTCCCGGTGGTAAATATTTATTTTTATATCGCCCGCAGGTGGATCTCCGAACCCCCCGGCTATAAAAACTACTTCTGCTTCCAGGCCCTTGGCCTTGTGCATGGTCAAAATCTGGACCGCCTGCTGGTCGGTTTCCAGCCTCTGGATATCGCCCTCTCTTCCTTGCGGCAGTTTCCGTCCGTCAATGTGGGCTTTCAGGCTGCGGTGCAACTCCGTTAAGGTCAGCGGATGGGCATGAGCCTCGGCCAGCAGCAGTTCAAAAAGATGCAGGTAGTTTGTCAGCGCCCTTTCGTCTTCGGCGAAGATCAGTCTTCGCATCAGCCCCGATTCAACCAGGATGGTTTCAAACAGGTTTGACCAGGACTGCTCGTCAGCAAGGCGTTTCCAGTCATGAAGCATAGCTGCAAAGGGGTGATTATCGCCGGCTTCCTTCCAGGCCGGCAGTTCGGACAGCTCTATCCCGAAAAAGGGGGTTAACCAGGCTGCCATCCTTGCTGCCGGATCTGTCGGCATATCAATGGCACATAGAAGCCGGTAGAGATGATCGGCCTCAGCCGTCTTAAAGAGGCCTTCCTGTTTATAGTAAGCGTGGGGTATGCCGAAACGGCGAAGCGCCCTACCAATCATCTGCCCCTCTGCCGCGGAACGGGTCAGGATGTAGATGTCACTGAGCTGGATCGGCTGCGGCTCTTTTGCCCCGCTGGCGGTAAGCAGACCCTTCTGCTCATCTAAGAGGCGCCTGATTTCTTCCCCGATAAAGCAGGCTATCCCTTTCTTAACTGCACCGGAATTAAGCTCTTCTTCTTTTCCATGCAGGTGCAGCAGGTGAACGGGCACTGCCGGATGACCATTTTCCAGGGCAATCCGGGTCCTGTCGCCGCACTGAACCGGTTCTTCATAGCGATTCAGGCCGCTGAAAAATGTCTCACCCTCACTATCTTCAGCAGTAAAAATTTCGTTGGTCGCCTCGATCGTTTTTTCCGTGGAGCGAAAATTATACCTTAAGGGAACCCGATTTGCTTTGCACTGTTTAATAAGATGCTCTTTTGCCAGCTCGTAAGTATGCACATCTGCCCCGCGGAAGCTGTAAATAGCCTGCTTGGGATCACCAATAATATAGAGGTAATGTTTGTCTGTGCCGTCAACAAAAATGCGCCGGAAAATTTCCCATTGAACCGGGTCGGTATCCTGGAATTCATCAACTAAAGCAAACTTCCAGCGCTGCCTGAGGATACCGATTAAACTTGCGGCCTCATTTCCCTTGAGAGCTTCGAGAACGCCGAGCAGCATATCATCATAATCGAACAATCCCAGCGAAAGTTTCCTGGCCGAAAGCCTTCTCTGCACCCGCGGCAGCAGGTTATGAACCAGGTAGCTGTGGTCGCCGGCGGCCAGTTCGAACATTTTCTCTAACTTTTCCTGGAGCTCCTTTATGATCGCCGGTGCACCGCTCGCTTCGATCAATTGCCGCAGGTGGTTGAAACGGCTGTCCTGCTTTTTGTTGATCTGCATTTTCTTGTTAGCCCAGCTTAAATATTCTTCCACAGCCTGCCCCGGGTTCTCCGGGTCAAAGGCATCGGTGGTTTCAAAGAGGCTGCCAATGATCTTTTCGAAGCCCTTGTCAAGGCCGGACACAGTGAAGAAGGATTGACCCGCCTCTATTAAACCATCTAAAGCAGGGAGTTTTTCCGCTTCCTGGCAAAAAGCCTCCGGATTGTAGAGCGGGCTAACCAGGCAGCGGTCAGGGTAGCCTTCCCGGTGACAGCGATAGAGAAACTTCTCCAGGGCCGGGAGCGAGTTGCCTTGCTCAATCCAGCGCCTGAGCACTTCCCCGGTGCCGGTCTCTTCCCCCAGCACCCGGCGGACTTCTTCCCGGAAGGCGAACCCGAACATTTCTGCACCATCGGCCTGTTCCTGCTCAAAGAGCCTCCCACCCAGGAAAGCCTGTTCGGAAAGCACCCGGTAACAGAAACCGTGAATGGTTGAAATCTGGGCCCCGTCAAAGCGGAAGAGAGCTTCTCTTAGCCTGCTTCTGATCGAATCGTTAACCTCCCAGTAATCTTCAGGGTTTTCCCCGGGCTCAAGTTCACCGCTGCCAGCACAGACTTCGCGGATCAGGGCCCTGACCCGCTCCCGCAGTTCCCTGGTGGCGGCATCGGTGAAGGTGACAACCAGGATCTCCTCAATTGTGGCCTCACCGCTGATCAGGATATCGAGCACCAGGTGTTCTAAGGTATAGGTTTTACCGGTCCCGGCCGAAGCCTCGATCACACTGTGACCCTGGCCGGGCTTCAGGCTGCTTAAGATAGTGGGACGCTTGTAATAGGCGGTGTTCATTTAACAACCTCCAGGGAGATTATATCCTCAAAAACCGGACCGAAACGACGGACAACCATTTGCCGGGTTTCTTCCGCCTCAGGCGGCAGGTAGCTGCGCGGGTCAGGCACAGGGCCCCAGAGGCTTGAAAATCGGGACCAGTCATTGGCAGCTAAATTGTTTACTGCTTGCACCAGCGCTTGACCGCTGCAGGTATTGGCAAATACTTCGGAGGGCATCCCGGATAGCATCGGTTTGCCTTTGCCGCCTCCGGTCACTCCGGGCAGAGTAAGGTAATAGTCGATTACCGCTTCAACCGGAAGCAGGTAAGCATGGTGGCCCTTTAAAAGGTCTTCTGAAAGGTTAATCAGCCAGGCCAGCGCTTTTTCCCGCTCTGCCGGCTGAAGGCGCATTTTATAAAGTGCGGTCTCTTCCAGGCCCCCGGAAAAACAGAGCAGGATTTGCCTTTTGCTGGCTTCTGCGTTGAGCACTCCCGCCGCTGTCAGCAGGGCCTGGTCGACCATACCGCGCAGGAAATAGCGGAAACTGCCCTGCACCGCCGGCTTACCCTTACCGGGGAAAGGTTTCCTGGGCAGGAAGATGATCGTAGAGGGCTCACCTTCACTCAGCCCGTCGGTCAGGCCGCCCAGCTGCACCGGCATTACTTTTTTGCTGCTTTCATTGCCTGCCAGTGATAAATCAAAAGTAAGGGGATCGAAGACACGGTCGGTGGAGGCCTGCCCCCCGGAGCGGCCCAGGCGGATTCTATTCAGCGAACCGTTTAAAACAGCTGCCAAATCGCCATCTTTTCCAGGGATCAGGTCAAGTAAATTTTGCCAGCCGGCAATAATCTCCCGGTGGCGCTTTTCGATAATCCGGCCCAGTTTACCAACCGGGACCTGTCCGGCCAGGCGAAGCCGCTCTGCTCTCGCCCGGTAAAGCTGGTCAGGACATTTCCCGGTGACCATGGCTTCCGAAAAAACATCGCGCACCAGGACTGTTTCTGTCAGGCGGTCTAATTCAAAATCTTCCTCTTCCCGGTCAATTAGGTCTTCTTCTTCCTCGGTCAGGCCGAGCATGGAGGCCGCCCAGCCCTGCATAGGGCACTCCAGGAAGCGCCGCAGGGTTGAATGAGAAAGGTAAAGGGGCGCCTCGGTAGAGCTTTCCTCTGCGCCGAAGGCGGCCCGCGGCACCGTGGTGACAGGAGTGGAATCCGGCGCTTCTCCAGGCAGTTTCAGCAGGGAAGAAAGTTTTAACCAGGCCCGGGATGTGGCAGTTTTTTGAATGGCATTTAGCTCGTTCCTGAAACTGTCGCGGGCCGGCACCTCTGTTTCAACACGCTCACCAGACGGCGCCATAAGATGTTCCCGCCAGCTCTGGGCAACCATCTTTATCTTGGCTTCAAGACGCGATTCATCGAAAAAGGTCTCATTGTAGTTTTCAAAATCATAACGCCTGAGCGGGGGAGCACAGCGCAGCGCTTTCATGCCCTGTTCACCCAGGTAACCCTGTTTTAAAATATGCTCCAGTTCCTGGACGACCGCTGAAGGCTGCAGCGGGTCACCGGTCTGCTCATCCCGACTGACATAGGAAAGATAAAGCCTCTCACGTGTACAGAGCAGCGTTTCAAGAAACATGTAGCGGTCCCGCTCGGCCGGGTCTACATCCCCGGAGCGCCGGCGGGCAGCCCGCAGATCCAGGGCATCCCTGCGCCCGGCAGCCGGGAAAAGCCCCTCGCCCAAGCCAAGCAGGAAGACCACTTTAAATGGTATGGCCCGCATCGGCAGGAATGACGATACAACTACACCTTCGGCCAGGTACTGGCCCCGGCCGCTGCCCAGTGATTCAATGGCCCGGCCGGCTATTTCAGCGGCTACCCTGCCGCTTACCTCCTGCCCCAGGTCCATTGTTTCCAGTTTCGCCAGCGCCCGCAGCAGGCGCAGGCGATCCCGCTGATCTGCATCATTTTCCAGGTAAAGATAGGTATCAATTTGTGCGTGATAGAAATTGGCCCAGTCTTTTAAAGTCATATTACTGTGACGCACAAAGCGGGCATCAGCCAGCAGTGACCTGGCCAGCAGTCCGAAGCGGGCCGCCACTGTGCGCGAGTCACCATGAACTTCTTCCACCAGCCACTTGCCCCCGTCCGCCTCGAAAATGCGCTCATCGCCGCTCTTCTCACCGGTCATGAAAGCGCCGAGGGCCAGCCTTTTGATACCCTGGTCCCAGTTATAGACATCCTGGTCGATATAGGTGCCTGCAAAGTCAGAGCGATCGGCCCCGAATATTATGCCCAGTTTTTCGGCCAGCGCGGCAAGATCTGCGGGGGCAAGATCTTCAAAACGGCTGATTACGGCAGGATGGCTCATGAATGCGAGCATCTCCGCCCTGGAAAAGCGGCCAAAGGGCAGCTTAAGGAGCAGGCTCATCGCCTCGATCACCCGGCTCTCGGCGGTCCCGGGCAAGTCCGATATGCTGCTCGGCAGGTTGTGGCAGGAGGCAAAAACGGTTTCAACCTGGGGCAGGTAAATATCACGCTCGGCGCTGTTGATTATCACAGCGATATCACTAAACCTCAAGGGCGGATCACCCAAATCATTTGCCATCAGCTTCCAGATTTCGTCGGCTACCCATTCCACTTCCCGGCGCACCGATGGGGCGGCTACGAGCCTGATCGAATCGTCCGGCCCGGGGGAATCTGTGCTGGCTGCAATGTCTGTTTTCTCCGGTTCGCGGTAAAGTATATCTTTCTGCAGCTGCTTCAGAAGGCTTGTGTCCTCCGGCTCAATAAATTTATCGGTAAAATCACAGTCGGTCAGCTCTCCGAGCAGGCGCACGTGTTCACGTCCCGGGTGGCCCCAGTAGCGCAGGGCCGGATTATCAGCAGCAAAAAGGCCAAAGGGGTCTTCCTTTTCAGTTTCACCGGTTCCGGTCCAGATTCGCTTTTCCCGCCGGTTCATCTCTTTATCGAGCCGCCGGTAGTAAGCTCGCTCTGTCTCTACATCTTCCCAGAACTCGGCACAGGGATTGAGGGAATAGATATAGAGCTGGTTGGTTTTGCCAAGCAGGGCAAATAGATCCTGGAACAGCCTGGCAACATATGACACCCCGAAAATATGGACCGGGGGCAGTTCGGCCATTCCGAGAATATGGATCAACTCTTTTTCAGAGGTTAGAAGGTCCAGTGTAATCCAGCGTTCACCTTCAGGGGGCGGGTTTTTATCCAACAGGCCGCCTTCTGCAAAAACATTGCGCCACAGGGCCCGCTGCCAGTCAGCGGTTGGAGCAAGGGCCGGATCAATGGCAGCCGGATCGGAAAAAAGATGCCCGGCAGAACCCTTCAAGTTTTTACGCCAGGCGTTAATCATTTCGCTTCTGGAATAGCTGTATTCCTGGAAGAGGTACGCCATCCGCACGGCCAGCTGAACTTTTCGCATGTCGACGCCATCGCTTGCCAGCAGCCGGTCCTGACCTGTAGAGAAACCTTTACCTGCATTTGTATAAGAGCCCGCCTCATGGGCACTTTCATGAGCGCTGTCATGGATCTTTTCATCGACACTTGCCAGGTACCTGCGGACCGGCTGTAAATCGGGCCTGTTGAGCGCCTCTTCATCAAGCAAAATCGCCAGTATTGCCGCCTCAATAATATCAAGGCCAGCCACCTTGAACTTACCCGGGCAAGCCTTACCTATGATATCCCCGATAAACTGCTCCAACCTTCTGAAATGCATATTGGCTGCCACACCAAGCTTCTGGGCTAAGCCCAGGCGCACCCAGGTCTCCATGTTGCGGTTAGGCACTACCAGTTCTACCGGTTCCAGGGGATGGGTATTTGCTCTCTTGGCTTTGACCTGGTCGGCCAGGGCTTCGAGCAGCTGTTCAGTGCGGTTGGAATAAAAAAGTTCGATCATCGGGCTGGCGCTCCTCGCTGGAAAGAGGTTTATAGCTTAAGTACCTTCAGGCCAATTCATGGGTGCTTATTTTTAAGTTCGCTTTAAGCTCTTCACTTAATTCAATAACCCGCCTGTGATGGGTAAAAAGAATGACCTGGGTCTGATGCGCTAAATCGGCAAGAATTTCCAGGCAGGCCCTGGTCCGATCATCATCAAATCCAATCAGGATGTCGTCTACAATAAAGGGCATGGGCTCACCATGTTCCAGGTGCTGCATTAACGTTGCCAGGCGCAGGGCCAGGTAAAGCTGGTCCCTGGTCCCTTCACTCATGCCATCTACAGTTACTTCATCATTATTGGCACGAACGCCCAGCAGGACCGGTTTGCCGGCGTCATCAATTTCGTCGCGAAGGCTGGCAAATGACCCGAGGGTTAGCCTGGAAAATAGTCGGCCCGCCTTAGCCAGGACCGGAGCCTGGTTTTGCTTGCGATAAGTTTCTATTTGCTGTTCAAGAATAAGAGCCGCTATT
>Ga0207421_10009147_pt1 | contig 10079 bp, 9 predicted proteins | sample SodLakKL_010_SED_4_FD_187542 | JGI IMG/M metagenome (GOLD analysis project Ga0207421, IMG submission 187542) | Alkaline sediment microbial communities from Lake Tanatar, Kulunda Steppe, Russia - 8KL_010_SED (SPAdes) (version 2) | ecosystem: Environmental > Aquatic > Non-marine Saline and...
GAATTTCCCAAACATACCAATCTCCATAGTATTACCTAGAAGTTTTATTACTACCTGCTTCTTACCACTCGCCAAGTGCATTCAGCACACTAGAAAGGACGAAGGCGGCATTCGTCCGGGTGGTTTCGAACCGCTACTCGTGTTTGCTGTTCCATTCTCCCCGTGTTTTCTCGTCTCAGACCGTCTTTCCGTGATTCTTGCTGATCTCCTCTAACGAGGACCCCTGTTTCCCGTGGACCTCACCCCACTCTCCTGATTGGTTTTCACTCTGGACGAGGGGTGTGTGGGCGAGGTATCCCCCTCTGGTTTCCTGTCCGTGTTTCCACTCAGTATTAACCAACAAATTCCTTACACCCCGATGGCGTTGGTTAATTTCTCCTAATCTCGGTGAAGGCGGCCAAGTTCGTTTCTCGAGTTTCCGCGATCTCACGTTGAATCTCCGTCCGCTCCCAGCCAAGCGGTGCCAGCACACTCTCGACAGCTCTGACAAGTTGCATCTCATAGTACGACGCATCGTACGACTCGATCTCCTCGTGAGCCAACGCGACCCGCTCTCGCGAGGTCTTCTTGTCGTCGACAACTATGTACTCGATATCCTGTCCTGGATGGACAGCGAGGTCCTGCTCTCGAGCCCGCTTCAGCGCAGCCACGTTCTGTGTGTTCTGCGTATAGCCTTCGAGTGGTTTGGAGACGCGATTCCGTTCGACGAGCTGCTCAACCGGTACCGTTCCAGCGTGGAGGCGCTTGATCGCGTCCTGAAGACAGTCGAGTACAACGTCCGGAGATCGAGTCGCATCGAGCCGTTCGAGACAGTCCCGCTGGACATCCTCGATGAACGGAGGCGTCGAGCGCTGCCGAGCTTCAATACCGCGTATCTTGAAGTCGTCGTCGCCGGCGACCTTCCCGAAGTACTTCGTCAACGCGCCGGCGTCGCTCTCACGTTGGGGTACGAACGCCACCCAGTCGTAGTGGGCTTCGTGTTCGAGCCGAATCTCGACGCGTTCCGTGATCGCCGTCGCGAGCGCTTCGAGGTTTTCGCGGTTCTCGTCGTCGACGTCAGGGTCCGGAGTCACCCAAATCGAATCGACGATGCCGTGGACGACCCGCCAGCCGCCGGCTTCTAATTTCTCTTTCGCCGTCAGCAGAATCTCGCGAGCGAACGCGTTGATTGCCTCGTGGCACTCGATGCGACCGAACTTCGCGTTGCTGAACCCTTGATAGCCGAAGCAGGCGACGAGAATCCACTTCAGCGCGCCCGACCGCCCCTCGAGTTCCGCCAGACGGTCCTCGTTGGGGTCGTCCCGTTCCGTCTCGCGACGGATAGCCGCCTTGATTTCGTCGCGAGCGTCGATGATCGGCTGTAGCACGTCGACGAGGTAACCTCGATCGTCGCAAATCGAGTACCCGAGGCCGGGGACATCCTCGCGGTCACCGTGGCAGTCACACCGGATGACGTCCGGCGAGACGTTCCGGGTACAGATGATGTTCGGATACAACGAGGAGAAATCGAGTTCGTGGACGTTCTCGTGGAGGCCGACCTCGGGCGCGAAGATGAAGCCGCCGCGGTCGGCGTCGTGGAGCGTCCCCATCGGCTTGAAGAACTCGTGACGCCAGGAGTTCCACGGGACGAGGACACCGCGGTCGTGGGCCTCACAGATCAGGATCGCCGTGAGCACGTTCCCGATTGACGCCCACGCGAGCTCCTGGACGGGTTTTTTTGAGCGCGACACGAGGTCGAGGACGCCGTCGAAGTTCGTCTCTCCGTAGAAGAACGTGTTCGACTCGTCGATGATCGCCCGGCCAGGGATGTTGTACCGCGCCGGGGAATGACCCACTTGGCCATAGCTCGAGTACGTTGAACGACTCGCGAGCTGTTGGTAGTCGATATCCGGCAACCGACTCAGCGAGAAGTCGTCGACGCCGGCGTCAGTTGCCATCTCGTACAGGGTTGGGACGATCTCGCTCGTCGAGCAGACCAGGACGTCCGGATCGTGAGCGTCGAGCGCCCCCTGGACGGCGGCCAGGAGATCCGTCGGCGAGCCGGTGACGGTGTCGCCGGCGACGGACAGCTCCCCATAGACGTCGTTGCTCGTTCCCGTCACCGGGACGCTGAGCCGGAGCGTCGACAGCTCGCTCGCCGGCGTCGGATCTGCGCCGGTCTCCAGACAGTATCGGAACTCTCGCGAAAAGTCGACGTTGAAACAGGCGAGATCTCCGACTGGATAGTCCGACAGCTGACGCGCTTGCCGGGCGAGTGGAGTGACGCGGTTGATGTGGACGACGTCGACGGCGAGGACGGCCTCCTCGTCCCGTCGAAAGCCCGGCCGTCGCGCAACCATTTCGGTTGTGACGACGTCCGGGTGCTGATCGTACACCGACTGGAGCGTCGTGAGATCGAGGTCGGACGCTGGGTCGCGAGCGGCGACGTAGAAGCGGGGGGTGTAATCATCGCGTTCGGTCGCGACGGCGCCGTCGGCGGCTGCCTCCCACTCCAGGACGCGGCCGTCGTCCAGAAAGTCGATACTGAACGGCATCGTCACGGGTTCGAGTCCGGTGGGGTACTCTCCTGGTCATCGCGTGCTGCGACCGCGGCTTCGAGCTCCTCGAGGCGCTCTTCGTGGTCGTCGAGGCGGGCCTCCTGTTCGAGATCGATGCTGAGTAGCGCCGGCAGCAGCGGGTTCTGGTGGTTCAACAGCCCGCTTGCGTCGGCGTGCTCGCGGGCGTACTCGAACAGCCGGTCGAAGCGCGCCTGGTCGCGACGCCGCAGTGCCCGGCGGAACTCCGCCCAGCGCTCTTCGATGGCCCGCAACGCATCTCGGTACGTCGGGTTCGTGCGTCCCATCGCTATCGCCCTCCGCCGGTTGCCGTCCACGCGTCGAGCAGGGGGTCCGCGGTGGCCGACACCGTCTCACCGTCAGCTGTGACGCCCGTCCCGACACCCTCCGGAGTCGGCGTCGACGGCGCCGGCGTCGTCGGTTCTACGCCGACCTGCGTGGCGCGTGCCGCGAGCAGCTGCCGCCAGTACGCGAACGTCGTCTGGTAGTACGCGCCGTCGTCGACGGGATAGACGAGCGTCTCGAAGTCTTTGCCGACGACCCGTGGCCCCATTCGGGTCTGCTCGCACTCAAGGTGGTGGTCGGCGACCGTCGCGACCGACTCGGTGAATTCGTTTCGTTCGTTTCTCGTAACGAGCACCGGGATGCCGTACCCCTCGGCGTAGGTCGATAACCGGGCGAGGGTGCGGGCTTGGAGGGTTTTCGCATGAGTCTCGCCAAGTGTATCGTCGGCGCGATACTGGGCGTCGACGGCCGGCGCGACGATGAGGGCAGGCGTGTGGGGCGACGTATTCTCGTCACGACCTGGTGCCCCTCGACCGGCCGTCCCGGCGTCGGTGGTGGACATTTGGATCGACTTGTTCACTGCCGTCGGGAGATCACAGACGGCGCCGTAGTGCTGATAGGCGGTGAATCCGCGTGCCACGTGGATTCGGTTGAGCAACCGTTGACTGGGCGCGATCTGGGCGAGTGTCGTCGTCGTCGCGTGACCATTTGCGTCGACCCAGAAGGCGGGCCCGTCGTGCAGGAGGAGATGGTCGAGTACGAGCGACTGCAGGATCGGGACGCCGCGGCCTCCCTCGACGTCGAGCAGCGTGATGCCGTCGCCGAGTGACGGCAACAACATCTCGTCCGTAGCCGGATCGGCCTGGTCAGCAAGGGACCGATTGCGGTCTGCGCCCCGTGTCGGCTGGTCCACCGCCAATCGATTCGACGTTGAGTGTTCTCCCATACTCGACTAGTTGACTACGTACCCGATAAGCCGCGGCGTGGCGCTTCCGCGTTTCAGGGAAGGGCTGGAAGGTATGTAGAACCGGACTCAGGCAACGGATTTCTGCCATCGTTCGACCGTTTCCGAGAACGTTTCCAGAGAGGAAGGCGGACAGCATCGTCTGATTAACCAACAGGCAGGGGGATCACAGCTCAATTGTTGGTTAAGGCTCTATGAACTCACGATGATATCGCCCTCACGTAATTCTGCTGACGGCCCGTATCTCTCCCGAGCCTACGATCTGATGTGATCGACGATTGTTCTCAGCGCGGTTACATCGTCGTTATTGTACTGTTTGAGTCGATCCCAGTCTGGTTCTTCGCCGTCGAGGAGATATCGCGTGTACTTGCTCCCGACCACAAACCCATCCACGGCTGGATCTTGATATTCAAATCCGAGCGCGCTCGCTACGACGTCCAATTTATGCCGATTGAAGGGCCCGAAGAGTTCCTGTTGGGCAGTAATCCCGAGATCGTGTGCTCGCTCCAGATGGTCGATCCCCTCAGTGATGCCGTGTTCGTCGAATCTCCGACTGAGACACTGTCCGTCGAAGTAGTTCCCTCCGTAGTAGATGATTGGCTCGGAGCCATGATCATTGAGGTACTCAGACAGCGCCTGAAGGAGTGCTGACTCGTCGTCCGGATCGAAGAATTGTCGGTACGCATCGTTCTGGTAACTGTAGGTACCGACTAGCCAGATCCGATCCTGCTGAAGATCCGTTTCTATGTCCAAGAGGAGAGGCTCCGTATCGTGAAGGTCGTCGAAGGCGGACTTGTTTAGAATCACGACCTCATCGTTTTCGAAAGCCTGTCGATGAGCAATCCACCGGTCCACGTGCCATGACGAGGCTCCTGGGAGGGCTTCGAGTTCGGTACGCCGTTCTTCGGTAATCTCATCTGGGCTAGTGATCCCTAACTCACTGAACTGCTCCACTCGGTTTCTCCCGACCTGGACGAGATCAGTCAGCCGGCTCCCTAGCAGATGGCGAGTGTCGTAGAACTCGTACTCGATAGACTCGTTTGAGGCGTCGATGGTGATGAGTGCGTACCTTCCAGGGTCGTCTACTCCGTCGTGGGACGCAATGTTGATCACCGTACCGTACTCGAGGGTTTCAGCTCTACCTCCGAATTGATGGCAATGACCGCAGACGGTAGCTGGGGGCTGGATGTCGTCTATGAAGCTCCTGACGGCCTTCGACCCGATATGTTGTTGCCCGAATCGCTTCCCGATATCGAGAATGCCGAAGGGAGGAGTGTGAGTGACAAGAATCGGAGTTCTGTCTTCACAAGCGGTGCGTTTTTCGGAAAGGTGCCGTTGGACATCGTCCTCGGTGTAGGTGATGAGACCAGGTCCCTGGGTCGATCCTTCCTGGCCGATGAACACGAGGTCCTCGTAGGTGTATGGTGTCCTGTGGAGGTCGGTGGTAAATTCCGCATCGAACTGCGGACCGGTTGACGGGGGGAAGTCGTCGTTCCCTCGGACATAGAGTGATTGTTGGTGCTTCGTGAGGCGAGCAAGTTCTGCAAGATGATCTGTGTCAGTATCGGCGTTTTTGAAACGTGAGAGGTCGTCGCCGGCATACAGTAGTAGATCTGGAGTTGGTTCTACAGTTTCGAGAATGGTGTAGAGATCGTCAATAGGTTGAGAGCGCCAGTCAGATACGGCGAGAATGTGGGTCATTTTGGTTGAGCGTAGTTAGTGTAGCCTCTTCTATCGTTTGTTTAGGTGTACCGTTTGTCATTAGGAGATTTTTCGCCCCGTTGTCGTTAACCAACAACTCAGGCTTATCGGGACAATCTGTTGGTTAACGGTGAGATTCCTGTGCGACCACGTTGAAGATGCTTCCCTCCGAACTCCTCGGTATGTGTGGCCGGAACTCGCTCTTCATCGACCAAGCAGACCTCGAGGCCCGCTTCGAAGCCGAGGTCGTCGCGGACGGCGGGTACACACCCCGATACAACATCGCACCTGGCGACGACCTCCACATCATCACGAACGAGGCTTCCGACGAGATCGACGCCTACCACTGGGGGCTGATTCCGTTCTGGGCGGACGAACCCGAGGAGGGCATCATCAACGCTCGCTCCGAGACTGCCGACGAGAAACGTGTCTTCGAGCGGGCGTGGGAATCACGGCCCTGCCTCGTCCCCTCGTCAGGGTTCTACGAATGGAAATCGCCGAACGGCGGGTCGAAGCAGCCCTACCGGATTTACCGGGAGGACGACCCCGTATTCGCGATGGCCGGGCTCTGGGACGTCTGGGAGGGCGACGACGAGACGATCTCGTGCGTCACGATTCTCACGACGGAGCCGAACGACCTGATGAACTCAATCCACGACCGGATGCCGGTCGTCCTCCCGCAGGACGCGGAATCTGACTGGCTCGCCGCAGACCCGGACACCCGCAAGGAACTGTGCCAGCCGTATCCGAAGGACGATATGGACGCCTACGAGATTTCGACACGGGTCAACAACCCCGGCAACGACGATCCCCAGGTCATCGAGCCACTGGACCACGAGCAATCGGGCCTCGGCGAGTTCAGTTCCTGATAGCTGACGGCGTAACGGTCACTGCATCGGCGACGCCGCTGCCGAATCGACGAGCGAGTACTCTCGGTCCCGACTCGTCCCTTCCGCCTCGAGAAGGTTGTACTGCTCCATCTTCGAGAGGTACGTGCGGATAGTCCGCTTCGTCCGTGGGTCATCGACGTCCTCGGTATAGCGCTCGTGAATCTCGCTCGGCCCGACCGGGCCGTGCTCGCGAACGATGTCGTAGACAACCCGCTGATGGGGGGTGAGTGAATCGAGGCTCTTCTGCTTAATCTGGGCCCGAGTATCCTCGGCGGCGTCCAGGAGAATGTCGTCGGTGATGCGCTCGTGGTTCTCGCGATCTGCTTTGCCGGCGGCCGTTCGAAGGATGCCGATTGCGAGGCGGGCGTCGCCGGCGGCCGCGTCGGCGATCCGGTAGAGCTGGTCGTCGGTGATGACGTCCTCGTCGAGCCCCCACTTTGCCCGAGCACTCAGGATGTCGTACAGCTGCTCGTCGTGGTACTTGTCCATCCGGACGTGCTCGCTGGAGCGCAGTCGGCTCACGAGGCGGTCGTCGACGCGGCTGAACAGCTCCTCTTCCTTGTTCGCGATGCAGATGATCGCGAACTGCGGGAGGCTGTGGAGGTCGTAAATGACGCTGGGGTCTTCGAGCTGGTCGACCTCGTCGAGGATGATGACCGTTCGCGGGCCGTCGTGCTGCTGGAGCCGGTCGACGAGTTCGTCGTGGGGCGTCGACTGCCGGTGGATGTCGATGGTCGCGCCGAGGTCGTCGAGGATCTGGTAGAGCGTCCGGAATCGGGTGTAGTTGCGCCAACAGTTGACGTAGGTCGTCTCGACGTCGAGGACCTCTTCCCGGAGTCGTTCGGTAACGAACTTCGAGATGCAGGTCTTGCCGGCGCCGCTGGGTCCAGTGACGATGGCCGTGTCGGCGGGTTCACCGTTCGTGATGGGCTCGAGGACGCTAGAGAGGTGGTTGACTTCGGCGTCGCGATGCTCAACTTCCCGAGGGACGAACCCGGCGCGGAGAACGCGAGCATCGCGGATCATCTTTGGTTGATAGACCGTTTTTCTGGCTAGTACTAAAAACGTGACCGGGTTGCTTCCGGAAACACCCCATTTAGCCCCCTCGGACCTAACTAAATCCTCGCGCAGTAACGCGATTCCTGTTCGTGGAAACTCAAGGCTTCCGGGATTTCCGGAATCAGGTCACGGGCGGGAACTCGTCACACCGGGATTTTGCCAGTCGTCGGCTTCGTGTTCACTCCAGGGGATGAGGTATACTCCGTTGTCAGCGCGACTTTGACAGTTCAACTCATCCATCAGGTTATTCCACCGTTCTTCGATCGTATTGCCGGACTGCTCGAGCAGTTCGATGAGCGCGTCACTTCGGTTGTTGAAGCTCATGGCCGTGCCCGTTCGGTCTCTCGATACGTGACGCCGAGGTCGAGTTCCTCGTACATCCGGTCGAGCATCGCCAGCCCCGACTGGAACTGGGCGTAGTTCTCGCGCATATACTCGATTGTCTCTGCTCTCGGGATCACCGGGTACCCTTCGACGTGCTCGATATCGAGTGACGCGTGTGGCTCGAGGACGATCTGCAGCGGTCCGTCCAACTCGTCTCGGGGCTGTCGTTCGAATGCGGTCGGGAGGTCGAACCACTCGAAAAATGTCTCCCAGGCGTCGACGTCCTGCTCACGGACGGTCAGGAACAGCGGATAGTCATTCGGATTCCGCCCAACTTGGTAGCCGCCCTGAGTCCACACGTAGACGGCGTCGATCCGCGTGAACGCAAACGGCCAGTCGCCGAATTGTGGGATGACGTACGTTTCCTCGATGGAGGGTGGACTGACGTCGGCGCTGGCAGCGACGAGTTCGAGCGCTGCGTCGTGTACGCGCTCGTCGACTACAGTGAGGCCGTCGTCATAGGAAACGTAGCCTGCGTCTTCCAGCCGATTGACGGCCTGTCTCACTGTCTCGTAGGGGGTGTGGAGATGTTCGGCGACACGGCGGATGGAGTCACCACTCTCGATGGCGAGGATAGTCTGTGCCGCCGTGTCGTCGAGCACCTCATACATCTGGTGGTTACCAATAATCCGGTAACAGTTAAAAGTCTTATTCGACTGGCCGTAAAGCACGATCTCCCCACTTGTTTCGAAGGTAGTCCAGATCCCCGCTGAAAACAAGCGGAACGACTATAACGAATTCAACGAGCAAAACGAACAGAACGAGAAAAATGAATGGATTGAACGCATTCTGAGGAACGAACTGGTTGAGGATGAGCTGGCCGGCTTCTACCCGATGAACAGAACGAGTGAAACGAACGTAACGAATAGAACGAATGCATTGATGGCAACGATAGTGTTTGCCTCAACGAGCGAAACGAACAATTGGTTTTAACATCGTAGTATTCCTCTCACCGAGTGAAACACCCTCACCGAACCAAACGAACAGAACGACCAAAACGAACGGAATGAACACAACGAGGTAAACGAAAGAAATGACCGACACCAACACCGCACGAATCACCGTGGCGAATCAGAAGGGAGGCGCGGGGAAGACAACCGACGTCATTCATACTGGCGGCGCACTCGCTGCCCGAGGCCACGACGTCCTCCTGGTCGATATCGACTACCACGGGGGGCTCACCTGCTCGCTTGGCTACAACGATCTGTACTACGATACCGACCGTACAACGCTGTTCGACGTCCTGGACTTCGATCAGATGGAGTCGGTGAACGACATTATCGTCGAGCACGAGGAATTTGACATCCTCCCCGCGAGCGAGAAGCTCGCGAACAACAAGAATATCCAGACGCTGCTCGAGGCGCCGAAGAGTCGAGAACGACTGGAGATGACTCTCGACGAGCTCGACAAGGACTACGACTACATCGTCGTCGACACGCCGCCATCCCTGAATGTCCTCACCGACAACGCCCTCGTCGCGACCGGCAACGTCGTGATCCCCGTCATTCCAGAGAAGCTCAACGCCAACAGCCTCCAGATTTTCGCAAAGCAGCTGAGTTCCCTCGAACAGGCGTACGGGGACATCAATCGACTCGCGATTGTCTGTAACCGTGTTGAGCAGAACAGCGAGCACCGAGACACCATCGAAGAAATCAAATCAGCCTACTCCCTCCTAGTGTTCGAGATCCCGAAGCGGACCGACCTCTCCCAGTCGATCGGCGAGGGGGTGTCCGTCTTTGGCTTCGGCAAGGAGAACCAGCGCGTCGAGGATGCACGCGACCTGTTCAACGAGATCGCCGACCTGTTCGACGAGACGTTTGAGAAGACCGCACCCGAGGAGGTGGAAGCATGAGCGACGGCTGGGGTGATGCTTCCGGCATCGAGGGCAACTACGAAGAGGAGGACGACGAGGACGATTCCAGCGAAACGAGTGAGGTGAGTGAAACGGTGGAAACCAGTTCATCGACCGAAACGACCGAATCGGCTTCAACGAGTGAAACGAACGAAACGAGCAAAACGAAGACGAACATCAAAGACGAGTGGAACGGGCGGACTATCTACATTCCCGACGATGTCCTCGACGAGATGGAGGATACCTACCTCGAGTCCCAGCTAAAGCTCCGCAAGGCGGGGCAGGACGAGTTCAAAAAAAATCGCCACTTCTACCCGCTACTCGTCCAGTTTGGTGTAGAAGCACTCTCTGAGGCAGATGCTGAGGAAATTCAGGCTCGGCTTTCGGAA